>Ga0308162_1000048_pt1 | contig 167699 bp, 157 predicted proteins | sample PhySR2_FD_201370 | JGI IMG/M metagenome (GOLD analysis project Ga0308162, IMG submission 201370) | Phyllosphere microbial communities from UC Gill Tract Community Farm, Albany, California, United States - DLSLS.R2 | ecosystem: Host-associated > Plants > Phyllosphere > Unclassified | place... | reverse complement strand
TCTCCTGGACCAAATCGCTTCAGTCCCTGTCACCGCGCTGCGTATCTCGCTTTGCCGTGTCAGTGGATGCGCATTATAGGGAGTTCCGCTCAGAGCGCAAGGGATTATTTAAAAAAATTTCTCGTTCGTTTCTTTTCTAACCGAACCACTCAATTTGCCAGCAATTTGCTCTTTTTCTCAGCGATTTTCAGGGCAAATTCTCGAACCTTTTCCCATTGCGTGTATTCAACCTCTTTAGTCTTATCCGTTTCTCCTCCGGTCATCTTCATAATTAACCCGATCATAAAGCGATCGAACCAACGATAACGGGGATAACGCAACGCGCCAGCGAAAACGGCGACCTCATCCGGTACCCAAGAAGAAGCGCTTAAAAACTTATGCGTATAGACATTGGTATCAGGCGAGGCTTTATCAGCTTTCCGTGCCGTAAGGTTTACCGAATAGAATGCACTATAGCGCTGACTTAACTCGTCGAGATGTGCATCGACAAACTCTGCCAACTGTGGGGCAAAGCGCCCGTAACGAATCGACGCACCGATAATCACTTTATCGTATAGCGACCAATCGATAGGAGGTAACGCTGTTAAATCATAAAGGTCGACCTGTTGCGGAACCATATCCAGCTGGATAGCTTGCGCAATCTTATGAGTCTGGCCATCACGCGTGGAATAAAGAAGAAGAGTTTTCATTCATATACCTTATTGACGCCAGAAGGTTGGCGTGAAAAGAACGAGTAGCGTAAAAACTTCTAAACGCCCAAACAGCATAGTCGAAATCAGTATCCATTTCGCGGTGTCATTCATCGACGCAAAGTTATCTGCTACTACGCCAAGCCCAGGGCCCAAGTTGTTAAGTGTTGCAGCCACCGCGGCAAATGCAGAAAAGTTATCTACACCCGTTGCAATGATTGCCATCATGCTGACTAAAAAGACCAAAGCATAAGCCGAGAAGAATCCCCATACCGCTTCAATGATTCGCTCAGGTAAAGGGCGATCCCCCAATTTGATGGTATAGACTGCGTTAGGGTGTACTAAGCGTTTTAGCTCACGGTTACCTTGCTTAAAGAGTAAAAGGATACGGATAACTTTAAGCCCGCCACCTGTCGAACCTGCACACCCACCAATAAACGCGGTACATAATAGAAGGACAGGCAAGAATAATGGCCAATGAGCAATACTGTCTGTAGTGAATCCAGCCGTCGTTGCCATCGAAACAACTTGGAAAAAGGCTTGATCTAATGTCGCCCAAAAGCCGTGATAGACATGATGTGTCATGAGGATCAGCGTGGCGATGACCACTAAACTTAACTGCACACCAATAAAGACGCGGAACTCCGGATCACGCCAATACACTTTAAGGCTTCTGCCCGAAAGCAGCGAGAAGTGGAGACCATAGTTACAGCCAGAAATGAGAAGAAAGATTGCAATAATACTATTGATCAGTGGGCTGTTGAAATAACCGACACTCGAGTCATGGGTAGAAAAGCCACCGATCGATATCGTTGAGAAGCTATGACCAATCGCGTCAAATAACGGCATACCGGCAAACCAGAGTGCTAATGCGCACGCTATCGTCAGCAATACATAAATTAACCATAAGGTTTTAGCCGTTTCAGCAATCCTTGGGCGCATTTTATTATCTTTTAAGGGGCCCGGCATTTCTGCGCGGTAAAGCTGCATCCCCCCTACCCCTAATATTGGTAGGATGGCTACGGCTAAGACGATAATTCCCATCCCCCCTAACCACTGCAACATTTGCCGATAAAATAGGATTGCCTTAGGTAAGGTATCGAGACCGATTAGCGTTGTCGCACCGGTAGTGGTGAGACCAGAGAATGACTCGAAAAAAGCGTCCGTAACAGAAAGATGTGGTCGCTCGGCAAACATAAAAGGTAATGCTCCGACGCTACCTAGCACTATCCAAAATAGGACTACGATAAAAAAACCTTCGCGAGGTTTCAGCTCTCGTCGATGCTTACGGTTAGGCCACCAGAGTAGCGATCCAATCACTAATGCAGTGAGAAAGGTCTGGCTAAACGCTCTTCCTGCCCCATCTCGGTAGATCAGTGCTACAAGCCCCGGCAACATCATGGTGCCTGAGAAGATAATAATTAAAAGACCTACAATACGGGTAAGGGCTCGGAATTGCATGCTGCCTGTCCTATTCGACCTGATTCAGGATTATTTATTGCTGCTGTAAATGGAGTTCACCACGGCTAAATTGACTCAATGCCTCATTACACTCTGCTAAAAATGCTTCAGGTAAGGCAATGTTAACCGTGACGTGTTCGGTGAAACGCGTATCGAGAAGTTCACCTTGGTGACGCTGCACGATACGTTCGATTTCTGCTAACTGGCCATACTGACATTGGAGCCAGTAGGCCTGTTTGGGAATTTTAACCTGACGCTCGACGTGCTTAAGGGCTAGCTGCACCCCGCCGCCATAGGCTTTCACTAATCCCCCAGTTCCCAGCATGACGCCACCATAGTAACGCACCACGACAGCGGTAACCTCGCCTAACCCGCTCCCCATCAACTGCGCTAACATAGGCTTACCTGCCGTTCCCGAAGGTTCACCATCATCCGAGAAGCCCAGTTGTTGCGAGTCATTAGGCGCTCCCGCAACAAAAGCCCAGCAATGGTGACGAGCCGTAGGATGTTGTGCTCGAATAACTTGAACAACATTTTTCGCGGCGTCAACGCCAACGGTATGCGCAATGTAGGTGATGAAACGACTCTTCTTTATCGTCTCTTCAACAATTGTCTCTGCTTGAACAGGGATTGGATAGCTAAGCATTAGGGTAGCTGTAAATCACGCGTCATGTTCTCGACTCGGTCTGGCCACATAATGACATTATCTTCGATACGAATCCCACCATAGGCTTTTAAATCATCTATTACATTCCAATTAAAGTGTTGGCTGTACGAACTATTACGCCATGGTGCGAGGAGCGACTCAATAAAGTACAAACCCGGTTCGATTGTTAACACCATACGAGGTTCAATCATTCGCGTGCAACGTAGCCATGGGTATTCAGTCGGTGCAGCAAGGTGTGTTCCCTGGTCATCTTGCATAAAACCCGCAACATCATGAACTTGCAAGCCGAGTGAATGCCCTACTCCGTGTGGCATAAAGGTCGAAGTGATATTTTCACTGACCAGAGCCTCTTCGCTAATACCTTTCATAATATCGGTTTCGCAGAGAATAGAGGCAATACGCTGATTCATTTGCAGATGATAATCGCTGTAACGCTGTCCCACTGTTAGCGTATCAATTAACGCCAGTTCATGTTGATTCACCGCCGCCACCAGTTCGGCATATAACGTGTTCGGTGATGCTGCATAAGAACGCGTTAAATCAGCGGCATAACCGTTAAACTCGCTGCCCGCGTCTAACAAGAAACTTCGAGGGGTTTTCGGCCGTTGATGATCGAGATGCGTATAATGTAAGACAGAGGCATGTTCGTTGATTGCCACTATATTCCCATAAGGCACATTGGTATCACGTTGTCCTGTCGCCGCGAGATAATCATTATTGATTTGGAATTCACTTTCTCCCGCAAAAAAACTCTCGCGTGCAGCCAGATGCCCTTTCACCGCACTCTTCTGCGCTTCACGCATGCAATACAGCTCATAATCCGTTTTAAAACTACGGTAATAGTGAAGATAGTCGATAATCTGTTGCGGGTTATGCTGCGAGACAGGGATCCCAAGCTCTGTTGCGCGATGCGTCGCCGATCCAAGGTAAGCAACATTGCTGCGAGCGGTCGGCAGTAAGGTTGCGATATCGTTGGCCTGTTTTAACGCCACAATGGTAAATTCTTGGCTCCAGTATGTGTCAGGCAGCGGATCGACTTTGTGCCAATAGTCGGTAGGTGAATAGAAATAGAGTGTCGGGCGTACCTGACCATCAATCCATAACCAACAGTTTGCGGTTTCAGTAATGGGCAGCCAGGCTTTGAATAAGGGGTTAACTTTAAATGGATACGCATGGTCATCTTGGAACGCCGTGATGAGCTCTCCAGAATGAATCAATAGTGCATCGCGCTGTGATCGCGCCAGAATAATGCGTGCATGAGCGATCAAACTTTCAATATGAGCACGATAGAGTGCGGGTAACGAATTCATTCTGCCTTCTCCAAGCGGTTCAAAATCAGCGCATATGGTAGCACAGCTTTTTACTGGAGTGCGCAATGGCTGCTCAGCGGTACGGGGCAAAATGGCATAGGGTAAAAAGCATCGAATACAGAAAGAATACCTGTTAAATAAAAAGGCCGATAACAATGAGTTAATCGGCCTTTTTATACAGAGTCCGCGACTTATAAGAAAGCGAAGGCATCCCCGTAGATATTCTCAGCTTGCGCACCGGCTTCGGCACAGAAACGCTCGCGAGCAATTTTGGCCATTTCGAAGCGGCCTGCAATATAAATATCGTGCTCTGCCAGCGAGACATGATCGTTAAGCACCGCAGGAAGAACCGTTCCCGTACGCCCTTGCCATTGGGTATCGGGTTGCTCGACCACTGGAATAATTTTGAGCGAAGGGTGACGTACAGCCAAGGCCTCCAGCTCAGTTAAGTCATAAAGGTGTTGAGGTTCACGCCCGCCCCAATAGAGCTCAATCTCACGGTCTGGGTTTTCGGCTAAGGCAGTGAGCAGGATTGAACGGGCATAAGAGAACCCGGTGCCCCCAGCAATGAGAATCATTGGTCGTTGACCACCTTCGCGTAACCACGCATCACCATGAGGCATATCGACTTGAATAGTTTTCTGCTCGCGGATTTTATCCATAACTGCCATGGCATAAAGGTTCATATCCGAAGCGCCAATATGTAATTCAATAATATCTTTTTCCATTGGCGTTGAGGCCACAGAGAATGGACGTTTGTCTTGCTCGTCCATTACCACCATTAAGTATTGGCCCGCGCGAAAAGTAAATTCGGTTTCAGGAACAATCCTCACCCGATAAACGGTCTCAGTAATGGTTTCTACAGAAATTACGTTACAGCTTAAAATAGTCATTCGTTACCTCTGTCAGGCATTGACAAGTTTATTGTAGTGTTGGCCTTTATTACTTCGGAAAAATCGCTAAGTCATCCCACAGGGCATCCACTCGAGCGGTGACATCGGGGTCTTTGACGATGGGGCGCCCCCACTCACGGTCTGTCTCACCCGGCCATTTATTGGTTGCATCCATACCCATTTTGGAACCTAATCCTGAAACTGGCGAGGCAAAATCCAGATAGTCTATGGGTGTATTCTCGACCAGGACCGTATCACGTGCGGGATCCATTCGTGTGGTGATGGCCCAAATCACGTCGTTCCAATCACGAGCATTAACGTCATCGTCACACACTATCACGAATTTGGTATACATAAACTGACGTAAGAAAGACCACACGCCAAACATAACGCGCTTTGCATGCCCTGCATACTGTTTCTTGATGGTCACCACGGCTAAGCGATATGAACAGCCTTCCGGCGGTAAATAGAAATCGACAATTTCCGGAAACTGTTTGATCAGAATGGGAACCAATACTTCATTCAAGGCAACACCGAGTACAGCAGGCTCATCTGGCGGGCGGCCAGTATAAGTCGAATGATAGATAGGCTTATCACGATGCGTAACATGCGTCACGGTGAAGACGGGGAAATCATCCACTTCATTATAGTAGCCAGTATGGTCACCATAAGGGCCTTCGGGCGCTAAATCCCCGGGTTCGATATAACCTTCCAATACAATTTCCGCGCTGGCTGGTACTTCGAGTTCAGAAGAGAGGCATTTTACGACTTCAGTTTTGGTCCCTCTTAATAACCCCGCAAAGGCATACTCTGACAGGCCATCGGGTACCGGCGTAACCGCACCTAAAATTGTGGCAGGGTCCGCGCCCAAGGCAACACTGACAGGGAAGCGTTCTCCCGGATGAGCTTTACACCACTCTTGGAAATCAAGTGCGCCACCACGATGGGATAACCAGCGCATAATCAGCCTATTTTTACCAATGACTTGTAAGCGATAGATCCCCAGATTTTGTCGCTCTTTATGCGGTCCACGCGTCACCACTAATCCCCAGGTAATCAGGGGGGCCGCATCCTCTGGCCAGCAGCGCATAACAGGGATTTTATGCAAGTCGACGTCGTCACCTTGGGCTACGTGTTGTTGGCAAGGGGCTGAACGTAGCCTTTTCGTCGGCATATTTAAGACATTTTTGAAACGCGGGAGTTTATCAAAGAGATCACGAAAGCCACGAGGAGGCTCAGGCTCTTTCAGAAATGCCAAGAGTTCGCCCACTTCACGTAGCGCGCTCACCTCTTCCCGCCCCATACCGAGGGCGACACGACGCGGCGTACCGAACAGGTTACACAACACCGGCATATCGTAACCTTTGGGGTTTTCGAAGAGTAACGCCGGGCCCCCTGCCCTCAAGGTCCGGTCAGCAATTTCAGTCATTTCAAGATTCGGATCGATCGGGAGTGTGATACGTTTTAACTCACCGATGGCTTCCAACTGCTGGATAAAGTCTCTTAAGTCCTGATATTTCATAACGGGTGATATCTACGATTATGATGGGCAATAATGCCATTATATGTATGAATAGCGTCGGGCGCTGCGATTTATTTGGGTAAATTCCAGAATTTACTGAGATCGCTTAGGCTTAACCCACTAGTAAACTATACCAATAAATATCTCTTTGTTATTATTTACCGTTATCTTTGGAGAGATTATGGCTGGTTGGTATTTACTGTATTGCAAGCGTGGTCAGATGGCCCGCGCACAAGAACATTTAGAGAGACAGCAAGTCACCTGCTTTGTCCCGATGATTGAAACGGAAAAGTTGGTGCGGGCAAAGGTGAAAAAAGTCTGTGAGCCACTCTTCCCAAACTATCTCTTTTTGCAGTTCGACCCAGAGGTAATTCATACCACTACCATCAGCGCCACACGCGGTGTCAGCCATTTTGTTCGTTTTGGCTCGACACCTGCCTTAGTCCCTGAGCAGGTCATCGCCCGTTTACAAACCTGCCCTTCAGACAGTGCTTTCTGCCCCGCCTTACCGCAAGCCGGTGAAAGTGTCATGATCACTGAGGGAATTTTTGAAGGGATGAGCGCTATTTACCAAGAAACCGACGGCGAAACACGCTCAATCTTATTACTCAATCTGTTAAACAAGACAGTGGCACGCAGCGTAGAGAACGATGCGTTTACCAAACACTCACTATAAACCGCTAAGGCCGAATAACCGGCGGGCATTACTGTCAGTTTGTACCGCTAGAGTTTGCGGATCTTCGCCACGCCACGCCGCGACCTGATGGACGATATGCGGAAGATAACAAGGTTCATTACGCCTTGATGGGGGTCGAGGTCGCATGTCTCTCGGAAGCAGATAAGGCGCATCGGTTTCGAGTAGTAGACGGTCAGCGGGGATTAGAGGTAAAAGCTCTCGTACTTCAATCCCACGTCGTTCATCACACACCCATCCGGTAATACCCACCATCATGCCTTGTGCAAGATATTCCTCAAGCTCCTTACGCGTGCCGGTAAAACAGTGCACGACCACCGCAGGAAGCTTATCTAACCATGGCGTGAGAATCGCCATAAAACGATCATGTGCTTCACGACAATGAAGAAAGACTGGCATGGATAATTCGGCCGCTAATTCAAGCTGCGCGTTGAACGCGTACTCTTGTTGCTCGGGCATTGAGATATTGCGATTGTAGTCCAGACCACACTCACCGATCGCGACCACTTGGGGTTGACTCGCTAACCGGCGCAGAGTGCCAGCGGTTTCTTGTGACCATTCACTCGCATGATGTGGGTGCACGCCGGCAGTAGACCAACAATAGCCCGGGTGCTGAGTAGCGAGAAATTGTGCTTGCTGACTTTCGAGTGCATTCGTTCCAGTAATGAGAATGCCAGTAATGCCTGCTTGCTGGGCACGCGTGACGATCTGTTTTCTATCTTTTGCAAACTGCGTACTTGTTAGGTTAACACCAATATCAAACATCTTATTTTCCAACGCGAGGCCACCCAAAGGTGGCCTGGTTCAACGTTGTTCCGCAGCGTATTCCGCAGAACCTGAGAGTGGGACCTCAGGATTCGCTATCCTGTTCCTTATCCCAACGTCCTTTTCCTACATAATAACGGGAGAAGAATACGCCGACTTCGAATAGGCAGTACATCGGAATAGCGAGTAAAGTTTGAGAAAAAACGTCAGGAGGTGTTAACAGCATTCCCACCACAAACGCACCGACCAAGATATAAGGCCGTTTTTTTCGTAGATCGTCTGGCGAAGTTAAACCGGTCCAGCACAACAGGACAATCGCTATAGGCACTTCGAATGCCACACCAAAGGCGAGGAAGATCGCCATAACGAAATCGAGATAGTTACTAATATCCGTAGCAATCTGTACGCCTTGGGGGGCCGTCTTGGCGAAGAAACCGAACGCCAGTGGGAAAACAATAAAATAAGCAAACGCCACCCCAACATAAAACAGCAGGGTACTTGAGAAAAGTAATGGCATTACCAATTTACGTTCATGGCGATAGAGTGCTGGCGCGATAAATGCCCAAACTTGATAAAGAATGACTGGAACTGCCAAAAACACTGAAACGATGATGGTGAGTTTGATAGGGGTAAAAAAAGGTGATGCGACATCTGTCGCAATCATACTGGCCCCAACAGGCATTTGCCGGATCAGCGGTGCAGCAATCAGTTGATAAATATCATTCGCGAAATAGATTAACGCGAGGAAAATAATAAACACAGCAATAATGCAGTTAAGCAGCCGCTTACGTAGCTCAATTAAGTGGCTGATAAGCGGTTGAGTATCTTCGACTTCCATTAACTTTTATCTTCGCTAGGAGTAGATGTGGCTTCTTTGACGACACCCTGAGCCGGCTCAACCGCTGGGGTTGGCTTGGCGGTAGTCACCGCCTTTTCGTCTTCTGGGGTCACTAAACGCGAGGAAGTTGCTGTCGGCTTAGGCGCTCCGCTGGCTGCCTGATTCGACGTCGAGGCTTTCGCCTTTTCGACTGAATCAGTATGAGAGGCTAAATCCTCATCCCGCTCAGTTTCAATCGATTCATGGTAGGTTTGCTTTACAGAATCAGCGGTTTTACGTAACTCTTCGATCGACTCTTTTAGCTCAGGAGAGAGCATGCCCTTACCGGCTTCTTCCACCTTTTTAACGCTATCCTGCAGTTCTTGTAGCTTTAATTCTTGCGCCAGTTCATGCTGCACATTCGCAGCCAAAGAACGGATAGCACGGATCCAACCGACGACCGTTTTTACCGCGACAGGCAGTCGCTCTGGGCCGAGTACCACAAGCCCTATCACGAAAACCAACAGTAATTCGCTAAATCCAATATCGAACACGAGTTATACCTGATCTTTGTCTTTGTGCTTAACTTCAGATTGCGAAGCGTTTTCAGAATCAGAAAGGGACTTTGTTGAGAAATCGGCATCCTGATCTTTCTTCGTTTCGTCGTCGCTCATTGCTTTTTTGAAACCTTTGATCGATGAGCCTAAATCGGAGCCTAAATTACGTAGCTTTTTCGTTCCGAAGAATAGGATAACAATAACGGCAATGATGAGGAGTTTGGTAATACTGATCCCAGCCATGATGACCTCAAAATGATAATAGCTTGTTAATTAAAATTAATCATACCAGATGTTTCACAGCAATGCTGTGCTCTGCCATGACTCTTTACGTAGTTTTTCGCCAGCCCGCTATCCAGCTAATTAAGGCTCCTGCCAGTAATCCCCCCGACATCCATTTCAATTCCGGGTGAACGAGCATTACGGCCGTGCTGCTGAGCAAGCAAATAGCCCCCATTCCCCACAAATATCGCACTTGTGTATGACGGTTATGCTGTTGGTTTAGCTGATCCGCGAGTTTATCGACGCTGTGCTTTAATAATTTATGATGATGGAGGGTATCAAAAACCAGTTCCGGTAGCTCAGGCAGACGCTCTGCCCACATCGGGGCTTTGGTTTTAACCGTACGCCACAGCGCAGGTAGCCCCACCTGATCCTTAATCCAGTCCTCAAGAAAAGGCTTCGCCGTTTTCCATAAGTCCAGTTGCGGATAAAGTTGGCGACCAATTCCTTCAATATAAAGTAAGGTTTTCTGTAATAACACCAATTGCGGCTGAACTTCCATGTTGAAGCGACGCGCGGTGTTAAAGAGATTCAATAACACATGACCAAAGGAGATTTCAGCCAAAGGCTTTTCAAAAATCGGTTCACATACCGTTCGGATTGAAAACTCAAAATCCTCGACATTGGTGTCTGGTGGTACCCATCCAGAATCGACGTGAAGCTCTGCGACTCGCCGATAATCACGATTGAAAAAGGCGATAAAGTTTTCTGCGAGATAGCGCTTATCGTTTTTATTTAACGAGCCAACAATTCCGCAGTCGATAGCGATATATTGCGGGTCATCAGGATGGTCGTGACTCACAAAGATATTCCCTGGGTGCATATCCGCATGGAAAAAGCTGTCACGAAATACTTGGGTAAAGAAAACCTGCACGCCACGCTCGGCGAGGAGTTGCATATTAATGCCTCGCTCTACCAGTGTTTGCGTGTCAGAGATCGGAATACCGTAGATACGTTCCATCACTAACATCGTTTCACTGCCATAATCGGAGTAAACCTCCGGGACATACAGCAGGTTATTGCCTTCAAAATTGCGACGTAACTGAATAGCGTTGGCTCCTTCACGTAAAAGGTTTAGCTCATCAATTAATGTTTTTTCGTAATCTTTAACAACTTCAATCGGGCGAAGACGACGACCATCCGGCAAGATCCTCGGTAACCAGCTTGCTAACCGATAAATCAGTCGCATATCGGCTTTGATAACAGGCAGAATATCCGGACGGATCACCTTAATCACGACATGCTTCTGATTCTCTTTGAGAATAGCCGTGTGTACCTGTGCAATCGATGCCGAAGCTAATGGGTTAATATCAAAATCGTCGAAATAGGTTTCAACTGGCCCCCCTAACGATTTTTCAATCTGAGCTTTCGCGCGGACGCCGTCAAAAGGCGGAACACGGTCTTGCAGCGATGCTAACTGATCGGCAATTTCAGGAGGGAAAAGGTCGCGTCGCGTCGACAACATTTGCCCCAGCTTAATCCAGACCGGACCTAACTGCTCAAGGGCAAGACGCAGACGTAAACCTATCGCCTTATCTTGGTGCTTATTCGGTATCCAAAAAACACCCTTACGCCAAAGCCTAAGCGGTAAGGCTAAACGCGTTCGAGGAATTAACTCATCTAATCCGTAAGTTAAAAATATACGAATAATAAAATAGAGCCGACGCAATTCACCAAACGTCATAGAGTCTCCAATTTCGATAAACGATCTTCTAACGCATCACACTGCCGTGCGACCGCTTGTGCTTCTTCACAAAACCACGCTTGTTCTAAAGCACCGGGAACTACGCGCCACTCTTCGATCAGCGTATCACTGACTTGAGATTGCCGTCTAAGCAAGGTTCGCTGGACGAAGTGGGCAATATTTTTCCCCGTCTGGCTCACCGATTGGGCGACTAAGTCGCCGACCCAAGGCGCAAGATACTCGGCAGGGTCGAACTCGGCTAAATCGATCAAGGTTGAAAAGAGTTGAATAACTTGAAGATCACCCTCAACGTCAACTTGGCTCGACTTGATCAACGATGTCAGGTTCTTACGATCCTGAAGCTGAGGTAAAACCGTTATACTGAGCGTAACAGTACAATCACTGTCTGGTGTTGCCGTATTCAACACGTCGATCTGCTGATCGCTAAAGTACAGTACCAGCGGCTGTCCCAGCTCACGAATATTAAGGGTAAGAATTTTCCCTTTTAGGCGCTGCCGAGTACTCTTCGCTCCGCGATCCTGCCAGAGGGTCCGATTAAGCCCTTGCTCAAGAAGCGCCGTGATCATTGGCATGGTTGGCATTAAAATTTATACCCGCGATGCAGCGCTACGATCCCACCGGTTAGGTTGTAATAGGTACTGTTTTCAAACCCAACGTCTTCCATCATCTGTTTTAAGGTCTCTTGATCCGGATGCATACGGATAGATTCCGCCAGATAGCGATAGCTTTCAGCATCGTTCGCCACCAGCTGCCCAATACGGGGAAGAATATGGAAAGAGTAAGCATCGTAGACTTTGCTTAGTGGCTCAAGCAGCGGTTTCGAGAACTCTAAAACTAATAGGCGACCGCCCGGCTTCAAGACACGAAACATCGAGGCTAACGCTTTATCTTTATCGGTAACGTTACGCAGGCCAAAAGAGATAGTAATACAGTCAAAATAATTATCCGGAAAAGGGAGCGCTTCAGCATTCGCTTGTACGTAACTCACATTCCCTGCAATGCCGAGGTTGCGCAGTTTTTCGCGTCCCATTTTTAGCATTGAGCTATTGATATCCGCTAGGACGACTTCACCGGTCTCGCCCACTAAACGAGAAAATTTTGCCGTTAAATCGCCGGTCCCACCCGCAAGGTCGAGAACGCGTTGACCACGACGCACACCACTGCAATCTATGGTGAAGCGTTTCCACACTCGGTGAATGCCCATCGACATGAGATCATTCATCAGATCGTATTTTGCTGCGACGGAATGGAATACATCGGCTACTTTGCCGGCCTTTTCATCTTTAGCTACGGTTTGAAAGCCAAAGTGGGTGGTGTCCTTGGAATTATCTGCCATCTGTATTTACCTGCTTAGTCAATGCGTCTGTATCAAGTGTATCAGAGTCCGGCTCATCTGACATGGCTTGTTCGGTTAATTGCTTGTCTATAGGACGTTTTACCTCAACCCCTAACTGTCGGAAGGCTTCGGTTTGTGCCAGCATATTACCACGTCCATGGGTGAGCTTTTTCATCGCTTGATGATAACTGGATTGTGCCTTATCCAAGGTCCCGCCCAACATTGTCATATCCTCTACAAAGAGTCGCATTTTGTCGTACAGTTTTGCCGCACGTTCAGCGATTTTTTGTGCGTTCTGACTTTGATGCTCGTAGCGCCAGAGGTTATTGATCGTACGTAATGCCACCAACAGCGTGGTGGGACTGACCAACATAATATTATGGGATAGCGCTTCATTGATCAGTTCGGGTTCCCGGTCCAAGGCCAACAGAAAAGCCGGTTCTACGGGGATAAACATCAAAACGTAATCAAGACTACGCAATCCCGGTAGGCCTTGATAATCTTTACGACCCAACCCACGGATATGCTGTCGTACTGCCAAAATATGTTCTTGGGCGGCTTGCTGGCGAGCCACATCATCCGTGGCATTAAAGTAGCGTTCATAAGCAACCAAGGTCATTTTAGCATCGATAACCACATCTTTCTCTTGAGGTAATCGCACTATGATATCGGGTTGATAGCGCTTTTGTTCACTCTGGATACTGACTTGGGTCTGGTATTCGTAGCCCTCACGTAACCCGGAAGCTTCTAATACGCGTGCTAAGACAACTTCTCCCCAGTTCCCCTGAATTTTGTTATCTCCCTTCAAGGCATTTGTAAGGTTAAGCGCTTCTTGTGCCATTTGGCTATTGAGTTGTTGTAACTGTTTTATTTCATGCGTAAGCGTATGTCTTTCGCGAGCCTCTTGACTAAAGCTCTCACTCACGTGGCGACGAAACCCATCCAGTTGTTCACGAAGAGGGGATAGTAATCCAGTGAGACTTTGACGATTCTGTTCGTCGACCCGGCGATGGCTCTGCTCGAAAATTCGGCTGGCAAGGTTTTCAAACTGCGTGGTAAGACGCTTTTCACTGTCGGTTAATAGCTGATGCTTCTCTTCCATCGCACGTTGCGACTCCTGCCAACGAGTAGTGACTTCTCTTAGCTCTGCCTCTTGCGCGCGATTAAGATCAAATTGGTGACGTAATTCCTGATTAAGCTGCTCAGTCTGTTGCTGCCAGTAGTCCAGTTGTTGAAGCTTTTCCTGTGCGGCAGCGGCTTTTGCATGCCACTCACTTTGCCGTTGCTGTAATACCTGTAGCTGCTGTTGCAGCGCTTGTTCACGCTGCTCGCTAAGCTGTAAGTTTTGTGAAAGGTGGCCGAATTCTGCCTCCCGTACCGCCGTACTCCGCCCTGTGCGTAAGATAGCAATTAGCCACCCCACAACAATGCCGCACAATACCAACGCCGCAAAGATTACGCTCTGTAAATCCAAGGTCACCCTCTTAATGTTTTAATGTATTAGCGCGAACTGAACGCGAGTTTTGCTGCAAACAATACAAATACGCCCGCCGTAACACGGTTCATCCACTGAATAATTTTCGGCTGCTGTAAATACCCTGACGCTTTGGCAGCGATATTGATCAGTACCGTTGACCATAAGGTCCCGATCGCGACATGAATGGAGACCAGTAAAAAGGTCCATATCACAGGTGATTGCCCTACCGGGATAAATTGCGGCAGGAAGCTGACGTAAAAAATACCAATTTTGGGGTTTAATACATTCCCTAAACAGCCACGCAAAAACCAATTCGTCGTTTTAGGTTGATGGCTCGCCGAGGCGATCGTTAAGGGTTGGGGGCGGGCAAGAATAAGCTGTATCGCTAACCAGAGTAGGTAAGCGGCGCCGATCCATTTTAAACAGTCGTAGGCAACTTGCGAGGCAGCAAGCAGCGCACCCAGCCCTAGCGCCACAATAGTCCCCCAGATATAGCATCCCGCATTAATCCCTAATGCCGCTTTAAAGCCATTTTTGCGGCCTTCGGCGATAGAGGTTCTGAGTATGAGGGCTGTGTCGAGTCCAGGGGTCAAGGTTAGCAGTATTGCTGCAAGGCTAAACGTTAACAGTGTCGCTATCATGACAATTCACCTCATGCGTTAATTGAGCTAATAGCAACACTATACGTTTTCTACCTAATAAAGCGAGAGCGGTTTATAGCAAGCGACGCGCCGCTTCGACGACAATACGTACGGCCATACTTTCCGTATTCTGCATCATGCTTTCGTCTGGGATCTCTTGCTGTGTTCGGTTTACAATCACGCCTGCGATCATCCCTGCCCGTAGGCCTTGGCTTGCACACTGAGTAAACAGTGTCGCGGATTCCATTTCATAGTTAAGCACCCCCATCAGTTGCCATTCTTGTAGGCTCCCTTGAAAAGCATTGACCACTCGACCGGAATAGGTATCGTAGCGTTCTTGGCCTGAGTAGAAGGTATCGGAAGAGGCCGTAATACCAATATGGGTCGAGGCCCCCAAGGCTTTAGCCGCGTCGACTAAAGCGGTAGTACAGCTAAAGTCGGCCACCGCCGGGAACTCTATTGGGGCAAAATGGCGGCTTGCGCCGTCAAGTCGGACCGCCCCGGTGGTGACTAATACATCACCCACTTGAATATCCGGTTGAATCGCGCCTGTTGTACCAATACGTAAAAAAGTTCGGATGCCCAATTGTGCTAACTCTTCCACCGCAATTGAGGTAGAAGGCCCGCCAATCCCGGTCGAGCAGACGATAACCGCCTGTCCGTCGATTTCTGCCCGCCAAGAGGTAAACTCACGATGCGAAGCCAGCGGCTGTGGATTATCCATTAATTCGGCAATTTTTCTGACCCTTTCAGGCGCCCCAGGAACAATGGCTAGTGTCGCGCCCTGTAGATCGGCTTTTGTTAAACCAAGGTGAAAAACTTCTGCTTTCGACATACGACCCTCACTTGTGCTGGATATTAATGGCGTTAATCTTATGACACCCTAGCGGAAGGCCAACTAGTGTGACTAGAAAAATCGATAACGCTCTCAAAATTAGTTATTTACTGACTCGCTTTGTCGCCTAATTGGTCACGGAGTGTCCATTCCGTTAAGACGCGGCGAGCCCCAGCAAAGTGCTGTTGCCAGAATGGTGTATCAAGCTGACTTATTCGAATCGCTAAGCCGGTGCGCGGCGCTTCAATAAATTGGTGATTACCTAAATAAACGCCTACGTGGTCGGGAGCGGTTTGTCGATGAATCGTGAAAAACAGTAGATCCCCTCGGCGTAATCGTCCTGGGGCAACGGCGCGCATCCGTTTATCGCTAAACAACGTACTGGCCGTTCGCGGAAGCGGCCAGTTAACATAGTTTCGGAACGCAAACCAGACCAACCCACTGCAATCAAATCCTTGATTAGGGGTTTGCCCTCCCCAACGATAAGGAAGTCCTATCTGGGCCTGCAAAGTATCGATCACCTTTTCAAGCGTGGCTAATAATTTCGGCGATCCGGTTTCTCGTAGTAACTCATCGGGGGATAACAGTGCCCACCCCAAGCCACTGTCCCCTGGGATAATTCCTCGATTTAACAGCCAAAGTGAGTGCTGCCGACGCCGTTTTTTATCTTCTTCCGCGTCAGGCGCAGTCACGGTGGTATGCATTGCCTGATGATGCGTTGCCTGCTGCCACAAACGCAGCCGATTCCTTTCGCGCTGTTGTTTGTCGGCGCTATGCTGAGGGATACTCACGGGCATCTCGGCATAAGCCTGGGGGATGACAAGCATTATTATTACGATTAATAAATTACGCACAGCCCACTCATTACTCGTGCGCTGACGATGTCGGAATGGCGTGCGTAGCAGGCATAGCAAAGGATTTCTCCCAAGCAGATAGCCCCGCCGCGGAGAGAATAATAAATTCTATACGGCGGTTTATCGCATTGGTCGGCTGCTGCGGATCCAGCAGTTTCTGATCGGCCACCCCCGAAATCTGGATGATCTTATCGCTTTCAATCCCGGCGCGTAATAGCACCTGCCGTGCAGACTGCGCACGGTTAACGGATAAACTCCAATTATCGTAAAATGGATTTTGCTGATACGGGGTCGCATCTGTATGGCCGATAATCATGAGATGAGACCCGCTCTGCTTCAATGCTGGCACGAGGCTTGCCAACAGCTGTTGGAAATAGGTCGTCACCTTAGCGCTGCCGCGCTCAAACATCATACGGTGCTGGTCGTCATTCACCACGACTCGAATACCTTGGGCGAGACGTTCAATTCGCATATTACTCTGCGCTTGTTTACCTATCATCAGGCTTTGCAGTGCTTGCTGTAAGTGTCGTTGGTCTGCATCCGCTGGCTTAGCCGAATCGGTTACCGTACTGGCTGTAGGTTGCGGTGAGACACTGGCGTTACCCACCGCGCTTGGCGTCACTTCTGGCGCATTGGCGGGCGCCGGATCGTGAGCAGAAAATGATATGGGGCTGAAGGAGTGGCTATCGAAGATCGATTGATTATTTAAGGTATACATAATGGCTTTGCGATCTTTCTCTGAGACTTGCCCCATAATCCACATCACCATGAACAGAGACATTAACGCTAGCATAAAGTCAGCAAAAGCAACTTTCCATGCCCCGCCATGCCCGCCTGTATGGGCACGGCGGGCACTGCGTTTAATAATCGTCGTGTGGCCTTTCTGACGTCCACTCATGCCGCTTGTGCATCCTGACGTGTATCGACCCAGCTTTCCAGCTGCGTGAAAGACGGTTTACTCTCTACAGGTAACATTTTACGCCCCGCATCCACAGCGAGTAGCGGTGGCTTACCCGCCACTTGATTGACCATGATGGTGCGTAAACATTCGAAAGAGGTCATCTTCTTCTTCACCAATTGTTCCATCGCATTGGCTAAGGGATCAAGCAGGCAATAACAGATAAATACGCCGAGAAAGGTCCCAATCAAGGCCGCCGCCACTTTTACGCCAATCACGGCAATCGACCCATCAATCGATTGCATAGTGATAACGATACCGAGTACCGCGGCACAGATCCCAAAGCCGGGCATTGCTTCGCCCATTCGCTGTAAGGATCGCGAGGCTTGCAACAGGTTCTCTTCGACCGAGTTAAGCTCTTGCTCTAATAAGCCCTCTAGCTCATGTTCATTAATTTTTCCCATCGCCATCATGCGAAAGTTATCCGCAATAAAGGTACAGAGTTCGGGGTCGCTGGCAATAAGGGGATAACGTTGAAACAGTTCGCTATCGGAAGGGTTTTCGATATGGTTATCTAGGCTTCTTAGTCCACCACTTTGCACGCTGTCCAGTAGCTCATACATCAGCATCAAGAGTTGTTGCGAATACACCTCGTTGTAGCGGCTCTTACGCATAACCTCTTTAAGTTGTGCGAGGATCTGTTTAAGTACTGAGCCAGAATTGGCCAGCACTAAGGTGCCGATTCCACAGCCCATGATGATCACAATCTCTCCCGGCTGCCAAAAGGCGACGAGGCGACCACCAGAGTGGAGGTATCCCCAAATTAAACAGATAAATACAATAAGTATCCCGCCTATCTTTAACATACCGACTCACTTTGCTTTATATGGGCGACCAACTTATCGTTTAATCGCTTGTTTAATTGACAGACACGCGCTTCACTGATTTCCAATATCAAGGCGATCTCTTTTAAATTCATTTCATGATGGTAATAAAGCGTCAGAATTAACTGTTCCCGTGGGTCCAGAATCGCTATCGCCTGCGAGAGTTGTTGCTGTCTGGCATAAAAACGTTCAGGGTTATCACGATGCGTACCGAACTGTGCATCGCCCTCCCCCTCCATCACCGCATCGAGGCTTTCTACGCTGGCTAAATACTCGCTTTGAAGATAGTCATGATAGGTTTCTGCATCCAAGGCTAACGCCTGTTGCAGATCGGCAAAATCAGGTTCTCGTCCCAACTTTTGGGTTATTTGCTGAATTTGATGCGAAAGTTGATGGGTTTTCTGCCTCAGCGTTCGGGGTCGCCAGTCGGCCTGACGTAACTCATCAAGAATTGCGCCACGGATTCGGTATTTGGCATAGCCTGGAAATTCCGCATCGGGAATGCCATATCGCCGTAGGGCGGTTAACAATCCCACTAAGGCAATTTGCTGCAAATCGTGGCTATCGATGACTGCATTGGCGTGATAACTCAGCTGCCGTACAATTTTATTCACTAATGGCAGATACTGCTGAATATAACCGGCCTCCTGCTGTGCCGTGAGCGCATCGGTTTGCGAATAGCCATTGACTGACATGCTGTCCACTTACTGGAAAACCATCTTACTGATCATGATGTCGTCGAAGGGGAGCGCCTGAAAGCCAAGGTGCGCCGCTTCGTCTTGATAGCGCTTAAGTAATTGATCGTGCAGCGATAAAATCGTACGTGATCGTACCTCATCGAAAGGCTGATTATTTAACAGCGCGACCGTCGCGCTTCTTACCGCCGGTTCGAAGGCCTGAGATTGCGTCGACTGCTCTTCCCCTCGAACCACCAACACAACATCGAGCAACAGATAACGTGGGCGGTTCTCTTCCGCCTGCAACGTGATCACTAAGTCTTTTATTTCAATAAAACTGGCTTGAGGGGGCTTACTCTTAAACCAACTGCCCATCCCTTGTGACGCTTTATTTTCCGTTTTATGATCGGCCATTATCCACCATCCCCCTACTCCCATCACGGCAAGGAGGAGAACGATTACGATAATGATCAGGGATTTCTTCATGGTGGACTCTTATAGCGTAATTAAAATGGAGTGGTCGGTCGCCGATGCCTGAGTATCGGTCACGTTAAGGTGATTAGCGGAAATGACCTCGGAATGCTGTGGCTGAGGGGTCTGACGCCGTTGTTGATGGCCTTGCGACGAGACATCGACGGCGACTTGGCCACCTTGGCTCAGGGTTAGACTCTCTTTTAAGTCATTCGCCGTTTGTTGTAACAGTTGCTGGGTTTCAGGTACCTCTGCGTGGATATGCAGTTGTAACGCACTGGCATTCATATGCAGCGTAATCGTCATCGCCCCGAGTTCAGCGGGGTGCAATTGCAGCTCGACACTCTGCTGTTGTTGAGAAAGCTGCCAGGTGATATGACCACTGAGCGCGGTGACTAAGGGTTGTGCATACCCCGTTTGATCGCGGTTCAACGTCAGCGGTAAGGTTAACGCGTCCTGTCCGGCGGTTTTCAGCGAAGGAGTGTGTGCGGTGTACGCCGTTACCGAGGACGATACAGCCGTTGAGACCTCGGCTGGCGTATACTCAACGACCAGAGGGGATGGCATACCGTCTGCGCTAGGTAATGGCTGTGAGGTGTGCTCACTTTGGCCGGTTACCGAGTGTTCAGCCGGTTGCGGGAAAAAGTAGAGGGTCGGTACAGCGATTTCGTCTAGCGGTTCAGACGTAAGGGCAGCCTCAGTCGTGGTTGAATTATCCCTTGTTACCGGCTCGTCACTCACTCGACGTTTCACTGCATTCAAGGGAAGGTCCAACACTGGCAAGCTGGCTTGCGGTTGCGTCTCTGTGCCCGACGCTAAGCGGTCGGTGCTTTGCATTGGGCCGATGGTCTCACGGTAAGCAAATTGCGCCTGTAAACTGTCCAATAGCGGTTGTGCTTTTTCGGCAGTCAGGCCGTTTTCCGTAACAGGATCAGCCGCATCGCGAGAAAGCGAATCTGCCACTGCTGTGGAGAGTAAAAAGGATCCCGCTGACGACTCAGCTTGTGCCGAGCCCTCGGAGATCGAGACTACCGGAGCCGAGGGCGATATCAAGGTTGCAGACGCTAGCGAAGTTATGTTCATGCAGCTATCCCGAGAAACTCTCGTTGTCCCCGAAACAGGCGTATGCTGCCATCGCTTCGCGGTCATCCAGCGTTTTTTGAATTTTCTGCCATAAGGTATCGGCGTGATGTTGGCATTCGGCCAAACCGATACGATAGAAATGCTGGAGTTGCTGGCGTTGCCGATCCGTCACGCCCTCAGCCTGTAAGCTAGAGGCGAGCCGTTGGTTCGCAGCGGACAAGGCATCCCAGTCTTGTAAGCGGATCGCTTCGTTTATCGCGAGAACTAACTGTTTCAAGCGCTGTTCATCCAACATGTTATACCGCCATCTCGCGCCAACCGGCCTCGATCTCCGCCAATAACGCCTCTACCTCATTAATTTTTTCAATCGAGAGTTGATGGCTAGCCTCATAGAGGCAACGGACAGCGTAGTCGTACAGGCTGGCCAACGACTTAGCTAATTCGCCCCCCTGTTCAAGATCCAGCGCGCTACTCAGTGCATTGAGGATATCGATGCAGCGATTAATACTGTGCGCTTTCTGTTCATAGCGTTTCGCGTGAATATGGCTTTTTGCTCTGACTAACTCATCCATCAGTCCGCTAAACATAATCAGCACGAGCTGATGAGGGGTTGCCGTGGCGACTTGACGCTCCAAATCGGCAGAAAGGTAGTCATAACCATCAAGGGTGTCATTACTGTACATAGTCTGTCTCGTTAACCTAATAAGCTGCTCAGGGTATTGTTCATATCCTGCATCGCGCTCTTTAATTTGGTGAACTGCGTTAAGTAGCGGTTATAGGCATCGTTATAGCGAGTGGTAATTTTCGTTTGCCGATCGGTGACCTCACTCTGCTGCCGATCAAGAACCTCTTGCCGGCTTTGTAAAACGCCGTGGCTGGTGCTGAGGTAGTTATTCATCGATTTATCAATGGTCGAGAGCAGGCCTTGGCTATTAAAAAATTGATTGATCGATTGCGGACTTTTACTCAATTGCGTTTTTAAGGTATCGCTGTTCAGTGTCAGCTTGCCGTCTTTATCTGACGTCACGCCAAAGCGGGTCATATCAAAGCCATTGGCCGTACCGCGAATCACGCTGTTTAACTCAGTATTCAGTGAGGAGACTAAGCCATCGTTTCCCCCCGTGGCCGAACCTTGACCATCTAATACCGTACGTAAACTGTTATAAGCGTCGACGAAACTCTGCAGATTTTTTTGCGTCGTGCTGGTGTCCGTGCCCACGGTAATGGTTAAAGGGGTATCTTTTGCGGTAACCGCTTGTAGATTGATCGTGACACCTTCGATCAGCGAGTCCAATTTATTAGAACTACTACTTAATGCAAGCGAGCCAATACTCACTTTCGCATCCTTCGCCGCAGAGATCTCTACGCCTTGATTAAGCGCCGCCGCCGTTTGGCTATCCAACTGCCCGGTGGTTAAGGTTAGCGCATTAGCGACACCACTTTCGTCGCTACTCAGCATCAGTTGGACCTTGCCGTCGGTTTTAATTAATGAGGCAGTCACACCAGGGTTATCGGTTGCTTGATTGACGGCATCGGCAAAATCAGCCAACGAGGTTAACTTGCCCATATCAATTGAGATACTTTTATCTTGAATCGCGAGCGTCAAGGATCCACTCGCCTGTTTGACCATCTCATCGGTTAAGCCGGTATACGCCGTTTGTTGGGCAGAAGCTAGCTGGCTAACGGTCAGTGAGTAGGTCCCGCGATTGGCTTGCGAGGTGGTCGTGACTGTCGCCACGGTTGATTGGCTTAACGTCGCCGTATTCGCCAACATCCCCTGCGTTGTACTGTTCAAGCTAGCCATACTGCTACGAAAAGTGGTGAGTGCCGTTTTTAATTTGCTGAGGTTATTACTCTGCGTGGTCAGTGACGTTTGCTGCTTAGTGACGGCACTTTGCGACGCCTGAGTATCGTAACCGGCCATTTGCGTCGCGAGGGTTTGCGGATCAAGGGAACTGATATCGGTCATGGTGGTTATACCCGCTTGAAAAACTGATCAACACGCCGTGGCATCGGCTTCACAAAACTCTGTAAGCAACAATCATGCCAACTTACCAAGCACCGCACCATGGCTGTTAAGAAACGACAAAGCGGAAGACGATCTTCCGCTTTATTGACGAAGAGGAAAGCAGAGGGTCACTCCCTCTCACTAAAAGTCTTAACCTAAGATACTCATCACTAAGCTCGACATGCTGTTTGACTGCTTAAGCATAGAGGTGCTGGTTTGTGCCAGCATTTGGCTACGAGTCATTTTTGATGCTTCCGATGCAAAGTCCGCATCTTGGATATTACCCAGAGCTTGATCGGTATTGTCTTTCATATTGGTTAAGTTAGCGGAGGCATGGCTAAGGCCATTGATTGACGCACCGAACGAAGAACGCAGGCTAGAGACATTATCTAATGCGGTATTTAAGGTATCGATCAGGGCATTAGCATTTGTGGTGCCTGAGGTTTTACCATCAGCGGAATCTTGCACAGAAGCCGTAGATAACGTGTTGATACTACTGAAGACATTACTCAGCTGTGATGAGACATCCACTTTAGTGGTTTCCCCGCTTTCCGAGCCAGTTTGGAAGGTCATCTCTGCGCCCATTTTCGCTTTACTAGTAACTGTACCAGAGGCGTCTTTAGTATCGCTGAATAACTTATTCCCCGCATAAGAGGTATTACCCATAATGCTGTTAAGCTCTGTTTTCAGGCTATCCATCTCGGTATCGATCGCTTTACGGCTATCGGCAGTATTGGTATCGGTTGCGCCTTGGGTCGCCAGATCTTTCATGCGGTACATGATATTACTGACTTCATCCATCGCCCCTTCACCGGTTTGCAGCATAGTGGACGCATCGGCGATATTACGCTGAGCAACAGCCATTCCATTAGTTTGACCTTGTAGACGGGTCGCGACTTGCAAGCCTGCCGCATCGTCAGAAGCCTTAGTAATACGTTTACCGGTGCCTAAATGCTCCATCGCAGTCGCTAAGGTGGAGTTGGCTTTTTGCAATGCATTGCTGGCAGACATTGCGGATGAGTTAGTAAAAAGTGTAATAGCCATCTGACGGCTCCTTCAAAAGTGGACGATAAGTAGTAACAAAAGTTAATAACGACTGGCGTCTCACAAAAATAAAGGGCTAGGCTAAATATTTTCTATTCACCGACAATTAATTGATACACCACAGCGGTCGGCAGATTTGCTTGGCATTGTAAGGCTTGGTTTAAACCTCGAAATCCCCCGTGGCATGCCGAAAGTTGCTGACGAATAAGCTGTGCCATGCGTAAGGCTTGCTGGCCCTCTACGGGGAGATCGCGTTGCGCCAGCTGTTGATCGACTTGCTGGCGTTGCCGCAGTAATTTTTGCCTTTCCTGCTGTAGGTGTCGAACCGCTTGTTCAGCGTTCAGTCCCACCGCAGTAGTTTCATTGGTGAGGAGCTGGTGTAGCTGCTGTTCGAAACAGGGGATGGGTTGTGGGCGTAATACAGTCAAACTGTCGGCGGCGAAACAGACACCGCCGCCTCTAACTGTCCATGTCGCCATGGATAACCACTGGCTTTCCGGCAGCGTAAACAATAAACGCTGGGTCGGCAGATCGTAATAACACCAGATCCTAAACTGACCCAACGCACGATTCAGGGCGAAAAGTCGTTGTCCTAACGACATTTCTGGCGTGATCACCAGTGATGCCCAGCGCCGGAATGTCCCTTCACCCAAGGCAAAAGTAATGATTTCTCGTTGCTCAGTCACCAATAAAGGGTCTAACGCTTCGCACTGAAAAATGATCTGTGCCGGACGGTCTAGGCAGGCGGTAAAATTGCGGTCTACCGTCCCACCGGATTGCTGCACGCGGCGTTCAACCCATTGACGAGCGTGGCGCAGCTGTCGCTGTCGCTTTTCTCGACTCATCGTCTGTGCCAAGCCCCTCAGCGATAGCTCCGCTTCGTTTAAATAGTCGCTGGCGCGCTGTACCGCGGTAATTTGTAGATTTAACTGCGTATTAAAGCGCTGAGGGTCACGACTGATCAGCAATTCATCCGGAAACCGTAGACCCTGTCGTGATAAAGCGACCCGCTCAAGGACCTCGTGGGTCGTCGGGACGGTGGAAGGTTGGGAGCGCGTCGCCCCTTCACTACTAAGGGGGCGATTGAAGGTTCCAGAAGAGAGTGGTGATAACATGGTTAAATCACATCAAAGAGAGAAAACTGATTCATTAGACCATACGCCTTACTGCTGTATTCGACCGTCTTCATCCAAGACTGTAATTGTAGCGTCGTTTCAGCGGTGTCCGTACTTTGCAGGTGGTTTAGGACTTCACTGTTCGCTGCGCTCAGATCGGTATACATATCTGAAAGCTGCGTAAGCTGGTTTTGCCTGCTACCGATCGATGCTCTGGCGCTGCTGACCTTATCCGCTGCATCGCTACTCTGTTGAATTAAGGCTGAAAGCGTCGAACTATCGGCTAAAGACGGGTTCGACGACTGCGTCAGTTTACCGATCTGATTCAATAAGCTCAGCGGGTCGCTACCCGCAGCAAATAGCGAACTCACCGCGGTACCAGCGCTAATACGTTGCTGTTGGCCCACCTGTACGTTGGCAGCTTCATCGTTCCCCTGCCATTGGTATTCACCCTCCACTTTGATCACCGGCGGTTGGGTATTGTTGGTCCCGGCAAAAATATAATGCCCCTGCGCATCTTGGCTATTGAGCAGATTGACGATTCCTTCACTTAAACTGGAGAGTTGAGCCGTATAACCCGCCGTCTGAGTCGTGGATTGCGTTGAGTTATTCATACTGCGCAGCTGATCTTGTAAAGACAGCACCAGATCGCTCATGCTACTGAGTAACGTATCTTGGCGCGTCAAGGCATCGTTCGCTGAGGTGATATTCTGCTGATATTGCGCAGTCATAGCCTGTTGTTGCGTCACCGCAGCCGTGCGCGCAGCATTGAGTGGATCCTCCGAGGGGAGCGTTTGCTTTTGCTGCGTAGCCAACTGATCCTGTAACTTCTGTATCTGGGTATTACCCGCTTCTAGGGTTGCCAACATTCTTTGTGGCTGACTAAGACTACTAATACGCATAGTGATTACCTTCGCTAGCTAAACAGCGTCAAAAGTTCGCTGAATAGCTGGTTGCCTACTGACATAACCTTCATATTGGCTTGGTAAGATTGTAGGTAAGTTTGCAGGTTTACGGCTTCTTCGTCTTTATTCACCGCACTTAAATTGTCACGTTGCTGCTGCCACTGCTGGTTGACGGCAGTGGCCACCGCGAGTTGATTACTGCTCTGGCTATTTGCCAAGGCTAAGTGGCTGGTGATCGCCGTGGCCTGCTCCGTAACACCGCTTGTCGTTTGCAACCCGCTTAACGTTGTAAGATTACCGCCGTTCGCGGGCGTGGTTTTATCAAGCGATAGTCCCAACTGTGCGGGAGTTAAGTCGGTGGTCGCAAGTCGGGCCACCCCTGCACTATCTGTTGAGACAGTGAATAACGCCTTACCCTGCTCACCTTGTAAGTCATAACCGCTAGCTAAGGTATTATTAACCTGCTCACTCACCGAGTGCATCAAGCCCGTCACCCGCGTTTGTAACGGTGAAAGCACCTGCTGTTGATAGTCATACAAGGCCCCCAGCTGTCCACCCATGGCCGTGGATAAGGTTGAAGACGTTTGCCCCATACGGCTCTGTAATTGCACGTTCCCTTGGGTATCCGTGCTGGAAGACAGTACCGCCGCTTGGTTTCCCGCAACCAATGTCGCTCCTTGAGTGGTTAAGGTATAGCTACCGGTTTCGCTTTTCTCGACCGATATCGCAATCAATCCACTCAGTGTCTTAACCTGTTGGTCACGCTGGTCCTGTAAACTATTGCTCTCGGCACCGGCTCCCAAACGCGAAATCTGCTGGTTAAGGTCCGCAATTTGTGAGGAGAGTTGATTGACTTGCACAAGCGTAGACTGCTGTTGTTGACCAATACTGGTCTGCTGATCGGCAAGATTCTGACTGGTTTGCGATAAACCATTGGCTAAACTGGTTGCGCTACTGATCAGTTGCTGCCGATACGCCGTCGAGTCAGGCTGAGTGGTGAGTGCACTGACCGAGTTAAAAAAACTGGTCAATAGCGTTGAGGACTGTGTGGTGCTGGAGGAGATAACCTTTTCTAATGAGGTTCCCCAGCTGTTTAACGACTGGTAATACCCCACCGCACTCTGGGTATGCCATAAGGCTTGATTGAGTGTTTGATCCGTAATACGGCTAGCATCGCTCGTCTTTACCCCGTTGCCAAGATTGCTCACCACCGATGATGTTTGCGTGATTGCTTGACGGGAATAGCCTGCCGTTTGCTGATTAGCAATATTTCCGGCGCTGACAGAGAGCTGGTTCTGCGCGGCCTGTGCACCTTGGGCGGCAATAGTAAAAAGGTTCATCATCAGCGTTGATCCCTGAATTTCTGTTCTACCAAGTTAGAACGACTGCTCGGGTCGATTTCTGAAGGGGTCGCCTTAGGAGAAAGCTGTTTGACGATCATTTCAGCTAAGCCAGTAGAGTGGGTCGCCGCCAAATTGGCACTCAGTTGGTCATCATAAAAGTCACGCCAGAGGGCTTGCTGCTTACTGTCCACTGGCGAGTCTTTAACTAATGCATCCGTTGCATGACGCATCTCTTTAATCATCTGTCTGAGAAATTGATTTTCGAACTGCTCAGCCGCTTGCGATAAGCTGTGCGGCTTTTGCTGTATACCGATATCGCCAGGTACCAGTGCTTCACCCAGGCCAAGTGATCCCGTTAATGAAATTGTCATATCACCACCAATTCCGCGTCTAACGCACCGGCTTCATGCAAGGCTTGAAGAATCGACATAATATCGTCCGGTGTTGCACCCAGACCATTTAAGGCATTGACAATACTGCGTAGCGTGGTCGCGGTCGGGATCACCACACTATGACCATTGCCTTGGTTAACCCTGAGTTCACTTTGCGGCGTAACTGCTGTGCGACCGTTGCTCAATGGCCCCGGTTGACTGACGGCGTTTGACTCGCGGATGGTCACCGTTAAGCTGCCATGGGAGACCGCCGCAGCGTGGACCACCACATTCTCGCCAATGACGACCGTACCAGTACGCGAGTTAAACACGACACGCGGCGACATTTTTCCTGGCGTCACCTCAATATCTTCCAATGCAGACATAAAGGCGACTCGGCTGCCCGGACTAAGCGGGGCCTTGACGGCGATACGCGTTGCACTTTCAGCTGTCGCGGTGCCATAGCCGAAGTTTTGATTCAGCGCGGTAGCAATATTGTTGGCGGTCTTAAACTCAGGACGATGGAGGTTAAGATAGACCTGGTCATTGCTCTGAAAGTCTGTCGCGATTTCCCGCTCGACGGTCGCCCCATTGGGGATCAACCCGGCGGTCGGTGTATTAATGGTGATACTTGAGCCGCTATTGCCTTGAGCTTGCATCCCGCCGACCACCACACTTCCTTGGGCCAGCGCATAGATTTCGCCATCGGCTCCCCGAAGTTGCGCTAAGAGCAACGTGCCACCGCGTAAGCTTTTCGCATCGCCGATCGATGAGACGGTCACATCAATCGATTGACCTCGACTGTAACCGGGCGGTAACACCGCACTGACGGCTACTGCCGCGACATTCTTAACCTTAGGATCAATTTTGGCGGGTAACTGTACCCCAAATTGACGCAGCATATTCGTCACGGATTGGTTGGTAAAGCGGACCTGGTTTTTATCCCCCGTTCCATCCAGCCCCACGACTAAACTGTAACCAATAAGCTGGTTGCCGCGGATACCTTCCACATCGACCAGATCGCCTAGACGCGCAGCGAAGACGCAGGTGGGAAAGAGTAACGATAGCCAGAGCCAGCGTGGAAGTCGATAACGCACTGAAAACCCCTTACATTGGGAAAAGTGGATGATTAAAGAAGCGCGTAAGCCACCCGGCGCTGTTTGCATCGCTCAATGCCCCACGTCCAGCATAGGAGATACGTGCATTGGCAATACGTTGCGAATTCACTGAGTTATCACGGTCAATATCATCTGCGCGGACTAAGCCGGTGATGCGGATATATTCGTCCCCTTGATTGAGGGTCAACCACTTCTCCCCGCGTATCACCAACACACCGTTAGCCAGCACCCGGTAAACGGCTACCGATATAAAGCCCTTCAAGCTATTTTGTTGTTGTGAGCTACCATTGCCATTGAAGGTCCGATCGCCGTCAACGGAGGCAGAAAGACCGTTTACCGAGTGACCGAATACATTCGGGATACCGAACGTTGTATCATTTTTCTTATCGAAGCCGGTCTTCGCCTGCTTGCTGGCTTGCGTCGCTTCATCCAACCTAACCGTCAGAATATCGCCAACGCGATAGGCGCGTCTGTCCTGCGTCAATGACCAATTAAAGCCTGTGGTGAATACGCCTCCCCCATGATTAGTGGGCGTCGGCGCCAAAATTTCATCCGGTGGTGCGTAGGCTTCATCATCTTTTTTAACTAAATAGGGCGAGCTTTCGCATCCTGAGAGTAAAAAAACCATGGCAATCATCACGAGTAACGGGTAGCGCATTATCTTTCCTATAGCGTTTGGGTCACAAATTTCAGCATATCGTCCGCTGCGGAGACCATTTTGGCGTTCATCTCGTAGGCACGCTGCACCGTGATCATATCCACCATCTCTTCCACCACTTGCACGTTAGATCCCTCCAGCGCGCCTTGTTCCAACTGCCCTAAGCCATCTTCACCGGGCGTTCCTTCCGTCGGTTCGCCGCTGGCCGCCGTTTGCTGATAGAGGTTATCGCCCTGCGCCGCTAGCCCGGCGGGGTTCATAAAGTTAACCAGCGTCAGCTGCCCTAACTCTTCGGGATCGGTTTGACCGGCAACCGTTGCACGCACTGTGCCATCTTTTCCAATCTGGATATCCGTTGTATTGGCGGGAATATCAATTTGCGGTTGCAGCGGTAATCCTTGCGCCGTGGTGAGCACACCATCTTGATTACGCTGGAAATTTCCCGCACGGGTATAACCGATATCACCATTGGCCAGTTGTACTTGAAAAAAACCCTCGCCGGTAATGGCGACATCTAATTTTTGCCCGGTATTTTGGATATTCCCGACACTGAATTCTTTTTGAGTGCCAACAATTTTCACTCCTGTCCCGTATTGCGTACCGATGGGGGTATTATCTTGCTGATCGAGTGGGCTACCCGGGGCACGTTGGTTTTGATAGAACAGATCTGCGAATAAGGTACGGTCTTTTTTAAACGCCGTGGTATTCACGTTGGCTAAGTTATTGGAAATAGAGGTCAGACGCGCATCTTGAGCGCTGAGGCCGGTTTTACTTATCCATAATGCTGGATTCATTCTTTACGCTCGCTTAACTATTTCTCAGTAGCTGATTCCCCGCTGACGCTAAATCGTCAGCGGTCTTCATCATTTTGATCTGTGCTTCGAATTGACGGTTGATCGCCATGCTCGCCAGCATTTCACCGATCGCCGAGACATTCGATCCTTCGAGATGCCCGGATGTGAGGCTTATTGTTTCATCCACAGGATTCGTGCGATTACTGCTTACCAGCAGACCTTGCTCGTTCTTCGAAAGGCTCGCCGCAGCAGGGCTGGCTAATTTTATCCGATCAACCTCGATTGGCGTGGTATTACCACTCTCTTGCGGCACAATGGAAATAATCCCGTCCGCTCCGATACTGACCGAAGAAAAAGGGGGTAGAACAATAGGGCCGTTATCACCGGCGACCGGATAGCCATGTGCAAACATTTTCCCTTGTTGGTCGACCATTAGCTGGCCATCACGCGTATAGGCTTCACCCTTCGGGGTAACCAGCGTGAGATAACCATGGCCTTGAATGGCCACATCGAGATTACGCCCTGTTGACTGGATTGCCCCCGTGGTCAAATCCACCCCAGAAGGCTGCTCTGCGCTCAATATGCGAGTTTCGTTCTCTCGCTGTGACAACGCTTGCTGCTGTGCCAAGGCGAAATCTGCGCGAAATCCTTCGGTGTTGACGTTGGCCAAGTTATTCGCGTGGATTTGCTGCTGCTGCTGCGCCACATTCGCCCCGCTGAGCGCGGTATAAAGTAATCTGTCCATTAGATAGCTTGGAACAGGGCAGTAAACATGCTGCTGTCGGTACTAATCACTTTGGTATTGGCTTGGTAATTACGCTGCGCACTCATCAAGTTCACCAGTTCACTGGTTAAATCGACGTTCGAGGATTCGAGAGAGCCGTTATGTAAGCTGCCCAGTACGCCCGTCTGGGCCACCCCAAATTGTGCCGCGCCTGAGCCTTCGGTAGCTCGCCATAAGGTACCGTCCTCCGGCTCCAACTGGTCCATATTGGCAAAGCTGGCAAGTGCGACTTGACCTACCGTGGCCGTCTCACCGTTGCTATAGGTCGCCTGAACATTGCCTTTTTCATCGAGATTAACGTCACTTAAGGTGCCATTATTACGAGTTGAAGGAATCATTATGGACGATACCGCACCGGTAGTGGTTCCCGCTGGATAGCCTTGGTATTTCAGTCCCGCGTTATTGACTAAGTAGCCGTCTTTATCCACTTGTACATACCCCGCGCGGCTAAATTTTTGGTTACCATTGGTATCTTGTAAGGCAAAAAAGCCTTTGCCACTGATGGCTAAATCCAAACTACTGGAACCATTGATGACCGATCCGTTGGTATTTAAGCTTTGCTGAACGCCTTGATCCAGCACGCCATTCCCTTTGCCATTGACGTATAACGCCGAAAAATTTTCGCGACCAGATTTATAGCCAACCGTGTCAGCATTAGCGATATTGTTTGAGATGGTATCTAGCTGAGCACTGACCGCATTCAGCCCACGAATCGCAATATTAAAACTCATCTTTAATGTCCTTAAACGGAATCGAAGGCTATGCCATCGTAAATTGGGTGATAGTGCTGTAATTAACGTCGCCAATCCCCTGCAAACTCAAGACTGGATCACTGCCAGAAAGCGGAAAACGTACCGCTTTCACCGTCCCTAGAAGCTCGGTAGAGAGGTTGGTTTGATTATTATCTGTCGTGGCGCTCAGGCTATAAGTGCCCGCTGGAAGCCCCATTGCCTGCGGATCGACAGTAAAACTCATATCACCCGCCGACGCTGCGCCGAGGGAGAGGGGGTAGCTATTACCGACCGAATCTTTCAGCGTTAAGGTGACCTGCGATGCGGCATGAGCCAGCGTTAGCCGACCTGTGACTGCGGTTGCGCCATCCGTCGATAATTGGTCTGTCGCCACCATCACTTTTTGTCCGGTTAACGCGCCGATGCTCTGTTTTTGTAACGAGCTGACTTGCCGAGAAGTGCTGGTCATCAGGCTTGAAATGCTATCCATGGACTGTACTTGGCTTAATTGTGCCAATTGGCTGACATACTCTTTGCCGTCCGTGGGATTAGTCGGGTCTTGGTTTTTTATCTGCGCCACCAGAAGCTGTAAAAACATATCGCTAATTTGACTGTTACCGCTGGTCGAGGTGGTCGTGCCACTGGTGCTGGCGGTGGCCGTCGTCGTTGCGCTATTACTGATATTCATTAGGTCACCTCGCCGAGGCGTAATAAGCTTTGCTGCATACTTTTAACGTTGGTCAGCACATCAACATTGGTTTCGAAGCTACGGCTGGCTGACATCATATCCGCCATCTGATCGACCGTATTGATTGCCGGATAATAGACATAGCCTTGCTCATCCGCTAAAGGATGATTCGGTTCGAAACGGGCGACAGACCCCGGTTGCTGGCGGATTGCCGTGACAGCAACGCTCTCACCAGCGCTCACCTCTGACGAGGCTTGGCTCATCACCGCGCTAAAAACAGGAACGCGCGCCTGATAGACACTGTCTGCCGACGAGGCTGGCGTATCAGCGTTCGCCAAATTACTGGCAACAGTATTTAAGCGAATCATTTGTGCATTCATTGCCGAACCGGCAATTTGATAAATCGCATTAAATCCCATCATCACTCCTCTTCATCAGCTTTTCCCTTCGATGGCCTTTTGCAGGCTCGCTAACTGCATCGAAAGGAACGATAAACTCACCTGAAAACTCTGGCTATTACTGGCAAAGGCCGCTTGCTCGGTATGCAATTCGACCGTGTTACCGTCCGCCCCGATTTGCTGAGGGACGCGGTACAGTACCTGCGCTGGTTGAGAGGTCATCTCTGTACGCTGTCGTTGCATTTCAGCCGAAAAATCAATATCTTTGGCTTGATAATTTGGTGTATCCGTATTCGCTAAATTGCTGCTTAAAATTTCAGACCGTTGTAATCGTAAGTCGATGGCCTGCACGCTATTGCCTAACGCACGGCTGAAAGATATGCTCATTAAAAGAAGCCCTATTCTTAATCCCTGAAACCGTTAAGCAATTTCTATGCCAATAAATAAATTATTTTTTTGGTTTATATTTCAGGGAGTTAAACCTATGCCAATCATAAAGAGGAAACGCGACTTCCGCTTTCGCCGCCTCGCCATGATGACGTTCTGCACAAGTCTTATCGGGACCTGGGCTAACCTTGCCTGCGCAGCGCTGCCGATTGAGAAGCAAGCGACGCAATGGATCGATCAGCAAATCCAGCAAGTAGGACAACAGCAAGGGTGGCAATTAGTGAGCAGTAGCACCAGCGTACAACTGTTCAATGCCAATAACCGATTATCCCCCTGTAGCACTTCTCTCGTCTTCACGGCGCCCTTACTCCCTCAGTCGCCGACCCGCTTCCCGCTGGTTATCAGCTGTCAATCGACCAGTGGTTCGTGGAAAATAAGGGCGCAGGCTAATGTTGAAATACATCTGGCTGCCGTGGTGGCAGTCAGCGCGTTACCAGCCGGGACGACCTTATCGGCCGCTGATGTGCAGGTCATGCCGGTGGTGCTCAAACCCGGCGCACGGGTTAGCGTGATAACGCAAATCGAGGCGGCGCAACAGATGACACTTAAGCGAGCAGTAACCGTAGGGCAACCCTTGACGGCCCTCCTCCTTAGCTCGCCTACACTCATCCATCGCAATCAAGCGGTTACCCTGGTTATCCAGCAAGAGGGGCTTGAGTTAACGACAGGTGGGGTCGCCTTACAGAATGGCAGTAAAGGCGAGACGATTCGCGTCAAAAATAGTGGCAGCGGCCGAATCATCAGCGGAACGGTGAGGGATGCTCAACAGGTACTGATCCGTATAATTGAATAAAATTGATGAGATGACTTAATTTCTCCGCTCCCCGAGTCGTTGTAAGTCATAAATGGAGATTTTTTTATGATAAAACTAACCCCAACCTTGCCCAATGACAGAGTCAGCATCGCTTCGACTCAGCCGGTGAAAACCGAGAGCAGTGACAACGTTGCGCCGCCAAAAATGTCTTCGCCCTCGACAGAACAGACGCTCACGCAGGCGCGTGACCAGTTGGCACAACTGCCTGAGGTCGATCTCGATAAGGTTGCCGAAGTCAAAGCGGCCTTGAGCCGAGGTGAAATTGGACTCGATAGCGAGGCTCTCGCTCACTCTATGCTCGCGTTCTTTCAGAGGTCGGAATGAAACGGATCGATATTGTTCGCCAGCTAGTGGCCGATTTACTGGATGATCACCAACATTTTCAGCGGATCGAAACCCTGCTCTCCGCGCAGCGTCAAGCTATTATCAGCTTTACGCCTTCGCAGCTTGAAAGCCACACTGAACAGCTGATGGAACATTATCGACACATTCACCAACACGCCCAGCAACGTATTCGGGGCTTACAACAGCTATCATTAAGTGCCGACCAGCATGGCATGCGCCAGCTACTCGAAGGCCTTGCACCTGCGGCACAGCAGCATTTGCTCACGATCTGGCGCGATCTCCCCACGCAATTACAGCGTTGCCAGAACGCGAATAACGCTAATCAACAACTTCTCGAGATGCAGCACAGCCTCTTTACCGAGTGGTTGCCTGAAACTGACCCCGCCGCTTGGCTTTATCATCCCGATAGCCTAGGCTAACCTTTTCGACTAAAACGCAACGCCGCGACGTCGTCATTCACCTTTTGGTCCTGCTGCTGCTGTAGCTTCTCTCGAGTATCGGTTACCCCTTGGCAGTACTGCTCAAGTTGTTTTTCTTGACAATGGCTGGCGATAAGCTGAGCTTGTCGTCGCGCTAATTCCTGCTCCGCAGACTGACATTGTTGCTGTTGCCACTGATATAACCGCCGCAGTTCTTGTACATAATTCTCATGGTTTCGTAACGCGAGACCGTTGCTCAGCGAAGGGATGGGAGAATTGATAAAGTGCTGTAAGGTGTTCAACTTATTACGCATCTGCTGTACATGGTGAAGCTGTGCGTTGACCTGCTGTTGGCACCTTGTTCGACGCTGCAGCCTTAAGCGCTCTAGCGCCTTGAGCTGGGCTGGAAGGGGGGCACTCATCGCTCACCCTGCATAACCGTGGCGAGTTCCTGCATACTCTGGCTAAGCGGGCTTAACTGCTGATCCGCTTGCTGCAAGAATTGCGTGATCGCTGGGGCGAATTGCATCGCCCGGTCAACGTCGGGATCGGCGCCCGCAACATATCCCCCTAGGGCGATCATCGGCTTGATCTCCTGATAACGACTGTAATGCTGCTTCAAGCCTCGCGCTAAATCACGATGCTCCGCAGTGGTCACTAACCCCATGCAACGACTTACGGATTGAGCAATGTCGATAGCCGGAAAATGCCCCATTTCCGCTAAGGTTCGCGACAAGACAATATGCCCATCTAAAACAGCCCGAGCGGCATCGACGATAGGATCTTGCTGATCATCCCCCTCTGCCAATACCGTGTAAATCGCCGTTAAGCTTCCCTCGCTATCACTATTGCCAGCCATTTCCACTAAGCGTGGGATCAACGAGAAGACAGACGCTGGATAGCCCTTAGTTGCCGGCGCTTCACCAAGAGATAAGGCGATCTCGCGCTGTGCCATGGCATAGCGGGTGAGCGAGTCGATCATCAATAATACGTGATAACCTTGATCGCGAAAAAAGGCGGCGATGGCATGACAAAGCTCCGTCGCTTTTAAGCGCATCAAAGGGCTTTCATCGGCGGGAGCGGCCACCACAACGGCCTTTTTTAACCCCTCTTCCCCAAGTGTATGCAACAGGAACTCATTAACTTCTCGACCGCGCTCACCAATTAATCCAACGACGACTATCTGTGCATCCGTGGCGCGAGCCATCATACCGAGTAACACGCTTTTGCCCACACCGCTTCCGGCCATTAGGCCTACCCGTTGACCCCGCCCTAAGGTTAATAAACCATTAATCGCGCGAATCCCGACATCTAGGGGAGCTGAGATGGGGCGACGTCGTAACGCCGAGATGGACGGTAAATGGCGAGGAAGCGTCGCACTGCCGGTGACAGGGCCTTTCTCATCAATAGGTTCCCCTAATCCATTGACCACGCGCCCCAACCACGCCAGCCCTAGGCTTAGCCTTGGATGCTGAGTAGAGGGCAGTACCCTCGCCCCACTCCTTAATCCTGTCAGACTATGAAGCGGCATTAAATACGTGAGTTCACGGTTGAAGCCAACCACTTCAGCGATCACCCTTTTTTTATCGACTGTTTCGACTTCACAGCGTTCGCCAATCGCTAACGGGCAGCCGCTGACTTCCATTAATAACCCAGTGACTCGACATAATTTGCCAAAATCTTGACTTAACGGAATGGCCCCGAGTGAAGAGAGGGCGCGTTCAAGTCCCTTCATCCTTCGTTACTCGTGGGGGTGAGACTCTGTTCAAGCGTGGCTAAACAACTCTCAAGCCTTTGCTGACAGCCCAGATCAAAATGCTGCTCTGCCGTATCAATAACACACTCTCCACGTGGAAGATCCGACTGGGGTTGTAGCTTCCATAGGTCTATTTTCTCTGGGGCCAAACGTTGTAAGGCGTGATAATCCGCCTCAGCCACTCTCACGGTAAAGGTCGCGGCAACCAACTGCTCTTCAGCCACTTTTTCCTCGATCCATGACAGTAATAGCTCAGGTTGCGTCGCCATCTCGTGTTGGATGACCAGCCCTGCTATACGGGTCACTAAGGCTAAGGTCGCCTCTTTTTGCTGCTGTTCGGCGTGAAGGGTGAAATGGTTGAGTGCCTCGACTAAGTTGGTTATCGGTGAGCTGGCTTGCTCGAATAACGCTTTACTGCTCGCCATACCTGACGCGTAGCCCTGCTCGTACCCTTGCTGTGTGCCTTGTTCAAGTCCCTGCGCAACGCCTTGCGCATGCCCTTCTGCCAAACCTTGTTGGAAGCCGGCCTGCTTCGCTTCGTCGATCAGTGAATGACTCTCGGCAGTTTCACTCGCCTTATCGGTCTCCTCGACCGCAAACACCTCATCAGTATGTAGCGCGGGAAACCGGTAAGGGATTGGGGTTTTACTCATCGTCTATCCACTATTCGACCGTACGCTCGGCGTACATTTGGATGGTAATTTCACCCTCTTCCGCTAGTTGGCGGAGTGTCGCCATAATATCCCGTCGTACCTGTTCAATTCGGCTGATAGGGATCGGCCCTAATCGCGTCGAGGTTTGTTCTAATTGCCCCACTTGGCGTTTAGGCATGATGCTGAACAATGCATCACGCAGCACCGGCTCGGCACCTTTCAATGCGATGGCCCACTCTTCAAGCGAAACTTCGTCAAACAGACGCTGTAAGGTCTCTTCGCTCTGACGGCTCAAAATGAAGAATTCATACATTTGGTCTTCAAGTGCCTTGAATAGGTCAGCATCGTGCTGTTTCATCTGCGCGAGTAATTGATTCTGCTGCGCCGGCAGACGATTAATGATATTTGCCGCATGGCGTGCGCCGGTAATGCGTGAGCCATGTTCAGAGATCGTGGTAATCCCGCGTTCGATCAACCGATCCAGTTCGGCAATCACATCGCGGTTAATGTCGTCTAGCCGCGCAATCTTGAACAGGATGTTATCTTGCTGCGCGTGGGGTTGCATCGCGAGAACGTCAGCCGCCACATCGGGGGGAAGAAAGGCTAAAAAGATCGCTTGCAGTTGAACATGTTCTTGGCTAATTAAGGCCGACAGCTGTGAGGTGTCTACCCACTGTAACCGTGCCATACGGTAGCGTATCGCATCGCCGTAGATATGGTTCATCACGCTGGTCGCGATCTCTTGGCCCAGTGATTTTTGCAAAATGGTCTGTAAATAAGCGCGTGATCCGCCATGGATACCACTTTGCTGGCGGTAATCGTCAAAAAAGTGATTGAGCGCCTGATGGGCCTGCGACACTTTAACACCCTGTAGTCGTGCCATCGTTTCACTCAATACAATCACCTCCTCTCTAGAGAGCTTTTGCATCACCTGCGAAGCGGCATCCTCGCCAATACTGAGCAGAAGGATAGCCGCCTGCTCGACACTGTTACGTTGTCGGGTAAGCAAGGAGACGTTAGACGTTGTCGCGGGATCGGTCATTGCTGTTTATCCACTGTTTGATCACTTCAGCCACGCGGTCAGTTTCATTCGCCGCCAACTGTTGTAAATAACTTACTTTATCTTCGATGCCCGACGCACGAGGGGGCAGGTCCGCTTCATTTTCAAACTGATGTTTTTCACCCCCCGCCGCCGCCGTTTGGTCGGCATTAACGACTCTATCCTTGGCTAAGGCCCCCGATCGCGCGCCCATAACACTTTTTATCGCCGGACGTAGAACAAAGAGGATCATCAGAATCACGACTGCTCCGACCCCTCCCCAAATCGCCCAAAATTGGATATCCGGTTGTTGCCACCAGCTTAGGGTGGGAACGGACAGGGGGGCAGGAACGACAAAGGCAAGCTTATCGAGAGTTAAGGTATCGCCCCGCTTAGCGTCCAATCCAGCGGCATTTTCAAGTAAGCTTTTAAGCTGATCCAGCTGGCTTTCCGACATTTTAGCTACCGTATCGGTGCCGGTATTCAACGCCACCGCAATCTGTAATCTGGCCAATTGTTGAACCGGATAGTTAATATGTTTGATTTGGTGGTCGTAGGCATATTTACGTTGCGTTTGGCTAACGGAACGTTGCGATTTCTGCGGTTCTGCGCTATTTGATGTCTCAGTGGTAGGGCGATTGCTTAAGGTGCCTGGTACGCCAGTTGCGGCCGCTTGATCGCTGCTATCATTGTTGACTTGCTCTTCGAGTACCTTGGGATCCCCTTGATAGGTCTCTTGAGTTTCTTCGGTACGACGAAAATCGATCTCTGGCATCACTGTGACACGGTAATTCTTTTGCCCGACGGCTGAATCAAGCAGTTGCGTTAAGTTCTGAGTAATAGGTTGGCTGATGCTACGAATACTATCCGGTGAGATACTGGCGGTATCTTGCGTGGCTTCATTCAGTAGTGCACCAGTTTGGTCGACAATATGAATATTACTCGCCGTTAATCCTGGAACACTGCCTGCCACCAGCTGCGTTATCGCCCGAACTTGCTGGCCGGTTAAACGAATACCGGGTGCCAAGGTCACCAATACTGAGGCACTGCTTGCCGGTTGATTAGACAGTACAAAACCGCTTTCGGCTTGAATCCCCAGATGTACCCGAGCCTCCTCAACCCCTTGCAGAGACATAATACTGCGTGCCAACTCTCCCTCTAACCCACGTTGATAGCGGATATTTTGGATATATTGGCTGGCCCCTAGGACTTCATCTTTATCCATTAGCTCGAAACCAGGCGCGACGATCGGCTGGATATTCTTACTCGCCAAGACCATCCTAGCTCGAGCTAACAGTTTATCGGCAACCAAGACTTGGCCATTATCAGGATTAATACGAAAATCGATCTGTTCCGCGGCTAATGCACTGGCGACAGCATCATTGGGGACGCGCTGATGGGCGCCGTATAACGGCACGTAATCTACCTGGCCGCGCCATAATGTCGCGACGATAATCAGGGTTAACACCCCCCCAGCGGTGGCAAGTACCCACGGTTTTTTTAATAACTCTAGGGTAAGATTGCGTTTTGCAAACCACGCGCTAAATGAATCAAACATGATGGCTCCGCATCAGAGAGGGGTATTTAAGATGTCGTCTAGCGCACTCGTCAACTTGTTGCGCACTTGCAGTAACGCACTAAAGCTAATATTCGCTTGTTGGCTGGCTACCATTGCCCCCGCCAAATCGTCGCTTTGACCGGCGTTAATCGCTTGCTGCTGTTCACTTGCCGCGACCTGCAATTGATTCACCTGCCCAACCGCGTCAGCCAGGACCGACTGAAAGCTTTCGTTAGTATGATTTGCTGGCATAACAGGGGTTTGAGGTAAACGTTCTCCCCCCTGAAGGGCGGGCGAAAATAGTGAAAAGGTGGGATCAATACTCATTTATCCATTCCTCCAAAGGAATTAACGACATAAACCGGCTTGACGCATTGAGCTAAGGCGGTAACGTAACGCTCGTGGCGTAATGCCAAGCTTTTCGGCGGTCAACGTTTTATTGCCGTTAAACTGTTTGAGGACATCCAACACATATTGTTGTTCCACCTGCTTACCTAAGTCTCTAATTGCCGGAATACTGTCGACCCCGCTGGTCGATAGTGTTTGCGGTGGGCACGTCTCAGGTAGTCCAAGATCTTCACTGGTCAGGCTAGCGCCTTGGCAGAGGATCAGACCGCGCTGCACTTTATTTTCCAGTTCTCGAACATTGCCGGGCCAGTCATAGCGCAGTAATGCCTGCTTAACCGAGGCAGGAACTGTAATCTCTGATGAAGTAAATGCCCGATATTTCTGCATAAAATGATTCACCAAAGGCAGAATATCTTCAGGGCGTTCGCGTAGCGGCGCAATGGTAATGGGTAAAACGGCGAGTCGATAGAAAAGATCTTGTCGAAACCGCCCTTCTTTCACCGCGAGCGGAATATCTTGGTGTGTCGCTGCAATGATTCTGACGTTAAGCTTAATACGCCGAGTACTTCCCAGCCGCTCGACCTCCTGCTCTTGCAAGACTCTCAGTAGCTTAACTTGCAGTGATAGAGGCATATCCCCAATTTCATCGAGGAGTAAGGTTCCACCGTTCGCTTGTTCGAATTTGCCGGGCATGGTTTGAACAGCCCCCGTAAAGGCACCCTTCTCATAACCAAACAAGGTAGCCTCTAATAAACTTTCGGGGATTGCCGCACAGTTAACGCCGATATAGGGTGCGGAGGTCACTGCACCGAATTGTTGTCGATGGATGTAACGAGCAATACACTCTTTGCCGGTGCCCGATTCACCGTAAATCAGAACAGGCACACTCACCTTGGCTATTTTTTCAGCTAGGCGTAAAGTGTCGATACTCTTTGCAGCGCATGAAATAAGATCAGCATCAGCAGTATTTATCCCAGAAGAATAAGTACTCATTGATATTTCCCAAGTGTAAAGTAAATGTTTTGCTAATTTTTATTTATATTTAAAATTAACAATGACAAATTTATCTGTTCGATTTATAGGCAAATCTCTACGTAAGAGGACACTTTTCTTGTTTATAATTTATTATTATTGGCGATAATTTATTCATAAATAGGTCTTCTTACCCGATATCGCCGTATTTTTGACCGAAAACTGATGTTTTTTAGACCGATTTTCCGGAATCTTCTGATACAAATCTAAACAAAACCCTTGCAAGCCGCAACCAATATCTCATAATATTCTTAATAATTCCTTACGAAATGCTTAGTATTGCTTATCAGATACAGCATCAGAACGCCGGACAGAACATGGTTTTCGCTAAAGATACACTGAAAAAACTAAACATTGACGGGGAGGATAACGTGCTACCTCTGGCGGTCAGTCAGCTCGGTAAGCCTTGGCATAAGCTCGCAGAACATATTAATAAAAATTATGATAATTTCGATGTGAGCGTCAGTCGTTATTTTTTAAATAAATTCAGAATTAATACTTCGCTAGCTAATATTATTTTTTCTATCGAAGAAAATAAGAAATGCCACCAACTTTATTCCTGCTCTGCTGGAAAAATAGCCTTCGAAATAGACCGACCTTTATTACTGACATTATTAAATGACTTTTATGGCGTCACCGATAGTGCTGACTTGAACGAAACGAATGAGATTACTCAGACAGAGTTACGGTTACAAGAGCGGCTTGGGGATGAGATCAGTCAAATATTTTTGACGCCCGAGGTGGTTGGGTTGCCTATTCGCTTACAGCCCCACCATAACCAGCAACACAGCCATTGGGCTTGGTCTCTCTCCTTTCAACTTCGCGGCTACCCACAAGGTGTCATCACGTTACATTTTGATCATCAACTGATTGATCAGATGTTAAGTAGTTTACGTCAAGAAAATGAACAGCCTGTGCACACGACTCTATCTGGCGACCAGTTGGAACGGCAATTACGGCGGGTTCCCTTTACCTTAACGGCCCAGCTGGCGAGTGTTGAAACAACGCTGGAACGCCTGCTGTCCTTACAGGTTGAAGAGGTTTTGCCTATTTTTCTGAATGAGTCAGTCCCGGTTATTTTAGGCGATGAAGTCCTCTTCCAAGCTAAAGTTTCTGAGCATCAAGGTCAGCTCGTCTTGTCAGATTTTATTGATCATTACACCAGGTAACGCAGTATGAACTACGATAATAATACGACGCCGTCCGCGTTTAATTTGGACGATATTCACTTGGATGATCTTAGCCCGCAAGTGACAGATACCGCCTCACCTACCGACTACGCACAACAAAAAGCAGATGAGCGCAAACGGCAGCTTTTTAACCGAATTCCCCTTACCTTAACGCTTGAAGTGGCCTCGGTGAATGTCTCACTCGCCGAGTTATTGGCAATCGATAACAGTTCAGTCATTGAATTAAATAAGATGGCAGGAGAGCCGCTTGATTTAAAAGTTAACGGCGTGCTGTTTGGTAAAGCTGAAGTCGTGGTGGTGAATGATAAGTATGGCTTACGTATTATCGAGTTTACTGGACAATCGTTGAGTGATCTGACGTCATGAACCCGACTGCCAAAGCAGGTTGCTTTCTGGCCAGTTTCGGGCTGTTAGCCTCTGCCCCACTCTTTGCCGCCGAACCGGGATTAACCCTGTTCAGTACACAAGCGGCCAATGGTTCACAGCAATTTAGTGTCAATATTGAAGTGCTGGTACTGATGACCCTGCTCGGTTTATTGCCGATCATGGTGTTGATGATGACCAGTTTTACCCGCTTTATTATTGTGTTAGCGATTTTGCGCCAAGCATTAGGGTTACAGCAAACGCCGCCGAACAAAGTCCTCACGGGTATCGCATTATGTCTTACTTTGTTGGTGATGCGCCCCGTTTGGACCACCATCAATCAACAGGCCTTTCAGCCCTATCAAGCACAACAGATTTCATTAACCGATGCCCTGCAGCGCGCCAGTGACCCTTTGAAGAAATTTATGCTGGCGCAAACCAGTAAACCGGCGCTCGCGCAGATTATGAGTATCGCGAAAGCAAACGGTAATCCCGAAGATCAGGATCTTACGATCATCACCCCCGCTTATCTGCTGAGTGAGCTAAAAACCGCCTTCCAGATTGGCTTTATGATCTATCTGCCTTTCTTAGTTATCGACCTGATCGTTTCGAGTATTTTGATGGCGATGGGGATGATGATGCTATCGCCTATGGTCGTCTCCTTACCCTTTAAACTGCTGCTATTTGTTTTATGTGATGGGTGGACATTAATTACCGGTACGCTTACACACAGTATTCAGGGGTTTTAAGATGTTTACGCTGGATAGTATTAGCGATCAGATGGGAGGTGCCATTCAACTGGTCCTGCTCATTTCAGCCGTCATTATCTTGCCCGGTCTCGTCGTCGGCCTCTGTGTCAGTATCTTCCAAGCGGCGACACAAATTAACGAACAGACGCTCAGTTTTCTACCGCGCTTAGTGGTGACACTCCTGGTATTAATCGTCGCGGGGAAGTGGATATTGATCAAATTGATCGATTTTACTGAGTTATTGTTCCATCAAGCGGGTTCCCTGACTGGGTAGCAGCATGTTGGACTTAACGGGCTTCTACAGTCATCTCCTTACCCTATTATTGCCTTGGGTGCGCATACTCGCCTTTTTACAGTTCAGCCCCCTCGCCGAAAGCGCGCTAATCTCGCGAAAAGTTCGGTTACTCCTCTCTCTCGTGCTGACCGCGCTTATCGGCCCATTACTCACGCTCCCCCCTTTACCCCCGCTACTCTCGACCACTCTATTGATACTTGTCGCAGAACAGATCGGCTGGGGGGCGATTTTTGGCCAACTGCTGCAGTTCGCCTTCTCGTCGTTACAAACGGCAGGGCAAATTATTGCGATGAATATGGGCTTATCGATGGCAGTTCAGAACGATCCGGTGAATGGCACAAGTAATACCTTGGTAGCACAGCTATTCAACTTAACGGCGATCCTGATCTTCTTTGCGGCAAACGGGCACTTACTGCTGATTACTATCTTATACAAAGGCTTTATTTATTGGCCTATCGGCGCTGCCTTAAGTTGGCCCAGCTTACAGGTGCTGATCAGTAGTTTTGGCTGGATTATCTCTGCAGCGGTAATTATTGCACTGCCTTCGACGATCATTATGTTGCTCATCCAAGGCGTATTTGGCTTACTCAATAAGGTTTCGCCAAGCCTTAATTTATTCTCGCTAGGCTTTCCGCTCGCAACCTTGGCCGGTATTGTCAGTATTGCTTTATTGATCCCGTCCTTGTCTGAACATTACCTATCGTTGACCAACCAAATTATTCACCAGTTCGATCTGTTGCGAGGGGCCAATGTCTCAAGCCAGCGATAAAACGGAAAAAGCGACTCCGAGCAAGCTCAAAAAGGCACGTGAAAAAGGGGACACTGGCCGTGCGAAAGAGCTCTCCTCTGCGGCGTCCTTAGCGGTCGCCTTCGCCACCTTAATAGTGTTAACGCCATGGTATTGGCATCTGATTGCTGAATTATTTCAGCGGCTCCCTCAGTACCGGGTCGCCCCGTATTCAAACGAGGAATTACTCTCCTTAGTGGGCAGCGGCCTGCATACCGTACTGATGATAGTGCTCAGTTTTTGTATCGTGCCCTTGGCCGGAAGCGTAGTCGCGCTCTTTAGCGGCGGGTGGATCTTTAGCCTGCCTAAGTTACTGCCCGATGTTAAACGCCTCAATCCCCTCACGGGGATTGCACGCCTTGTCGCCTTAGATAACCTGATCGAGTTAACTAAAGTTATGGTGAAGAGCATCATCATCTTGGTGATGTTAGTCATCCTGCTGCGCCATGCCCTACCTGAGATCATGTTGCTGTCTCGCCTAAGCTGGCCAACGGTGCTCTCCACGGGACTGCTGTTAGCAGTGAAGCTTTTTGGGTATTTTGTGGTACTGATGGTGGGCTTTGCGCTGGTTGAGTGGCCATTAAGCCGCTACCAATTCCAGCGTAAGATGCGCATGAGCCGCCAAGAAGTTAAAGACGAATTTAAAAACACAGAAGGTAATCCGCAGATTAAAGGGCGTTTACGCCAGCTACAGCGGCAGATAGCCCAAGGTCAATTGCGTCAAAGCGTTCCGCAAGCCAATGTGATTATTACGAACCCTACTCATTATGCTGTGGCGTTAAAATACGATCCGCAAGCCGCTGCCGCCCCCTATGTCGTTGCGAAAGGTATCGATGATCTCGCGCTGTTTATCCGACAGTTAGGACAAGAGCATGCGATTGAGGTGGTCGAGTTTCCGCCATTGGCTCGTGCGGTATACGCCTCAACGCGAGTGAATCAACAAATTCCCCATCAGCTATATCAGGCCATCGCCCATGTCTTGACCTATGTCATGCAGTTACGCCGTTGGCGGGAAGATCAAACATTACAAAAACCAAAAATAAATAAAACCTTAACGCTGCCAGCCGAAGGACAATTTAGTGAATAAATTCCAACTCACGCCATGGATAAACGCTGCCAAAAAGTTTCCATTAGGTCTACCGATCCTGCTTCTATCGGTACTGTCGATGGTGATTTTGCCTTTAAGTCCTTTGGTTCTCGATTGCCTATTTACCTTCAATATCGTGTTGGCCATCCTGATACTGCTCGTGTCAGTCAACGCACAACGGCCGCTCGATTTTAGTATCTTCCCGACCTTACTGCTTATCACTACCTTGCTACGGCTATCATTGAACGTTGCCTCAACTCGGGTAGTCTTACTGCATGGACATGAAGGGGAAGGTGCAGCAGGTAAAGTGATCGAAGCCTTCGGTCAAGTGGTGATCGGCGGCGATTTTGTGGTCGGTTTAGTGGTTTTCATTATTCTGATGATTGTTAACTTTGTGGTCATCACCAAGGGGGCTGAACGGATTTCTGAGGTATCGGCTCGTTTTACCCTCGATGCCATGCCCGGAAAACAGATGGCTATCGATGCCGAGTTGAATGCCGGGGCCATCACGCAGACACAGGCACGCGAGCGACGCGCGGAAGTAACCCGAGAAGCCGACTTTTACGGTTCGATGGACGGTGCATCGAAGTTTGTCCGCGGTGACGCCATAGCAGGGATGTTAATACTGCTGATTAATATGGTCGGCGGGATCACGATTGGGATGGTGAAATATCATCTCGATGCCAGCCAAGCGTTCCAACAATACGTGTTACTGACCATCGGTGATGGCCTAGTTGCACAGCTTCCTTCGCTACTTCTCTCGACGGCGGCTGCAATCATCGTTACCCGTGTGAGTGATGGGCAAGATATTCGCCACGAAGTTCGCGAGCAGCTACTCGCCCAACCCACTGTTCTTTATACGGTAGCCGGCATCATGTTTGTCATGGCCCTAGTGCCCGGTATGCCGCATATCGCTTTTTTAAGTTTCACCCTCTTATTGGCTTTTACTGCCTGGCGTCAGTCGAAACGTATCGCGGCGGCGAAGGTAATGCCCACCGCCGAGATTGACCGTCATCTCGAGGTTCAGCCTCCGTCAGTCGATTGGGAAAGCCTTACCCAGACCGAGGCGCTCGGCCTGAACTTGGGGTATAAGCTGGTGACGCTGATTGATCCGGCACAGGGCAGCTTACTCTCGCAACGTATTACCGGGGTACGGCAGATTCTGTCTGAAAACAGTGGCATGTTGCTGCCTGAAATTCAGGTAAGAGAAAACTTCCGTTTAAAACCCACCCAATACAGCATTACGGTACAAGGCATCCAGGCCGCGATGGGGGAAGTCTATGCCGATAAGCTAATGGCGCTGGCCAGTAATGAAATTTACGGTGAGCTTGACGGCATTCTAGGCACTGATCCTGCTTATGGGATGTCGGCTGTCTGGATTGACCCGACACAAAAAAGCCAAGCCTTACGCTTTGGCTATCAAGTGGTTGACTGCGCCAGTGTCATTGCTACCCATGTCAATAAAGTCGCGAAACTTCACCTGTCAGAACTGTTTCAATATGACGATATTACCCAACTGCATAAACGTTTAGCCGCACAAGCCCCTCGTTTAAGCGATGACCTGCAGCAAGCCCTTAGCTATACGCAACAACTACGTATCTACCGTACGCTGCTTCTTGATGGTGTAAGTTTAAAAGATATTGTGACCATCGCCACAGCACTGTTACTGGGCCATCAAGTCACCAAAGACCCGCTCCTTCTCGCCGCCGATGTGCGTTATGCATTGCGTCGACAGATTATGCAAGGGATCAACAAAAATCGGCCACAACTCGCGGTATTCACGCTCAGTGATGAGCTGGAGAATCTCTTATTAAGGGCGCAGCAAGCCGCAGGAAATAAAGAGTTAGACAACATTCCTCTCGATCCGCATTTGTTATCACAGCTACAAACCAATATGCCGTTGATGACTCAGCAAATGAAGGCTGAAAACTTACCGCCTGTATTGATCGTACCGCCGGCATTGCGTCCCCTGCTCGCCCGCTATGCGCGTTCTTTCTCAACCGAACTGTTTGTCTTGTCCTATAATGAAGTGCCTGAAGACCGAGAAGTCACGATACGTGGACACTTAACGTAAAATGTCCTTTTACCGCGATGCGCTGCTCTTTCGGAGTTAGGCGCAAAGCCCCCAAGTGATTATCGGCGTACACTCTTTTCACTTACCCTCAGGGAGTCAGTCTTTGAGGGCACTATATTGAATGAGAGGGCCTATGAAAGTATTGATTCCTGCCACTCTGGCAGCATTGGCGTTAACCCTGTCGGGCTGCAGCACTTACCATCGATTTGTGGATTATTTTTCGTCATCTTCGTCAGCCACCCCTTATGCACAGCAAGCGGAACTCGACCAACATATTAAGGGCTGTGAGTCTCAACATGGGGAAGCCTGTTTGGCCGCGGGAACGATGTATGAAATGCGCGGCAGCAACTATTACTCGCAAGCTCTGCGTTACTACCAGCTAGGAACGGGGTTAAAACAGCCTGCTGCCTACAGCGCACTGGGGCATATGTTTGAGAACGGTTATGCGGTCCCGCAAGATCTCACGCGTGCCCGCGAGCTATATCAACAAGGGGCTGACCTAGGCGATGCAACCTCTAATCTTTACTTGTCGAACCTTTATCGGTATGGGCGTGGGGTAGATAAAAATCTGCCTAAAGCGCGCCAGTACGCCACACTCGCCTGTAAGAAGGGAAATGTCATGGCATGCAGCACCCGCCGCTAGAGTGACTTGTCCTCGCTAACCGGGATGCCCCGCATAAAGCTAAGGCGGGGTATTACAGTACCTTATCCAACCGATCGGCCATCCAATCGATATCGGCGAGACACGACCCATGGATATCATACACACTGGGACCTATCTCATTAGGGTACTCGTACTCTTCAAAGGACTCGAGCTGTTCGAGGTCATCATGGGCCACGTGGGGCGATACTACCGGAATCAACTTGGCGAGGGTGTTACCTTCCAACCGCGTTGCATTATGATTCAGCTTAAAGCTATCCGCCGCCCACATAAGATAGGTTTCCCACTCCAAGTGATGGGCTCGTGCGGCCTGACCGAGTAAGACATCATTCTTTTTCATCGTGCAGTCACTGCTCCTTCGTTCTGATTACCCTGCTGAGGTCCTGTCGAAGCGCCCTTCCCAGCATCCTTATTGATACACTCATTAAAATCTATGTAATCAATGACTCAACGTCAAGGTCAGTAAAGCCTTCGGCTAAGTAATTCTACGCAGCCACGCTAAGTCACCATCCATTTATTAGGTGATGAAAAAAAGGCGTGATCAAATTGAAGAAAAATAACGTAGATGTTTAGCCATCCAGATGTTTACACGCCTGATAATAATCAGTACATTACCTGCTAGATAAATAAAGTGATGATTTCTACCCTTAAGGCACACCATGATTGAGATTAAGCATCTGAAAACACTGCAGGCATTGAAGCAGACGGGGTCATTAGCCGCCGCAGCCGCTCATTTGCATCAAACTCAGTCAGCCCTCTCCCATCAGTTTAGTGATATCGAGCAGCGTTTAGGCTTTAAGCTTTTTATACGCAAGAGTCAGCCGCTACGCTTTACACGGCAGGGCGAAGTATTATTACAACTGGCGGATAGCGTGCTACCGCAGGTGCACCAAGCGCTACAAGCGTGCCAAGCCCCGCAGCAAACGACGTTACGCATTGCGATAGAGTGTCACAGCTGTATTCAATGGATGACTCCAGCGTTAAACAGCTTTCGCGAACAGTGGCCACAGGTCTCCGTCGAATTCGCATCAGGGGTAACTTTCGATCCACAACCGGCTTTACAGCAAGGTGAATTAGACTTGGTATTAACCTCCGATATTTTGCCGAAGAGTGGACTACACTACACCCCGCTCTTTGATTTTGAGGTAAGACTGGTCGTTGCCGTGGGCCATCCTTTAGCGACCAAAGCGGTGATATTACCTGAAGATTTGACCGATGAGACGCTACTTATCTATCCCGTACAGCGCCAGCGTATGGATATCTGGCGGCATTTTCTGCAACCGGCTGGCGTGAGTCCATCCTTAAAAACCGTCGACAATACCCTACTACTGATCCAGATGGTTTCTGCCAATATGGGGATAGCGGCCTTACCGCACTGGGTGGTCGAAAATGTTGAGCGGCAAAAGTTAGTGGTGACACGAACGCTGGACAACGGTATCTGGAGCCGTCTGTATGCAGCGACGCGGGAAGGTGAGAATCGCCAACCGATGTTGGATGCCTTTATTACCCATGCCCAACAACACGCGCGACAATTACCTTTCGTGAGGGACGCCTCGGGCGCCTTGGTCACCGCCTAGTCCTCCAGTACAATTATTTAAATATTTTGTAACATTTGTGTGATAGGTCAAAGTTACTGCGCACAATAATCGTTACCCTTGCGGCCTGCACACACGGAAGCCTGACTTTCGTGTCCATCCGATTAGGGAGAAGACGATGTTTAATCTATTTAAACCGGCTGCACATGCCGCACCACTCGCTGATAAGCTTATAGACCCCACCTATCGCCGACTACGTTGGCAGATTTTTATCGGTATCTTCTCCGGTTATGCCGCTTATTATTTAGTCAGAAAAAATTTCGCTTTGGCTATGCCCTCGCTGGTTGAACAAGGCTTCAGCCGCGGCGACCTAGGCTTTGCCCTCTCTGGGATCTCAATCGCCTACGGTTTCTCCAAATTTATTATGGGCTCGGTCTCTGACCGTTCGAATCCGCGCTATTTTCTGCCGGCGGGGCTAATCTTAGCCGCACTGGTGATGCTAATGATGGGCTTTATCCCTTGGGCCACTTCCAGCATTATGGTGATGTTTTTCTTACTGTTTTTATGTGGTTGGTTCCAAGGTATGGGCTGGCCGCCTTGTGGCAGGACCATGGTGCATTGGTGGTCACAAAAAGAGCGTGGCGGTATCGTTTCGGTATGGAACTGTGCGCATAACGTCGGGGGCGGTATTCCTCCCTTACTCTTCTTATTAGGCATGATGTGGTTCGGTGATTGGAAAGCCGCGTTTTATATGCCGGCTTTCCTGGCGATCATTATTGCCCTGATCGCCTTCGCTCTGATGCGAGATACCCCACAATCCTGTGGGTTACCCCCCATTGAAGCCTATAAAAATGACTACCCTGCCAACTACAGTGCTGAGAGTGAAACTGAATTAACCACCAAACAGATTTTTAGCCAATATATCCTGCCTAATAAGCTTCTATGGTACATCGCGTTAGCGAACGTTTTCGTCTATTTGCTGCGTTACGGTATTCTCGATTGGTCGCCTACTTACCTGAAAGAGGTCAAACATTTCACCTTAGATAAGTCGTCTTGGGCCTACTTCTTTTATGAGTATGCTGGCATTCCGGGAACGCTATTGTGTGGATGGGTTTCCGATAAAGTCTTTAAGGGGAATAGAGGGATCACCGGCGTTATCTTTATGAGTTTGGTCACCCTAGCCACCATCGTTTACTGGCTTAATCCCGCAGGTAACCCGAGCGTAGACATGGCGTGTATGACCGTGATTGGCTTCCTCATCTACGGCCCAGTGATGCTAATCGGTTTACATGCGCTGGAACTGGCACCGAAGAAAGCCGCGGGCACCGCTGCAGGATTTACCGGCCTGTTCGGCTACTTGGGGGGCTCCGTTGCTGCCAGCGCTATCGTGGGCTACACCGTTGATTACTTTGGCTGGGACGGTGGCTTCCTTGTCATGATAGTCGGGTCAGTGTTAGCCGTGCTCCTGCTTCTGCTGACAACGATCAGTGAAAAGAAACACAAACGCACCCTGCTGCAGAATGACTAGGAGAAGATAATGAAATATTTATTCACTGGACTGGCATTATTTACCTGCAGCGTCATGGCGCATGCCAGCGAGGATAAACTGGTCATTGCGCATCGCGGAGCAAGCGGCTATCTCCCCGAACACACGCTACCTGCTAAAGCGATGGCTTACGCGCAAGGTGCCGATTATCTTGAACAAGATGTGGTGATGACTCGCGACGACCAACTCGTCGTACTGCACGACCACTTTTTAGATCGCGTCACCGATGTCGCTCAGCAGTTCCCAAACCGCCATCGAGCAGATGGCCGTTATTACGCTATCGACTTTACTCTCGCGGAGATCAGGCAGTTGCACTTTACCGAAGGTTTTCATCTCGAAGGTAAAAAACAGGTTCAGAATTACCCTGGCCGCTTTCCGATGAATCGCTCGGAATTCCGAGTCCATACCCTGGCAGAAGAGCTGGAATTTATTCAGGGCCTTAACCACTCCACGGGTAAAAATATTGGTATCTATACCGAGATAAAATCACCGTGGTTTCATCGAAAAGAGGGAAAAGATATCAGTAAAGCCGTACTAATCACCCTAAAACAGTATGGTTATACTAAACCAACGGATAAAGCGTGGTTGCAGTGTTTTGATTATGATGAGCTTCAGCGGATAAAACAGACGCTGGAGCCGCAACTGGGTATGGATCTCAAACGGGTACAGTTAATCGCTTACACCAAGGATAACGAGACACAGACCTTACAAAATGGCCACTGGCGTAATTACGATTACGATTGGATGATGACTCCTGAGGGGATCGAGAAGTTATCGAAAACAGTGGATGGCATTGGCCCTGATTATCATATGCTTATCGATGCACAGTCGACACTAGGCCATATCCGCTTAACCCCGATGGTTACCGCAGCGCATCGCTACAAGCTCCCCATCCATCCTTATACCGTTCGCTCGGATCAGCTGCCGAACTATGTCAGCAACGTCGACGAGTTATACCAAGTTCTTTACCAACAAGCCGATGTTCCGGGGTTATTCACAGACTTCCCCGATAAAGCCGTCTCATGGTTAGCCCGTCATCCACAGGCTGAGTAATCTTAGCAGGCTGCTAATCCCTCAGCAGCCTTTACCCGATTACTCCGTAACGGCAAACAGTTCACGAAGATAATGTGGCACAGCATCTTGGCCATTAGTGCCGATAACAGCGAGCTCCGGTAATAGGTCTTTCAGTCGCTGTTGGCCGTTTTCCATGATACAGCCTTTACCCGCCATACTGAGCATCTCTTTATCATTCATGCCATCACCAAAGGCGATGCAGTCTTCAAGGCGGTAACCTAAGCGGCGCGAGACACTGTCTAGCGCATGACCTTTCGACACCCCACCGGCCATTACTTCTAGGCATATTGGCAATGAGAAACTGACGTTAACGCGATCGCCAAAACGGGACACTAACGCCTCTTCAAGTTGAACGAGATGCTGGTGGTCATTACAGGTGAAGAAGACTTTACTGACACCCTCAACAGAGAAATCCGCTGGATTGTAGAGCTGATAGCGGAAGTCTGATTCCATAAAGAATGAGGCCTCATCACGGCTTTCCCGAGCGATAAACCACTCATCATCTCGATAAATTTGTGTGAGGATCTCAGGATCGTTATAACAGAGCGAGATTAACTCTTCGGCGATCGCTGCTTCGAGATTGTGTGCAAACACGAGATTGCCTTCCATATCGTGTACACGTGCGCCATTTGACGTGATCATATAAGCCTCTATCCCGAGTTTCTCACGGATTTGCCCCACATCCACATGGTGGCGGCCGGTCGCAAAGACGAAGGAAACGCCTTGTTCGGTAACGCGTTGTAATGTTTTAGCGGCAAAATCAGTCAGGGAGTGCTCTGGTGAGAGCAACGTCCCATCAAGATCAGAAGCAACGATTTGGTACATGATGACCTCTCAAGGGGACAGGTTGAAAACCCTTTCAAACCTGTAAAATTAACGACTAAAGGTTGAAAAATATTCCGTGATCTTCTGTAAGGCTTCGGCACGGATCTCATCTTTTTCAAATAAAATTTCATGGCGCGCCCCTTCCATCACCTGTGGATGGTCGCCATAACAGGGGAAGCCCGCTAAGTTTCTCGCAAGCGAAAATCGGTCCTGAGCTTGGTTATCGACCACTTGATCTTCGCTGGCTTGCAATAGCAATACAGGATGGTGTAACTCTGGGGCAATGCTCTCGATATATCGGCCGGTTAAGATTGCCTCACGCACCCAGTGCGTGGTCGGTCCACCCAGTTGTAATTCTGGCTGATCAGCATAACACCGTAGACTACGTTGGTAACGCACTCGGCTGTGAGTCAGCGTATTTATGCCGAATGGCGTCGCATGCCAGCGCCCCGTCCCAAAGGCAAAACCTTCCCGTAGATGCGGTCGTGTGGCGGTCCAATTTAGGATCCGCTCAACCACCCATTCGGGCATCGGCAGGACAATACCGAACATTGGGGCAACCAGCGCCGTTGCGGTAAACAGGGATGGATGACGCTGAGATAACAGGGTCGCAATAGCCCCGCCCATAGAGTGGGCGAGCGCAAAGGTTTGCTGATAACGCCCCCCTGACAACTCCAACTCACATAACTTTTCTAAATCGTCTACATAATCCGAGAACTGTGCCACATGCCCTAGCTGTGGATCGTCCAACAGTCTACCCGATAGGCCTTGTCCACGATGGTCCATCACAAAAATATCGTAGCCACAGTTGAACAGGTCCCATACCACTTCTGGGTATTTGCTATAACTTTCCGAGCGGCCCGGTACAATAAAGATCGCCTTCTTGTGCGAGGCGGCAGTCATGCGCATATAGCGAATAACCACCCCGTCTTTACCGACGAATTGGCGCTCTTGTCGCTGACGCCAAAACGACAATAAGGGGCCGGTAACGAACGCGGAGAAAGATTTCTCTCGATGCGTCCACTGCGACGGGTGCTTTTTCATTTTTATCGTGAAAAGATCAGGTGTAAGCCAAAGGCGACAAATAACGTTCCTGCGATACCATCAATCCATTTCGCCAGTTTCTGATATTTTGCCTTGACCCAAGGAAGTGAGAAAAGTGTGGCAACCAAGCTAAACCAAATCAATGTTTCCGCCACGATTAGGATAAAGATTGCGGTACGAGTCGCGCTGCTCACATCATCGCCGACAATTAACGAGAAGATACTGCCAAAGTAGATAATCGCCTTCGGATTAGAGAGGTTGGTTAATAAGCCTCGAAGAAAGATATTTTTCTTACGCGATGGGGTGACCGGGGTGACCTCTGTGCCGACAGGTTGCGGTTGACGCGCTGACTTAATCATTTGAATTCCCATCCACATCAAGTAAGCCCCTCCAGCCAGCAGGATCAATTGATGTAACCAAGCCATCTGTTTCAAAATGAGGTTCAAGCCGAGCAGAGCGACCGCCGCCCAAATCGCAACGGCAAGCGTAATACCAATCACGCCTTTAAACGCGTCACGTCGTGATTGGCTCGCCGCCGTCTGTGAAATAAAGAAAAAGTCAGGACCGGGACTGGCCAGAGCCACGACCTGGACAACGGCAACGGTAACAAAAAGGGATATCATGAAAACTCCTTGTTTAGGCCTCGCGGCAGAATAAATTACTCATCGTCTAAATGTTGCTTAATCAACTGCATAAAAGGACGTCCAAAACGTTCCAATTTACGTTGCCCAATACCATTTATCCCTAACATTTCAGAGGGCGATATCGGTTGAATCTCTGATAACTCAATCAGTGTTGCATCGTTGAACACCACGTAAGGAGGAATATTCTCCTCATCGGCAATCGCCTTACGTAACTTGCGTAGTTTAGCGAAGAGCTTTTTATCGTAATGGCTTCCCGACAAACGGCTCACCACCGGACGAGTCTTGGTGACGATGATGCGAGGCACCGCCAATTGTAAGGGTGACTCACTGCGTAATACCGGTCGAGCACTCTCTGTGAGTTGCAGTGCGGAATGCTGACTAATATTTTGCGTCACTAATCCAAGGTGAATCAGTTGTCTTAATACGTTAATCCAATGTTCATGACTCTGGTCGCGGCCAATCGCATAGACCGGTAACTTATCGTGCCCGAACTCTTTAATACGCTGATTCGCGGCGCCTCTTAGCACTTCGACAATATAGCCCATACCGAAGCGTTGGCCTACGCGGTAAATGGTAGAGAGCGCTTTTTGTGCATCGACTAAACCGTCGTAGCGACGAGGCGGGTCCAAACAAATATCGCAGTTACCACAGGCTGCTTGACGATTTTCGCCAAAGTAATTGAGAAGCACTAGGCGTCGACAAGTTTGGGCTTCGGCAAAGGCCCCCATGGCATTGAGCTTATGCCGCTCTATATCTTGGCTTAATCCGGGGCTTTTCTCATCCAGGCAGCGACGCAACCAGCCCATATCTGCGGGATCGTACAACATCATCGCCTCCGCAGGTAATCCGTCGCGACCCGCCCTTCCCGTCTCCTGATAATAGGATTCGATATTACGCGGGATATCGAGATGGAAAACAAAGCGGACATTCGGTTTATTAATTCCCATACCAAAGGCAACGGTCGCCACAACGATTTGCAGATCATCACGTTGGAAGGCTTCTTGTACCCGTGCTCGCTCATCTGCTTCAAGGCCTGCATGATAGGCGCCGACACTCCATCCGCGACTCTGTAATCGGGCGGTGATGTCTTCCACTTTTGCACGGCTGTTGCAGTAAATAATTCCACACTTACCTCGCTGGTCGCGTAAGTAAGTGAGCAACTGGTCCGTGGGCTTGTACTTATCGACCAGCGTATAGCGAATGTTAGGGCGGTCGAAACTACTTACCTGAATAAAGGGTTCATGGAGCTGAAGACGCTGCAAGATATCTTGGCGAGTGGTACTGTCTGCCGTTGCCGTTAAGGCCATGATCGGCAGTGTGGGAAATCTTTCTCGTAGGCGGCCTATTGCGCCATATTCGGGACGAAAATCATGTCCCCACTGCGAAATACAGTGTGCCTCGTCGACTGCAATCAATGCGGGATGCCAGCTGCTCAAGGTGTCGAGAAAGCTCTCCATCATCAAACGCTCCGGCGCGACGTATAAAAGCTTAACCTTACCTTCTCGGCAGGCTTGATAAATCTGCTGCTGAATCTCTCTCGGTTGACTTGAATTCAGGCTCTCGGCGCTGACACCGTTCGCGCGCAGCTGGTCGACCTGATCTTTCATCAGGGAAATCAGAGGAGAAACCACCAGCGTTAGTCCGTTACGCACTAACGCGGGTATCTGGTAACACAGTGACTTACCACCACCAGTAGGCATTACCACAAGACAGTCTTGTCCAGAGATCGCCGCTTGTATAATACTGTCTTGACCGGGACGGAACTGCTGGTAACCGAACGTTTCCTGCAGTACCTGAATGGCGTCAGCCTCCCGGTCCGCTTCTAGCACTGTTGCCACACGCTACCTGTTTTAATCAGAGAACATCATTAAGAGTTAGACCAATACCAACCCGCGTTTGACGGTGATTATAGTCGATCAACGATTCGCCATAACCACTGTAGACTTGGGTGTAAAATCTGACGTTATGAGTGATTGGATAACTCCAGCCGAGTTGAGCGCCACCGTAACCGGAATTCCAGTTATATTGCCCTTCAACGCTGAAGACGCTTTCGCCCCATTTGTAGCCCAATTTAGCACGATAATGCCCCATATATTTGATGATATCTGGGTTATCGTCGTCACCACCGCCCGTATCAAGACGCACCCAAGGCTTGATTTCGGCTGTCATGTTACCATTTTCTGCCATTAAACGCAGGTAGCCACGGTTCCAACTACGGGAAGTCGGATCGCTGCGCCCATTGGATTCATGATTAAAACCCGTCTCGACATCGCGTAAGGTCCAGTCACCGAGCGAGTAATCGGTCGCCCAGCCAACGAAGAGTTGTGGTTCATAATTGGTTTCGCGGAAGGGTGAAGACTCTTTGCTGTTCGAGATTTGCCACCAAGAACGCTGAGTATAAGATGCCGCTAAGACTGAGTTATCACCCAAAATACCGCGCCAGATTGGGAAGGCTAAGCTCAATTGGAATTTTAGCTCGTCCTTGCGGGCATTATGACCCCAGTTATAGCTCTCAATCGCACCCTTGTTGATATTACTGGTGTAGGTATACAACACATAGTTACTTTCGTAAGGATAGAGAACGAAAGCGCTATCATGGGGTTGTAATAGATTAGAGATGATGCTGCCATGAACTGGCGGGTTATTTTGAACGCCCACATCATACCCACTACTTTCTGCATTAGCCCCTAGAGGTAACGCCAGCGCTGCCGCCAATACCAAACACTTTCGTTGCATAGTTGTCCCTATCACCCGTAATTGATCAAATTCGTCAAATATGACTAAAAAAATTCCGATTAAGGACGTAATTTTGACCTGAAATGGCTTTTTATGACAGCAGAATATGATGATAAAAGAGAACTTCTCTGTGCTAAGTGAAATTGGGACTTATTTAGCCAGAAACCGGAGGCAAGCGGCAAAAGTGATGGGGTAGAAGAAAGCATTATAGTGGAGGATGAAAACCTGTATCACCCCCCAAAACGCTTGATTAATTCTTACGGCCTAATCCTGAAACATCTTGGATATTGTGTAACACAGCCGTCATTCTGACGAAGTTACCAGAGCTTGCACCGGTAATGGTGTAATCAGCATCGTGGTTATCGGCAATCTTCATAATTTTATTTTCAGCGCCTTGTAACGAGATATCGGTTACAGAGATACTTTTTGCAAAAGAAGCAGCCGGTAGTGCCAGTAAAGCGAGCATAGCGATAGTTGTTTTTTTCATAATTAGACTCCCATGGTGTGAGTCCTAAAGGTACATCTTTAGTCGTAATTAAGCGTTTCGTTTTGTAAAAAAATGAATTAAATATTATCAATTATGAATAATATTTTTGACAATATGTAGATCAAATCACATTAAAAACTGACTTTTACGCCGTAAAGTTGATTTAGGTCAATAAGTTAAACTCTTTATGATTAATTGTATTTATGTAAACAAGAAGATGTATTACGCCAGCGTTACACCAGTTGGCGAATACCTATAAAAACGACGCCTTGGGCGCCGTAGTGAAGGTTATAACCAGTTTTTACGTTTAAAGTAAAGGTAAGGTGCTAAACCTGCCAATATCATCAATAGGATAGCGCCGGGGTAACCAAAGCTCCACTTCAGTTCTGGCATAAACTCAAAGTTCATCCCATAGCTGGATGCCACCAGTGTTGGCGGCAGGAAGACGACTGAGACGACCGAGAATATTTTTATGATCCGGTTTTGCTCAATACTGATAAAACCCATCGCCGCTTGCATCAAAAAGTTAACTTTTTGAAAAAGTGATTCGTTGTGTGGCAATAATGAATCGATATCGCGCAGGACCTCACGGGCTTGTTCTAATTGATTGGCCGGTAAGCGAGCTTTACGGATCAAAAAGTTTAAGGCGCGTTGAGTATCCATCAGACAGAGACGGACTTTCCAACCGATATCTTCTAACTCTGCCAGACGAGAGAGCGCAGCATCATACTCTTCCCCCTGCTGCCCTTCCATGATCACGCGGCTTAATTTTTCTAAGGCGCTGTAAATGTTCTCGATTTCGTCGGCGAGCTGCTCGATTTTGGTCTCGAACAGGTCCAATAACACTTCAAAAACATTCCCATCGATTAAGGTTTGGCTGCGGGCACGCATCCGGTATAAGCGAAAAGCGGGAAGCTCACGTTCACGTAAGGTGAAAAGACGTCCATCACGGATAGTAAACGCGACTGTCGCATTCCCCGCGTGATCGTCAGCATCTTCATAAAAGAAGAATGAGTGGATATGTAACCCGTCTTCGTCTTCGAAAAAACGTGCCGAGGCTTCGATATCTTCAAGTTCAGGCCGAGTTGCCAAACCTTGACCGAGGGTTTGTTGCACCAGATCGCGTTCATCTTCTTCTGGTTCGATTAAATCGACCCAAACGGCATTAGAAAGGGCAACATTGCTCTCTTCAGGTTCCATCCGGCTTAAGCGATTTTCTTCGAGTTTGAAAGCACTCAACATAGCAGTAAGACTCCCCTTGCTTTATCGGCAGGGACAAGACAAAGCCATTCTTCACTTATTTTCGTGAATAAAGTGGCGATACTTGAACACGGGGCTCACAGATTGTGAAAATATCAGTGCTGACGATCTTGATGACGGGAAATAATCACCGGTAAACAGCTAAGTTCACCGGCCAAAGAACGGTAACCTTAGCAGTTTTTCCTAATCAGTAGGAAATTGATCCAGCATCGACTGGGTGTGTCCAAGGTCATTGTCCTCTAAGAATTATAGTGCGCGCATGGTACGACGAGACGAAAATATCGTCAAGAACCCTAACCATTAAACTGTTTCTAAACGTGCATAAGCCGCAACAAGCCATTTCACGCCTTGTCCTTGGAAAGCTATTTGTAAGCGACAATGTTCGCCACTGCCCTCAAGATTGATAATAGTCCCTTCCCCAAACTTGCTATGACGCACTCGCTGCCCTAACGACCAGCCGCTGTCATTGGCTACCACTGGCGCGCCCATTCGCTTGGTGTCGACCGGCCGCGTGATATTCGCGCGAGATCTCACCTCTTCAACGCACTCTTCCGGTAACTCACCAATGAACCGTGACGGACGATGGCTGACTTCCTTACCATATAACCGTCGGCTTTCGGCAAATGTTAGCGTCAGTTTTTTCATCGCTCGAGTGACCCCCACATAGGCCAAGCGACGCTCTTCCTCCAAGCGGCCACTCTCTTCAATAGACATCTGGCTCGGGAACATCCCCTCTTCCATCCCGACAATAAAGACTTGGCTAAATTCTAAGCCTTTCGCCGAGTGCAGAGTCATGAGTTGGACCGCATCTTGCCATTTATCCGCTTGCCCTTCGCCGGCTTCCAGCGCAGCATGAGAGAGGAAAGCTTGCAGCGGCATCAAGTCTTCATTTTCATCTTGATAACTGAATTGACGCGTTGCGGTGACGAGTTCTTCTAAGTTTTCTATCCGAGCTTGACCTTTTTCCCCTTTCTCCTGCTCGTACATTATCCATAGTCCGGAATCTTTAATGACCCGATCGGTCTGGACGTGCAACGGCATTTCTCCAGTTTCGTAGACTAAGGATTCAATCAGTTCGATAAAGCGTTGTAAGGCAGATGCCGCGCGACCCGCCAACACTCTTTCTTGCAGCAGTTCACGGGCACTTTGCCAAAGGGTCATTTGTCGGTCGCGTGCGAATTGGCGAACAACATCCAGCGTCCGGTCGCCAATGCCCCGCGTAGGGGTATTAACGACGCGTTCAAACGCCGCATCGTCATTACGGTTCGCCATCAATCGTAGATAGGCTAAGGCATCTTTAATTTCTTGTCGTTCGAAGAAGCGCATCCCCCCATAAATACGGTAAGGCAAAGTACTTTGTAGCAAGGCTTCTTCCAGTACCCGTGACTGGGCATTACTGCGATAAAGTATGGCGCAATCGGCCAGTGCACCGCCTTGCTCATGCCATTGACGAATACGGTTAACGACAAAACGAGCCTCGTCCAACTCGTTAAAGGCACAATACAGCGAAATCGGCTCACCGGAATCATCTTCCGTCCAAAGCTCTTTACCGAGTCGTCCCGAGTTGTTAGCAATCAGAATATTTGCGGCTTGTAGGATATTGCGCGTGGATCGATAGTTTTGTTCCAAGCGAATGGTCTGAGCACCAGGAAAATCGCTAAGAAAGCGTTGGATATTTTCTACTTGCGCACCGCGCCACCCATAAATCGATTGGTCATCATCGCCGACAATCATCACTTTGCTACTGTCGCCCGCTAACATGCGGATCCAAGCGTATTGGATATTGTTAGTATCTTGGAATTCGTCGACTAAGAGATTCGTGAAGCGTTCACGGTAATGATTCAACAAATGAGGTTTGTTAAGCCATAACTCATGGGCGCGCAGCAGCAGTTCGGCAAAATCCACCAGCCCTGCCCGGTCACAGGCTTCTTGGTAAGCTTGGTAGATGGATAAGCAGGTTTTCTCGACCGGATTACCATAACTGTCGATATGCTTTGGCCGTAAACCTTCATCTTTTTTACCATTGATGTACCACATGGCCTGCCGCGCTGGCCACTGCTTATCATCGAGGTTTAATGCTTTGATCAAGCGTTTTAGAAGACGTAACTGATCTTCACTGTCGAGAATTTGGAAGTCGGCGGGTAGGCCAGCGTCAAGCGGGTGTGCACGCAGTAGACGATGCGCCAAGCCATGGAACGTGCCGATCCACATCCCGCCTTGGCTGGTTCCCACCACTTCCTCGATCCGATGACGCATCTCCGCAGCGGCTTTATTGGTAAAGGTTACCGCCATGATGGAATACGGAGAACAGCGCTCAACCGTGAGTAACCAAGCGATGCGATGGACTAGTACTCGGGTTTTACCACTGCCTGCGCCAGCTAGAACCAATAAGTTACTCCGCGGGGCGGCTACCGCCTCGCGCTGTTTATCATTTAAGCCGTCGAGCAGTTCAGAAACGTCCATAAGCACCGTTGCATTAGTAAGAGGAGGCTGTATATATCTACAGCCATTATAGCAAGCTGGTCAGTGAATCCAACCGCGAAATTTCGAGATGAGGGAGAAGCCGCGCCGAGCTAGCAGAGATCAGGTTCTGTTGACGATCATTGATCCAGCAGGCTTGAAATCCTGCCACCAGCGCACCTTGTACATCAGTAATCAGATCATCGCCGACATGTAGAACGGTATTGGGCGCTAGGGAAAGATGTGCTGCAGCAACCTGATAGAGGTCACCGTAAGGTTTTGCTTTACCGTCAGGCCCCGCCCGTAGCACTAAGGTAAAATAGTGGGCGATACCCAATTGCTCAGCATCGGCATTACCATTGGTGATGGCGACTAACGGGATTTTAGTCGCTAATTCCGCCAACACTCGATGGGTTATTTCGGGAATGTGCGCCGCACTGCGCCACTGATGGAAGACAGTCATTACCTCTGCGGCACCCGCTTGGGCCTGTTCAAGGGTTAACCCTACGCTCTGGATAAGGCTCACTAAGGTTGCGTGGCGCCACGCCGTAACATCGTGAACAATCTCTGGATATTGCTGCTCGACCGATAGCCGTACGCGGTCATAATCTTGGGGCGTAATCGTCGCCAAGCGCGGATGCCACGCTTGCAGTGCCTGGTGGGTTTTTTCAACTGTAGTGAGGATGACTTGGCGATTATCATAAAGCGTATCATCCAAGTCGAATGTCATTGCCTGCGGACGGTTAATCGGTCGATAGAAGCGCATTAGGGTTTACCTCGTTTAGCACGGGGGTGGGCGGCATCATAGACCGAGGCAAGATGCTGAAAGTCTAAGTGGGTATAGATCTGCGTTGTCGAGAGATTCGCATGACCTAAAAGCTCTTGCACGGCGCGTAAATCTCCGCTCGATTCTAACATATGCGTGGCAAAAGAGTGGCGCAGCTTATGCGGATGGACATGCGTCGTAATGCCTTGCAACACGCCCCACTGGGCAAACCGTTTTTGAACGTTACGCGTCGAGATACGCTTCCCCTGTTGCGAGACAAAGACCGCCTGATCTTCTGGCAGAAAGAGTTCACGCATCGCGAGCCAGCGCTCCAGCCACTCTATCGCCGTACGGCCAATGGGTAGGCGTCGTTCTTTACTCCCTTTCCCCATCACCCATACTTCGCCCGATTCTAACTCGAGGTGCTGACAGTCTAAGTTCACTAATTCGGAAAGACGCAGTCCTCCGCCATACATCACCTCAAGCATGGTGCGATCGCGAACCGATAGCGGATCATTGAGATCAATTGACAGTAACTGATTGACGGAATCGACATCAATATTCTTGGGTAACGGCCGGCCCGCCCGAGGCGTGGCGATCCCTTTAGCGGGATTCGCCGCTAACAAGCCCTGTGAAACTTGCCAATCAAGAAAACTCCGTAATGATGAGAGCCGGAGGGCAAGACTCGAGGCTTTTAACCCTTCTCGCCGCGATGCCGCCGCCATAGAACGTATATGGACTGGGGTCAGCTGCGACCAATCATTTAAGGATGCCACCGCAAAGAAATCACAGATGGCCTGTAATTGCCGCTGATAATTGGAAATGGTCAAGGGACTGAGCTGGCGCTCGACCCGTAAATAACGTAAATAGGCTTCACAGCGTTGAAACAATACGTTGGCTTCGCCCGTCATGTTCGACTAATCCAACGTGTCAGTAAATGGGGAAGAAAGCCTGCGATGCAATCCAATAATTCCGTTCCCATGCCTGGGTGATAGTGATCTTTATTACGGCTACTAAAGATCAAAACGCCGACATCTCGCCCTTTGTCCGTCAGTAAGGAGAGTGCCACCGAGCCAATCGCTTTCGCTTCAGGGATCAATAACAGCAGTTCTGGGCCCTGTAAGCGTCCAAGATAGTGGCTGTCTTGAGTAAAGCGCTGCAACTGTAATGGCGTGAAAGCGTTGCGATCTAACCCCAAATGGTGGAATCCAGAGGGGGCGGCCAACTGCCAGCTGTCATTAAATAAACGAAAGGTTGCGCCCGCTAAACCCAGTCCCCTCGCCCAATAGTGTAAACGGCTTTGTAATTCAGCGAGATCGCTGGCGGTAGCAAGGTGCGATTGTAAATGGAGTAGCTGGCCAAACAGGTGCTGATTCGCTTGCGCTTGCTCCATTAACAGCGTGATCTCTTGCTCTAGATTCACTATTTGTTGGCGTTGACGAGTCAACTGCCATTCGACCAAAGACACACTGCCTTTTACCGGATGAGGAATAATCATCTGTTCGACTTGACGCGCATTATGAATAAAAAAATCAGGGTGCTCACGAAGGTACTCGCTCACCCGCTCATCATCTAGCGGTTGACTCGGTAAGGCCGTCTGTTCTTGGTGTGTGGTCATAAGTGAATAAATCCATCATAAACGTGAGTGGCTGGCCCGGTCATAAACAGCGGCGTTCCCGGTCCCTGCCAGGCAATATGCAGGGTCCCACCCGGCAGATCAACCCGAACATTCTGACTCAGCAATCCTTGTTGAATTCCGCTCGCTACCGCCGCACACGCGCCACTGCCACAGGCTTGTGTCTCACCCGCGCCACGTTCATAGACGCGTAACCGAATATGTTCGCGGTTGACCACTTCCATAAAACCGACGTTGACCCGTTCCGGAAAGCGGTCATGGCTTTCGAGAATAGGCCCGAGGACTTCGACTTCTGCGGTCGCGGTCGCTTGAACTTGGATCACGCAGTGGGGGTTACCCATCGAGACCGCGCCAAACATCACGGTTCTCTCTTCAACACGTAACAGGTAGAGACTTTCTGCCTTATTGGCTCTAAACGGTACCTCTGCCGGTTCAAACTTGGGTTCCCCCATGTTGACCTGCACCAACTCGTCGCGGTTAACGGTTAGCACCATCTGTCCAGCTTGTGTACTGACCCGAATACTGTTTTTGTTGGTCAACCCTTTTAGTCGAACAAAACGGGCAAAACAGCGCGCCCCATTTCCACACTGCGCCACTTCACTGCCATCCGCATTATAAATGCGGTAGTGGAAATCGAGGTCTGGGTCATAGGGTGGCTCTACCACCAATAATTGATCGAAACCAATCCCTAAATGGCGATCAGCTAAGCGTCGTATCAGTTCTGGAGAAAAAAACACATTCTGAGTAACGGCATCAACCACCATGAAATCGTTACCTAGGCCATGCATTTTAGAAAACTGCATGCTTCACCCCATTGCCAAGTTGGCTAACTATAAGTTGTCGGATTTTTTATTCGATTTTTTGAAAACACCTTGGTCATAACCGGTATTTTGACCCTGTTGCTTACCCGAACTATCTTTTGGGAAATAGAGAGGGCCTTTTAATCCACAGCCTGTTAACGCAATAACGGCAATAAACAGAGTATATTTAGCCACAGCATTCTTCATTGTTATTTACTCACTTAACTTTCTATTCTACGTATCATCGCAGTTGAAACGGGAAAAGCAACAGAAAATCGTGGAATTGACCGATGACCCCCTCTACTCGCTAAAACTCAGATGACCCATTGTTAAGCAATCGTTATACTAGTCAAAAAGAGGAGCGAGCATGAACGACAGCGAATTTCATCAACAAGCAGACCAACTATTATTAACTATCGAAGAACGCTTAGACGAGCACGATGGGGATACCGATATTGATTACGAAACCCATGGGAATGTAATGACCCTGAGCTTCGAGAATGGCACCAAAATCATCATCAATCGCCAAGAGCCATTACATCAAGTCTGGTTAGCCACTAAGGCAGGCGGCTATCATTTTTCTTTTAATGATGGGAAATGGGTGTGTGATCGCACTGGCAACGAATTTTGGGCGTTACTCGCCGAAGCCTGTACGGTACAAGCGGGTGAGCCTGTTTCGTTCTAACTCTAAGGACGATAAGGCGACCGCGGAAGGATATTTTGGCCGAGTTGCGGGGACACTCTCTCCGTAACTTCATCTTGGCTTGGCGAGTGGAAGTTAATGATCGTTGAGCGTCCCTGTTGTTCCACGACCTGATAAAATTGCGGTAAATTAAAATTAATCGATGACGTCCCGAAGGTTAAGCGATCGTGAGACGAAGAGTAAAATCGGCACACGTCCCGCATCAGTTCTTCTTTACTCCCTTCGCAGTGCTGATAAACCTCTGCATGATTCTGTTCATCGAGGACATAGATACTAAAGCTTTGCGCAGGCGCATGGTCTTCGAAGAAAAACTGGATAATACCTTCACTGGCATAATTTTTGACAACCGTGGGAAGACTCGCCTGTTTCGAGTCCATCTGGATCGACAAGCCTTGTAATTTATTATTTGAAATCGCACCATAAAACTCGACCGCGTTTTTGAGTTTCTGTACGGAGACCCCCATCCGCTCAAAGAAGAGTCCCCAAGTATCACTCGCCAATTTCAATGCTTTAAAACGCCCGGTTTCTTGCCGATTACTGGAAAGGCGTAAATCGATGCACTCTGAAACCAGCTGCAACACTCGAGTCCGAATGAGCGCACGTAAATGCGGGCTGTAACAGAATACTTCGACCGCCTCCGGTGGCAGTGCTTCCTGATGCATTTTGCCTAAGATAGTCTTTAATGCTTCAATCATCGCCGATTCACCTTCAAAATGCAGCGTTCTTACCTCATTCCACGAGTTACGGTAGAGAAGATCGACACTGCCAATCAGGCACTGCTGCTGCTGACCGAAGCTGAAAACGTCCATTTTGCGAAAATCAAACAACACCACTTGATCACGCAATGCCTGAGTCGGATCAGACTCTACGTTCACCATCAATGCCAGATGCCGTATTTCGCAAGGGCTGTAAAGCGCTTTGGGCGTTGGAGCGGGAAGACGTATCGGAAAATGCGTCGCGATATCGTGAACCAGTTCTTGTAGACGAGACAGATCGCACAGACTTGTCCCTTTGATATGGAGATGCGTCTTTTCCGTCAATAAGCCATTAAACCACGCCCATGCCACCAGCTTATTTAAATAGCGGTTATATTCGAGCGGTTGATGGCTAATGATCGCATTCATCTCAGGAGCCTGATTATACAGATACCATCCACGGCGGTTAGCACGCCCTTCGGCCACATAAATAAACGTGAGATGGTCTTCTGAAAGGTCGGGAGAGATTTGCGGGTTAAGCAGTGCCACCTTACCGGGTAAGGCCTCAAAGGCAGCGTACAGCTTTCGCGTCAGGACGCCAATGTCTTGCGGGCTTGCACTGACACTCAGGTTATTACGGCGTGCAAAACGAATCAGGTTTCGATAGCTTTGCATCATCGCATCGAGTAGTTCGTTATGGGCAACACGGACCTGTTCTATCTTCCAGTATGCACGCCCATCCAGTTGGGCAAGCAGATCACTCTGCCATCCCCAGCGGGTCACCAACTGTGCAAGAATTTCTCGTCGCCAAGGCGTCAGCTCGCCCTGGCTCTCTGACGTCAACTTTTCAGAGACTTTCAGATAAAAACAGCGGCGGACTAAATCCAGCCGAGCGGTATCATTGATGGCTTCTAAATAAGCAGTCACGCGTTCCAGCATCATACAATAAGGGTCGAGACCAAAATGAATAATCTCCCCATCATGTAAACACTGCTTAATTTCTGTCGCTAACAGGCGTGTATTAGGGTACTCCCAGCTATAAGCTTCCAATAAGACGGTTTTCAGCACGGCCTTATAGGGGGAGTCGATGCTTTTATACAGCTGCCACAAGCTGGCCCCAAAATACTCTTCCGCAGACAGGGTCCCTAAACCGCCAAGGTCGATCCATTCGTTTGGTACCAGTGCCCCTTTGGCGTAAAGCTCCATTACGTACTCATCGTAATGTGCCTCATGCTCACTGGGGACCAAATTCCAAAGAATACGCTTACCCGCCAAGCGAACCGCACTGCGATAAAACTCATCCAGCAGCAGAATATGTTGAGTACTGCCACAATCCTCTTTGCCCAGCGCACCGCTCTCGTTCATCCGAAAACGGTTTTCGTCAATCAGAAAGAAGCTGATCTCAACGCCCTGCTTTTTACACCATAGCTGGAGTTGATGACATTTATTCTGTAGGGCCTGACGTTCCGCACTATCCAACCAGGATTGGTGACAGACCCAGATATCGAGATCAGAGTCACTGCTCTGACCGATAGAAGAGGTACTGCCCATGGAATAAAGTCCCAGAATGGGGGCATTCTCCGGCGGGGGCGTTAGTGTATAGGTACTCTCAGGAAAAAGTGTTGCGAGCAGCGACTGTTGGGTCTCATCCGGCGTGAAGAAACTAATACCATGCGGGGTGTTATGAGAAAGGTAACCTGGCATATCAGGGTGATGGTAATGCAAGAGCACAGGCAGCAAACTATAGATGTGACGAAACGCCGCGCCCATCGCCGCGGTGGCACGATCAGTGCGTAACTGATTAATCGCATCCAATCGTTGTTTCAGTGTCTCTATATAAAGGTACAAGGCATCACACCCGAACTCATGACAAGAAGTTGATAAAGGTTCCACACAGCGGTGCTGCATTCTCTACCGCGGTCGGTCAATCTAACACTGCCACCCCATCCGGTAAAGCGTGTTAGTGCCTTCACCCTAGCATGTCTGCGTGGTCAACATTGAACAATCTATGTGCTGTGATTAAAAAATAATCGATAGGGGTTTTCGTTGGTGGAAAGTGCCACATCCTAAGTTTAAATGTTAGGATAATAAATAAATGTAAAAGCATGGTTACGAGTATGACTGACAAAATAATCCGAATTGCCACCCGTAAAAGCCCGCTCGCCCTATGGCAGGCGGAATATGTGCAGCAACAATTAATCGCTCATCATCCAGGATTACGTGTTGAGTTAGTCACTATGGTGACAAAAGGCGACATATTGCTGAATAGCCCGCTATCAAAAGTGGGCGGGAAAGGGTTGTTTGTCAAAGAACTCGAATCGGCGATGCTGGAAGGCCGTGCTGATCTGGCAGTCCACTCGATGAAAGATGTCCCCGTCGCATTTCCTGAAGGATTGGGGCTTGTGGCCATCTGCCCACGAGAAAATCCTTTGGATGCCTTTGTCTCTAATCACTACGACAGCATTGATGCACTGCCACAAGGCGCCATCGTCGGTACCTCCAGCCTACGACGTCAATGCCAGTTAAGCGCACTGCGCCCCGATCTGGTGATTCGTTCATTACGTGGTAACGTGGGGACTCGCCTATCTAAGCTGGATGCAGGGGAATACGATGCGATCATCCTCGCCTCAGCCGGTCTTATTCGTTTAGGGTTAACTTCCCGGATCCGTTACTCACTGCCTCCAGAAGTCTCTCTTCCGGCCGTCGGCCAAGGTGCGGTAGGCATTGAATGCCGCAATGACGATACGGCGTTACAACAATTGCTCGCGCCGCTTAACGACCCGGCGACAGCAGTTCGTGTCATGGCAGAACGCGCAATGAATACTCGCCTAGAAGGCGGATGTCAGGTTCCGATTGCAAGCTATGCACTGCTTGAAGACGGTAAGTTATGGCTTAGAGGGCTAGTCGGCACTCCCGAGGGTGATGTCATCATCGCCGGTGAACGTCACGGCACGGCTGAAGAGGCTGAAGCGCTAGGTATCTCACTGGCCGATGAGCTGTTAGCGCGCGGGGCTGGCGATATCCTTCGTAAAGTTTACCAAGGACAATAATACGATGAGTATTCTGGTCACTCGGCCTGCCCCTGAAGGACAACAGCTCGTTGAACGGTTACGCTTGACCGGACGTCAGGCGTGGCACCTGCCCCTTATCGAGTTTCTCCCAGGCCGCCAGTTATCAGAGTTCTGTTCATCTCTCGCCACACTCACCCCCGATGATCGGATCATCGCGGTATCGGCGCGGGCCCTCACGTATGTCGGCCCTTTTTTGCAGGCAGCGGATACATCTTGGCCCACCGAGGTACACTATTTCGCTATCGGTAAAAACAGTGCCTTAGCATTACATCACTATTGTCAGCAACGGGTTGAATTTCCAGAAAATTCAATTAGTGAAGCGTTGTTGGACCTGCCCTTATTAGAGAATACCGCCGGTAAAAACTGTGTCATATTGCGGGGAAATACTGGCCGAGAACACCTCGGAGAAACCTTGCAATCTCGCGGTGCTAACGTGACCTATTTCGAATGTTATCAACGAGTCGCTATAAATTATCATGGCGCAGAGCAGGCTTTTCGCTGGCGACAAAAGGGGATCTCAACCATAATTGTGACAAGTGGTGAGATGTTAAACCTACTCTATGAATTGATTCCCGCTCTCGATCGGAACGAATGGTTACTCCACTGTCGGCTAGTTGTCGTCAGTAAACGCTTGGCAACGCTTGCCACCGACTTTGGTTGGCGAGATATTATTGTTGCTGATGGTGCGGATAACGATGCGTTATTGCGCGCATTACGCTGAAATTAAACTTATGGGATAAGCCTCTATGACGGAACACAAAGCCCCCTCCGCCATGCCGGAAGAAGTGAAAGAAGATAACACTGCAACACCTTCTCCGAAGCCGACTCGCACGGCTGGCAATGGTAAAGCACTGGCGAGCCTCGCAATCGTTATTGCGTTAGCGTCAGGCCTAGGTAGCGCCTGGTATATAACGCATACTCATCACGCACAATTGAGTTCAAATCAAGCGTTACGCGACCAACTTGCGCAAGCTCAGCAACAAAACGGCAAGGATCAGCAGCAGCTGGTTCAACAGCTATCTACTACCGAACAAGCGTTAAAAGATTCACAGTCCCAGCTGCAAGAGACTGAAAAAGATCTACAGGGCCTGCGCGATAAAGTAAATTCCCTGACCGGGAATGATGCCAGTGTCTGGTTAGTCTCCCAAGCCGATTACCTCGTGAAGCTGGCGGGAAGAAAGTTATGGAGCGATCAAGACGTCACCACAGCACTGGCCTTACTGAAAAGTGCTGACCGTAGTCTGGCGCAGATGGATGACCCAAGTATTATCAATGTACGCCGTGCGTTAAACCAAGATATCTCTACCCTGGCCAATATCAATCAAGTTGATTATGACGGCATTATCTTACAAGTGAGCCAACTGGCGAATAATGTTGATAATCTGCGGTTAGCCGACGATAGCGACAACGACTCGCCAATGGATAAAGATAGTAACGATATTTCAGGCTCCTTATCCGAGTGGCGCCATAACTTAGTGGCGAGCTGGCACGACTTTATGGATAACTTTATAACTGTTCGTCGTCGGGATAACAGCGCACAGCCATTATTGGCCCCTAATCAAGATATCTATTTACGCGAAAACATCCGCTCGCGCCTGCTTATTGCCTCGCAAGCTATCCCTCGCCATCAAGAAGATATCTATAAACAATCTCTCGAAGCGGTATCGACTTGGGTACGGGCTTGGTACAACACGGATGACCCAACGACTAAAGCTTTCTTAGCGCAGATAGATCAACTTTCACAAACCCCTATTGCGATGGATCTTCCTGAGTCGCTTTCTAGCCAAGAGTTGATCGATAAATTAATGCAGAATCGCGTCCGTGGCTTAATGAGTAGCCCAAGCAATAACGATCCACAGCCTGCGCAAACGCCGGCTACTGCACCGCAACAAGGAGGTTAAGGTGATTAAAGTCTTAGCACTCTTTATTTTACTGATTGCCGGAATCGTTTTAGGCCCGGTTTTCGCGGGTAAGCAAGGCTACGTGCTGATCCAAACCTCTCAATGGAATATCGAAACCTCCGTGACAGGATTGGTGATCATCCTGCTGGTCGCCCTGATCGTTATTCTCCTCATCGAGTGGGTGGTACGTCGTCTGTTTAGAACCAGCTCACGAGCTCGTCGCTGGTTGACTGGCCGAAAACACCGCTTGGCGCAGAAACATACCAGTACAGCATTAATTAAGTTAGCAGAGGGCGATTATCAGCAAGTTGAAAAGCTGATGACGAAGAGTGCTGACCATTCTGATACGCCTGTCGCTAACTACTTACTCGCGGCAGAAGCGGCCCAACAACGGGGTGATGAAATCCGCGCGAATCAACACCTTGAGCGCGCATCAGAGCTGAGTACAGACAACCAAATCCCTGTGGAAATTGCACGTGCACGGATCCTCTTAGCTCGTGAAGAGAATCATGCTGCCCGCCACACGATCGACCGTTTACTGGATGTTGCTCCGCGTCACCCAGAAGTGCTGCGTTTGGCACAAACGGCGTATCTCCGCACGGGTGCCTGGTCGGCGTTACTGGATATCTTGCCTTCGCTTGAGAAAGACCAAGTCGTCAGCAAAGAGGAAGCTGAAACGCTCACGCAGAAAGCGTGGTTAGGCCTAATGGAACAAGCTATGGCGTCTGGTGGTAGCGAGGGCTTAAAACAATGGTGGGGCCATCAAGCCCGTAAAACACGCCAAGATTCACGTTTACAGGCCGCAATGGTGACACACTTGATCGAATGTGACGATCATGAGATGGCACAGGTCATCGCGATGGAGGGGCTTAAACGCCACTACAACGAAAGTTTAGTGCTCTCTATTCCAAAGATTAAAACGGCAAACAGTGATGATTCCGAGAAGTTAGTCCGTCAGCTGATCAAACAGCATGGATCAACGCCACTTTTAGAAAGTACCTTGGGGCAATTGCTGATGCGTCGGGGCGAATGGCAGCAGGCTGCAGACGCGTTTAAGGCAGCCCTAGCACAACGCCCAGACAGTTTTGATTACGCTTGGTTAGCGGACGTTTACGATAAAATGCGTCGTCCAGAAGAAGCAGCGAAAATGCGCCGTGAAGGACTCCATCTCACGCTAACAAAATATCCTGACCAGTAATCTCTCCTACCTTTAGGCGGCTGTTCGCAGCCGCCTTCTCCTAACACTTATTGCTAAGAGCGCCAAACCGTGATGTTATCAGGGATCCCCAACCCTTAGGCGTTAACGTTATGAAATCGCGTTTTGAACAAATCAATGTCTTTGCGACCCATTCCTTGAAAGGTAATCCTTTGGCCGTTGTCCATTGCCAAGAAGGTGACTACTCCACAGAGACTATGCAGGCTTTAGCACGCTGGACCCAGCTCAGCGAGACCGTCTTTATTACGCCAGCAACAGAGGCCGCTGCGGACTATAAGGTGCGTATTTTCACGCCCGTCGAAGAACTTCCTTTTGCTGGACATCCAACATTAGGCTCCTGCCACAGTTGGTTGAATGGGCGTAAGCAGGCCATAGTCAATCAGCAATCCGCGATGGGTATTGTTGAGATCCGCCAAGAGAACGATCTATTATTTTTTGAGGCTCCCCCCTTAGTAGTACAACGCCCTTTCTCCGCACAAGAACAACAACAGCTTATCGCCTCCACTGGGCTGCTTAACGAAACGATCACTGCTACCCAAGTATTGAGTAATGGTCCGGTATGGCACTGCGTTCGCGTAGATTCAGTGGAAACGCTACTCCGTATCACGCCAGATTATTCCGCGATGGGCGATCTTAAGTTAGGACTCTTTAGCCTTAATCCAGAGGGAGATGGTTTGGTGGTCCGCGCCCTGATGGGCTTAGAAGCCACTGAAGACCCGGTGACAGGAAGCTTACAAGCTGTATTGGCGCAATGGCTGATTGAAACAGGTGAGTTACCAGAGCATTATCGTGCTCAACAGGGGACTTGTGTTGGTGCTGAAGGGGAAGTCACGATAAAAAAAATAGACGGGAAGATCTTTGTCGGCGGACAGTCAACCACGGTAATAAGCGGTGACATCACACTGCCAACAGAGTAAAGACGACAAAAACAAAAAACCCCGCCGAAGCGGGGTTTCTTTAAATTTGGTCGGCGAGAGAGGATTCGAACCTCCGACCCACTGGTCCCAAACCAGTTGCGCTACCAAGCTGCGCTACTCGCCGAAATACTGCGGTACGACCTTACTTTCTTACTTTTTATCTGGTGCGAGGGGGGGGACTTGAACCCCCACGTCCGTTAGGACACTAACACCTGAAGCTAGCGCGTCTACCAATTCCGCCACCGTCGCTCATCAGATAAAAATTGGGGTGGCTAATGGGACTCGAACCCACGACAACTGGAATCACAATCCAGGGCTCTACCAACTGAGCTATAGCCACCACCCCTAACTTCTTACTGCCACTGATGTTAACACATCAGCCTAACGCGGTAAAACACCACCGCAGCTCGACACCTAAAAAACTGGTGCGCCCGACAGGATTCGAACCTGAGACCTCTGCCTCCGGAGGGCAGCGCTCTATCCAGCTGAGCTACGGGCGCTTAGCGCCGTTGCGGATGCGGATATTACGGTAGTGTTGCCTAGCTGTCTAGTGGTTTTTTAAATTAAATTATCGTTTGATTACGCTTTGTTCACTTTGCGTGAAGTTTCGGCGATATAGCCTCTTTTGGGGCCTTATAGCTCACCGCGCCAGTGGTAACCTTGATACTTGAGTAACTTTAGTTGACGCTTTAATCGAGAAGGTTGCTTAATCAGTCGATACAGCCACTCAAGCCCAAGTTTCTGCCACAGTAATGGTGCACGCTTCACTTTACCAATAAAGACGTCGTACGTGCCGCCTACCCCCATATATAGCGCATCGGGGTATTGCTCATAACATCGTTGAATAAAAAGCTCCTGTCGTGGCGATCCCATCGCCACAGTAACCACTTTCGCCTGGCTCGCTTTAATCCGTTGGATCAGCGACTCGACCTCAGCTTCCGTAAAGTAACCATCTTGTTGGCCCACAACCGGCACCTGCCATTTTTGCTTAAGTTTATGGGTGGTCTGCGCCATCACATCGGGCTGACTTCCAACCAAATAAACGGGAACAGATAATGCGCCGGCACGTTGCATTAATGACTGCCATAAATCAGCCCCCGCGATGCGCGTGACTTGGCTGTCGGGATACTTTTTACGGATCGAACGGACGATACTAATGCCATCAGGATAGTTAATTCCGCCGCTGGTCAGGATTTGGTGCAATAGCGCATTATGTTCTGCCGTTAAAATCTTTTCAGCATTCAACGCAATCAGACGCCCAGTGTGTACCTGCAGCGCATCAGGCAGCAGGAAATCGGTAAACGCTTGCATTGAAGGAAAGCCATATACCGGAATCTGACGAATAGTAAAACTTGGCAGCGTTATCGGACGGTTACTCACAGATATCCTTTTGTTTTGAGTAGAAGGGAGTGACGGAAGGCACTGATGTTGCCCCTACCCGTGGTTTGACGAGCCCTGCGCGTTGTAAGAACCAAAATAAGAGTTTAGTCACCAGCAGACACAGCAGAAAAATAATCGCGAAAAAAACCACTCGAGAGCCAAAAGCGTCGAGTCCTTCACGCGCTAAGACAATCATGTTAAACACTGCCCCGAAACAAAAACTATTGATTAAGGCTGCGGTATAACGGTTTGGCTCTTGGCGAGCGCGATAATAGAGGCTATCGAATCCTTTAATGATCAGGCCGACTAATAATGCGCCAGGCACCAAAGCCCCTACCCCACCCATGACGAGCAGCGAACCGATTAGCGTTGGAGATATCGCTAACCCTGAATGGTTATCCAAAATCTGCCAAGTAAAATAATTTGCGCTATTCAAGATGGCAGAAGGACGTTCTGGCCATAACCAACTTGGAATGAAGACATAAAAGTCTCGCCACATCGGAGCAGGACCTTGGAAGTCGAGCTGCGAATAATGGCTGAAGATCAATCCCAGATTTTCCCAAGGCGAAAACGTATCGCGAGTCAGATAGAGAAAGGTATACCAAGCCTCTGGACCCGTCACATTCAGATTATAGCGCCGCAACGCTAACCAAAACATTCCCACGATCGACATCGCACCAGCGCCAAGTAACATCGATAACGTAATCCAGCCACGACTAATACCAATAAATAAAAATAGCGCAAACGCGATGATGATATTGGCGCGTGTTCCCCCCACGACGATGTAAGTAATCAGGCCAAAAGTCACCGTCGCCACAAGAAATAGGCACCACTGCCGTAACGTGGGCTTAAGGAAATACACCACCAACATGCCAGGGATAAAAAAGTAAAAGAAACGTTTTAAAGCAACACCGGAAACCTGACTGGAAAAAATTTGGCTATAGGAGGTCAATCGAAAGAGTAATAGCCCATTGTGCGCAAAGAAGATCCCTAGGCTCACCAGCGCAACCAGGACTAACAATCCTGAAAAGAGATGAGTCTCTAAGCGAGTCATGGTAAAAAAGCCGCTCACCGGTGCCACCGGTTTACGGGTTAATCGAACCTTATACGTCACATAATAGATGGCATAAAATCCTGTAGCCGATAATAAGGCTTGTAACAGATAGAGAGGATCAACCACCGGTTCTTGGAAACCAAAGACTAATATCGAGGTTAGCGGAAAACCAGAATAGAACGTCAGTACAAAGAGTAAGGAAAAGAACAGATGAAAATTAAAGCGCTCACGACGGAACTCTTTCACCATTACCGTTAAGATAAAGCAAAGCGAAAGCACATATACCAAGGCTAAGCCTGTAAACTGCCCACCCGACATCATCACTCCATCCCTTCCAATCGCTGTAACATATCACGCCAGCCTTGCAGATAGCCGGGTGAGAAAAACTCAATAGTCGCTTTATCGTGGTGGACTAATTGCTGGCGAGCGCGCTGAATAATCTCTCTATCCAGTGCGTCTTCATCAAATAAGACCGGTAAGTGTTGTTCAGCCAGATCGCGCCAAAACGGATTTTTTCGGCTAATCACAAACGGAATATTTTTATCAATCAGTATACTAAGCGTGCCAATACCTTGTTGCCGAGCAAAGATAAAGTAGCCCAGATGACAACGATCAATCACCTTCAAATAGGCATCGAAGTTAAGCTTTTCGGTGACTATCTCGACCTGTCCGGAGCTAAAAAGCTGTGAGGCATGTGCACTTACCTTGGCAATATACTCTTGATTGTTATCAGGATAGCCCATAGGAACGATCACCTTGACCGCTTGGCCAAAGCGGTGCGCGATGTGTGTTAACGCCTGACAGTGTCGATTAGAGGGATCGCCTGAATTCCCCACCAATAGAGTCAACGGTTGGTTTGCAGGCTCCCCTACCGTGGTTTGCGGAGTCGTCGCCATTTTGGTCGGGAAATAAAGCTTATGCCCGGGGACCTTCGGGTATTTTTGCTGATAAACACTGAGGTCACCCAAGGTGGCATAGACCGCCGCAACGCGTCTTTGTGCGCGACGTCTTAGCGTATAAAAAAGCCGAAATTTCAGCGACCGTGACGCCTCATATAAATCAGCCCCCCAGATATGCCAATGTAACTGGTGCCTTCCTATCCGGCCACTGAGTAAGGCCAACCATAAAAGAGGATTAAATTGACCATGACAGAAAAATAAAGTTTGTCGATTTTTGGCTAATTCGATCACTTCTTGCGCTAATTGCTTCTTCGACGCTACACAGTCGATTGATAGGTTCGGAAACTGCTCAGCGAGTGCCATATCCTGAGTGACCACAATAAACTTCCTCGCTTGTGAGCAGGGAACCTCTGTGGTCAACACCTCATTAAAAAAGGCTAATAACGTCTTGTTGTGGTGAGGGATATCGGCCCCCAGTACATGAATAATCGCCATTATTTTCGATACCAATAAAAAAATGCTGCAACAACCAACAGTAAATAACAGACGTAGGTGATGCAATACGCTTGTACTGCCCCTAATAAGCCGTGCTCAGCAATAAGCCAGTGGCTGGTGGCTAGCAGTAAACAAAATTGTGTGATTTCCGTCAGGACATAGGCACGCAGACTTCCGCGAGCAATCACCAGATAACCAAATACATAAGCAGCCACTTTGCAGATATCACCCGGAAGTTGCCAAGCAAAGAGGTCTCGCATTGCGGTAAATTGGTGAGAAAAAAGCAGAGCGATCACCTGATCGCGCAATAACCATACGCCGAAACTCAATACGGCCACAGCGGGGATCACGCGCAGGAGTGTCCGTCGGATCTCTGCCGTAATCGCCTTCTTTTCCTGCAACCGACTCAATGCGGGCAGTAACCACACACTAAAGGTCGCCGTAATAAACTGTAAGTAAGCATCCGAAACGCTTGCCACGCCCTGCCACAGACCCACCGCTTGCCAATCATTATAATCTGCTAGCTGATGACGCATCACGACCCAGGCAAGGGGCAGTGTGACCGCGGTAATCCCGGTCATTAACGTATACTTCAATAAGCGGCCGGCCATTTCACTATCCCAGCCGAAACCTAGCGGCCCCAAGCGCTCCGACGTCGAACGTTGATAGAAATAGACCGCGGGTAACAGCGCGATCGCTGGTACCACTGCCAACCCCACCAAAGCGCCTGTAAAGCCCCCTATCGCCCAGCACGCTAAGTAACCTGGCACAGCGAGCAGACAACCGGCTATGATGATCAGGGCGTTACTCCGCGCGTCCTTAATTCCCTTCAATTTTGCCTGTAAGAGATTTGCCCAACCGATTCCACATTGTAAGAAGGCGAGATAACGAATCACCGGGGCATAATCAGGGTGGCCAAAAAGCCCTTGGCTGATAGGATCTGCACACAGTAAAAAAACGAGGGCAATCAGCATCCCCGCACCCAATACTAGGGTCGAGGCGGTGGCAGAGAGCTGCCGCAACTGATGGGAAGCGTCTTGGTATTCCGCCACGTAACGCGTGACACCGTTGAAGATACCGGCCCCCGCCATCACACTGAGGACAGTAATTAATTGCCGATAATTACTTGCCAGCCCGATACCTTCGGGCCCGTACGTGACCGCCAGCAATTTGATAATCACCAAGCCGCACAGGATCTTGGTGAGGGTTGAACTCGCGGTCCAGACAGAGGCTCGAGCAAATGACATTAGGAGAAGAAACTCAGTAGCGACCCTATAACAATTTTTTGCTGGTTATCAGTCAAATTGTAATACATAGGCAACCGAACTAAACGCTCGCTCTCAACGGTGGTATAGCGATCCTCGCCATTGAACTCACCGAACTGCAGGCCTGCGGGTGAGCTATGCAGAGGTATGTAGTGGAAAACGCTGAGGATCTCGGCTTCTTTTAACCAGGTAATCAGTTGGTCGCGGTCCTCTTGATCACGCAATTTAAGATAGAACATGTGCGCATTATGCTGACAGTCCGTCGGGATCGTCGGTAGAGTGATCCGCCCCTGAGCGGCAAAAGGCTGTAATGCCTGATAATAATTTTGCCATAACGCCAAGCGTCGCTGATTAATCTGGTCGGCATTTTCTAATTGCGCCCAGAGATAGGCGGCTTGGAGATCAGCCATCAGGTAACTGGATCCCAAATCACGCCAAGTATACTTGTCGACTTGCCCACGGAAAAATTGGCTGCGATTCGTCCCTTTCTCGCGAATAATCTCCGCCCGCTCGATCAAGGTAGGATCATTGATGAGTGTCGCCCCCCCTTCACCGCCTGCCGTATAGTTTTTGGTTTCATGGAAACTAAAGCAGCCGATATGACCAATCGAGCCTAGTGCGCGTCCCTTCCAGTGACTCATGACACCTTGCGCGGCATCTTCAATCACATAAAGCTTATATTTCTCCGCTAGCGCCATGATTTTATCCATATCACAGGCAACCCCGGCGTAATGCACCGGCACGATGGCGCGCGTTTTCTCGGTAATCGCGGCTTCGATTAATGTTTCGTCGATATTCATGGTATCTGAACGAATATCAACGAAGATAATTTTCGCCCCACGCAACACAAAGGCATTAGCCGTCGACACAAAGGTATAGCTTGGCATAATGACTTCATCACCCGGCTGAATATTAATTAGCAAGGCCGCCATTTCGAGTGAAGCGGTACAGGAAGGGGTGAGTAAGACCTTGGGCACATGACAACGTTGCTCAAACCATTGCTGCACGCGACGGGTAAAGCCCCCATCACCACATAGTTTGCCGCTTGCCATGGCTGAATGCATGTAATCGACTTCACTTCCCGTTACCGGAGGAGCATTAAACGGAATCATCGTTTTTCCTATAGAGCCAATAACTCGTAGACGTTAAACGTGCACCGTGACGCAGGTAGAGACGCATCGCGGAGACATTACTGAGTTGGGTCGTGATATGCAGTGCCGACAGGCCTTTGCTCCGCGCCCAATCGGTCGCGGCAAGCAATAGCTGCTGACCGAGCCCTGCCCCTTGATGAGTGGTCGCAACCCCTAATAGACCAATTCGGGCAATGTGCGCAGAGTGTCGTAAACTCACAAAACCCGACACACCACCCTGCTCATCGAGGGTGAGTAAACATTGGTCGTCGAAGGTACCTTGTACTGCGTTTTCAATCCACTGTGCATAAAACTGTTGAGTAAGAGAGTGATCAAACCACGGCACGCGAAAACGGCTTCCGGTAAATAGGCTACCTGCCAGATGACGTAAGGCATCGATATGGACAGGACGCGCAATACGTATCCCCGGTTGTCGCGTTGTCTCAGTGATAGGGATAACCAGTTCAGCTTCCCCTTCCACTAACGCAAAGCCTTTGCCAGTCAAGGTATCTAGGGATTGATAATCTGTACTGGATACCTTGGCCTGAACCATATCCCATTCAGCACACTCCTCCACGCTCAAGCGATCGAGCTGAGTGAGATCGACCTTACCCACTCGCTGAGAGAAAAAAGCACTTTCCCATGCTAAGAGGTCAATAGTCATGTCAGTTACGCCAAGCGCCGCGAGTGTCGATCACAAAGTCGGTTGTTAACTGTGACTTATCCAGGGCTTTAAACACCTTATGGTCGGTGAGGAGCACGACAATCTCTGCAGATTGCAAGGCTTCATCCACACTGACTAAAGTGGCTTTACCCGTGAATGTCTGAGGTAACTGGCGAATATGCGGCTCGACTAATAACGTCTCGCCTTGATGCCATTCACTAATCAGCTTCGCCACCTGCATCGCTGGGCTTTCTCGAAGATCATCAATATCCGGTTTGAAGGCCAAACCAAAGCAGGCAATTTTTATCGCCGAGGCGGTCTTACCGTTCGCCATCAAGCAATCTGCGACCGCTTGTTTTACCTGGTCGAGTACCCAGAAGGGTTTGCTGTCGTTCACCTCACGGGCCGTACGGATTAAACGGGCGAGCTCCGGCGTCTGCGACACGATAAACCACGGATCAACTGCAATGCAGTGCCCACCCACACCTGGGCCCGGTTGCAAGATGTTCACGCGAGGATGATGGTTGGCGAGCTGAATCAGCTCCCACACATCGATATCCAGTGCATGACAGATTAAAGAGAGTTCATTGGCGAACGCAATGTTCACATCACGAAAGCTGTTCTCGGTGAGCTTACACATTTCTGCGGTACGCGCGTTAGTTGTCACACACTCACCCTGTAAGAATAGCTGATAAAGCTCACTCGCTCGTACCGAACAGTCAGGCGTAATCCCGCCAACTACCCGGTCATTGCTGACTAATTCGGCCATCACTTTGCCAGGTAGCACACGTTCAGGGCAGTATGCGATAGCAATATTAGGCTGGTCGCTGTGTCCAGGAACTTGCAGATCCGGTCGCAGTTCAGCAATCCAAGCAGCCACTTGTTCGGTTGCCCCGACAGGTGAAGTGGATTCTAAAATAACTAAGTCTCCCGCTTTCAGCTGTGATGCGATAGCGAGCGTGGCACTCTTGACATAGCTAAGGTCTGGCTGATGATCCGCCTCAAACGGAGTCGGTACCGTAATGAGAAAGGCGTCAGCCGGCTCTGGGGTTAACGTCGCCCTTAATCGTCCTGCCGCGACATTACGCGCCACCACATTGGCCAATTCGGGTTCAATAATATGGATTTCACCCCGGTTAATGGTCTCGACTGCCACTGGATTGACATCAACACCTATGACTTGGCATCCCGCATCAGCCAAAATCGCGGCGGTAGGTAATCCTATATATCCAAGACCAAAAATGGAGACTGTATTACTGTGCATGCTCAACCCATGAGTGTTTAATAAATTCGATAATTTTCTGACAACTTTGACCGGTGCCGTAAGGATTTTTGACCTGACTCATTGCTTGCCACGCTTGCTCATCATCCAGTAGTCGCGCCGCTTCCTTAACAATGGTGTCGCTCTCAGTGCCGACTAAGTGCACGCTTCCCGCTTCCACGGCCTCGGGGCGCTCAGTGGTCTCGCGCATCACCAACACTGGCTTACCGAGTGAAGGAGCCTCCTCTTGGATGCCACCTGAATCGGTAAGGACTAAGTAAGCACGATTCATCAACCATACAAAAGGTAAATACTCTTTCGGCTGTATAAGATGAATATTCTCAACGCCCTGTAATAAGCGTTCCACTGGCTCACGGACATTAGGGTTCATGTGCACAGGGTAAACAATATCGACGTGTGGATAACGTTTTGCCAATGCCACCAGTGCCTGACAGATACGCTCAAATCCGCCGCCAAAACTCTCCCGACGATGTCCCGTCACGAGGATCATCCGGCGCCCATGCATTAAATAGGGGAATTCTGCGGCAAGACGCTGCTCTAATGCCTGATCGTCGACGATTTTATCGCGTACCCATAACAAGGCATCAATAACGGTGTTTCCGGTAACAGTAATAGCGCTTTCGCGGATATTCTCCGCAAGCAGGTTACGTTTTGCGTGGTCGGTTGGCGCAAAGTGCCAGTGAGCTAGGTGCGTGGCAACTTTGCGGTTTCCCTCTTCAGGCCAAGGGGAAAATAAGTTGCCGGTACGTAAGCCAGCTTCAATGTGTCCAACTTTTATCTGATGATAATACGCGGCTAAGCTCACAGCCAAGGTCGTGGTGGTATCGCCATGAACCAGGACCAAGTCGGGTTGGTAATCGTTGAAAATATCAGCCATCCCCACCAAGATACGACTGGTAATATCGCTGAGCGATTGACCGGGCTGCATAATATTTAAATCGAAATCAGGAACCAGCTGAAAGACATGTAGCACTTGGTCAAGCATTTCACGATGTTGTGCGGTAACACAGAGTCGAGACTCGATTTCCGTGGTGTTCTGTAACGCTTGCACCAGAGGCGCCATCTTAATTGCTTCAGGTCGAGTACCAAAGACTGTTAATACCTTCACGCTTTCCTATTCCTTTTTCTTTACACACTGGGTGAGGGCAACACCTGCACCAATAAGGATACCCACTAGGCCCCACATCACCATCAGTAGCGGTAAACGCGGACTTTGTCGGCTGATAGGTGGCTCGGGTGATTGCAACATTGTCCAGCTTGTGAAAGGTTTAAGAGAAGCTGGGCCGCTTTGGAGTGCGGCGAGTCGGGCTTGATCGTGCAGTAAGTTATCGGAAGCCACGGGACCGGTTTGCTCAATCACATTAATAGCGGTTTTGGTTTGATTATCGTCGGACTGTGCCGCTTCGTTTTTAAGCTGTTTAACCTGTTGGTCATAAGCCGCCTGCGCGACCGATTTTTCAAAAGCAATTTGCTGGGCGATCTTCGTTATTTCAGATTGCCACGCTGCGGATAATTGCTGTTGGACTTGAGCCATCACCTGCTGGTCAGTGAAGGTAAGATAGCGCTTAAGCAATTGGCTACTGGTCGCTGCGCTTTCTGCGGTCAAGCTTAAGGTATCAACCGTTCCATGCAGCTTATCACCCGCAGCAAATTGAATACTGGCGACTCTTCGATCCAACAGTGTTGGCGTCAGAGACGTTCCTTCATCAGCCTTTTCTTGCTCCAACCAGAATCGACGGCGATTATCGACAGAAGCCAGCTGTTGTAAGAAAGTTTGGTACACCGCATCTAATACGGTGTCTACATCGGCGTTATCGGTTGTCGACGCTGGATCAGAATAGGTACTGAGCTGGTTTAATTTTGAGAGTTCTTGGTAATAACGCGTCACCTTCGATAAATCGGGGCGGCTAAATTGTGCCACGGCAACCCACTTTTGCGTGGCAAACATCGTGTAAGCCCATGCAAGCAGAATCCCTAAGATCAGGCCTAGACCGATCCATTTTTTACCGCACCACAAACGCTGCACACAGCTTTCGACATCGAGCTCATTATCAATAGAAGAATGCATGATTTAATCCTGTGTTTGTCCATCACGTGCTTTACGGCGTAACTGCCATGCGCGTTTATTACGACGAATACGTCGAGCCACACGCCATGCGTGCTTTAAACAGTATCCATAAACGAAGAAGGCCATGAGAAACAATACCATCATGAACCACTCTGGAATAAAGCTAAAAAATTCGCCCAACATCCCAATTCCCGCCAAGATCGCTGCCGCGAGGGTGATCAGGACAAAGGCTTGCCGAGAGGTGAAGCCAGCTCGCATAATCAAGTGATGAATATGCTGGCGATCGGCGGTGAAAGGACTTTGCCCTTTACGTAATCGACGATACATGATGGCGACCATATCCATTAGCGGAATAGCAATCAACCATAGTGCTGTCACGGGACGTAACGGGTGATATTCCCCTTGGCTTGCATCCAGTAATACCCAAATTACGGTAAAACCAATCATGGTACTGCCTGCATCACCCATAAAGACTTTATAGCGTCGTCCGAGCATGCCGAGGTTGAGTAAAATATAGGGGATGATTGCCGCTATCATCGCAAAACACCAGAAGGCCAGACTGGGCTGACCTTGGTTATAAAGAATGAGTCCTAGCGCGCCAAAGGTGACACAGGAGAGGCCGCCCAATAGCCCGTCGATACCATCGACCATATTGAAGGCATTAATCGCCGCCCATACCGCAAACAGTGTAATGACATAGCCAAAGGGCCCGACGCGAAGTTCGATGGGGCCAATGATAAATCCTAATGAGTGCAGATACAGGTTCGCAACAGCCATCATGATAATCGCGATGGCAGCTTGCACCGCAGCGCGGATTTTAACGCTTATATCGAATTTGTCATCGATTACCCCGACCAGCACCAATACCCCAGCACATGAGAGGTATAACATATCATTGGGTTGATAATAATTGGTGATCAAGAAAGCAAAGCAAACCCCCGCAAACACGGAGATGCCCCCCACGAGTGGTACTGTTCCCTGATGGCGTTTTCGAAAATTAGGCTTATCAACTAATCCCACTTTTTTAGCCACTTTGCGGGCCAAGAAAAGAAAGGTTAGGGAGAAGAGAAATGTCAGTCCTAATTCAACACTCATATTGAGCATATTCACATTCAAGCTCTCTATCGTAACACTTGCGGAGTAAATCCATTTCAGATTGTTAATGCTATATGCATTAAAAAAAAAACGCCACGTAAACACGTGACGTTTCTTAACTTTACAATAAATCTGACCTTAACGCGCGGTTAAGCTTCTCAGAATTAGGAACGTTTCATCATATCGAAGAATTCATCGTTGGTTTTGGTCATCGCCAACTTATTGATAAGGAATTCCATCGCATCAATTTCACCCATCGGATGGATGATTTTACGCAGGATCCACATCTTTTGGAGTTCTTCAGAAGAGGTGAGCAGTTCTTCTTTACGTGTACCAGAACGATTATAATCAATCGCAGGGAATACACGCTTCTCTGCGATTTTACGCGAGAGATGTAATTCCATGTTGCCGGTACCTTTAAACTCTTCGTAGATAACTTCATCCATCTTAGAGCCGGTATCGACCAGAGCGGTAGCAATAATCGTTAAGCTACCACCCTCTTCAACGTTACGCGCCGCACCAAAGAAACGCTTAGGACGATGTAATGCGTTGGCATCTACCCCCCCTGTTAGCACTTTACCGGATGCAGGCACAACGGTGTTGTACGCACGCGCTAAACGGGTGATGGAATCGAGCAGGATAATAACGTCTTTTTTATGCTCAACCAGGCGTTTCGCTTTTTCAATAACCATTTCAGCGACCTGAACGTGGCGAGAAGCTGGCTCATCAAAGGTAGAAGCAATGACTTCACCCTTCACCAAACGTTGCATTTCGGTCACTTCTTCAGGACGCTCATCAATCAGCAGCACCATTAAAACGCAATCAGGGTGATTGTAAGCAATGCTCTGTGCGATATTTTGTAACAGCATCGTTTTACCCGCTTTAGGCGGAGCAACGATCAGGCCACGCTGGCCACGCCCAATTGGCGACGCAAGATCTAAAACACGTGCGGTTAAGTCTTCGGTCGACCCATTTCCCCGCTCCATACGTAAACGACTGTTTGCATGCAGAGGAGTAAGGTTTTCAAAGAGGATTTTATTACGGGCGTTTTCAGGTTTATCGAAGTTAACTTCGTTGACTTTCAACAGGGCAAAATAGCGTTCACCTTCTTTAGGCGGACGAATTTTACCGGCGATGGTATCACCTGTTCTTAAGTTGAAACGTCGAATTTGGCTTGGAGAAACGTAGATATCATCGGGACCGGCGAGGTAGGAACTGTCTGCAGAGCGGAGGAAACCAAATCCATCCTGCAGTATCTCCAGCACACCATCACCGAAGATGTCTTCGCCACTTTTCGCATGCTGTTTCAAGATTGCGAAAATAATATCTTGTTTGCGCATACGCGCGAGGTTTTCTAACCCCATATTTTCACCCAGTGAAATTAATTCAGACACTGGAGTATTTTTTAATTCGGTAAGATTCATAGTGATGGGTTCTTGACTTGGGGTACTTCTTGAAATGTTAGTCATGAGTGGTCGGAAACGTCCCACGCCTGTTATAGATAATATCGTTTAGGTATCAGCCCTAGTCATTCATAGGAAGAAATGAGGCTGCGTAATTTATTAATTAAAGTGGAGATTCCACTGATGTTACCGAACCTGTTAATTGGGTGGTGATGGACAACAAGTTCGATTAGAAATCTAGATTCTGACTACAGGTAAGATCGTAATGCAGTGTTTATAACTTAGCACGCCACTTATGAGACGTCCAGTGATAGCGCAAAAATAAACCATCACTGGCATCTCGAAGAGTATTAACCGAGGTTAGCGTTTAAAAACTCTTTTAGTTGGCCCTTAGACAGTGCACCAACTTTCGTTGCAACCACTTCGCCTGCTTTAAACAGCAGTAACGTTGGGATGCCACGAATACCGTATTTCGGTGCAGTTTCTGGGTTATCGTCAATGTTCAGTTTGGCGATAGTCAGTTTGCCTTCGTATTCATCCGCGATTTCATCAAGAATCGGGGCAATCATTTTACAAGGGCCACACCACTCTGCCCAGAAATCGACCAGGGTAACGCCTTCAGCTTTCAGTACATCAGTATCAAAGCTACTGTCGGTTAGGTGAACAATTTTTTCGCTGCTCATAGTTGGCTCCACAAATTTATGCCTGGTGATTCGGCTTCTATTAAATCAATATAGTTAACTTTATTTCAATTTATACGCTTTCGTAAAGCGCCAATAAGCTGATATTCTACCACACTATGAGCAAAACACACTTAACAGAAAAGAAGTTTTCCGACTTCGCCCTGCACCCAACGGTGATTAAAGCCCTTGATACCAAAGGCTTTACGCAATGTACGCCTATCCAGGCGTTAACATTGCCTTATGCTCTTGCTGGGCATGACATCGCAGGTCAGGCGCAAACCGGTACCGGAAAAACGATGGCGTTCCTAACGTCAACGTTTCATTATCTCTTATCTCGACCTGCTGCCGAAGGGCGTCAAGTCAACCAACCTCGCGCCTTGATCATGGCCCCTACGCGTGAATTAGCGGTACAAATTCACGCCGATGCGGAACCATTAGCGCAGGAAACAGGTTTAAAAATCGGTCTCGCTTACGGTGGCGACGGCTACGACAAACAATTGAAAGTGCTAGCCCAAGGCGTTGATATCCTGATCGGCACCACTGGCCGTATCATTGATTACGTCAAACAAAACCACGTCGACCTCGGCGCTTTACAAGTATTAGTCCTTGATGAAGCTGACCGTATGTTTGACCTCGGCTTTATCAAAGATATTCGTTGGCTGATCCGTAAAATGCCACCGGCGACAGAACGCCTAAGCATGTTGTTCTCTGCAACCTTATCTTACCGTGTGCGTGAATTGGCTTTTGAACATATGAACAATGCTGAGTATGTCGAAGTCGAACCCGAGCAAAAGACCGGACATCGCATTAAAGAAGAGCTGTTCTACCCTTCTAATGAAGAAAAGATGCGTCTGCTTCAAACCTTGATTGAAGAAGAGTGGCCAGATCGTGCGGTAATCTTTGCTAACACTAAATATCGTTGTGAAGATATTTGGGGCCATTTAGTCGCTGATGGTCATCGCGTTGGGCTACTGACCGGTGATGTCCCGCAGAAAAAACGTCTGCGTATTTTGGAAGACTTCACTCAAGGTAATATCGATATTCTGGTTGCAACGGACGTTGCCGCACGGGGGTTACATATCCCGGAAGTTACCCACGTCTTCAACTATGACTTACCTGATGACCGTGAAGACTATGTGCACCGTATTGGCCGTACAGGCCGTGCTGGCGCGAGCGGGCAGTCTATCAGCTTAGCTTGCGAAGAGTACTCGCTAAATCTTCCCGGCATCGAAGAGTATATTGGCCACAGCATTCCTGTGAGTAAATATAATAGCGATGCATTGATGACGGACTTACCGGCGCCAAAACGTTTCTCACGCCCTCGTTCACAAAACAACCAGCGCCGTGGAAACAATAATAATCGCCGTGGCAATCAACCACGTAATAACAACCGTAACAAACGTACAGGTTAACCACCATGCGAAGCGCATCATCACTCCATGCTGCCATTGATTTGGGTTCAAACAGTTTCCACCTGTTGGTGGTGCGCGAGATTTCAGGGTCGCTGCAGACAGTGGCCAGAATAAAACGTAAGGTACGTTTGGCCGCAGGGTTGAATGCGGATAATCAGCTCTCTGAAGAGGCGATGCAGCGTGGCCTTAACTGCCTAGCACTCTTCGCTGAGCAGCTGGAGCACATCCCCCTCTCGCAAATTCGGGCTGTCGCAACCGCGACACTGCGTATTGCCACCAATGCCGATGCCTTCCTTTGCCGTGCTCACGACGTGTTAGGACTTCCTATCGAGGTGATCTCCGGTGAGGAAGAGGCAACGTTGATCTATCAAGGGGTGGCACAAACCACCAGCGGATCAGATCAGCGTTTAGTGGTTGATATTGGCGGAGGGAGTACAGAGTTAGTGACCGGTATCGGCACCGACGCTACCGCTCTCTTCAGCCTGTCCATGGGCTGTGTGACTTGGTTAGAGCGTTATTTTACCGACCGTTATCTTACTCGGGAAAATTTTGACCGTGCTGAAGCCGCTGCCCGCGCTGAAATCAGTAAAGTGAAAGCGACCTTACTGGCTAAAGGCTGGCAGATCTGTGTCGGGGCCTCAGGAACGGTGCAAGCGTTACAAGAGATTATGGTTGCTCAAGGAATGGACGAGCAAATCACCCTCGCCAAACTTGAACAGCTTAAACAGCGGGCGATTCAATGTGGCAAACTCGAAGAGTTGGAAATTGAGGGGTTAACCCTTGAGCGCGCCCTCGTTTTTCCTAGCGGCCTTTCGATTCTGCTCGCGATCTTCCACGAGCTGTCCATTACCCGTATGAGCTTGGCTGGGGGGGCATTACGCGAAGGCCTTATCTATGGCATGATCACCCTTCCGGTGGATAAAGACATCCGTAAAAGAACGTTAGAAACGACTCAACAGCGTTTTGCCGTCGATCTCGAACAAGCCGAACGCGTCAAAGCCACCTGCGCTGTCCTTGTTCAACAGGTCAACGACAGTTGGGGATTAAGTGAATATTGCCAACAGCTACTGTCTAGTGCGGCGGCTTTACATGAGCTAGGTTTGGCGATCAATTATCGTCATGGTGCAGAAAATAGTGCCTATTTGATTAGGCAGCTGGAGTTACCTGGATTTACTCCCGCTCAGAAACAGCTGGTCGCGGCGATCGTGATGAATCAGAAAGGGAACATCGATCTGCCAAGCTTAAGCCAGCAGAGTGCACTGCCGTTGCAACAAGCCGAGCAGCTCTGTCGACTTTTCCGCTTAGCCGTGATCCTTTGTAGCACGCGTTCAACGAGTGAAATGGCGTCCTTTCACCTCTCGGCAAAAGGGAACCATCTGGCGTTACAGATTGATAAGCAGTGGGCAATCCACCACCCTTATCGCTTAGAGTTACTGCAACAAGAAGAACATCTGCAAAGTTATGTTCACTGGGGATTTACACTGAGTTATTGAGAAGACTTAGCGCGATTTAACATATCTCTTAGCCCTGCGACACGACTCTGACTGTTCACCATTCGCTGCTCGCTGCTCATCGTTTTTTTCTGGTCTTCGTACTGTAAGTCGTCCTGTGGCAGTTCTAATAAGAAACGGCTTGGTTCAGGACGATTAATCTCACCATACTGCCGACGTTCACGGCATAAGGTAAAGGTGAGTTCTTTCTGAGCGCGCGTGATCCCTACATAAGCTAATCGGCGCTCTTCATCGATATTATTTTCATCAATACTACTTTGGTGCGGAAGTAACCCCTCTTCCATCCCCACTAAATAGACGTAAGGAAATTCCAGTCCTTTCGATGCATGTAATGTCATCAGCTGAACCTGGTCAAGCTCTTCCTCACTCTCCCCTCGCTCCATCATGTCGCGCAGAGTGAAGCGGGTGACCACTTGGGTTAAGGTCATTGGCTCATCTAACTCAGAACCTGAAAGCATTTCCGTCATCCACTGAAACAGGGTATTGACGTTTTTCATCCGCATTTCGGCCGCTTTGGTGCTGGCTGAGCTTTCGTATAACCAACTCTCGTAATCGATACCGCGGATTAAATCTCGGACCGCATCAATCGGTTCGCGCTCGCTTAGGGTGATAAGCGAGGCAAACCATTCGGTGAAGCCTTGTAAGCTTTTCAGCCCTCGTCCCGAGAGTGTTTCGGCTAAACCGAGATCAAAACTGGCTCGAAATAAGCTCTTATTGCGTAAATTCGCCCATTCTCCGAGTTTCTGTAGCGTTGCTGAGCCAATTTCACGCCGTGGCGTATTGACGATACGCAAGAAGGCGCTGTCATCGTCGACATTGGTCATCAGCCGTAAATAGGACAAAATATCTTTGATTTCTGGACGGGAGAAAAAGGAATTTCCGCCGGAGATTCTATAAGGAATACGGTTTTGCATTAACAACTTTTCGAAAACCCGCGATTGATGGTTACCACGATATAAGATCGCATAGTCCCGATAAGCCGTCTTATTAATAAAATGGTGTGCGATTAACTCTCCGGCAACACGTTCGGCTTCGTGATCCTCATTATTGGTATGAATCACTTTTAATTTATCGCCTTCTCCTAGCTGAGAAAAAAGTTTCTTCTCAAATACGTGGGGGTTATTGGCGATAAGTATATTGGCAGCACGCAAAATGCGTTGTGAGGAACGATAATTCTGCTCGAGCTTAATCACGTCCAATTGCGGGAAGTCTTCTTTGAGTAAGACCAGATTTTGCGGTCTCGCTCCCCGCCAAGAATAAATGGATTGATCATCATCACCGACCACGGTAAAGCGCGCTCGGGCACCCACCAATAACTTAACCAGTTGGTATTGACTGGTGTTGGTATCTTGATATTCATCAACCAATAAGTAGCGTATACGCTGCTGCCAACGCTCACGCACCTCAGCGTTATCCCGCAGCAATAACGTCGGTTTTAGAATGAGGTCATCGAAATCCAACACATTACAGGCACGTAAATGTTGCTCATAGAGCTGGTAGCATTTCGCAAAAATTTGATCGCGCTCTGATCGTGCCACGGCAGTCGCTTGCACTGGGTCAATCAGGTCGTTTTTCCAGTTTGAGATAGTCGAGGTGAGCTGCTGCAACAGGTCCTTATCTTCTTGTAACCACGGCTGGGTCAGCTCTTTCAATAAGGCGAGCTGGTCCTGATCGTCAAAGAGCGAGAAGTTCGCTTTCATCCCTAACGCACTGACTTCACGCTTGATAATCTCTAGCCCTAACGTATGAAAGGTAGAGATTTGTAGCCCCCGCGCCTCTTTACGGCCAAGCGTCTGTGCAACACGCTCTTTCATCTCACGCGCGGCTTTATTGGTAAAGGTCACTGCAGCGATATGCCGAGCTTGGTAACCACTCTGTCTGATCAACCAAGCAATTTTATTAGTGATCACACGCGTTTTACCGGAGCCTGCGCCGGCTAAAACTAAACAAGGGCCGGTGACGGCTTCTACCGCGTGCTGCTGGCTGGGATTAAGACGCATAAAAAAATCGCTCAGTGAACTGTGAAGAAAGTGGTATATAAGGCAGCAAGTATACACTCACGACGCTTAGGAAAAAATGTTATGGCGAAAACAGCAGCGGCCTTGCACATCTTAGTCAAACAGAAGGCACAAGCCGAAAAAGTATTAGCGGACTTGGAGAAAGGCGCGCATTTTCAGACGCTGGCAAAGAAATATTCTACCTGCCCTTCAGGGAAACAGGGTGGCGATCTCGGCGAGTTTCGTCGTGGACAGATGGTACCCGCTTTTGATAAGGCAGCCTTTAGCTGTCCGCTGTTAACGCCTTACGGACCGGTAAAAACTGCCTTTGGCTACCACATTATCAAGGTATTGTGGCGTAATTAATGACTCTCTGACGAGGGAGCGGGGGCGGTGTCGCTCGCGCCCTCTTCACCCTCGGTAATCAAATCATTATATTGCGCTTGTAATTGCTCAACGCTAGGTCCTTGCGTCGTCTCTGGATGCAGTAAGACAAAGCTCGCAGGTTGAGAGAGCTGCTGGTGTAACTCATGATTTACGGCATCAAGCGTTAGGTTAGCTAAAAACTCTTGGCGTAGCTTCTGATATTGTTCAGGCGCAATATCGACCATCCCATTTTGCTGAGAACGTAAGCGCTGCATCATTAACATCTCTGTTGGGGTACGCGCATAGGTCGCGAACAGGCCACTTAGTTCAGTGGTTTTTTTCGTCAGCAATTGATCGAATTCACTTTGGGTTAATCCTTGTTCCCGTAGTCGAACAATCTCATTCGCTACAGAGGTCAATTGTTTTGTTAACGCCTCACCTTGCGCATCAATTTTTAAACCACATTGCGCACGAGAAAATAACACTTGGCATTGTAGATCCACTGGCTCTAGGCCGGCTTGTTTTGAATCAGCCCCGGATTGCAGGTGCCAATATAAGGCTTCTCGAGTTAAGTCAGAAAGCCAGTAATGCTCAAGGCTTTGTGAGTCTTGGATGGGTAACCACATCGCGTCCCAGTTCATCACTAAACGTGGGGTGTGTAAGCTATTATCCACTACGTTGGTAGGTTGAGTTGGCAACGGCGACAAGACGGGTACAGGCGTTGGCAACTTACGTTTACCCTTAAGCGTACTGAACGTTTTAGTAATCTGCTCAATGATGGCACGGTTCTCGACGTTACCAACGACGTAGAGTGTCATCGCATCCGGGGTATACCACTGATGATAATACTGTGCGAGAGGCTGAGGATTGGTCATCGCCGTCGGCTGCTCACTTGGATCATGATTTAACAGTGCCGAATTCTGTAAGCGATAACGCCACAATTGATCCTGGGTGTTATCCGGCCAGGTTGCCGTCGGATCCGTCGCTTTCAGTGCGGTCGCAATAGTCGTTGGCGTGACTTGCATATCGCCCGCCGTTGCCGCTAACCACTCCAGCGCCGACTTGATCAATTCTGGCCGATTGATAGGCAGACTCAGATTATATTGCGTGTAATCGTATGACGTAATAACCGGCGATAAAGCCCCGGACTTTGACATATCCGCATGCCAAAGCGTTCGTTGTTGTTCAGGAGTCAACGCAAGATTATGTACCATGGCTAAACGAGCGATAAGGTGGCTGAAACCTTTCTGTGCCGGCACTTCACTTAACGACCCTGTCTTGACAACAAGTCGTAATTCAACGCGATCGGAGGGGCGCTGAGGCGTCGTCAGTACTTGCCAACCAAAACCATTACTCAACTGACCTTGTTGCCAAGCCGGATCAGGATGTAAAGGTTCTGCTTTGACCGTTAGGCTGAGTGATGAAAAAAACACTCCACCAACCCAAAGCAGCGATTTAATGCCCGGCATGAAGACCTCTGAAAGTAGTAGTGAAATTAGGAATAGATAATGCTTAAGACCACAGAAAACGCGAAATATTCACCGACGAATAAGAATAGTGTGTGTCTTTCGCCATTATCCTAATCTCAGCCATGAGGGCAAGCCTCATGCGTCGCAATAAACATCTTTTAACGAAAAAACTGTAAAAGCGGATAAAAAAACGGCTATTCCCAACTTGCGGATATCAGGACAACCAATGTTGCGTAAATTCAGCTTCCGGAAGCGCAGGAGAATAGAGATATCCCTGTGCGATACGAATACCACGCTCGAGTAACCAATCGCGTTGTGCTTCCGTTTCTACCCCTTCAGCGACGACATCAACGTTGATAATGTCTGATATGGCGGCAATCACCCGTACCATTTTATCGTCAACCGGCAGTTCCGAAACGAAGCTACGATCCAGTTTAATCCGACGCACGGGCAACGATCGGAATTGGTGAAGGTAATGCAGATTTGAGTAACCCATCCCAAAATCATCGAGTACCATCGATACCCCTGCTTGCTCAATGGGACGCAATACTTTCATCACCCAAGCGGTGTTGGTAATCTGTGCCGTTTCCGTCAGTTCAAGCACTAAGGTTCCTGGTTGGATACGGTATTCCGTCAGGAGTTGCTTTAAAAACTCGACCGTGGAGCTATCTCGTAGCTGCGCCGCAGAAAGGTTAACGCTTAACGGAAGAGTAATCCCTTTTGCTTGCCAACTGGCCAACATACGGCAGGCTTCTTGGAAGACCCAGCGCCCGATCTCCGGCATCACCCCAATCTCTTCGGCGGTAGTGATAAAGTTTTCGGGAAGTGAGTAACGGCCATCGTCGCGACAAACGCGTAATAAGGCTTCGGCACCACTGAGTTTACCGGTTTGCATATCAATTTGAGGCTGAAGAAACAGCGCATATTGCTTCTGCTGAATCCCCTTCAATATCTCTTTAATCTGTACCAAGCGTCGGTGTGAGTTTTCGGTCATTTCCTGATCAAAAAAGAGTGCCTGATTTGACCCTTTCGCGACCGCGCTTTGCATGGCCGCCACGCCGGACTCTAGCAACGACTCTGCGCCCATCTCCTCGGGCGTTGTGTAAGCAATACCGATATGAGCCTGCGCCTGTAAATAAAGATTTTCAACCTGAAAGGGTTCAATCAGTGCTTCAATATAAGCCCCTGCATACCCCATTAAGGCGATGGGCGTTGGGGCATGTTTGAAAAAGAGGATGAACTGATTATCCGCGAGTTGGCCAACCAAAATATCGTCGTGGACCAGTTGGCTAATTTTCTTGGCGAAGAGCCGTTTTACTTCACGTTGGTGTTCCGATCCCAGCAGACTGTCCAGTGGCGCAACTTTAACAGCCATCAATGCCACATGGCTTGATTGCGAAGCCATATGTTGTTCCATGATGCCTAATAACAAGGCCTGAGAGGGTAGCTTAGTCAACGCATCGTGCGTGGTTGCCTGTTCTAGCTGCTGATAAATTGTGCCGCTCATCCGCTGGCGATGGTTAATACCGCGAACCAGCACACCAATTTCATCACCTCGGTGCCCTTCTGGTAGGGGAACTTCGACATCCGCCCCGCAATAAGGCAGGCTTTGCAAAGAACGCGCAACATGACGTAATGGATAGACCACCAAGCGGTTAATAAACCAACTAATCGATATAGAGAGCACGAGTGCCAGCAACAGATAGGTCACCACCATTGTGCCGATCGTTGAACGAATAAACTGATAGACCCGAGTCGAGTCAGCTTCAAGCACTAAGGAAGCCAGAGGTTTAGGCATCCCGGTATGTTCAGGGGAATAGAGCGGCAGCGAAATAATTACCGGCAGATTAAAAAGCCGCGCAATCACTTCGGGGACAGTATCGTAATCGGTAAAATCGACCTGCAGCGCCTGAAAGCCATCGGGAAGTGTAATTTCGGCTTTTCCCAAGACGCCCGCCGGTTTAAGCGAGTTTAATAAGCGTTGGGCATCTTCGATATTTCCACGCAAGACAGCATCCGACAAAGGTTGACGAATTGTATGTGCAATATTTTCCATTTGTTGTGCGTATTCAATACGACGCTGCCCAACAAAATGAAAGAGCTGAATAAGGGTAAAAATACAGACAACCACAATGACAACAGAGGAAACTGTCGCCATTTGTTTAATTGTCAGTGAGCGATGCACGCGCAATGGATAGCCATCCTTCTCAAATTGCAGAAATTTTTTCGATATTGAGTATATCTCAGCCTTTTACCTTAATTGTCAGGAATTATCCATTAATCTGGATATTTTGATTAAATTTTTTTGAATGATAAGCGATGAGGTTACGTGACCTTTTAAGCAAATGCCATCTTACTAAGAGGGTCAACTATCGAGTATATCTCTTTAAAAGCCTGAATTTTGGGAATAGTGGTTATTACTTAATTTAAATCGATTTTGAGCTAATATTTCACGCAAAAAAAAACCTGAACAGAATGTTCAGGTTTCTTAAATTTGGTCGGCGAGAGAGGATTCGAACCTCCGACCCACTGGTCCCAAACCAGTTGCGCTACCAAGCTGCGCTACTCGCCGATGGAGGCGCATATTACTGCGCTCCCCGCTCAGCGTCAACCGCTTTTTAAGCCTCTCGGTTGCGAGTGCCTAAAAACCCAGCAAGCCTTAATGCTGTGCAGTCGCAGCCTTAATCGCCGCATCGGAGGTTGCACGGTCACACCAATTATTTTTTGCTTTAATCCCGCCATCGTCAGAATGGTAGCCTAAGCATCCCATTAACGAGTCGAAGATTTCAGTGTGTTTATGCATAACACCGGCTTTCGCCTGCTGTTGTAGCAAACTAAAGCGCTGTTTGTTATCGCTATCTGCCAAGAAAGGTGTAGAGGCCCAGACAATCATCGGCACGCGGAATTGCTCGGGAGGAGCCATCTCTCGGGGCGTGCCATGGAAATGCATATTGTCACTGATCGACTCACCATGATCCGCCACATAAAATACTATCGCTTTCTTATCGCGCAGCTGATCGTAAATCGCCGCCAGAGTGTGGTCGACATATCTCACAGAGTTATCATAGGCGTTGATCAATTGGTCTTTAGAGCAGAAATCGTTACTGCCAATACACTCTGGTGTGTATTGGGCAAAACTTCTCGGATAACGCTGCGAATATAAATAATGAGACCCTTTAGTATGTAAGATGATCAGGTGCTTTCCTTTTGGAAAATGACTGACTGATTGGGCAACTTTAGGGACCAGCAACATGTCATCCACAGTTTTACCGCGGTTTTCAGGTTCTGAGCCAATTTGTTCACGGAACTCGATATTGTTGGCATCAGTTTTACTGTAGAACCAGACTTCACCCTGCATCGCATACAACTCTGAGGTAAACCCTAGCTCGCGTAGGACTGTGAAGACATTTTCCTCTTTAAGGGTACGGCCTGGGTCATTGGCTGCCCCGCCCTCACGTACAAACATACAACGTAACGATAACTTCGTTGCTGTATCGCAAGACTCCCCTCTAAACGCCGCTAAATTAGGCTCTTTTGCTAAATTTGGCGTGGTATCACGGCCGTAACCAAAAATCCCCATATGGTCCCAGCGAGTGGTCTCACCGATAACGAACACAACGTAGGTATCATCAAGACTTTTCGGTGCGGTGTAATGAAAACGCTCAGCGGGGTCGAGAAGTTCCTCAGAAAACACATCTTCGTTTAATCGTGACCATGCAAAAATACCCAATGAAGACAACCAGTTTGCAGGCAGATAGGTATGTGCGACAGTGCCACCATAACTTGGCATATCACGATTCGTTTGATGTTCTTGCACTTTATAGGCTTTATCGAGAGTTCGGATGGGTAACCAGGCTAACGCCACCACTAAGCATAACGTTCCCCAACTTAATAGTGCTGATTTCACCTGACGTGATTGTACCGCCAAACTTGCACGACACTGGTTTACCCAGATTAAAAACAGTGGCGGTAAGCCTAAGAGAATCAACCAAAGATAAAACCATACGCCGACAACTTCAGTTGTTAAGTCTGTATCAGTGGTGGTGAGTACCGAAGCGATAATCCCGTAACCAATAATGACATTGAACATAAACATGTAGTAGGCACTGGCAACAGAGACCAGGACAATAATGGAGGAGAGTATTTTAAAACACCACCTTCCTCCCAACGAGGTCAAACGTAAGACCAGAAAAGTCGCGAAGAAAGTCGCCATCAGCTCGGCGAGAATGGAACACCAAGTCAGCACAGAGGGTTGCTGAAACGCTAATTTGATATGTCTGTAAAAGATTACACTGTTTAAAAACCATCCCACATATATCGCGAGAAAGAGAGATACTTGAGTTTGACTCAACGTACGAACTTTTATCATTACACCCAACTTGTAAAAAATATGCCATCTATCAGGACAAGACTAAGAGTATTAGAATAAAAATGAGTTCGAAAAAAAAGGAAAAAGCACAATAAAATAAGAAAAAGTCTCAAATTAAGATTACGTGGCTACTATTTTCTTAGGTTAGCTGGCAATACGTTGACGCAACTTTAGGTCTACACCTCATCTTTATCCCCTACTTTTTAGCGTAATTTTCATATTGCCCCGTTGGCGTTGGACGCTGTTTGCTCTATTCTACTTATCACGCGCTTGAGATATCTCATAGGCTGCAAACCGATTTAATACAGGAGTTGTAATCAATGGCATCAGGACTTTCACAAATGATGAAAAAAGTAGGTGGGTTAATTGCGTTACTGATGGTGATGTGTCAACTCACTGCGTGTGGCGATAAAGATGCGGACCAACGTAAAGCATTTGGTGATTTCTTACAAAATACGGTTATGCGTAGCGGAACGCAATTACCAGCACTCAGCGAGAACCAAAAGAAATCGTTCGGTAATTATGTTGGCGACTATGCCATCCTTTATGGGTTCTCACAACAGCTTACTCGCGCGTTAAACGATGGTATTCGTCCAGTCACTGATCAACTTTCGGCAATTCACACTCCACAGGATTACTTAGCCCAGCGTGATGCGTTACGTCAGGCAGGTGGTGCGCTCAATGTCGTCTCTCAACAAGTACAAAATGCGCGTAACTTAGCCGATAGCAGCAAAAGCTCTTTAAAACTGCCAGAAGATCTGCAAAAAGTGTATGAAGACGCGTATAAAAAGACGGTAACAACCCCAGCGGATAACTTACAGCCGATTTTACCGGAGCTGCAAGCATTAACTCAGGCAGTATTGGACACTGCTGACTTTTTACAAGCACAAGACTCTCGTCTGAGCTTCAATAACAATGCAGTGCAATTCCCTACCCAAGATCAAGTCAATCAATACAACACTTTAGTTGGCAATATTAGCAGCCATGTTAACTCTTTAAGCCAAGCTAAAGGGGTACTCCAGTAATAAAGCGTTCTTCGTAGGTGGATTCTGCTCCACCTACGCTGCTCCCACCACATTTTTCGTGTATCCTATCTCTAAGCAGAAAGGAGCCCAATTATGAAAGACCCCATCAAGGCTGAAATTAAACGTCTCAGCGATCAACTCGATAGCATCAACCACAAATCACAGCCTCTATTAGAAAGCGGTAATGTGGAAAAGCTCGGCGAGTTAATGAAAGAAAAAGTAACGATTGAAGAAGAACTTCAACGTCTTCGTGAAGCGCATACCGCCAGTTTGAGTAAAGAAGCGCAGAAACTACAGAAACTCGGTTTTCAGCGGGCAATTACCAAGAAAGAGCAAGCGGATATGGGAGCACTGAAGAAACGTGTTCGCGGGATCATCGTTGTTCACCCGATGACAGCACTAGGCCGTGAAATGGGCTTAGAAGCTGTAACAGGCTTTGCACGCGAGAAGTTTTAATGCGTTAACGAGGAGATCGTCGCTCGCCGACGTCTCCTCATGCGTTGTTATATGGCTTTTTGATCGATCTGCTGCTGTAAATCATCTAAGAGTTGATAACGTCTACGGTATTCAGCCCGCTTTTTACTCGCAATATCTTCAATATTTTTTCTTGGCTGAGTTAAAGGCAATAAGAACAGTTTGTTTGCTTGCTCTTCCCCACCTAACGTTGTCCAAAACTCATTATATCGCGCATGTATCAATTCCCGCTTACTTAAGCGGTAGCGCAACTCTTTAACAAAGATATGAGATTCATCGCCTACTGCGCAGATTTGGGTAAGATGACAAGCCTTTGCTATCAACATTAGCGTTTCGATAAGCAAACGCTTAGGAAAAATGCCTTCACAGGCTTTGGTCGCGTCCCGAATAATATTCTGGTCAAGATGCCGCCCAGGCCCCTGCAGGCCAGCAATGATAATACTTGGCTTATCCTGGTAATTGGCTAAGGAGAAACTGAGACTCGTAATAGCTTCGTTTCGGAAGTGAAATATGAGTGTCAGTTCGCCCTCACGATCAAATATTGCCGGCACGCAATAGATAGTAATCGGTTCATCGTTTTTGCCTAACCAGCTCAAGAGAGGGATTTCACGCCGTTGGCCTGATAAAAATGCACTCAATTCACTCGGGTGAAGCTGTTCAATACGCTGATAGTGAGAAACAATTTTTTCCGCTCGTTGTGACGCTTTCAATCCGCCAATTAAATAGGGTCGGTGAATTTTCGCCGGCACAATGCCGTGAGTGTCTAAAATAAGCGGTAAATTCTTTAATCGCGTTAATGCGGAAAAATAGCGGTAGCTCACAAGGGGAGCGCAAGCGCTACGAAAAATAAACTTGTTATAAAAGCGCCCACGTTTCCAAGCTCGGTGCGGCTTGTATTTACGCTTCAGCAAATCAACGAGTAGTTGCTTATGAGTCAAAGACTCGTTCGAAGAGATCGAAGTAGACATAGGTCTCTCTGGGCTAAATAATGTGTGTTGAGTCGATTTTATGTCTTATTAAATAAACTTGTACTAAATAAAATGCGATAACGACTAAAAATACAAAACCTCATGCAAATCTCTCAATCTGCATGAGGTTGAATCAAACCTTACCGTTATTTTGCGTTAGCAAAACGGGTTGCAGCTTCGTCCCAGTTCACAACATTCCAGAATGCTTTGATGTAGTCAGGGCGTTTATTTTGATATTTCAGGTAGTAAGCGTGCTCCCACACATCTAAGCCAACAATTGGGTAGCCAGATGCGCCAGAGATTGCTTCACCCATTAATGGGCTGTCTTGGTTAGCCGTAGAAACTACCGCTAATTTATCACCTTTTTTAACCAGCCACGCCCAGCCAGAACCAAAGCGAGTCGCCGCGGCTTTTTCGAATTCTTCTTGGAATTTTTCGATGCTACCGAAATCTTTTTCGATCGCTGCTTTTAATTCGCCTTGCAGAGTGGTGCCGGTTTTCAGGCCTTTCCAGAAGAAGCTATGGTTAGCGTGACCGCCTGCGTTGTTACGTAAAACAACCTTTTTATCAGCAGGAACTTTGTCTAATTGAGTGATCAGCTCTTCAACGGGCAGATCCGCAAATGGCGTCCCTTCGAGGGCAGCATTAGCGTTATTTACATAAGTCTGGTGATGTTTAGTATGATGAATTTCCATTGTTTCTTTATCGAAATGGGGTTCTAACGCATCATAAGCATACGGCAGGGATGGTAGTGAATAACTCATGTTCAACCTCTCCAATTAAGTGTTTATCATACAGCGTCAATTGAGTGACACTGTTCAGACTGTCCTTTCATTATAGTTAAATAATTGATCTGGAAAAGAAGAAACAATGCCCTACGTAGAATAAGGTTTTATGGATTTTCGAGTAATTAGCTAATGTTGACCGATATTCCTGCTATTTCACTGCAAATAGTGACCTGCTACCGCGCTAATCTCTTTTTTTGACTAAGCTTATCGTAGTTAATCGTCGGACTGACTGATTACTCTCTGAGCATGGGTATAGATGATTGCTCGATGTCCTCGACTAAAGCCCACTAGGGTTAACCCCTGTGCCTGCGCTAAGTCGACGGCCCGCTGCGTCGCGGCTGAAGCCGCGCACAGCACCTCAACGCCACAGCTAATTGCCTTTTGTACAATTTCGTAACTGGCTCGACTGGAGATCAGCACGCATCCCTCTTTCCCCCACTCGGCTTTGGACCGAGCACCCAATAACTTATCCAGTGCGACGTGACGTCCAATATCTTCATAGCCTGCGCAAACCCGGCCTTGGCCGTCAACCCAAGCCGCAATATGGGTGCAAGCGGTCTGCTGGCCAATGGGTTGCATCGCCTTGAGTTGGTCCAATGCCGAGGCGAGATGGGATAACGCAAACTGCTGGGTAAAGGAGAGAGGCCGTAGGGGATGCTCGACCATCGCCAACTGCTCCGTTCCACATAGGCCACACCCGGTACGCCCTACCAAGGCGCGGCGACGCTGTTTTAGAGCCATAAAGCAGCTACTGGCTAATTCGATATGCACCTCTATCCCCAAGTCTTGTGGGCAGAGCGTAATACCATAAATCTGTTCGGCTCGTTCGATTATCCCTTCTGACAATGAAAAACCCCGCGCAAAGTCCTCTAAATTTTGCGGGGTACACATCATGACGACATGAGAGATATCGTTATAGACTAAGGCCACCGCCACTTCTTCGGCGAGGGTATCGTCGTGATGCTTCACCCCCTGTGCAGACCATTCGACGACGGAAAAGCGTTTCACTGTCATGCTGTTACCCTATTAAAAAAAAGCCCGAAGAGTTTCTCCGGGCTTTATTGATAGACGTCTAATGCCTATTGAAGCAGTGAAATATCCGCGACTTGTAGGAACAACTCACGTAATTTGACTAACAGGGTAAGACGGTTAACCCGTACTGCCTGGTCTTCAGCATTGACCATCACTTGCTCGAAGAAGTTATCGACGGCTTCACGAAGTTGTGCCAGTTCGATTAGCGCTTCTTGGTAGCGGCCTTGCTCGAAATAAGGCTGTAACTTACTGTTCAACGCGCTGACGTACGTAGCGAGTTTAATTTCAGCATTCTCTTTTAATAGAGAAGCTTGAACTGCCGTATCAACCTCAACATCAGACTTAGCAAGGATATTGGAAACACGTTTGTTTGCTGCCGCTAAGCTTTCCGCCTCAGGCAAGGTACGGAAGTGAGAAACTGCCTTCATTCGCGCATCAAAATCCGCAGGTCGGGTAGGACGACGCGCTAATACGGCTTGGATGGTATCAACGCTATGACCCTCTTCCAGATACCAGCTTCTAAAACGTCCCAGCATGAAGTCAACCACATCCGTGGTAACCGCGGTATTGGTCAGTTTATCACCATAGAGTTTCACGGCTTCTTCGGTCAGCGACTGCAGATCTAAGTTCAGATCTTTCTCGACGATAATCCGTAATACTCCCAGCGCCGCGCGACGCAATGCAAAGGGATCTTTATCCCCTTTTGGATGCTGACCAATACCGAAAATTCCCGCTAACGTATCCATTTTATCAGCGATAGCCAACGCACACGCGACGAGACTAGAAGGTAAGGCATCGCCAGCGAAACGCGGTTGATACTGTTCATTAAGCGCGACGGCCACGTCTTCGGCTTCACCGTCGTGACGGGCATAGTGCATCCCCATGATGCCTTGCGTATCAGTAAACTCGCACACCATGTTCGTCATCAAATCACACTTAGAGAGCAACCCTGCTCGCGTCGCATGGCTGACGTCGGCTCCAATTTGTCCTGCAATCCAGCCCGCGAGTGCTTGAATCCGGTCAGTTTTATCCCGTAATGTCCCCAATTGTTTTTGGAACAGCACAGTTTCGAGACGTGGAAGTTGATCTTCTAAGCGTAGCTTACGGTCAGCATTAAAGAAAAACTCAGCATCGGCCAAGCGTGGGCGCACCACTTTCTCATTACCAGAGATAATTTGCTGCGGATCGCTAGACTCAATGTTGGTGACGAAAATAAAGTGAGATAAAAGCTCGCCCTGTGCAGAATAGACCGGGAAGTATTTCTGATCGCCTTTCATCGTGTAGACCAAGGCTTCTTTCGGCACCGTAAGGAATTTTTCTTCAAATTGTGCCGTCAGAACAATTGGCCACTCGACAAGCGAGGTAACTTCTTCCAATAGGCTATCGCTTAGGTCCGCAATACCTCCAACTTGTAAGGCAGCCGCCTTTGCATCGGCCTCGATCTTCGCTTTACGCTCAGCGTAATCAGCCATGACCTTACCACGTTCGGCAAGAATGGTTGGGTACTCATCGGCATGAGCAATGTCAAAAGCGCTCTCGCCCATAAAGCGGTGCCCGCGTAGCGTTCGACCAGATGCCACGCCAAGAATGGTCGCAGGTAAGACATCCGCCCCTAGCAGTAGGGTGACTGTATGCACTGGGCGAACAAATTGCTCGCTGCTCGCTCCCCAACGCATCAGTTTCGGCACGGGTAATTTAGCTAAAACTTTAGCAACCATATCCGGTAATAGCGCGGCCGCGGATTCACCCGACACCTGCGCACGGTAAACTAGCCACTCGCCTTTGTCGGTCGCCAGGCGCTCGGCTTGATCAACAGTGATCCCGTTGCCACGCGCCCACCCCTCAGCGGCCTTGGTCGGCTGACCTTCGCTGTCGTAGGCCGCTGCGATAGCGGGACCACGCTTTTCAACGACACGGTCTGCTTGTTTTTCACTAAGACTCAGCACTTTGACGGCTAAACGACGAGGGGTTGCATACCACTCTACGGCTTGATATGAAAGTCCGGCTTGGTCAATCTCTTGCGTTAATTGATCTGCAAAGGCCTGCGCGAGTTGGCGCAACGCTTTAGGTGGTAACTCTTCAGTTCCAATTTCCACCAGAAAAGTATTTTCGCTCATCCCCATCCCTTATTTGGTTTTATGACACATTGGGAAGCCCAAGGCTTCACGAGAAGCGTAATACGCTTCAGCAACTGCTTTTGTCAGGGTACGGATACGCAGAATGTAACGTTGACGCTCTGTCACCGAAATCGCCTTACGGGCGTCTAACAAGTTAAAGCAGTGTGCGGCTTTCAGGATCCGCTCATAGGCGGGGAGAGGTAACGGCGTTTCTAACGCCAGAAGCTGCTGCGCTTCTTTCTCGTGTTGCTCAAAGCAGGTGAACAGAAAGTCAACGTCGGCATACTCGAAGTTGTACGTCGATTGCTCCACTTCGTTTTGATGGAAGACATCCCCATAGGTAGTTTTACCCAGCGGGCCGTCACTCCAAACGAGGTCGTAAACACTGTCAACGCCTTGGATATACATGGCCAGACGTTCTAAACCGTAAGTAATTTCACCGGTAACAGGCTTGCATTCGAGTCCACCCACTTGTTGGAAATAGGTAAACTGCGTGACTTCCATTCCGTTTAACCAGATTTCCCAACCTAAGCCCCACGCGCCGAGCGTTGGGTTTTCCCAGTTATCTTCAACAAAACGGATATCGTGCACGGTAGGGTCCAGACCGAGTGCTTTTAACGATCCTAAGTAGAGTTCTTGGATGTTTTCAGGCGACGGTTTGATGACCACTTGGAATTGGTAATAGTGTTGCAGGCGGTTAGGGTTTTCACCGTAGCGGCCGTCAGTCGGGCGACGAGAGGGTTGCACATAGGCAGACGCCATAGGCTCTGGCCCTAACGCGCGCAGACAAGTCATTGGATGAGAGGTGCCGGCACCGACTTCCATATCCAAAGGCTGGATAATAGTACAGCCCTGGTTTGCCCAGTAGTCCTGCAATGTCAGGATCAGTCCTTGAAAGGTTTTGGTATCAAACTTTTGCATTATGAGTTCCGCACGCGATACGCTAAAAAAAGTGAAGGCTAGTATACCCTCTGGCTGTCAGATATGCAGCCGTAAATCCTTAGCAAATACGTGCGAAACTCAACAATAAGGCAACCTTGGGTCAGTTATTATGCCTTACTGTACAATGCGCAAAGCTTATTACCGAACGGATCGCGCAGATAGGCAAGGTAAAGCTCACGCTCACCCACGGTTCTTATACCGGGAGGGGATTCAATTGCCGTTCCCCCTGCTTGCGCACCGACTTGGTGCCATTGATTGACCGCTTCTTCGTTGGGCAGCGCCCAGCCGATCGTGCCACCGTTAGCTCCACTCGCCGCTTCACCATTGATTGGACGCGTCACCAAGAACATTTGCTGTCCTTTGATGTAATAGAGACGTCCCTTATCATCGATACCTTGCGCGTCAGCACCAATCACGGTGAATAACGCGTCATAAAATTTTTGCGATACGGCGATATCATCAGAACCTAGCATAACGTGACTGAACATTTTATCCTCTCTCTGCATAATGAAGGCGTGTCGATACACGCCTTTTGGGGCTACCCTTTTATCGCGCATCCTTGGCATTTACTATTCTGGATGTTTTGAAAGAAATCATTACCTTTATCGTCAACTAAAATAAAAGCAGGGAAATCGGTGACCTCAATCTTCCAAATTGCTTCCATACCTAATTCAGGATAGGCGACACACTCTAATTTGGTAATGCTTTGTTGGGCAAGTACTGCGGCCGGTCCACCAATACTTCCCAAATAGAACCCGCCGTGTTGATGGCACGCGTCCGTCACTTGTTGGCTTCGGTTCCCCTTCGCTAACATAATCATACTGCCACCATTCGCTTGCAGCTGATCAACATAGGAGTCCATACGACCAGCGGTGGTCGGTCCTAGTGAGCCTGAGGCATACCCTTCCGGGGTTTTAGCCGGCCCTGCATAATAAATCGGATGGTCTTTGACATATTGCGGCAGCGGTTCACCGCTATCCAATAACTCTTTTAATTTGGCATGCGCGATGTCACGGGCAACGATGATGGTGCCAGATAAGGATAGGCGAGTAGAGACCGGATAGTGCGAGAGCTGTGCTAAGATTTCGGTCATCGGACGATTCAGATCGATACTGACCACATCCCCTTCGCCCTGTTGACGCATCGCTTCAGGAATATAGCGGCCAGGATTGGCTTCAAGTTTCTCAATCCAAATCCCTTTACGGTTAATTTTCGCTTTGATATTGCGGTCGGCCGAGCACGAGACGCCCATGCCGATAGGACAGGATGCGCCGTGGCGGGGTAAACGAATAACGCGAATATCATGTGCAAAATATTTACCGCCAAATTGCGCGCCAATACCTAAATTCTGTGCCGCGTCTAACAGCTCCTGCTCTAATTGATGATCACGGAAAGCTTGTCCATGCTCGTTACCACTCGACGGTAAGTTATCGTAATAGTGGGCTGATGCCAGTTTCACCGTTTTGAGTGTCGCTTCCGCTGACGTCCCCCCAATCACAAAGGCAATATGATAAGGCGGGCACGCAGAGGTGCCTAAACTGCGCATCTTCTCGACTAAATACTCTTTAAGTTTTCCCGGCGAGAGTAAAGCTTTGGTTTCTTGAAAGAGGTAGGTTTTATTGGCTGAGCCTCCGCCTTTCGCCATACAGAGAAACTTATACTCGTCTCCCTCTACGCTGTATAAATCAATCTGAGCGGGAAGGTTGGTGCCGGTGTTGACCTCTTTGTACATATCCAACGGCGCATTCTGCGAGTAACGTAAGTTATCTTCGGTATAAGTGTTGTAGACGCCTTGTGCGAGCGCCGCTTCATCCCCGCCCCCGGTCCACACTGCTTGCCCTTTTTTCCCAACAATGATCGCCGTTCCCGTATCTTGACAGGTTGGCAGGATGCCGCGCGCCGCAATTTCAGAGTTACGTAGGAACTGTAGCGCCACATAGCGATCGTTTTCACTGGCATCGGGATCATCGAGGATCGCAGCAACTTGTCGCTGGTGTGAGGCGCGTAATAAAAATGACGCATCGTGAAAAGCGTGTTGGGCGAGTAACGTTAGCGCAGCAGGATCAACCTTTAGTATCGATTGTCCTTCAAATTCAGTGACAGAAACATGATCAGTGCTCAGTAAGTAATATTCAGTTTTATCTTCAGATAGGGGGAAAGGTTCTTGGAAAAAAAACGGTTTATTCGACATTCTTCAGCTCACTTGACTTATTATTAGGACAGCCCGTTGCGCTCCATATCATTGAGACGTTAGGGCAAACTTACTGGGAAAACATTTATGGAGTGATTATTAACATATTTATTACAAATGTCATCCCTGCTCTCATCTCACTTAATCATACTCCTCACCCCCGAGTAGTGATCTCCGTCGATAAAAACAGCGATTAGTCAGAGTCTGATCAGGGTAGTGCTATTCAACAAAGCGATACCCGATACCATTTTCGGTAATGAAGTGTTGCGGCCGTCGCGGATCGGGTTCGAGTTTTTTACGTAGATGACCAATATAGACTCGCAGGTATTGGCTATCCTCTGCATTGGGCCCCCATAACGACGATAAGATAAAATGTTGTGTAAGGACTTTTCCAGCATGGCGAACCAGTAGTTCCATCAGTTTATATTCCATCGCGGTAAGGTGAACGATCTCTCCTGCCCGCTTCACCGTATGGGCTTCGACGTCCAGTTCTATCTCGCCAAAGCGTTTAACCTTATCGGTATTGGATCCACGACGGCGTAATGCGACCCTGACCCGTGCCTGCAGTTCACCGACGCCAAAAGGCTTGGTGAGGTAATCATCTGCGCCTCGGTCCAGTGCCATGATTTTGACTGACTCTTCATGGCGTGCCGACAGCACGATGATCGGTTTATCACTCCAAGTGCGAAACTGCTGAATAAAGTCCAGCCCTTCCCCGTCAGGTAAACCTAGGTCGAGCAGGACTAAGTCGGGAGGCCGCGCCGCCGCTAACGCTAAGCCACGCTGTAGGGTCTCTGCATGCAGGATTTTTATATGCTCCGCCGCTAAGATGCGTTTTAGATAGCGACTGATCTGCGCTTCATCTTCAATAATTAAAAACGTGGTCATAAGCAATCACCCTGTGGGAAGGTCGCCGGTAAAATGAGTGTAAAGCAGGCGCCACCTTGAGGGCGATTTTCCGCGTGAATATGGCCGCCATGTAATTCGGTAATGGTTTTACAGATTGCTAGCCCCATCCCCACCCCGGGGATAGTCGACTCGCTTTTACCACGACTGAATTTGGTAAATAGCGTCACCGCCTCCTCCGTGGGTAAGCCTGGACCCTGATCACAAATACTCACCGTAACCTGAGGCGCATCGGGTTGGATCATGACACTGATCGGTGCTTCGCGTCCTCGGCCATATTTGATGGCATTCTCGAAAAGATTAACAAATACCCGTTCCAGTAACGGCCCATCTCCGCGAATCAACACCACCTGCTCGGGGCAAAGGTACGTTATCTGTACCTCAGGATATAGGCGTTCAATCGATGCGCTGGCGCTTTGGATAATCTCTTCCAGACTTAACCAATCCGCGGTTAAGCGGAATCCTTCAGCTTCGATCCTGGCCATATCGAGAATATTGCTGACTAAACGAATCATCCCCAATGCTTGCTCACGTAATTCGCCTAGCTGCTCAGTGACCTCGTCGGCCTGCTGGCCCAGTTCTAGCGTCAGCATCTCGACCTGAGCAAATAAAACCGTTAACGGCGTGCGCAGGTCATGAGAGAGTGCTGACAGGAGGGAGTTACGTAACTCCTCTCGCTCGATGGCGACCCGTGACTGCTGCTCACGCTGCGTGAGCGCAACGCGTTGTTGCGCGCCAGCCAGCAATAGCACAAAGGTTTCCAATAACCGCTGCTGTTCAGGAGTGATTAAAAAGTGGGGATCATGTGTGGCCAGTACCATCACCCCATAGCGTTGCTGGCCGCTCTCGAGAGGGATGACCCGATAAGGAACCCCCGCCAGCGTATCCGTACCGGCCCCGGCAATCTGACCTTTTTCAAAGCACCATCGTAAAATCGCCGGGTCTGGCTGTAGTGAACTGATTACCCCGGGGAGGGGACGAAGGTCATGTTGGGCGGTCGGTAACCAGATTTCACACTCAGTCGTAAAGGCCCGACCCACGGCTTTTTGTCCCGCTAGCGCAATATCATCGGCCGCGCCCTGCTGCGTCAGTTCACGGGCAAGCTCATACAGTTGGGTGCTACGCTTCTCGCGGGAACGAGCCACATACGCTTGGTAGCGTAAGCCGGCCGTGAGATGGCCAATTAATAAACCAACACCAAGCATAATACTGAAGGTCACGGCATATTGCGCATCGGATACCCCTAACTGCCCGGTCGGGGCAACGAAAAACCAATCGAAGGCCATAATATTGATGATCGATGCTAAGACCGAAGGCAGCCGTCCATAGCGAAGCGCGATAAGGACAACGCCTAACAAATAAATCATCACCACATTTATTGGCGAGAATTGGGGAAGGAGTAGATTAAATAATGCAGTAATCGCCGCGCAAGCAATCGCCGCCGCGGCACACCCTTTCCATGATCGGAGCGCGGGTCGCTGCCGCGGTAGTGGTGCAACTCTTGTCGTGTCTGACTTACAGGCAACGATGAGTAAATCCAAGTCAGGCGCCGCAGCGGCCAGTTGTTCTGCCAATCCCGAAGACCTAAACGGTAATAACGACCACCGTCGAGTCTGGCGGCCAATAATCAGTTTTCCGAGGTTATGCTCGCGAGCATAGCGCGTTATCGCAGAACACCGTTGGGTATCGGATAGCGAGGCTGTCGTCGCGCCTAGCTGCTCAGCCAAACGTAGATGGTGCAAAACGTGTTGTCGTTGTTGTCCGGAGTGCCGACGATAGCGAGCCAGATCAACACTGATGGCATGCCACTCACAGCCTAGGCGATTTGCCAGTCGTGCCGCTACACGGATTAATTTTTCGCTACCGCTATCACTGTTTAGGCAAACGAGTAGCGCATCGTTGGTATGCCAAACTCGGTCGGCAAGACGCCGACTGTCTCGCCATGCTCTGACCTGAGCATCGACTCGCTCGGCGGTTCGCCGTAATGCCAGTTCGCGCAAGGCGTACAAGTTACCTTTACGAAAGAAGTTATCGAGCGCCCTATCGGCGCGGTCGCCAACGTAGACGTTCCCTTCTTTAAATCGTTCGAGTAAATCATCCGGTGAAAGATCGACCAACACCACCTCATTCGCCTGATCGAAAAAAGGGTCAGGCAAGGTTTCCCTCACCTGAATACCGGTAATACCACCCACAACATCGTTGAGGCTTTCTAAATGCTGAACATTTAAGGTTGTTAATACATCGATGCCACTCTCCAATAACTCGGCGATATCTTGCCAGCGTTTTGGATGACGACTGCCCGGGGCATTAGTATGTGCCAGTTCATCCATCACAATGACTGCAGGATGGCGTTGTAAGGCACCGTCTAAATCGAACTCGTCATAAAGTTTTCCGCGCCCCTTTTTCCGCGGCAGCAAGCTAAGCCCTTCCAATACTGCTTGCGTGGCCGTTCGCCCGTGACTTTCGGCAACCCCGACCAAGACATCGATCCCTTGATCTTGGAGCCGATGAGCTTCAGTTAACATCGCCCAGGTTTTGCCCACACCCGCGCAGGCACCGAAGTAAATCTTAAGTTTACCGCGCCCTGCCTGATGGCTTTCGCGCAGAAAACTTTCGGGGGATGGGCGGTACTCCTCATCGGTCATGCATTACTTTCCTTGATGGTATTGATCGAGGGCGAGATTAAGTGCCACTAGATTTACCACAGGAGGCCCCATAAAGGACAGCAGCGGTGCTTGAGTAAAACGCTGGACCAAGTGTTGAAGCTCCTCGACGGATAAGTGGCGCGCTTGCGCCACGCGGGGAATTTGCCAATCGACTGCCGCCACGGAGAGCATCGGCTCCAATCCACTGGCCGAGGTTGTCAGCAGTTCAGTCGGGATCTTGCCCGTCGCCGAGGGATTTTGCGCACGGAGTGTCGCGATACGCTGCTCAACCTCGGTCATCAGTTGGGGGTGACTTTGGGCTAGATTACTGCCGCCCGACGCCAGCGGGTTATCCGGATGATCCGCCGTCGCCGAAGGCCTACCCTGGAAATAACCCGGCTGGGTGAAGGCTTGGCCGATTAATAAAGAGCCTTTTACGGTCTCTCCCTGCTTAATGAGCGATCCCTGGGCCTGCGTTGGAAATAAAGTCTTCCCCACTACCGTGGTCAATAGCGGGTAGAGAACGCCTGTTACTAAGGTTAATAGCAGCAATACTGAAACCGCCGGGCGTAAAATCGTCATGGTGATGCTCCTATACCATACCCAAAGAGGTCAAAAACAGATCTATTATTTTGATGCCGGGAAACGGCAGAATCAGTCCGCCCAACCCATAGAACCATAAATTACGGCGGAGTAAGGCCGCGGCTGAGACGGCTTTGTAACGGACGCCTCGTAACGCAAGCGGGATTAGCGCCACAATAATCAATGCGTTAAAAATCACTGCCGATAAAATAGCGGAGGCTGGAGAGTGTAAATGCATAATATTTAACCCGGCTAACTGCGGATATACCACGCTAAAAGCAGCTGGGATGATGGCAAAGTATTTCGCAACATCGTTCGCAATACTGAATGTGGTGAGCGATCCCCGAGTCATCAGCATCTGTTTACCGATATACACCACTTCCAATAATTTGGTCGGATTAGAGTCTAAATCCACCATATTACCGGCTTCTTTTGCGGCTTGGGTTCCAGAGTTCATCGCCACCGCCACATCAGCTTGTGCTAAGGCAGGCGCATCGTTAGTGCCATCCCCAGTCATCGCGACCATACGGCCCTCCGATTGGTATTGACGGATCAAGGCAAGTTTTGCCTCCGGCGTTGCTTCAGCCAGAAAGTCATCCACCCCTGCTTCTGCCGCGATCGCGGCGGCGGTGAGCGGATTATCGCCAGTGATCATGACCGTTTTAATGCCCATCTTTCTTAACTGACTGAACCGCTCTTTAATACCGTCTTTGACGATATCTTTTAAGGCTACGACCCCCATCACCCTCTGATTATCGATCACCACCAGCGGTGTTTCGCCTCGACGCGCCACCTCATCCGCCATCACGCCAACTTCCTCAGGGAAATGTCCACCTTGAGTTTGTGAGTACTGACGTACTGCATCGGTAGCGCCTTTCATAATGCGCGTCTGCGCGTAAGCGATCCCGCTCATCCGAGTCTGTGCCGTGAAGGGAATAAAAGTTGCTTGAAGTGAAGTAAGGGCTTGCTCAGCGAGCGCAAAACGCTGCTTCGCCAGCGCAACAATACTTCGCCCCTCCGGCGTTTCGTCCGCTAACGAGGCAAGCTGGGCAGCCTTCGCCAGCGCTTCTTCACTGATGCCCTGCGCAGGGTAGAACGCAGCCGCTTGACGATGGCCAAAGGTGATGGTGCCGGTCTTATCCATAAGTAAGACATCGACATCCCCCGCGGCTTCGACCGCACGGCCACTGGTGGCGATAACATTGGCATTGAGCATGCGGCTCATCCCCGCGATACCAATGGCCGATAACAATGCGCCGATGGTCGTCGGGATTAAGCAGACCAAAAGGGCAACCAATACCACAACACCGACAGGGTGGCCCGACCACAGAGAGAAAGGATACAGGGTGGCCGTCGCCATCACGAAAATGATGGTCAATGACGTGAGTAGAATAGACAGTGCGATTTCGTTAGGGGTTTTACGGCGCTTAGCCCCTTCCACCATGGTGATCATCCGATCAATAAAGGTTTCTCCGGGATTGACCGTACACTGAATAATTAACCTGTCAGACAGTATTCTGGTGCCACCGGTGACCGAGGCAAAGTCACCGCCCGCCTCGCGGATCACTGGCGCCGATTCGCCGGTAATCGCGCTCTCATCCACCGATGCACCGCCGATTAAGACTTCACCGTCGCAAGGAATGATATCGCCTGCCTCGACACGTACCCAGTCTCCTTTACGTAAGGCTTCTGCAGAAATCGACGTGTAATCCGCCGTTTCTGACGGCTGTTCAATTTTTTTCGCCCAACGGGTCTGCTTCATCCCTTTTAGGCTTTCGGCTTGCGCTTTACTGCGCCCTTCCGCCAAGGCCTCAGCAAAATTGGCAAAAAATACCGTCAACCATAACCACACACTGATCGCTGCCGTAAAGGTAGCCTCCGACCAGTGCTGCTGAAACAGCGCTGAAATGGCCATCAACGTGGTCAATGCACTGCCGATCCAGACGACGAACATCACCGGATTATGTCGTTGTGTAAGGGGCGAGAGTTTTTTAAACGATACGCCACAGGCTTGCAGTAGCGCATCGCGGGTGATGATTGAACTACGCATATTAATGGCTCCCAATGGATTGCATCTGCTCGGCGATAGGGCCTAATGCTAAAGAGGGGATAAAGGTTAACGCCCCGGTAAGGATTATCGTTCCGATTAATAGCCCGATAAATAATCCGCCCTGCGTCGGTAATGTCCCAGATCCGCTAGGCTGTGTAGGGCGCTGTGCCATACGACCCGCGATAATGAGTAAGGGGAGGAAAGGAAGAAAACGTCCGAATACCATAACGATACCTAAAAGCAGGTTCCAGAAAGGGGTATTCACGGCAAGCCCTGCGAACGCACTGCCGTTGTTATTGGCAGCAGAAGAGAGCGCATACAATACTTCGCTGAGGCCATGCGGCCCTGGATTAGTGATGGCGGCACGCCCTGCTTCCGTCATCAAGGCACAGGCGCTCCCCGCCAACACCAATAACGGCGTAATCAAGATATAGAGCGCCACCATTTTCATTTCGCTCGGCCCAATTTTCTTGCCCAAATATTCGGGGGTACGGCCGATCATCAATCCGGCAATAAAGACGGCGAGCATCACATTAATGATCATGCCGTAGAGGCCGGATCCGACACCTCCGAAAATAACTTCACCAATTTGCATTAACCAAAGCGGCACCAATCCCCCCATGGCGGTCAGCGAATCGTGCATCGCTACCACTGCCCCACAGGAGGCGGCTGTCGTCACGACGGTATAGAGTGATGAGGCCAGTAGCCCAAAGCGGCTCTCTTTCCCCTCCCAATTCATTACACTGTCGCCTCCGGCGAGGGCGAAATGCGGATTTCCGTTAACCTCGGCGACCATCACGGCGATCACGGCAAAGATAAAAATAAGGCTCATCGTCCATAACAATGCTCGCGCATGCTGGGAATGGTTGGTTACCTCACCGAAAGCAAAACAGAGCGCCGCAGGGATCAAGAAAATCAATACCATTTGTACGAAGTTCGTTAACGCAGTGGGATTTTCAAACGGGTGAGCCGAGTTGGCATTGAAAAATCCACCGCCATTTGTGCCGAGTAACTTGATCGATTCCAGTGAGGCGACCGGACCGAGAGGGAGCGTTTGCGTCACACCTTCCAACGAGGTCACAGACAAGTAACTCTGCAGTGTCTGAATGACTCCTTGGCTGATAAAGAATAGCGCCATCAGCAAGGCTATTGGCAGTAAGATAAAGAGCGTAATACGTAAGAGATCGCGCCATGCATTACCCAAGTATGCGGTGTTGTGCCAAATAAACCCTCTTATCAACGCAAAGAGTACTGCCATGCCGGTCGCCGCCGAGAGAAAATTTTGAACCGTCAGACCCACCATACTGCTGAAATAACTCATGGTTGTTTCCCCTGCATAGGCTTGCCAATTGGTGTTGGTCACAAAGCTGATTGCAGTATTAAACGCGAGGTCCCATGACAGCCCGGGAAAATGTTGCGGATTTAAGGGTAGCCTTTGTTGGAAAACCAGTACGGCCATTAACACCCCAAATCCTAAGCCATTGAATAGCCCAATGGCCAACAGATAATGGCGAAAAGTCATGCCCACTCGACGAATTCCACAGAGTGAGAACAGGCCTTTTTCTATCCCGCGACAGCCAGGTAAGGCCTCATCGCGAATGAGGTAAGCCAACATTTTGCCCAACGGCTTGGCACAGATCAGTACCGTGAGTAAAAAGGCGGCAGTCAGTAATGCGGCTTGCCCGGTCATTAGAAATCCTCCGCATGGAAGAGGCTGTAAAAGAGGTAGCTCAGTATTGCGATAACGAGCAAGGTCCCAATGATAAAAAACAGCGACATACTGTTGACTCCAGTTAATTTAACTAACTGAATAGTAAGATTTTTAAGATAAATTTTTCGTAAAAAAAAAGCGCGGGATATAAAAAAAATATAAAATTTGAGCGGTTTTTTGGGTTCACTGTCGGTTGAATTTTGCATTCTAAAAAAATTCAACGTATAAAGTGCTGATAGCTATTTAGATGTCTAAACGTTTAGAAGGTCGTATGCAACCAGAAGCAGAACAGAGTGGAACTTTACACCGCATAATGAAAGCCCGCCATTTGGTTATGCTTTCATTAGGGGGTGTGATCGGCACAGGATTATTTTTCAACACCGGTTATATCATCTCCACGACCGGTGCCGCAGGAACACTACTTGCCTACCTAATCGGCGCCTTGGTGGTGTGGTTAGTGATGCAAAGCCTAGGCGAGCTTTCCGTCGCAATGCCTGAAACAGGAGCCTTCCATGTCTATGCCTCGCGCTATTTGGGGCCGGCAACCGGCTATACCGTAGCTTGGCTATACTGGCTCACTTGGACGGTAGCCTTAGGGTCTAGCTTTACCGCCGCCGGATTTTGTATGCAGTATTGGTTCCCTCAGGTCCCTATCTGGCAATGGTGTCTGCTTTTCTGCGTGATCATTTTTGGATTAAATATTATTTCGACCCGCTTTTTCGCGGAGGGTGAGTTTTGGTTTTCTCTCGTCAAAGTTATCACCATTCTGGTCTTTATCATCTTGGGAGCTGCCGCCATCTTCGGGATTCTGCCAATGCACGACGGCACCCCTGCCCCTTTCCTGCACAACCTCACCGTTGAAGGCTGGTTCCCCCACGGCACCTTACCCATCTTGATGACTATGGTTGCCGTCAATTTTGCGTTTTCAGGTACTGAGCTGATTGGCATCGCGGCGGGCGAAACAGAGAATCCAGAGAAGGTCATCCCGGTCGCGATTCGTACCACAATTGCCCGCTTAATTATCTTTTTCTTAGGTACAGTATTTGTCTTAGCCGCACTCATTCCGATGCAGCAGGCAGGTGTGGAAAAGAGTCCTTTCGTACTGGTGTTTGAGAAAATCGGCATCCCCTATGCCGCCGATATCTTTAATTTCGTGATTCTAACGGCTATTCTGTCGGCAGCCAATTCCGGACTTTATGCTTCGGGTCGGATGCTATGGTCATTGGCAAATCAGCGCACCTTGCCTCGCGCCTTTGCACGGGTGAATCGGCGGGGGATACCGGTCTTTGCGATCAGCATCAGTATGCTGGGTGGCATTTTAGCGCTCTTCACCAGTATTATCGCCCCGGATACGGTATTTGTGGCACTCTCTGCTATCTCTGGCTTTGCCGTTGTAGCCGTATGGCTCAGTATTTGTGCCTCACACTACCGTTTCCGCCGTCGTTATGTGGCCTCGGGACAATCGGTCGAGGCACTGGCTTACCGAGCCCCATGGTTCCCCGTACTGCCTGTTTTAGGGTTTATTTTGTGCCTCGTCGCCTGTTTAGGCCTCGCTTTTGACCCTAGCCAAAGAATCGCATTATGGTGTGGTATTCCCTTTGTTGCGTGTTGTTATGCGGCCTACTATTTAACTTCTGCAAAAAAATCTAAGGACGTGAAGCATGTCTCTGACTAATCCACTTACTTCGTTACTGGAACAGTCTCCCTTTATCGTACTGGACGGGGCCTTGGCCACCGAGCTTGAAACACGCGGCTGCCAGATCACCGACAGTCTTTGGTCAGCGAATGTATTGTTCAATCAACCCGACATTATCCGCCAAGTTCATCTCGACTATTTTCGGGCCGGCGCACAGTGTGCCATTACCGCCAGTTATCAGGCTTCATTGGCAGGCTTTGCACAACGAGGGTTGGATCGCGAAGAAGCCGAAGCGCTTATCGCGCGCAGCGTAGTCCTGGCCGTCGACGCCCGCACGCAATTTATCGCCGAGTCGCCAAGTTCGCCTCGCCCCTTGGTCGCAGGTTCCGTAGGCCCCTACGGCGCTTACTTGGCCGATGGTTCGGAATATCGTGGCGATTATTCGCTAAGCCGTGAGGCCTTTATCGATTTCCATCGCCCACGCATTACGCAGCTTCTGGCCGCAGGTGCCGATATCTTGGCGTGCGAGACCCAGCCCTCTTTTGCTGAAATCCAAGCCTTATGCGAGCTGATCCAAACGTTTCCTGAGGCAAGCGCATGGTTTAGCGTGACGCTTAAAGATGCGCATCATCTAAGTGATGGTACGCCATTGACCACGGTAGTGAGTTACCTAACCGCTCAGCCACAAGTCGTCGCCCTAGGCATTAACTGTATTGCCTTGACGGAGACGACGGCGGCATTAAACCATCTGCATACCCTTACCGCGTTACCGTTAGTGGTATACCCTAACTCCGGTGAGACCTACGATGCGCAGAGTAAAACCTGGCACCAAGGTGGCGATCACTGCCAACAATTAACGGATTATCTTCCTGATTGGCTTGCCGCGGGCGCCAAGCTTATCGGGGGCTGTTGCCGGACATCGCCTAAAGATATCCAAGCATTGGCTTCACAGCAGCAGGCGCGCTCTAGCGACTGATAAAGCGTTGACGCCAAGGTTTCAAGACCGCTATTGCTAATAATGCGGTCAGAATATCAAGGCCAATCGCTAAACTAAACACAGGGACCCAACCGTGGCTTGCTTGATAGAGCAGCGCTGCGAGGGGGCCTCCTAGTATTGAACCCACCCCTTGTGACATATACAACCAGCCATAGTTACTGGCGGCATGTTGGCTACCAAAGGTATCGGTCAACGTGGCCGGAAAAAGAGAGAATATCTCGCCCCATCCTAAGAAAACCACGCCCGAAAGGAGAATAAATAACAACGGATCATGGCGGAACGTTAGCCATAGGCTCATCGCACCCGCTTCGAGGATAAAGGCGACAAACATCGTATTTTCACGGCCAATCCGATCAGAAACCCAACCAAATAATGGCCGCGTTAAGCCATTGGTTAAGCGGTCAAGACTCATCGCCAAGGGTAATGCTGCCATGCCCCAAATCAGAACTTGCCCCACCCCGACATCTGCGGCAAAGCTTGCCAGCTGTGAAGTGACCATAAGCCCTGAGGTAGACATACAGGCCATCATAAAAAACAGTAGCCAGAACAGTGGTTGCTTGAGCATTTGCGAAGAAGAGTAGTGGCGTTCCACGCACGCTTGATGACTGATCACAGGACTGACACTGGGGGCATCGCGTAACCCTCGGCTGGCCAGTCCACCAAGTGCGGCAAAGCCCACGCCAAAGATCAGTAGGGTTGAAGTGAGTCCATAATGGCTAAGCGATACTGAAATCGGTAGCGTCGTCACAATAGCGCCCATTCCATACCCTGCTGCAACCATACCGGCCGCAAAGCCGCGTTGCGCTGGAAACCAGCGTACGACTTGCCCCACTATCCCGATATACACAATACCGGTACCCATCCCGCCAACGACGCCATACAGCACATAGAGTGACCACAGGGAGTGACTGTAAGCGGCCCCCACCCAGCTCGCCCCAGTAAGCAGTGTCCCAAAACCGATCAAGCGCCGTGCACCAAAGCGGTCAATCAACTTGCCCTGCAATGGTGACAAGAAGGTTTGAAAGATGATCAGCAAGGAAAAGGTCACTTGTAACAGCGGTAAGTGAACGTCAAGACGCTCGATAAACGGCTTAGTTAATAGCGTCCAGACGTACTGCGGGCTAGATATGGAAGCCATACAGAGTAACCCTAAGGCTAACTGTTGCCATTTTTGTGCGGAGCGGATATGAATTGAGTTAAGGCTGACGTCGGTCTGTACGCTCATTGGTTATTCTCCCCTGGTGTCGAACCTTAATCGAAGCAAACTTTGTGCCAGCCTCAATTGGTAAAAATAACTCAAGCGTCTTGGTACCAGACATATCTTTTTTATGTGGCTCACGGCATAATGTGTGCCCAACCTCTCGATACGTAATCTATGAAAAAACAACGTATTACCTTAAATGACATCGCGATACTTGCGGGTGTGACCAAAATGACGGTAAGCCGTTTTCTGCGCACGCCCGAAAAAGTGAAAGCCGATACGGCCGAACGAATCGCCAGTGTTATTGAAGAGGTGGGTTTTGAACCCGATTCTGATAATCCGCAGATCACTAGCCAATCGATCCCGCGGATTGGCGTACTGATTCCCTCATTTAATAATCAGATATTTAGCGAGTTATTAGCGGGGATTGAGGCGGTCACGGAAGCTCAGGGCTACCAAACGCTAGTAGTCACCTACGACTATTCTCTTCAAAAAGAAGAGGAACAGATTGCGGCGTTACTTGCCTTCAATATTAAAGCGTTGATACTGACCGACACCGCCCATAGCCTTAGAGCCGAAAAATATTTACACGCTGCGAAAGTCCCTATTGCCGAAGTCATGGGCATTGCCACACAGCCTGAGCGTATTAATGTCGGCTTTGATAACTTCCGTGCAGGCTACGATGCGACACAAGCCTTGATCGAAGCGGGTCGAAAGCATATCGCGTACTTCGGTTCGATGTCTGATTTACGCGATCAACAACGCTACCAAGGCTACTGCGATGCGCTCAGTGCCGCTGGCTTAGCGACAACCCACATTAGTCCCAAAAAAATGTCGTCCATCGAAACCGGAGCGACAATGATGCAGGAAGCCTTAGATAGCGTGCCGAATCTTGACGCCATTTTTTGCACCAATGATGATTTGGCAATCGGCGTGTTACGGGCTTGCCAAGCCGCTAATATTGATATCCCCCAGCGTATCGCGATAGTGGGATTCCATGGCTTGGAGATAGGACAAATCACGACGCCCCGCCTCACCAGTATCAAAACCCCTCGCTATGAGGTCGGTAAACAGGCCACTGAGCTATTGTTGCAACGCGTTCAGGGACATGAGACCGTCAGCCAGGTCATTCTTGAGACGCATTTTCTCATTGGCGATACTTTCCCACTTTCCTGATGACTTGGGAAAACACCCGCCGGATCACGTTATCCGTAACATCATTTGTTAACACGATTCAGCGTGATACAACTCGCAAAAACATTTGTAAAAACATTGTTTCATAGTCGTCACAAAATAACCGTCCTTTTACCGAATATAATGACTATGCTTATAAACTGAGAAAGTAAAAGATGACGATAATGGAATATTTTTCATGGAAGATAAGCGAAGATTTATTTCAGGAAACTGTTTTCTGAAGGGAGGAGTACTATGAGTCATAATGTTCCACGGACCCGCTGGTATCGAATAATTGTCCCCATACTGATTGCTTGTATTATCTCATTTATGGATCGGGTAAACATCAGCTTTGCCTTACCGGGGGGGATGGATCAAGAGTTAGGGATCACCAGCCAAATGGCTGGAGTGGTGAGTGGGATCTTCTTTATTGGCTATCTCTTCCTACAAATACCTGGTGGGCGCATCGCCGTCCACGGTAGCGGTAAGAAATTTATTGCCGCCTCGCTAACGGCTTGGGCGGTTATCTCTGTCGCCACCGGCTTTGTCACCCACGAGTATCAACTCTTAATTTTACGTTTCTTGCTCGGTATCGCCGAGGGGGGAATGCTGCCGGTGGTGTTAACCATGGTCAGCAACTGGTTTCCTGAAAAAGAATTAGGCCGTGCAAACGCCATTGTCATGATGTTTGCCCCACTGGGCGGTATTTTCACCGCGCCAGTCTCTGGCGCTATCATCTCTGCGCTGGATTGGCGCTGGCTGTTCTTTATTGAGGGGATCCTCTCCGCCATCGTGATGATGTTATGGTGGGCGCTTATCAGTGATCGCCCAGAAGAAGCGCGTTGGTTGCCTGAAAAAGAACGTGAATACTTACTAACACAACTTAAAGCGGAACGTGAAGCACGTGAAGAAAAAGTTAAAGTGAGTAATGCACCGTTACGCGATGTCTTCAAAAACCGTGGGCTAGTGACGCTTATTTTCCTCAACTTCTTTTACCAAACTGGCGATTATGGTTACACCCTATGGCTACCTGCCATTCTTAAGAATCTGACGGGTGGTAATATGGCCGATGTCGGCGGACTCGCGATTCTTCCCTTTGTCGCCATGGCAGCGGGTATCTATGTCATCTCGCTCTTCAGCGATCGATCAGGTAAGCGTCGCTTATGGGTTTGTGTGTCACTGCTTTGCTTTGCCGCCTCGTTGGTTGCCTCGGTGGTTCTGCGCCATCACGTGGTTGCGGCCTATATCGCCTTAGTGGTCTGTGGATTCTTCTTGAAAGCTGCCACCAGCCCATTCTGGAGTATTCCAGGACGCATCGCATCGGCAGAAGCCGCAGGGGCCGCACGGGGAGTAATTAACGGATTAGGTAATTTGGGTGGCTTCTGTGGACCCTACTTAGTCGGCGTGATGATTAACTTCTACGGCCATAACGTTGCCATCTATGCGCTGTCTGTCTCACTCCTGATTGCAGCGGTCTTATCAGTAACGCTACCTAAACAGTGTGATATCCAGCCTGATGATGAGGCGGTCAACCACCCGGGAAAGGGGGTCGCCGCGTCTAATCGTTAAGAGTTTTGCGGTAGGGAAGACTTACCGCACTTCAACCGATAGCGACTCCCTGCTATCGGTTCTTTTTAACGAATTATGTGTGATAAGCGGCCAATCTGACTGATTTCGACAGCGACATCGTCGCCGGGGAACATAAACAGTTGAGGTGTTCGGGATTTACCGACACCGCCTGGCGATCCGGTAATAATGACATCACCCGGTGACAGAGGCGTGAAGTGCGTGACATAGGCGATGATCGCCGCAACGCTGTGGACCATATTTTGGGTGGAGTCTTTTTGAACCTGTACGCCGTTTAAGAACGTTTTTAATTCAAGTTGTTGCGGATCAGGGATTTGATCATGAGTCGTCATCCAAGGTCCGAATCCCCCGGTGGCTGGCCAGTTCTTACCCGCGGTAAACCACGTAAACTGCATGTCACGCACCGTGGCGTCCATAAAGCAGCTGTATCCCGCAACGTAATCTAAGGCTTCATCTTCAGTCACTTGGTGAGCCGGTTTACCGATCACTACGGCCAGCTCGCCTTCATAGTCAAATTGCTCACTACTCACCGGTTTTTGGATCGGCTGGAGATGCGCGGTAAGGCTATCTGCAAAGCGGATAAATAGGGTCGGTGCTGGATTGGTTTCACCAAATTCGATGCGTTTTTCTGAATAATTCATCCCCACACACAAAATTTTATTAGGGGTCTTAATCACTGGCAGAAAACTAATCTCATGAAACGCGTAGTCTGCAGAGCGGTCAGCGAGAGGCTGTAACGCGGCAAGGCCATCATCTTCCAGTAGGTGTTTCAAATCGCGATAGTCGAGCAGTTTTCCTGCATCAATTACACCTTGTTCACAGACCAGACCAAAAGATTCATGGCCACTACTATTAATAATAAAGCTACATACCTGCATAAAATTCGGCTTTCGTTGATGTCTATGAGAAAATCGTCATCTCCCTGCATGCGAATTCTTGATATCAATGAGCATTGCGGTGGTGACGGCGTGAGCGGCTGATTCTAACAGCCCGATGATCCCGCAGCTAATCTTTTCACCACCCTTTTACTAAAAATACCCTCTTTATTGACGCGACTTAGCGAATTTCAAGCGGTTCGGCTGACTCAGGGGCAGGATAATAGCGCGTGAGTTGCGCGCAATCTTGCTCGCTAATCTCAAGTTGTAGGGCACGTGCGTTGTCTTCAACATGCTGAACACTGCCGGATTCAGGTATCGCCAAAATTTTGTTCTGCCGGATCACCCAAGCGAGTAATAAGGCTGCAGGCGTCACCCGATAGTGAGCAGCAAGCGTTTTGACTTCCTCCAGTTCGAGCAAGTGTGATCCCGCGCCACCGAGCGGACAGTACGCCATCATGGTAATGTCATGCTCTGCGCACCATGGAGCCAAATCGTATTCAATACCTCGACCCGCAAGGTTGTAGAAGACTTGGTTAACCGCACAATGCTTCCCACCGTCGACCTGTAATAGGGATTGCATCGCGGGCAAGTCGAAGTTAGAAACGCCCCAAGCGTTAATCTTTCCTTTCTGCTTCATCGCTTCCATAAGAGTAACCACTTCTTGTAGATCATTACCGGACTGCCAGTGTAAGAGGTAGAGATCGAGGTTATCTGTGCGTAGCCGATGAAGGGAGGCATCGAGGCTGGCTTCAAGCTGTCTCCCCGTGGCATTCCAAGGGTAGACTTTTGAAACCAGATAGGTCTGGTCGCGACGGTCCTCGATCGCTTTACCGATCAACGTCTCAGATTTCCCGTCGCCGTACATTTCAGCGGTATCAATAACCCGTAATCCAAGATCTACTCCGCGGTGTAGAGCGGAGATTTCTTGCTGTTCACTGTAACGGCCTTGCCCTAACCGCCAGCTCCCCATACCTAATGAAGGAAGTGTATGGCCTGCTATCTGTAGCGTTGCATGATGCATCATCGATCGCTCCTAAATATGGACGGCAAATAGTAAGCGTAGCTCATCATTGCGCCTGACGCAGAGGTCTCCCAAGGGAATAGAGGAGCTTAGCTAGGTCATTCAGTGGCTGATATCGCAGTGAGCGTCTGGTGTTTACGGGAGGGGAATGAGCTGATGGCTGATTGCCATCGGTATGGAATGAAGCGCCCCACGACTGGGGCGCTTCTCGTACAAAGAACGCTTTTAGTTTAATGCATAGGCAATAACGTAATCACCCCGGTCTGGGGATTGACGCGCGCCACCCGCTGAAATCAAGATGTACTGCTTACCTGTTTTCGGGGAAACATAACTGATTGGGCCACCTTGACTACCGACCGGTAATCGAGCTTTCCAAACTTCCTTGCCGGTTGAACTGTCAAAAGCTCGCAAGTAGTAGTCTTGAGTCCCTGCAATAAAGACCAAACCACCCTGTGTGGCGAGGCTACCACCGAGTGAAGGCATACCGATTGGCATTTTCATACCCATCTTAATCCCCATCGGTCCAGTATCCTGAACGGTACCCAGTGGAACCTGCCACAGAATTTTTTGTGTGGTCATGTCGATAGCAGAAAGCGTCCCGAATGGCGGCGCTTGGCAAGGGATACCCAGTGGCGACATAAAGCGATTTTTATTCACCGAATACGGTGCGCCTTTCATTGGTACGGCACCCATCCCGGTATTCACCGCCTCTCCGCCTGTATTCGCTGCTGTCGACGCATTAGGATCAGCCTTGATCAGCTGCTGCCATAAGCCTAAGCGCATATCGTTGACGAAAATCAGATGGTTATTCGGATCCGTTGAGAGGCTTCCCCAGTTCATCCCACCAAGAGAGCCTGGGAAACTTAATGACTTATCGGTCCCCGGCGCGGTGTAAAGACCCTCGTAACGCATCGATTTAAAGTTAACGCGGCAGATCAGCTGATCGAACGGCGTGGCTCCCCACATATCCGACTCTTTTAACGTCTGAGCGCCAATCTGTGGCATACCCACTGAACGCGGCTGGGTATCACTATATTGCTCGCCCGGAATATTACCGCGCTTCACTTTTACATTCTCGACTTTGGTTAACGGTTGTCCCGTCAATCGGTCTAAAACGTAGATCTGCCCCGCTTTCGTGCCGACGACTACCGCAGGACGGTTTTCACCCGCGGGTGTTTTGAAATCGATAAGGCTCGGTTGCATAGGAATATCAAAGTCCCAGAGATCATTATGGACCGTTTGATAAACCCACTTCTCTTTACCCGTATTCGCATCGACCGCCAGTATTGAAGCACCGTATTTATGGTCTAACGGCGTGCGGTTCGCACCCCAGATATCGACAGAAGAACTCCCCATCGGCATAAAGACGGTATTGGATTGCGGGTCGTAAGACATTGGCGCCCACGAATTCGGGGTGCTGCGAACATAGTGCTGTCCCGGTTGCAGCGTTGCATTCGGGTTTGGGTTACCAGGATCGAACGCCCAGCGTAATGCGCCGGTCAGTACATCAAAGCCACGCAGCACGCCACCAGGCATGTCAGTACTGACATTGTCCGAAATACGCCCGCCAACGACCACAGTGGTGCCTGCAAGGGTCGGCGCGGAGGTCAATACATACTGTGGATCGGGAGCATTGCCCATTCCGGTTAATAAATTCACCGTCCCATGATCGCCAAATCCTTCGCAGAACTGGCCATTATCGGCATTTAACGCAATCAGACGTCCATCAATGGTATTCATCAGAATACGACGTGGGCAATTCGCAATGTCGGCACTGTTGACGGCGAGAGGCTGGCTGCTCCCTGGTAGATCAGGGTGTGGCAGAGCATGCGTTGCATCAAAATACGCTAGCCCACGGCAGCGCATCCAGACCGATGATTTCGCATCGATTTCGGCTTTCCACAGCGCCTTACCACTGTCAGCATCCACAGCGATAACGTTGTTATGCGGCGTACAGAGGAAGATTTTGTCGCCAACCTGCAACGGAGTCTGTTGATCTTCGGCGCCATTACCGTCTGGACTCAGCGGGATATCGCCGGTATGGAAGGTCCATACCGGTTTTAAGTGTTGGACATTATCACGAGTAATCTGGTCTGCCGCGACGAATCGGCTTCCCCCCGCGGTGTTACCATAATTATCCCAGTTGGTGAGTGGCGCTTGTTTTGAGACTGCCACTAATGGCTTAGGCTCGCCTTGGAACGCAACGGGATCATGAGGTTGAAACATGCCTGCAAACGCCGCGATGAACCCTACGATCGTTACTAAGGCAAGAAGATAACTGGCGATACTTATCCGCCGGGTTGCCTGGGGTTGTCGCAGTGAAGGTAATAGCAGGAACGCAACAATTGCTAAACCTGCAGGGAACATAAGACGTGAAATCAACGGCCAGAAAACGAAGCCAACTTCCATCACCGCCCACACCAGTGTCCCCAGTGCGAACAGAAGGTAGAGCACTGCACCTGATGCTTTTAAACGAAAGAGTTGAAGACTACTCACTAACAGGACGATGCCTGAAATGAAGAAGTACCCGCTGCCGCCTAAACTCAATAATTTCCCGCCCTCGATAATAAAGAAGAGTGCGGTTAACAACAGTATTAGGCCAAATAAGCGGGTAGCAATCTTTAGCCACAATGGCTTTAGACGTGTATTTCCCATGGAATTTTCCTGCCAATTATCTACAAAGAGCCGTTATAATACTGTTGCAATAGATAACATCAATGTTTCATTACAATAACTTCTCTTCAGGCTCTTTATTAATTGGTTTACTTTCTTGTAAGCAGGGTGCGAAAAATAGCTTGCCACTCCATGCTCCCCGAGTCGTTTTCATCATCACCAGTGCCCATATTCCACTTAACAGGACAAGTAGCGCTATCGCAAGGATCGAGAAAAAAGGGAATGCGGTCAGCTGAGCGAGCTTAAACGTTGCTAAAGTGAATACCCCCAATGGAAAGGTGTAGCCCCACCAGCCCAAATTAAAAGGGATTCCGTGTTTTACGTAATGGCAAGTGATACCTAACGCGAGCAGTAACCACCATGCACCAAATCCCCATAATAGAATCCCCATTATCCAGCCAAACCCTGAAATAACCTGACTAAAAGGCTCGAAGATTGGATTACTGGCGAGCAGCGTGCTCTGTTGGCTCAGTAAAAACATCCCCAACGATCCGGTACCTATAGGCCCCAATGCCAGCCAAGTGGTGGCAGATAAGGCGACGGGGGGAAGCTTATGTAGCGCCATACGTAAGAGTAAAATAGCGAGCAAAGATAAGGCGACTGGCACAGAAAATGCCCACAACACCATACTAAAAATAACCATCGTCTGTTGTTGCACCGGGTCGGACAAATGTGGTGCAACAATCCAGCCACTTGCCGCGGCAACTTCTGCGGCAACGATCGGTAATAACCACAAACCTGTCATCGACGAAAGTTGATGGGATTGTCGCGTGAACATAAACAGCGGTAATCCAATGCCGCAAGCTATGGCGAGAAACGCATCGACGCGCCATAACTGATGAGCAATATCGACCGCGAAACTTCCGAAGACAGGAAGGCCAAAGCTGATAAAGCCATTAATAATCGTCGCTAGCCCCATAGGAATAGTGCCGAGAAACATCGACATTTGAGGGTGTTCGAAAATTTTATACGCTTCTTGTGGATAGAGGAGCCAGCGCCCAAGATACAGCAACGTAAATACGCTAAAGAGAGCAATATTCATCGCCCAGAGTAGCCGAGCGAGAGTTAATAAGAGGCTATCGGGTGTGGCAACTTGCGCGAGGACTAAGGCAAGAACGCCAGTCCCCATCGTCACCGCAAACCAATTTGGCGTAAAAAATCGCACGACCTCGTGAAATGAGGCCAAATGGATTAAAGGCTTGTTAAAATTTTTTATTATCAGCGACATAAGCTCCTCCTGTAGAGAAGCACTATAAACCGCCCCCACCAATATCAAAAACGGGTAAATATTGTTATACCTACCCAATAAAGTGGTAAGAGGAGTGAGCGCTAATATTATTCGAGGGGTTGAAGAAAGCTTACTCCTTTGGCTGGGCCAACGTTTTTGCCAGTTCCAACCAAGCTATCGCCGCGGGAGGGAGTTGCGTTCCCGTACGCCAAGCTAAGGCTATACGCCAGTCAGTATGCGGTTCATTGAGAGGCACTAATGAGATACCGGGATGACGGTGCTTAGTAGCCAGCATCCTCGGTAAAAATGCAACCCCCAATCCCGCTGTCACCAGATCGACGATAAAATCGATTTGCCCACTTCGAGCCGTTATCCGAGGACTCACCTTTCGCCGTTCACAAGCGGCCAATATTAATTGATTCAGGGTGAACCCTTCTTCAAATAGAATAAAGGGTTCAGCATGTAAATCCTTAAAATTGAGTTGGCGATAGCCTGCTAAGGGGTGATCTGCCTGTAAGACCACAACGAGTGGCTCATTCCGCACATCTTGATAGGCAATGGCATCGTCTTTCGATACCAGCAATGCGGCGATATCTATCGCTCCGGCCTCTAGAAACTCACGTAATCTATTTCCGCCATGTTCAATTAATTCAATATCCACTTGCGGGTAACGACGTCGATACTCTGTAAACATCTTAGCAAATAACACCCCACAGCCCACCGGCGGCAAGCCTATACGAAGCGTGCCTCCCTTAAGTTCCTGTAACGCATCGATCTCTGCGAGGAGGTGATTTTTCTCCGTAAGGAGGACGAGCGCGCGTCGATAAACGATTTCTCCTGCAGCCGTTAATTCCGTTTTGTGGCCAATACGGTTTAGTAAAGGAACACCCAGTTCAACTTCTAGCGCTTTCACCGCTTTGCTGACCGACGATTGGGTCAGCGACACGATATCTGCGGCTTGGGTAAAGCCTCCTTGACGGACAACTTCGACAAAAACGCGTAACGTTCTAAGGTTCATAACTATTCTTTTTTTGACTTATTTTCAGTTGAAAAAGTTGTTTTTATCATAATTAAAAATACCTTATTTTAGTTTCTATACAAGCCGCCCTTTTAGGGGCGAATAGAGCCAATACAGGAATGATGACTATGATTATCTCATCCGCATCAGATTACCGGGAAGCCGCGCGACGCAAGTTACCCAGATTCTTATTTGATTACATCGATGGCGGCGCCTATACCGAGCATACTTTACGAGCGAATAGTGCCGATTTAGCGACGATTAGTTTGCGCCAACGTATTTTACGAAACGTTGAAAATCTTAGCCTTAAAACAACACTCTTCGGCCAGCAGCACGACCTTCCCGTCATTCTTAGCCCTGTCGGATTAACGGGAATGTATGCGCGACGAGGTGAGGTACAAGCAGCAAACGCCGCGGCAGCCAAAGGGATCCCTTTCTGTTTATCAACCGTCTCCGTGTGTTCAATTGAAGAGGTCGCCGCCCAAAGTGCACAACCGCTTTGGTTTCAACTCTACGTACTCAAAGATCGTGGATTTATGCGTAATGCGCTAGAGCGAGCACAGGCTGCGGGGATTACCACCCTTGTTTTCACCGTTGATATGCCAACACCAGGCGCTCGCTATCGAGATGCGCATTCCGGTATGTCGGGCCCCTTTGCAGCTTCGCGTCGGATCTTACAAGCCTGTACGCGGCCGGACTGGGCATTGAATGTGGGTCTGCGGGGTCGCCCTCACGATTTGGGTAATATCTCAAAATACTTAGGTAAAGCCACGACGCTGGAAGATTACGTTGGCTGGCTAGGGAATAATTTCGATCCCTCAATTAGTTGGAAAGATCTCGAATGGATTCGGGAGTTTTGGAAAGGGCCGATGATTATAAAAGGCATACTCGACCCGCATGATGCTCAAGATGCCGTTAACTTTGGGGCGGATGGCATCGTAGTATCGAACCATGGTGGTCGGCAACTCGATGGCGTTTTATCGACGGCGAAAGCGTTACCGACCATTGCCGATAAAATCGGTGATGACCTCACTGTGTTAGTCGATTCAGGCATTCGTTCCGGACTGGATGTTGTGCGTATGCTGGCATTAGGGGCCAAGGCCTGCCTAATAGGACGCCCAATGGCCTATGCCCTCGCGGCAGATGGCCAACGTGGTGTTGAAAATTTATTGGAGATATTCTCTCAGGAGATGCGTGTTGCGATGACCCTTACGGGTGTGACGTCTATCGATCAGATTGATCGCAGCGCCTTAGTACTACCGGAGTAAGTGATGCCTATCATGGTACAGTGAAGATAATGCATCGCGAACCCGCGATTACGGCCTGATTATTATCGTCTGTACCATGACAACTTCGGTTTCTGGGTCAGGGGGATAAACAGCTCCACGTAAGCGTTGGACTGCTATTATCGACCTAAATTATTCGCTAACGCCTGCGCACAAGCCCAGGCTGAACTCCACGCCCATTGGAAGTTATACCCGCCCAGCCAGCCCGTGACGTCTACCACTTCACCAATAAAGTAAAGGCCGGGCACGTCGCGCGCCTCGAAGGTTTGCGACGATAAATGCTGGGTATCAACGCCGCCTAAAGTCACCTCGGCGGTACGGTAGCCTTCAGTACCATTCGGATAAACCGCCCATGCCGTGAGTTGTTCGACAAGTTGCTGTTGTTGACGGGAATTCAGCTGTTTAAGCGTGACTTCAGGTAACAGAGAAAGCTCGACTAAACTGTCCACTAATCGCTTTGGTAACAAACGGGCTAAACTGTTCCTCAGGGAAAGGTTAGGATGTTCTCTGCGCTGAGCCTCAATAAAATGATTAATATCAGTATCAGGAACAAGGTTGATCGTCACCGCTTGCCCCGGACGCCAGTAACTGGAAATTTGTAGCACTGCCGGCCCCGATAGCCCACGGTGGGTAAAGAGCATCGACTCTTTAAAACGGGTGCCATCTGCCGCATCGACCGTAATGGGTACCGCGACGCCCGAAATCTGTTGCAGGGTATCCAGTATTGGCTTGTGCAAGGTAAAAGGCACTAATGCGGCACTGACGGGCCGAACCGATAAGCCAAACTGCTCCGCGACTTTGTAGCCAAAGGGCGTTGCCCCTAAGCCCGGCATCGACAGTCCGCCTGAAGCAACGACAAGTTTGCGAGTACTTACATTAGTTCCATTCAGCTTTAATAGGTATTCACCTGAATCATCTCTCTGTAGGTCGAGGATTTCGCTGCGTAGACGTATCGTAACCTTGCCTAACTCACATTCCGCCAGCAATAACTCTACAATCTGCTGAGCTGAGTCATCGCAAAATAATTGGCCTAAGGTTTTTTCATGCCAATTAATATTGTATTTCCCAACCAAGTCAATGAAATCCCACTGTGTATAGCGAGCAAGTGCTGACTTACAAAAATGAGGGTTAGCGGAGAGATAAGCTGAGGGCTCAATGTATAAGTTAGTAAAGTTGCAGCGCCCACCACCAGACATCAATATCTTGCGGCCGACTTTCTTACCGTTATCCACCACCAGGACATTCAGTCCTTGCTGGCCCGCTTGCGCGGCACAGAACAACCCGGCAGCCCCTGCACCAATCACTACTACATCAAATTTTTCCACGCTACCCCCCCTCTAAAAGGCCAGATTGTAGTGACCTGATAGGCTGGTGGCTAGTCAGAAAAAAAAAACTTAAACAATTATTAAATAAACTACTCTTTTTTATAAGAAAATTGATAAACCCTTAAGTAAAAATGGCAGGTTAGGGTAAAAAAGTGTGATATTTTGCTTTCCTGCGAGGACCTAACTCGCCGATAATGCCTCGGGTATGTCCCTTAAAATGGCGTAACATTATGTTCCATCTGTTTACCGGTCTTGATTTAAGTACCAGTCTATTCTTAGTTCTGGCACTTCTGTTTGTTCTGTTTTACGAAGCAATCAATGGCTTCCATGACACGGCGAATGCGGTTGCTACCGTTATCTATACCCGTGCCATGCGTGCGCAACTAGCTGTAATGATGGCTGGTTTATTCAATTTCCTCGGCGTCTTACTCGGCGGGTTAAGTGTTGCCTATGCAATAGTGCACATACTGCCTACTGATCTGCTGCTGAATGTTGGCTCTTCCCATGGGCTGGCAATGATATTCTCGATATTGCTTGCGGCAATTATTTGGAATTTAGGGACTTGGTATTTTGGTTTGCCTGCATCAAGCTCGCATACGTTAATCGGTGCCATTATTGGTATTGCGGTAACGAACGCCTTGGTGACGGGTGGCTCGCTAGTCGAAGCGCTTAACCTACCGAAAGTAATCAATATTTTTCTCTCATTGATTCTATCGCCCATCGTCGGGATGGTGATTGCCGGTTTCCTTATCTTCCTGCTCCGTAAGTATTGGAGTGGTACCAAGAAACGCCGCCGTAATCATATGACGCCTGCTGAGCGCGAGAAAAAAGATGGTAAGAAGAAGCCACCTTTTTGGACGCGTATTGCCTTAATCGTTTCAGCGATTGGCGTGAGCTATTCCCATGGTGCGAACGATGGTCAGAAAGGCATCGGGCTAGTGATGTTAGTGCTGATAGGTGTTGCTCCGGCAGGATTTGTGGTGAATATGAATGCCTCAGGGTATGACATCACCCGAACCCGTGATGCGGTGAATCACCTTGAGCAATACTATCAACAACATAACCCACAAGTTTCAACGCTGATTGCCCCCCCTGGCGTTAAGAGCACGGCGATTGACCCTAATGAGCCTTTCCATTGTAGTAGTGAGAATGGCTTAGTGACGGTTCACCATGCGCAAGATTTGCTGAATAACCTGTCAAGCTACGATCAGTTGAGCGTCGAAAACCGCTCTCAAGTCCGTCGCTTGTTATTATGCATGTCGGATACCGCCGATAAGATTGCTAAGCTACCTGAAACCTCATCTGACGATAAGCGTTTCTTAGGGAACCTGAAAAGCGACCTTAACGGTACAATCGAGTATGCACCGATTTGGATTATTTTAGCGGTAGCATTGGCTCTGTCTCTCGGGACCATGGTGGGTTGGCGTCGTGTTGCGACCACTATCGGCGAAAAAATCGGTAAGAATGGCATGACTTACGCACAAGGTATGTCTGCCCAGATCACTGCCGCCGTGTCGATTGGTTTAGCGAGTTATACGGGAATGCCCGTATCGACCACACATATCCTCTCGTCTTCCGTTGCCGGCACCATGATTGTTGATGGCGGTGGTGTACAGTCGAAAACGATTCGTAGTATCGCGTTAGCTTGGGTATTGACCCTTCCGGTCTCCATCCTGCTGTCGGGTGCGCTGTACTGGATAGCGCTACAACTGCTTTAAGCCTAGTAAGACACAGGTCATTGATCTGTGTCTTACTTTTCCCTCTGATTCACTGCTCTCCTTGCCAAGTCAGGCTATACTTCTCCTAAGTATATTCAATCGTTTCATCATGACAGTCCCTGCGCTTAACGCTATGATTAGGGCTTCACAGAAACATCAATAAGAGCGAACCGCTGTGTCGTGACTATTGCGCCAATAAGGAGTTTATCATGTCATATCATCATGTTTTGGTGGCCGTCGATCTCTCACCAGAAAGCGAAGAATTAGTCCAGAAAGCGGTTTCTTTAGCGAAACCTTATAATGCCAAAGTCTCGATTATTCATGTGGATGTTAACTATTCCGATCTCTACACCGGTCTGATCGATGTGAACTTAGGCGATATGCAAAAACGTATCTCCCAAGAGACCTCGCAAGCCCTGACGACTTTAGCGAACCAAGCGGGCTATCCTTTCAGCGAAATTTTGAGCGGAACAGGCGAGTTAGCGCAAGTGTTAGTCGACGCGATTAATAAGTACGAGATCGATTTAGTAATTTGTGGCCATCATCAAGACTTCTGGAGCAAATTGATGTCCTCAGCGCGACAACTGATTAATAACGTTCACGTCGATATGTTGATTGTGCCATTTCGTGACGAAGAGTAGTCAGTGAAGGTCTCCCGGTCGTTGTGATCGGGAGCGTTCCTTAAGGCATTTCAGGATTAAGCGAAGGGTAAATATCGAAGCGATGACTTTTCGTGACCACTGCGGAACTGGTCTCTACACCATTTAACGGCGGCGCATAATCTGGACGCTTTACAACAATTCGGCGTTTCGCTAAGGCCCTAGCGGGATCCAATAGCCTGTCAGCATCGTTATCCGCACCGACCAAGGATTGAAATATCCTCATCTCTTTTTTAACCAATGCGCTTTTCTGCCGATGCGGGTACATTGGATCGAGATAGACGACATCGGGACGCGGGCTTAAGGTACTGAGCTGTTGTGCGCTCGGACCATAGATCAGGGTCAGTCGCTGCTGTAGCCACTCACCGATCTCGGGATCGCGATATCCGCGTTGCAGCCCATCTTCAAGCAGTGCCGCCACCACAGGGTGTCTTTCAATCATACGGACTCGGCAACCGAGCGATGCCAATACGAAGGCATCTCGGCCTAAACCTGCTGTCGCGTCGACAACATCGGGCAGATAGGTGCCTTTAATTCCAACGGCTTTCGCTACCGCTTCGCCGCGTCCACCGCCAAATTTACGGCGGTGCGCCATGGCACCCGAGACGAAGTCGACAAAAACGCCACCGAGTTTAGGCTCATCACGTTTACGCAATTCTAATTGCTCATCGGTTAACACTAAAGCCAATGGCGCATTCTCATCGTGCACTAAGCCCCAACGGTCGGCAATCTCAATTAAGGCACCCGATTGGGTGCCTGTTTCATCAAGTAAGTAAATATTCACTTACTAGCCTTCGATACCGTATTGCTTAAGCATGGCATCGATTTGCGGCTCACGTCCACGGAAACGCTTGAACAGCGCCATTGGCGCTTCAGAGCCGCCACGACTTAAAACGTTATCAAGGAATGATTGTCCGGTTTCACGGTTAAAGATCCCCTCTTCCTCAAAACGCGACCAAGCGTCTGCCGCCAATACATCAGCCCAGAGGTAGCTGTAGTAGCCCGCTGCATAGCCGCCAGCAAAGATGTGGCTGAAAGCATGAGGGAAACGTCCCCACGCTGGAGAAGGCATCACGGCAACTTTTTTCTTCACATCTTGCAGGATATCGAGGACTCGAGCCCCTTTTTCCGGTTGATATTCGGCATGCAGACGGAAGTCGAAGAGTCCGAACTCAAGCTGACGAAGAATAAACATGGCGGCATTGTAATTTTTCGCTGCCAGCATTTTTTCCAGTAAGGCCTGAGGCAGTGGCTCGCCGGTCTCGTAGTGACCGGAGATAAAGGCAAGCGCCTCTGGCTCCCAGCACCAGTTTTCCATAAATTGGCTAGGAAGCTCGACAGCATCCCATGGTACGCCATTGATACCGGAAACACCTGCCGTATCGATTTGCGTCAACATATGGTGCAGGCCGTGACCGAACTCATGGAACAGCGTTACCACTTCATCGTGGGTAAAGAGTGCAGGCTTATCGCCGACAGGACGGTTGAAGTTACAGGTGAGGTAAGCCACCGGCTTTTGTAATGAGCCATCGGCTTTTTTCATCCGTCCGACACAGTCGTCCATCCAAGCCCCGCCACGCTTATGTTCGCGCGCATAGAGGTCGAGATAGAAGCTCCCCACCAGCTGATCATCACCATCAAATAGGTCAAAGAAGCGTACTTCTGGATGCCATACATCGACATCGTGACGTTCTGCTGCACGCAGTCCATAGACTCGACGAATCACTTCGAACAGGCCACTTAATGCGCGTTGCTCAGGGAAGTAAGGACGTAATTGCTCGTCGCTGATGGTATAGAGATGCTGTTTCTGCTTTTCGGCATACCATGTGATATCCCAAGGCTGTAAATCACTCACCCCATAGTGCTGCTGAGCAAACTCACGCAGCTGGGCAAGTTCACGCTGGCCTTGCGGTTGAGCGCGATCGGCAAGGTCGTTGAGGAAGCCAATAACTTGATCCGATGATTCTGCCATTTTGGTGGCTAACGACTTTTCTGCGAAAGAACCGAAACCGAGTAACTGCGCAATTTCATGACGTAATGCCAGTTCTTCTTCAATCAGCGGGCCATTATCCCATTTTCCAGCATTCGGCCCTTGGTCTGAGGCGCGGGTGCTGTAAGCACGATACATTTCTTCACGTAGTGCTTGGTTGTCACAGTAGGTCATGACCGGCAGATAGCTGGGAATGTCGAGGGTTAATAACCATCCTTGCTGCTGCTTCGCTTCGGCTTGAGCCTGCGCGGCAGCAAGAGCGCTTTCTGGCATACCAGCCAGTTCGCTTTCGTCTGTGATCAGCTTGCTCCAGCCCATGGTCGCATCTAATACGTTATTGCTGTAAGCCGCACCAATCTCTGACAGGCGCGCAGAGATTTCACCGTAGCGTTTTTGTTTATCGCTCGGTAAGCCAATTCCAGAGAGTTCAAAGTCACGTAATGCGTTATCCACCGCTTTCTGCTCTGCTAAGGATAATGCGGCAAACTCAGGACTTTTCTTTAAGCTGCGGTAGGCTTGGTAAAGCCCAGCATGTTGTCCGACCCATGTTCCATACTCTGACAAAAGGGGTAATACCCCTTCGTAGGCTTCACGTAGCTCGGGGCTGTTTTTGACCGAATTAAGATGGCTGACGGGTGAAAAAATACGTCCCAAGTGGTCATCCGCTTCTGCCAAAGGCTGGCAAAGATTCTGCCACGTATAGGGGCCTGGCTGGGCGACCACGCGTTCAACCGTTGCACGGCACTCGTCTAGCGCCGCCGTGACCGCTGGCACAACATGCTCGGGCTTTATTGCTGAGAAAGGTGGCAAGCTGAAAGGGGTGAGTAGTGGATTTGTCATAGCACCATCCTATAAAATTTGAGTTGAACGCTGAGCGTATTGTTACGATATGGGGACGATTAGAAAAATATCAATCATCCCCCCCTCTGATCTTGCGTAATGCTACTGCCGTAGAGCGCAATTTGTTATACTTATCCCTCATAGACAGCTGTGCCTGTCTCGTTTTTGTCGTGTTCTGTTATAAAGGAAATCACATGCTGAGCTATCGCCACAGCTTCCACGCGGGTAACCATGCCGACGTTTTAAAGCACACCGTGCAAAGCCTTATTATTTCGGCATTAAAAGAGAAGGATAAACCTTTTCTCTATTTGGATACTCATGCAGGGGCTGGCCGTTATCTTCTTAACAGCGAACAAGCTGAGCGGACTGGCGAATATATGGAAGGTATCGCACGTATCTGGCAGCAAAATGACACGCCTGCTGAACTCGCGCCCTATCTTCAAGCAGTACGTGATTTAAACCCTTCTGGACAACTCAAATACTACCCTGGCTCACCATTGATCGCTCGCCACTTACTGCGCGAGCAAGATCAGTTACAACTGACAGAGTTACACCCTAGTGACTATCCGTTGCTACGCGGGGAGTTCCAAAAAGATCTTCGTGCAGTTGTCGCTCGGGGGGATGGATATCAGCAACTGAAAGCGAAGCTGCCGCCACCTTCTCGTCGTGGCCTGATCCTTATTGATCCCCCTTACGAGATCAAAACGGACTATCAAGCGGTGGTACAAGGGATCGCTGAAGGCTATAAACGCTTCTCCACTGGCGTCTATGCCTTATGGTATCCCGTCGTATTACGCCAACAGATCAAACGGATGATTGCCGATCTGAAAGATACCGGTATTCGTCGGATCCTACAGATCGAGCTTGCCGTTAAGCCAGATAGCGACCAACGGGGCATGACCGCTTCCGGTATGATTGTGATTAATCCACCGTGGAAGTTGGAACAACAGATGCGTTCAGTGCTGCCATGGTTGCATGAGCAGTTAGTCCCACAAGGTATCGGGCATACGTTAGTAGAGTGGATTGTTCCAGAATAATGACTCGCGAGCGCTATCTTATGTAGCGCTCTGAGAATGGTTAGGCATAAGCCTTCCCCCGATTAAAGATTCACCACCATAAAGTCGTAAGCTAAATCGGTGTTCGCAAATTCTGCTCGGCATTCTGCCAGTAGTCGCGGCATATCTTGTTGACGGTAACGTGAACTAAAATGTGTCGCGATCAATTTACCCACCTGTGCCTGATGCGCAATCGAAGCCGCTTGCGCTGTCGTTGAGTGCCCCCTGCCATTCGCTTTCTCTGCCATCGCCGCTTCGAGGGTGGCCTCGTGCACTAAAATATCTGCCTGTTTCGCCAAAACGACCGCGTTATCACAAGGGACAGTATCGCCGAGTATAGTGACAACCTTCCCTTTTTTGCTCGGTCCAAGATAATGTTCTGCGATGATTTCACGCCCGTCGGGTAAGCAAATATTTTTTCCTTTTTTAAGCTGCTGTAGCCAAGCCCCCGCAGGAATATCATCGTCCTTTAAGCGCTGTGGGTCCAATCTTCCGGGGCGATCTCGCTGCTCGATGCGGTAGCCAAAACACGGGATAACGTGGTTCAACGGCTGGGCGATAACCCGATATTCGTCGTTCTCTACAACAATACCCGGCTCGACTTCAACAATCTCAAGCGGAAAATCTACCCATGATCCACTCACCGTCAGCGCCGTATCGATAAACGTTTTCAAGCCTTTCGGGCCATAAATAGTCAGAGGTATTGCGATGCTGCTCATCGAGCGACTGGTCAAGATACCGGGAAGACCAAAAATATGATCCCCATGAAGGTGAGTGATAAAAATTTTTTCTAAACGCCCCGGCTTCAAGTCCGTTCGCATAAACTGGTGCTGTGTCGCTTCACCGCAATCAAATAACCATGTCTCGCCCTTAGGAGAGAAGCTGAGTGCTATACTGGTGACATTACGTTGTATACTGGGTGCGCCCGCACAGGTACCAAGAAAAGTTAAATACATCGCTGCATCCCATTAGGTTTTATTTCAGGATCTAAGCCTATCACAGCTATAGAAGCAAACTTTGCATAGTTTTTCTGCCGCAGGTTACACTGTACTGAGAAATTTATTCATTTATCGACCTCAACTAAGATGGAAGGAACGATGACGAAACATTATGACTATCTCGCTATTGGTGGCGGGAGTGGCGGTATCGCCTCGATCAATCGCGCAGCCATGCACGGTAAAAAATGTGCCTTAGTCGAAGCTAAAGCGCTAGGCGGCACCTGTGTTAACGTAGGCTGTGTCCCTAAAAAAGTCATGTGGCACGCCGCGCAAATCGCAGAAGCGATTCATATGTATGGCCCAGATTATGGCTTCGATACCACAGTGAACAAGTTTGATTGGAAAACGCTGATCAAAAATCGCTCTGCGTACATTGACCGTATTCATCACTCCTACGATAACGTGTTGGGGAAAAATAATGTCGACGTCATCCGCGGTTTTGCGACCTTTGTCGACGCCCATACTGTCGAAGTGAACGGTGAAACCTATACAGCCGACCATATTTTGATTGCCACAGGCGGTCATCCTGTCCTGCCTAGCATCCCAGGGGCAGAATACGGGATTGATTCCGATGGTTTCTTCGAATTGGATGAACTTCCTGCACGCGTTGCGGTGATTGGTGCGGGCTATATTGCCGTCGAAGTGGCGGGCGTACTGAACTCGTTGGGTGCGGAAACAGACCTATTCTTACGTAAAGATAAGCCGTTACGGGGCTTTGACCCAATGCTTTCCGACACCTTGGTTGAAGTGATGGAAAAAGAGGGGCCACAGCTGCATAAAGAGTGTGAAGCAGAGCGTATCGAGAAGAATAGCGATGGCAGCTTAACTATCCATTTCACCAACGGTAAAGAACATAATACTGATTGTCTGATTTGGGCAATTGGCCGTGCGCCATCAACCGATAGCATTAATCTTTCGGCTACGGGCGTTGAACTGAACGATAAAGGCTACATTACTGTCGATAAGTTCCAAAACACCTCTGTCTCAGGGATTTATGCGGTAGGCGATAATACCGGTGCGGTGGAATTAACCCCCGTCGCGGTCGCTGCGGGACGTCGTCTGTCTGAGCGTTTATTCAATAATAAACCCGACGAGCATTTAGACTACTCTAATATCGCCACCGTCGTGTTTAGCCATCCACCGATTGGTACTGTTGGTCTTAGCGAGCCTGATGCGCGTAAACAATTCGGCGATGAGCAAGTGAAGGTTTATACCTCTTCATTTACCGCGATGTACACGGCCGTCACGCAATACCGCCAACCTTGCCGGATGAAGTTAGTCTGTGTCGGTAAAGAAGAAAAAATCGTCGGTATCCATGGGATTGGCTACGGCATGGATGAGATGCTACAGGGCTTCGCCGTGGCATTGAAGATGGGCGCAACCAAGCGTGACTTCGATAATACGGTGGCGATTCACCCGACTTCTGCAGAAGAATTTGTGACCATGCGTTAAGTCATTTAAACGAAAAAACCACCTTCGGGTGGTTTTTTTATACGTGTTACGCCGAGCGTCCTTGCTCAGCGTCTACTATTGCCCTTGGGGATCACTTTCACCGAGGAAGAAATACCAGAGCGGGATCGACATTAAACCGGTAAAGACGCTGGTATAAATGATGATCATCATCCCTTGCATGGCATACATACCGCCGGACCATTCAGTAAAGGGAAGGTGGTACTCATCGATCACACCGCCGATGATAGCCCGACTCATCACTGTACAGGTGATTAACCAAATAACGACAACGCCACGAATAAAGTTACGCTTCTTCTTCCGCTGTTGATGCTGCGCTGCTGTTGTCTGGGATGACTCGCTTATCGATGTATGTTGCATGGTTAACGCCCTCTTCCAGCGATAGATATCAATTAAAATAAAGAGTACAAGACTCACCCCAAGCACAGGTAAGGCATAACTTATCAGCGCAGCAAAGACGAGCACGAGACTGCGCGTGACAATCGGACAATTTCGCCACGCCTCACTTAAGGTCTGTGCCGGTGAGTGATTGGCCGGTTGAGGCCGACGTCGCCACCACTGACGATACCCCATGATAATCAGCGCGCAGAGCCCCAGTGCGAACAGGGCAAGTATTAACTGATTTACCCAGCCAAAAAGGAGTCCCATATGTGCATCAACTCCCCAGCGGGTTAATTTTGCCAGAAGGGGATAGTCACGAAACTCGACGTGATCAATAACGGCGAGAGTTTTAGGGTCCAAGGCGACAGCATCAACCTGTACCGGCCAACGATGGTCAATTTCAGTGACAGTCCAAGTGTGGTGGCTATCTTTAGGGGGACGAATTTCAATTTTCGCGGCATGTATTCCATTTTGTCGTGCCCCGAACAGTGCGCGATCCCAGTCGTTATCCGCCACATTATAAGTCGGTGCAGGGGTTGGCGAGGGTTGGCTCATATCCATACCGGGCATACTGCCCATGTCCATGGCCTGATGCTCTGCATGCGCATTTTTCGGGGCGGTCTCGGTGACGCCCTCGACAACTGCGGTCACTTGCGGGGTCAACCATCCAAAGGCATGTCGTAGTTGATTAACGTTGTCGCCCGCCCACTGTGACCAGGTAATTCCCGTCGCGGACAGAAACACCATCCCTAACAGTAACACGCCACCCAACCGACGGTGCCAACGCTTGCTAAAACTCGCCTTACGGGGAGGTTGTATAGCAGCTCGAGCAGCACCTATCCAAAGAATGATTCCGCCCAGTGCAGCAATCCACATCCACGACGCGGCAAGTTCACTGTAAGCGCGTCCCACATTCCCTAGTAGCAGGCTTTGATGGAGATGATCCAGTGTGGTTCTAAACGGCAATATTCCTGATGTGCCATAGACGGTGTAATCACCTGTTACCGTAAGACGATAAGGATCAATAAAGATAGCCCGGGTTTCCGAAGGACCCAGCCCCGCCTGGGAGAATTGAACACGAGTGGTATCCGTCGCGCTCGGCGCAGGACGCACCGCGGCAAGCGTGGCAGGTTGATGAATTGCACGCTTCGCTGCAGCGATTTGTGCGGCAAGAGGCTGAGCCGTGCCATGCGGAACCACTTTAAGTGTCGAGGCATATAGCCCACTCTCCACACTGGGGGTGATGACATAGAGCATTCCCGTTAGGGATGCGATAAAAATAAACGGCCCGATAAATAGGCCAATATAGAAATGTAAACGACGTAGCAATAGCATAAAAGCATTGTTGCTGTTCGACGTCGCATTTACAGACTGAGTCATAGCGATCTCGCGGGTCAAAAAGAAAGTCAACGCACTGTATTCAGTGCACTATGGATTCACTTCAGGCCCGCGGAGGCCCCCTCGAAAGTTGAGGCGGATAGCATGGGGTTAAGATAATGGTGCGATAAGGTAATGATGGAGGCGTTAACGATAAAGCGCTCAGGAGCCAAAGGATCGCTGCAGAAATCCACGCGAAAAAGGGAAAGTGAACCAGTAACTCACAGTAGCCACAGACCATCCCCGATGCTGGAAGTGCGGCATGGTCGCTTTTTTCAGCCGACATACTGTGTGACATCATCGCGTCAGACATCTCCCCACTGCCCATCGTATCGTCACTACAACGTTGTTCAGTCTGGGAGGAGCGCGAAGCGTGGGCGAGATACAGTGACTGTGAGATTAACGGCGCAATAAACAGCAGTAAAATCGACAGTACGGCAAGTACTGCTGCAAGTCGATATTTTACGGGTGTCAGGAACATGAGCGCTGTCTATTTTATCAAGCCTTGGGACGAGAGTATAAACTGCCCCAAGGTATAGGCGTTAATGATTAGTGTGCTGATTTGTCATGACGGGAAAGTTTATCCAAATAACCCATCACAAATGCAGAGAAAACAAAGGTAACGTGTAACACGACATACCAAAGGATTTTGGTGTTATCGATGGTGCGCACTTCCATAAATACACGCAGGAGATGAATTGACGAGATGGCAACAATTGACGCTGCGACCTTATTTTTCAGCGACCCGGCATCCATTTTGCCTAACCAACTCAACTTTTCTTTGCTTTCATCGATATCAAGACGGGAGATAAAGTTCTCATACCCAGACAGCATCACCATAATCAGTAGTCCGCCCACCAGCGACATATCAATCAGCGATAGCAGTAATAGGATGAGGTCATTTTCACTTACCGTAAATAGCTCAGGAAGAACGTGAATGACTTCTTGGAAAAATTTCACCGTTAACGCCAGTAGCCCAATTGATAGGCCAAAATAGACAGGCGCTAAAATCCAGCGGGTGGCATACATTAAATTTTCTACAAAACGTTCCATAATAATCCGAGCAAGAAAAAGACGTGTGGGCCAGTATAGCAAACCATACAGGCAAACTGACCCACAAATCTTCACCAATCACTCATCGACGCCGACAAACCCACCGGTCTGACGCTGCCATAACCGGGCATAAATACCTTGATGTGCCAATAATTGTTGGTGAGTCCCCTGCTCAGCAATCCGTCCTTGATGTAACACAATAAGACGGTCCATACGCGCGATAGTCGAGAGGCGGTGTGCAATGGCAATGACTGTTTTCCCGCTCATTAACGACTCTAGGCTCTCTTGTATCGCCGCTTCGACCTCTGAATCTAGCGCGGAGGTCGCCTCATCCATAATCAAGATGGGTGCATTTTTTAATAGCACACGGGCGATGGCAATCCGTTGGCGCTGTCCACCGGATAATTTAACCCCGCGTTCCCCGACTTGAGCATCAAGCCCGACGCGCCCTTCATTATCGGAGAGTTGAGGAATAAACTCGTCGGCCCGTGCACCAACAATTGCCGTAGCAAGCTCTTCCTCTGTCGCATCAGGACGGCCATATAACAGGTTATCCTTGATAGAGCGATGCAGGAGTGAGGTATCTTGGGTAATCATCCCGATTTGACTGCGTAAGCTATCTTGAGTGACCTGCGCAATATCCTGATGATCGATACTGATTTTGCCTTGGTCGACATCGTACATCCGCAATAATAGGTTCACTAAGGTCGACTTACCCGCCCCCGAGGAGCCAATTAAGCCAATTTTTTCACCGGGTTGAATAGTTAATGTAAGGTCATCAATAATGGTCCGTTCTCTCGAGTAGCCAAAACGCACATGGTCGAACACGATCTCACCTTGTGTCACAGTCAGCTGTTTCGCCTGCGGCGCGTCTTGCACACTGAGGGGTTGAGAGACGGTTTTCATCCCATCTTGGACGGTACCAATATTATCGAAAATACCGTTAACGACCCACATAATCCATCCAGACATATTAACCAGACGAATGACCAGCCCAGTCGCGAGCGCGATAGCCCCGACGGAGATCAACGATTGACTCCACAGCCATAATGCTAATCCAGTGGTAGTGACGATTAATGCGCCATTCATGGTTGAAAGCGTAACGTCCATTGCCGTAATCATTCTACCGGCTAACTGCGTTTTTTCTGTCTGGTCTTGCAGGGTCTCACGGGCGTTTTGCTCTTCAAGTGCACTGTGCGCAAACAGTTTTAAGGTAGCAATATTGGTGTAACCATCAACAATAAATCCCATTAATTTGGAGCGAGCTTCCGAAGAGACCACTGAGCGTTGCTTGACGCGTGGGACGAAGTAGCGCAATGCCGCAATGTAGATCACCATCCACACAATTAACGGGATCATCAATTTCCAATCGGTTTCGGCAAAAAGGACTAGAGAGGTCACGGCATAGATCACAACGTGCCAGATCGCATCGACAAGCTGTACCGCAGAGTCTCGTACCGAGTTACCGGTTTGCATAATACGTTGAGCAATGCGCCCGGCAAAATCGCCTTGGAAGAAGGATAGGCTTTGGCGTAAAACATACCGATGGTTTTGCCAGCGGATCATGCTGGTCATTCGCGGGTTAATCGTTTGGTGAATGAGTAAATCGTGCAACCAAATCATCACCGGACGGATCACCAATGCGACTGCCCCCATCCACAAGAGAATCGGCCAATGCTCATGGAATATTGTTGCTGGCCGACTGTGGTTTACGAGGTCAATGATCGTACTTAAATAGCTGAAAAGCGCGACTTCAATGAGTGCACCAAGAAATCCCACCACCAGCAAGCCCGCAAAGCAAGGCCACACTTGCCGTAAATAAAAAAGATAGAAAGCGCCAATCGCTTTCGGTGGCTCGGCGCTCGGCGCCTCGCGAAAAATATCAATCAATCGTTCAAAACGCTCAGAAATCATAACTATACCGACTCTATGCAGTGCATGAACCCATAAGTTTACTGTAAAAACGATGGAACTGCCGCCTTCAGTAACGATTATTCGGGCCGTAGTCTGTGCGAGGGAGGAATCCGTGGCAGGAAGAAAAGAGAAGATAGACTTATAATTTTATACACGATCAGGCTGTCCCAGTAAGGGGAGCAGCCTCATGCAGAGTAACTTACTTGATCACCACAGGTACCGTTTTTTCTTGCCAGGATGTTTTATCGAAAGCGCGACCGTAGATCAGCTGTAAGTGAACCGTCCCTGCTTGTTGAGCAAGGAAAGTGAAGGTTTGTTTACCTGAGCAGCCTACCGCACCTTTAGGGCAATCTTTATTTTGTTGATAATCACTTGAGACAAAAATTAAGGCTTGGGGCAATTTACTAATCATCCACTGATAACCGGTGGTGGGGTTACTCTCAACGGCTAATCGAACGATTTTCCCCTGCACAGCTTCAATTTTCGGTAGGGTATCTGCGGCGAATGCGGGTAACGATGAAAGCATCATCGCGCCCGTAAGCAGTGGAGTGATCATTTTCATACCGTTTTCCTCAAGTGTCAGCCGTAATAAGCGTTAGTTTAGTAAGCCGAGGTGTTCGATCAGAATCGATGTACCAATACCTATCAGTACGATACCCCCTAAAATTTCCGCCCATTTTCCTAAAACGGGACCGATAAATCGTCCAATAAGCATACCGGTGGTCGCCATAATGGTGGTGCTAATGCCAATGGTCAGTGCGGTCAGTACAATATTGACCTGCAGAAACGCTAGCCCAACACCGACAGCGAGTGCATCTAAGCTTGTCGCCACCGCCGTTAAGGCCAATACCATAAATCCATGGCGCTCAGGGGGAGTGACCTCCTCATCGTTACGATGTCGTAATCCACCAATAACCATACGACCGCCGAGAACCGTAAGTAATACAAAGGCGATCCAGTGGTCCCAAGCCATCACATATTTACTTGCAGCAATACCGAGGGCCCACCCCAACAAGGGAGTCAATGTTTCAATCACTCCGAAAATCAGTCCTGTGCGTAAGGCTTCTTTGAGGGTGACCTGTTTGAGTACAGCGCCCTTACCTAAGGCTGCGGCAAAAGCATCCATCGACATGCCCAAAGCAAGAATAAGTGTAGTCAGTATGTTCATAATAATCTGAGTAGCTATACAAAGTAACAGTGATATTCCCTGTTCGGGAAGTCGTCATGCAGAGGAGTCTATCACGCAAAGTGTAAAATAAAAAAGCAATAAAATCATGCAGTTAAGTATAGCAAAGGCTATAACTTTTACCCTACTACATAAACGGGGCGCAAGCCGAGGATATTCTTGGTAAAATTAGTTTTTGTTTAAGAGTCAGTTGACATCACGCTCAACCTGAAGAAAAACGAGTGCCCTATGAAAAATCCGCTTGAAACGCTCTTTATCCCCGCTGGAATCTTATTGCTGGGCTTTCTTTCGGCACTGTTGCTGCCTGCCCCGACGTTCGGTATTGGCGTGGCCAAATCCATCATGCAATGGTTCCATCTTATGGACCTTAATCAGCTCTATACCATTGTTTTTGCCTTGTGGTTTCTCTTTCTCGGGACGCTAGAGTACTTACTGATACGGTTTATTTGGCGGCGTTTTATTTCCAACGCATCGTGATCATTACGTGTTAAATTTAACAGTTAATTAACCGATATGTGACATAAGTCACATTCACGATAAGATGGTAATTATAATGATAATTATCATTATCTTATGGAATAAAAGAGTAATTATTAGCAACACATCTAATAATAATGCCGAGCTCGCCAATAATAAGAGAATAAATGAATAATTTATTGATTTATCGCTTAAAAAATCACAGAGAATTCTAGTTTTTTAGCGAAATTGACTGCGGCCGTTTTTCGAAAAATACTTCAAATCCGATGTTTAAATTAGACAGGGAAATGTTATATTTATCGGTATCTTACCGAGAGCTTCATTTACTGTCACCACGCTGTAAGCGGATCGGCGTCTTACAGAAGAGGATATTGCCTCATGTCGAAATCACCATTACACCTCTCCCTCTCAATGAGTGCGAGCCACGCTATGACTGCTAATGTACCCGACTCAGCTCCCCTCGATATGTTATTGATTGGCGCGGGGATCATGAGCGCCACACTGGGTACTTTTCTGCAAGAAGTTGAACCGACTTGGCGTCTTGAGATAGTAGAACGCCTGCCTGGCGTTGCCGAAGAGTCCTCAAATGGTTGGAATAATGCTGGGACTGGCCACTCGGCATTGGCTGAGTTGAACTATACGCCGCAACGCGCAGATGGCTCGATTGATATCACTAAAGCGATTTCAATTAACGAAGCGTTTATGGTTTCTCGTCAATTCTGGGCGTCGTTAGTCGAACAAGGGCGCTTAGGCCAACCGAGTAGTTTTATTAACACCACGCCACATATGAGCTTTGTGTGGGGAGATGACAATGTCAATTTCCTCAGAAAGCGCGCAGAGAGTTTACGTAACAGTTGCTTATTCCGTGGTATGGCCTTTTCTGATGAAGCCGAAACAATCCAACAGTGGGCACCACTGATTATGAAAGGGCGTCGACCAGGAGAGAAAGTGGCGGCGACCCACTCGCCTTTCGGTACGGATGTTAATTTCGGTGAATTGACCAAACAACTTATTGATAGCTTAGGTCAACGCGATAATTTCACCTTATCTCTACGCCAAGAAGTCCGCACTATTACGCGCTTAGAGAATGGCTTGTGGCAAGTCACGCTGCAAAACCTGATGAACAATACCTCACGTACAGTGACCGCGAAACACATCTTTATCGGCGCGGGCGGTGGCGCGCTCCCTCTTTTGCAAAAAACTGGAATTGAGGAAGCGAAAAAGTTCGCCGGTTTCCCAGTCGGTGGTTCCTTCTTAGTGACCGAAAATCAAGCGTTAGTCCAGCAGCACTTAGCTAAGGTTTACGGTAAAGCCAGTGTCGGAGCACCGCCTATGTCGGTTCCCCATGTCGACACTCGTGTCCTTGATGGTAAACAGGTACTGCTGTTTGGGCCTTTCGCCACATTCTCTACCAAGTTCCTAAAACAAGGCTCTTTACTCGATATGTTTGGCTCGATGACGCCAAATAATATTGTCCCGATGATGCAAGTCGGGGCGCGTAATTTCAGCCTAGTGAAGTATCTTATCGGGCAAGTGCTGCTCACCGATAAAGATCGCCTCGATGCGCTACGCGAATATGTTCCTCACGCGAAGGCGGAAGATTGGCGTTTAGTCGTTGCCGGTCAACGTGTTCAAGTGATTGAAAACGATGGAAGTAAAGGAGGTACCTTAAAACTGGGGACCGAAATTATTACCTCGCAAGATGGAACAATTTCAGCACTACTCGGAGCATCGCCGGGGGCGTCAACCGCCGCACAAGCGATGCTTGAGGTGATGGGTAGAATCTTTAAGGATGAGATCGCGTCAGAAAGCTGGCAACAGAAGATTAAGCAATTGATCCCTTACTGGAAAACTGCGCTTAACGACGATGAAAAAGCCACAGAGCAGGTCTTGAAGCATACAAGCGAAGTGTTAGCACTTGATTATCCGACTCCAGAGAGTGAGCAAGCGACTGTTACGCTTAGCCCTTTACCTATCACCGAAGGTGAACCTCTTTCAGTGTGATAGAAAATGGCCTGCTTAGGCAGGCCGTCTACATTATGCCATGATCACTTCTACCAGCATCCAACTTGCTGTCATGACCAGCGTCAACGCCATCACGCTATTAAAGACCCAGCGTTTACTGGCATCTTGCAGTAAGCCACTCATCTTATCGCCCAGCATCGCCCAGATAATCACGCAAGGCAGCGTCATCAAACCGTAGCTAAGTAACATCCAACTCAACGGAATATCGGCAGCGTAGACTAAGGCAACGTTCAAACACATTAACCATGCTTTAGGGTTTACCGCCTGAAACAAGACTGCCCCAAAAAAACTCATCGGTGTCGAAGCTTGAGTCAGTTCGGGCGCAGCAGAACGGAAAATTTTCCATGCGAGCCAGAATAGATATCCACTGCCTGCTAGCGTCAGCGGTATACGGATCATCGCCATCCAATGGAGGAGTTGCTCAAAGGCTAAAATGGAAAAGAGCAGTTGCACCAGACACCCTGCAATAATTCCTAGTACCATGGGTAAGGTCTTTTTCAAACCATAATTAACCCCAGAGGTCGCCAACATCACATTATTCGGGCCAGGTGTGACCGACATAACGACGACATAACTAATGTAAGAGGGATCAAGCATGATGAGTGTCCTGCAGAAAAAGAATGAGGCTATGCTACCTCAGCGATAAAAAGGGTAACAGAGACAAAAAAGACTTATTGTAATGAGTACAATTTAAGTTAAAGTGAATTGTACCCATTAAACTGATGACAAGGTGTATCCATGACAGAGGTCACGACTCGCTATCAGCAGCTTGCCGACGAATTCGCCACCTTAATTCATCAAGGAAAGATCAAGGCAGGACAGAGGCTACCCGCCATTAGGCGTGTCGCTGAAACCCATCAAGTGAGTGTCAATACCGTGCTTGCGGCATGGCAGCGCTTAGAGAATCGAGGGTTGGTTGAAGCTAGGCCTCAGTCAGGATTTTACGTACGCAGTGTACTCGCAGAGGTTGCCACCTCCGCACCCAGACAGCTAAAGCCTCGCGAACTCGGACGGGAAAAGATGGCGTTAATCGAGGCGGCATTCGCCGCTCAGCGCAATCCTGCTTACACCAATATTTCCCTCGCCTGCCCTCAACATGAAGACTTTTTCCCCACCGCTAAACTGACAAAAATTGCCGCCTCACTGTTACGCAGGCGGCCTGATATCATCTCAAAATATGCGCTACCTAATAATGGTGAGCCGCTACGCGAACAAATCGCGAAGCGTGCCCTCTACTCGGGCTTATCCCTGTCCGCCGAGGAGATCATTATTACTCACGGCTGTTCAGAAGCGATTCAATTAGCCTTGCGGGTAGTCACCTCTCCCGGTGACTGTATTGGCGTTGAAAGTCCGACCTATTTCTTCCTTTTTCCTTTACTCGCAGAACTGGGATTGAAAGCCGTCGAGATCCCAACGGATCCTCGAAAAGGGATCAAAATGGATGTGCTTGAATTGATGTTGAAAGAGAGACGGATCTCCGCGCTAGTCACCATCCCGACGGTCCATAACCCATTAGGCTTTACTTCCTCTGTCGCAGATAAAAAAAGGTTGGCGCAACTCGCACAACATTATCAATTACCGATAATCGAAGACGGTATTTATAGCGAGTTGCAATTTCACACTCCAGAATCACCGGCAGTGAAAAGCTTTGATAAAGAAGGTTGGGTCATTTACTGCACCAGCTTTACCAAAACCCTCGCGCCGGATTTTCGTATTGGCTGGATGATGGCGGGCCGTTTTCACGATGCAATCTCTCGCCTAAAAGGCTTGAGCACATTAGGTGAGTCGACTCTCTTAACCTCTACCTTAGCCGAATTTATCGCTAATGGCGGCTATGACCACCACTTACGCTCACTGCGCAGGCGCTATGCCAGTAATATGGATAAGGTCAGAGATATGATTTCGCGCTATTTCCCAGAAGGGACACAGGCGACTCGACCGATGGGCGGGTTTGTTTTCTGGGCAGAGCTGCCCGGAAAAATTAATACCGTTGATTTGTTCGAACAGTTATTGAATGAACGTATCTGTGTTACCCCTGGCTCGCTCTATTCCCTCAGCGACCACTATCACCATGCGCTACGCTTATCCTGCTGCTATCCTTTTGATGAGCGCTACCGTTTTGCATTGCGCCGTACTGGTGAACTGGCCTGTGAAATGACGGGGATCCCCCCGCAAGATTTTCAGATGACGGGAGCAATACCTCTCGGCGAAGGCAACAGCGAAGCATAAGCTATACTGTAATAAAAAGATGTTTAACGCCCAAACCACAATGATGGAATTTTTATGGTTGAGACAAAAAATAATTCGAAGAAGGATAACGAGGACCACGAAGCATCGGTCATTCCTATTAAGACGGGAAATGCCTCAGTGGATCACTCCATCAAGCAGGCTTCACGCTTTTATATTTGGTTTACTTCCCTCAAACCGGTCGCTCATTTTTTGCGTGCCATCGAGCGTTTTAATGATCGTTTGGGAAGCCAATTCGGTGCCGCAATCACCTATTTCTCCTTCCTTTCACTAATCCCGATTTTAATGGTTTCCTTCGCGGCCTTGGGGTTTGTCTTGGCTTCCAATCAAGCCCTCCTTTCGGAGTTGATTGATAAAATCGTTAACAGTATTAGTGATCCAACCCTGACCTCAACATTAAAAAATACTGTTAATACGGCTATCCAACAACGTACCACTGTCGGGATAACCGGATTGTTGCTGGCCCTCTATTCAGGGATCAGTTGGGTAGGAAATCTTCGCGAAGCCATTCGCGCCCAGTCCCGCGACGTGTGGGAACGCGCGCCGAAGGATCAGGAGAAAATGTGGCATAAGTATTTACGCGATTTCATCTCGTTAACTGGCTTAGTGATAGCGTTGGTGATTTCTATTTCACTTAACTCCATTGCCGGTTCTGCACAATCAACAATCATCAGTGCACTAGGACTAGATCATATCAGCTGGTTACGCCCTCTGATCACGGTGAGCGCGTTGTGTATATCGATAGGCTGTAACTACCTTATCTTTTTATGGATTTTCTGGATTCTTCCTCGCCATAAACCCCATAAAAAAGCCCTATTCCGTGGCACATTACTTGCGGCGATAGGCTTTGAACTGATTAAGTTTATTATGACCTTTACGTTGCCTAAATTAGCCTCTTCGCCTTCAGGTGCGGCATTTGGTTCAGTATTGGGATTAATGGCGTTCTTTTATTTCTTTGCCCGCTTAACGCTATTCTGCGCGGCATGGATAGCGACAGCCAATCCTCCTGCTTCTGAAACAAAAGAAGATAACGCGCCAACGACGCATTAATCTGACGATAGGCTAAATTAAATAAACTATTTTTTTTAGCCTATTTTTAGCGTATCGCACCAGCTTATTATCTATTCCCAGATAACTTCGTTTGTTTAATGCCGTGTCACTACAATTATTCGCTATAGGGCCTGTGCGGCGACGAGTCAGTTAATTGAACCATGTGGCATGCCTGCGTAATATGATTTTCCGATGTAACAAAAATAAGAAAATGGAATTATGCAAACTTCAGAAACTCTGGCAGAAGCTGCTCAGCAGGCTCCCCCTATCAATTCACGCAATAAAGTGATCATCGCGTCTTTAGTCGGTACGGCAATTGAATTCTTCGATTTTTATATTTATGCCACGGCAGCGGTTATCGTTTTTCCGCATATCTTTTTTCCGCAGGGTGATCCGACCGTTGCAACGCTGCAGTCGTTAGCGACTTTCGCTATTGCCTTCGTTGCCCGCCCGATTGGCTCAGCACTCTTTGGCCATTTTGGCGATAAAGTCGGCCGTAAGGCAACCTTGGTCGCATCGTTACTCACCATGGGTGTCTCTACGGTGGTTATCGGCTTACTCCCTAGCTATCAAACCATTGGTGTGGTTGCACCACTGCTTTTGGCATTGGCTCGATTTGGCCAAGGATTAGGGCTCGGTGGCGAATGGGGGGGAGCGGCATTACTCGCAACAGAGAACGCGCCCGCTAAAAAAAGAGCATTGTATGGCTCTTTCCCACAACTGGGCGCACCGATCGGCTTTTTCTTTGCTAATGGTACCTTTTTATTGCTCTCTTGGTTGCTGACCGACCAACAGTTTATGCAGTGGGGATGGCGTGTACCCTTTATCCTGTCAGCAGTCCTCGTCATTGTTGGGCTTTATGTGCGGGTATCGTTACACGAAAGCCCGGTGTTTACTCAAGCTAAACAGTCACAGCAACACGTTAGCCTACCTATCGGTACATTGTTTAGTAAACACTTTAGGGCAATGGTATTGGGTACCTTTATCATGTTGGCGACCTATACCCTGTTTTATATTATGACGGTTTATTCCATGAGCTATGGCACGGCCCCCGCGCCGCAAGGACTGGGCTTTTCCCGGAATAGTTTTTTATGGATGTTAATGGTGGCTGTGATCGGATTTGGCGTCGCGATCCCTATTGCCGGGATCTTGGCGGATCGCTTTGGTCGTCGTCGTACCATGATCGCTATTACCCTATTGATCATCGTATTCGCCCTAGCTTTTCCTTCTATTTTAGCCAGCGGCTCGCAGTGGTTGGTGATGCTATTTCTAACACTGGGATTAACCATCATGGGCTTAACCTTCGGCCCTATGGGTGCTTTGCTACCCGAACTCTTCCCTACCGAGGTTCGCTACACCGGAGCATCCTTCTCTTATAACTTGGCGTCGATACTGGGTGCTTCTGTGGCGCCTTATATTGCCACGTGGCTAAATGCCAAATGGGGACTTTTCGCGGTCGGCCTTTATCTTGCTTCGATGGCTGTGCTGACATTAATTGCGCTAATCATGAGTAAAGAGACACGCCATATAATGCTTTCCTCATCGCGTTCTTAATGTCTCGTCTACTATTCAGAACAGTATGTGTAATCTCTCAATAATAATGGCCACCTTCTCAGAGGGTGGCTGTAGAGAGTATGATGCATCGACCCGATATTAATTTATTTATCCTTTCACGACTCACACACTGTCTTAATGTTTACTTTATCGATATGTAGAGCAACTCGCTAAAACTGGGCTTGGGTGGAATCACGCAGATCTAAGACAATACGTAGCCCTTCTCCGTAATACGATGATGGTGGGTATTGCGCTGGAGTATTGTCAGTCGATAGCGCTAGATGCCTTAATATCGATTGATGAGGGTTCTATAAAACGTCTGCAGCAGGTGTTCCCTGATGGAAAATGAGCATCCACTGCTTCTCTGCCGAAAGCAGCCAATGCGACAAGCGCAACGCTTGGTGGCTATTGTCAGCATATGACGTCCGATAGTGAAGAATGGCAGAGCATCTGCCCAGTTCAGTAAGCATAAAATCGCGACTAAAAATAGACCGTGTCGTTTTCTCGCTTAAGAGCGAGGTGATCGTCTGTGAGCGATTAACCGTCAAGCCTGATCGAGTAATTTCCAGAAACTGAGGATGTAGAAGCTGCTCAAGCCATTCTCTATCATAGCGCATAGCACCGTGTAGACTGCATTCAAGCCGTCTCAACTCGTCAATCAGCATTTACCCATCCTCTGAATATCTATGTTGAAGCCATATTTACTCTATTCTTCTATGTCATTAACGACTGGCTACCTGCGTTGATATATAAGCGTTCCCCAACAGACGACACGCCTTTTTAGATTTATCTAACTCAAGACAAAAATCAACATCCTCACCAACTCCACGCTGTATAAGCTCCAATGCAGAGGAACATTCCCGAAGCGGCTGCAAATCTTGCTTCTGATAATACTGCCAGACGGCTACCGCCGCCTGAGCCTCGGGTGATAAATTTTCACGGCCCAGTGCAGCAATAATTCCACATGCTGCCACGTAATCTTCAATGCAAGGACGAAGGCTGCCATCTGCCCAGCGTTCTCCGCAAGGGATTAGCAGAATACGCTCGAATGTGCGGCAAGCCTTTGCCGTCGCTATTCTGTTTCTAAAACAACCACTGAAAACGACTATCTCTGCATCCCTTGCCTTAAAGGAAATCGCAGAGCCGTTGGGTGATGGTAGTACGAGCCTTTCACCTTCACTGATATTTTTAATTGATGTCGGTGATAGGCTGTACCCCTCTCCACTGAACCGTCTGTCTAGACTCGCAGTACTCGCTCCGAGTCCCATACCGTACGCAATCGCGGATGCGTCTTTCCATGGATAGGGATAGATAGCAGCACCATTATTGATGGCGATGCTGACGCACGTCGAGAAAGACATCACATCGACAACGACAGCACAGTCAACTTCGCTGATAAGGTTCTCTACGGCAGAGATCCCACATTCCAGACGGTTTTCGAACTTCTCCTGACTAAACCAATGCATAGAAATCTCTCCATTCTACGTTCCGGAGGATAACTTAACGCCGGGGTATACTTTCCATAAATAGGTTCAGTTTGTCAGCCCATAAACCTACTACGCCATTTGTCACACCAACAAAAAAGCCCCCTATAGTGTTAAACAATAAGGGGCTTGGAAGAGATATCCGGTGCTACTGGCTATTAACCTGCTACGGCAATGCTCTTCATATCGGTCATGTAACCGCGTAGTTTACGGCCCACTTCTTCGATTGGGTGATGACGAACGGCTTCGTTCACTTCACGTAATTGTGCATTATCAACGTTATTATCTGTTGTCGCAGGTTTACCTAAGTCACCAGGCTTCAAGTTAGCCATAAAGTCTTTTAATAATGGTACGGCTGCGAAGCTAAACAGGTAGTTACCGTATTCTGCGGTATCTGAAATTACAACGTTCATTTCATACAGACGCTTACGTGCAATGGTGTTGGCAATCAGTGGTAACTCGTGAAGAGATTCGTAATATGCTGACTCTTCAATGATGCCCGCATCAACCATCGTTTCGAAGGCTAATTCAACGCCTGCTTTAACCATTGCGACCATCACCACACCTTGATCGTAGTATTCTTGCTCGGCAATCTTACCTTCGAACTGTGCCGCATTTTCGAAAGCGGTTTTGCCCGTCTCTTCACGCCAAGTCAGAAGATCTTTATCATCGTTAGCCCAATCGGCCATCATGCCGGATGAGAATTCACCAGAGATGATATCGTCCATATGTTTTTGGAATAATGGTGCCATTAGCGTCTTCAGTTGCTCTGAAAGCGCATAAGCTCGTAATTTGGCTGGGTTGGATAAACGATCCATCATCAGAGTGATACCACCAAACTTCAGTGATTCGGTGATGGTTTCCCAACCAAACTGAATTAATTTCTCAGCGTAAGCCGCATCAGTGCCTTCAGCCACTAATTTATCGAAGCATAGAATTGAACCAGCTTGTAGCATACCGCAAAGGATGGTTTGCTCGCCCATCAAATCAGATTTCACTTCTGCAACGAAAGAAGATTCTAATACACCCGCACGGTGGCCGCCTGTGGCTGCTGCCCAGGCTTTAGCGATCGCTAATCCCTCTTTTTGCGGATCATTTTCTGGATGCACCGCTAATAATGTTGGCACACCGAAACCGCGTTTGTATTCTTCACGCACTTCGGTACCAGGACATTTCGGTGCAACCATGACGACGGTGATATCTTTACGGATCGTTTCGCCCACTTCAACAATGTTGAAACCGTGAGAATAGCCTAATGCTGCACCTTCTTTCATCAGAGGTTGAACCGCTTGAACCACTGCTGAGTGTTGTTTGTCTGGAGTCAGGTTAATGACTAAGTCAGCTTCAGGGACTAACTCTTCATAGGTGCCAACGGTAAATCCATTATCTGAAGCTTTACGCCATGAAGCGCGTTTCTCATCGATAGCTTCTTGACGCAATGCATACGCAACATTCAGGCCAGAGTCGCGCATATTTAAGCCTTGGTTTAAGCCTTGCGCACCACAACCCACGATAACGACTTTCTTGCCTTTCAAATAGTTAGCTTCATCAGCAAACTCTTCACGAGACATAAAACGACATTTACCTAATTGCGCCAGCTGATTACGTAAGTTCAGCGTATTAAAATAGTTAGCCATGAATACTCCAGATAATGTTGTGCATATTTTGTGTAATTATTGAAACGTCTTTCGTTTCGTTATGACCCCATCATATGACAGGAAATGCATTGCTTAAATTGATATATTAACAATATTACATTGCAGTTAACGCAACATTAAAAGGCATGATGATGATGGATTTACGCGATTTAAAATTGTTTCTCCATTTGGCTGAGTCTTGCCATTTCGGACAGACTTCCCGGGCAATGCATGTCAGCCCCTCTACGCTCTCTCGACAGATTCAACGCTTAGAAGATGAGCTAGGTTATCCATTATTTCTGCGGGATAATCGCTCGGTCTCCCTCACTGAGGCGGGTGAGCAGTTAAAAGTCTTCGCTCAACATACGTTATTACAATATCAACAGTTAAAGCATGCGATGGCGGTAGACAGCCCCTCTTTGAGTGGGGAGTTGAAAATTTTCTGTTCGGTCACTGCGGCTTATAGCCATTTACCACCAATACTTGATCGATTCAGGGTCGTCCATCCGCAAGTGGAAATTAAATTATTTACGGGTGACCCTGCTGATGCGGTCGAGATAGTTAGCTCTGGTCATGCCGATGTGTCGATTGCAGGCAAACCTCTTTCTCTCCCTGCCGGAATTGATTTTACGCCTCTCGCAACATTACCACTGGTGATGATCGCCCCCGCTCTACCTTGCCCTGTACGACAGTTAGCAATGAATCACGAAGTGCGTAACTGGCAGGAGATTCCTTTTATTATCCCTGAGCAGGGGCCGGTGAGACGCAGTATCGATCTGTGGTTCCGCCGACAACGTATGCCTAACCCGATCATCTACGCTACCGTTGCAGGCCATGAGGCGATTGTTTCCATGGTGGCATTAGGCTGTGGCGTGGCGCTACTTCCAGCGGTAGTGATTGAAAATAGTCCCGAGATGGTCCGTAACCGGATTATGATGTTAGAGGGTGAAGATTTAGGTGCACCGTTAGAATTAGGGATTTGTGTACAAAAACAGCGGCTACGAGAGCCGCTGATTGATGCTTTTTGGAATCTTCTCTAGCTATTTCCCTGCTAAGAAAAATTTAAACGCAGGATTTTCGGTTTCATCATGATACGCATATCCCAAGGCATCGAGGTGGGGTTCGAAATCCGTTTCTCGCGGATTTTGTTCGAACCCAGCTAAGACTCGCCCATAATCGGTGCCATGGCTGCGGTAGTGAAACAATGAGATATTCCAATGCGTTCCAAGAGTCTGCAAAAACTTGAGTAATGCACCGGGTGACTCAGGGAATTCAAAACTAAAGAGACGTTCCTCCAAGGCTTTACTTGGACGCCCACCTACCATGTAGCGCAAATGCAACTTAGCCATTTCGTCATCGGAAAGATCAACGACTTGATAGCCATGATTCTGCAGCTGGGTAACTATCTCTTTGCGCTCTTCATCGCCTCGCGTCAGTCTGACACCCACGAAAATACAGGCTTTCCCTTCATCGGCATAACGGTAGTTGAATTCAGTGATTGAGCGGCCACCCAATGTTTGGCAAAAGGTCAGGAAACTCCCTTGCTGTTCTGGAATCGTCACCGCTAAGAGGGCTTCACGTTGTTCGCCTAATTCACAGCGTTCAGAAACATAGCGTAGGCCATGGAAATTAACATTCGCCCCAGAGAGGACATGCGCTAAGCGTTCCCCCTCAATCCCGTGCTGTTGAATGTACTTTTTCATTCCTGCTAGCGCTAAGGCGCCAGAAGGCTCTGCCACCGCTCGTACATCTTCAAATAGATCTTTCATCGCAGCACAGATGGCGTCACTGTCGACTGTGACAATGTCGTCGATATATTGCTGGCATAAACGGAAGGTTTCGCTACCAATACGTTTGACTGCCACCCCTTCAGCAAAGAGGCCTACACGTGGTAGTTCGACAGGCTGTCCGGCTTCCAGTGCGGCGGCTAAACAAGCGGAATCACTGGCTTCAACGGCAATCACTTTTATTTCAGGCATTAGCTGTTTGATTAAGACAGCGACCCCTGCAGCCAAGCCTCCTCCGCCCACCGGCACGAAAATACGGTCTAAGTGTGCATCCTGCTGAAGAAGTTCCATCCCTAAAGTGCCCTGTCCAGCGATGACTGAAGGATGGTCGAAGGGAGGAATAAAGGTCAGGCCGTGATCGGCTGCAAGCTCGATCGCTTTGGCTTTCGCCTCATCGAAGTTAGCGCCGTGTAAAAGCGCTTCTCCACCAAAAGCACGAACCGCATCCACTTTGATATCCGCTGTCGCCAGCGGCATCACTATTTTCGCCTTAATACCCAGTTTCGCGGCAGAAAGCGCCACACCTTGCGCATGGTTTCCTGCGGAGGCGGTTACCACACCACGAGATTTCTGTTCTTCGCTGAGCCCCGCGATCATGGCATAAGCACCGCGCAGTTTAAAACTATGCACGGCCTGCCGGTCTTCACGCTTGACCAAGATGGTGTTACCCAAACGATCTGAAAGCTTGTTCATCACTTGGAGCGGAGTCACCTGTGCAACATCGTACACAGGAGACCGCAGAATAGCGTGAAGATATTCGCCTGCTGACGGCTCAGCGGGCAAGGGTTTAACTGTCGCCATCGACTTATCCCCCAAGTTTACTCTTATCACGCACCGCACCTTGGTCAGCACTGGTGGCTAAAGATGCGTAGGCACGTAACGCAAACGAGACTTCACGCTCACGATTATTTGGCGTGTAAGCTTGCTCGCCACGTTGAACTTGTGCGGCTTGGCGCTCGGCAAGTTCTGCATCGCTGATATCTAAGGTGATCCCACGCTGCGGAATATTTATCGAGATCATATCCCCTTCTTCCACCAGCGCGATGATACCACCACTCGCCGCTTCAGGTGAGACGTGGCCGATTGAGAGTCCAGAGGTGCCGCCAGAGAAACGACCGTCAGTGATTAAGGCACATTGCTTGCCCAATCCCATAGATTTTAAGTAGGTGGTTGGATAGAGCATTTCTTGCATACCCGGACCGCCCTTCGGACCTTCGTAGCGGATAACAACCACATCGCCGGCAAAAACTTTACCGCCGAGTATCGCCTCAACTGCATCATCTTGGCTTTCGTAAACTTTAGCTGGGCCACGGAAGGTTAGAATTTCTTCATCTACACCCGCGGTTTTAACGATACAGCCTTTCTCAGCCAAGTTACCGTAAAGTACCGCCAGTCCACCATCTTGAGAGAAGGCATATTGGCGCTCACGGATACAGCCATTTTGGCGATCATCGTCAAGCGTATCCCAACGACATGATTGCGAAAACGCTTTGGTGGTACGGATCCCCGCAGGCCCTGCACGGTACATGGTTTTGATCGCTTCGTCTTGAGTCAACATGATGTCGTACTGCGCTAAGGTCTCTTTCAGTGTTGAGCCCAATACGTTAGGGACATCGGTTTTTAATAACCCGGCACGATCAAGCTCACCTAGGATACCGATAACCCCTCCAGCACGGTGGACATCTTCCATATGATATTTTTGGGTACTTGGCGCGACTTTACAGAGGTGCGGAACTTGACGAGATAAACGATCAATATCGGAAATATCGAAATCAATATCCCCTTCCTGTGCCGCAGCCAGTAAATGTAATACGGTATTTGTTGAGCCACCCATCGCGATATCTAACGTCATCGCATTTTCAAATGCTGCTTTTGAAGCAATATTACGAGGCAAAGCACTGGTATCGTCTTGCTCATAATAACGCTTGGTCAGGCTAACAATACGTTTACCTGCATTGATAAATAATTGCTCTCGATCGGCATGAGTCGCCAAAAGTGAACCATTACCGGGTTGTGAAAGACCTAAGGCTTCAGTCAAACAGTTCATTGAGTTGGCAGTGAACATTCCCGAGCATGAACCACAGGTTGGGCACGCAGAGCGCTCGATCTGTTCACTGTCGGCATCACTCACATTAGGATTAGCACCTTGGATCATCGCATCAACCAAGTCGAGCTTGATGATTTGATCGGATAGCTTCGTTTTACCGGCTTCCATTGGGCCACCCGAGACAAAAATAACAGGAATATTTAGGCGCATTGAGGCCATTAACATCCCTGGGGTGATTTTGTCACAGTTTGAAATACAGACCATGGCATCCGCACAGTGAGCATTCACCATGTATTCAACAGAGTCAGCGATAAGCTCACGAGAAGGCAAGGAATAGAGCATTCCTCCATGGCCCATGGCGATCCCATCATCGACGGCGATGGTATTAAATTCTTTCGCTACACCGCCCGCCGCTTCAATCTGTTCCGCGACCAATTTACCAAGGTCCCGTAAATGAACATGACCGGGGACGAATTGAGTGAAGGAGTTAACAACAGCGATGATAGGCTTACCAAAATCATCGTCGGTCATTCCAGTTGCGCGCCATAAGGCACGAGCGCCAGCCATATTTCGGCCATGGGTGGTGGTTGCAGAACGGTACTTAGGCATGCTCAATCTACTCCAAATAACAGCAAAACGGGCATATCATGCCCGTTATAAAATGAATAAGGTTACGCGTTGACCGGATCTAACCAGCCCCATTTATCTTCTGTCTCACCAGTGAATAACCCGAAGAAAGCTTGTTGGATACGCTCAGTAACTGGTCCACGTTTACCTGCACCGACGGTGATACCATCCACACTTCTCACCGGCGTAATTTCTGCGGCCGTACCAGACATAAAGACTTCATCAGCTAAGTAAAGTGACTCGCGAGAAAGCACTTGCTCACGCACCTCAATGCCCAGTGATTTTGCTAGAGTAATAATAGCGTCGCGAGTGATACCCGGTAACGCAGAAGAGGTGAAAGGTGGGGTAAATAAGACACCATCTTTAACTTCGAATAGGTTTTCACCTGCCCCTTCAGAAATATAACCTTGGGTGTCTAGAGCGATACCCTCTTGATAACCATGACGACGGGCTTCACTCCCTACGAGTAATGAGGATAGATAGTTCCCACCCGCCTTCGCTGCAGTAGGCAGAGTATTGGGTGCCACACGGTTCCAAGAAGACACCATCGCATCGATACCTTGCTCTAAGGCTTCTGCACCTAAGTAAGCGCCCCATGGGAAGGCTGCGATGATCACATCCATACTAAACCCTTCAGGCGGGTTTACACCCAAGCCAACATCACCAACAAATGCTAGGGGACGAATATAAGCGCTTTTTAGATCATTTTTACGGAGTACTTCACGGCATGCCGTCATTAATTCGTCGACAGACTGCGTGATAGGGAAACGATAAATTTTGGCGGAATCGTGTAGGCGCTGCATATGTTCACGGTGGCGGAAAACCACTGGTCCTTTGTGCGAATCGTAGCAACGGACGCCTTCGAACACTGAGGTGCCGTAATGCAGGGCGTGAGACATAACGCTAATTTTAGCATCTTCCCATTTAACCATTTCGCCATTAAACCAAATGAATTCTGCTTTTTTTGTACTCATTGTCTGTCCCTTACGATTATGCACGTATTTGTTGTGTTTTATTTTGTATGACGTTCACGCTGTTCACGTCGATTAATTTAGTCAGCTGTGTCGAAAGTAACTCAATACCCCGGTTGCTGGCGACTGTCATTTCGATATTAATCTGCTCCGGCCCCAGAGTTTGTGCCATTTGCATGGTTTTAATTTCAAATCCGCGATGGCGTACCACCCGTAAGATGCGTTCTAATACTTCAGGACGATGACTCGCGGCGATAGTGAGTTGATGCTGATTCATGCGCTTTTCTCCATCATATTAGTGTTACTCGCACCCGGTGGGACGAGAGGCCAAACATTTTCGTTTTCATCAATCTGAATATGTAAAAAATAAGCGGTCGGTGCATTTAAGAATTCATCCAGTGCAGCGTCGATCTCATCCTTTTTACTAATACTTTTGCCAGGGATATCAAAAGCACGAGCGAGCATCAAAAAGTCGGGGTTATCGGTCAGTAATGTTTCGCTATAACGCTCTTCAAAGAAGAGTTCTTGCCACTGACGTACCATGCCCAGTCGCTGGTTATCCAACAGAAGAATTTTTACAGGTAACTGCTTGCGCTTTATCGTCCCCAGCTCTTGAATATTCATCATGATCGACCCATCACCGGACACACAGATCACGGTATCTTCGGGGCGAGCCACTTGGGCGCCAATTGCTGCAGGTAAGCCAAACCCCATTGTGCCGAGTCCACTCGATGTAATAAAATTTTCCGGCTGATTGAAGAACATATGCTGTGCCGTCCACATCTGGTGTTGGCCAACATCGGTCGTTACTACGGTACTGTGTGGCATTTTTTCAGCCAGTTTTTTGAGTAACGCGGGCGCAAAAATGGGTGCACCTGGGTGATCGTAATTAGGCGCAGTCGTCTTTTTTAGATCCGCTAGACGCTCAACCCAAGGAGCAATCGATACGGTTGTCGCCAACTGAGGTAATATCGCTGCAATGCTTCCCTGTAGGGCTACGTGCGCTCGACGTAATTTATTTAATTCTGCCGGGTCAATATCGATATGAATAACCGCAGCATGAGGGGCAAAGGTATCAAGCTTTCCAGTAACGCGATCGTCAAAACGCGCACCAATAGCAATCAGTAAGTCGCTTTCCTGTACCGCTAAGTTTGCCGCTTTACTGCCATGCATACCCAGCATGCCTAGGTAGGTCGGCTCATCATGAGGTACAGTTCCCAATCCCTTCAACGTGCAAACGGAAGGCAGGGAGGTAGTTGATAAAAAGGTTCTCAGTTCATCAACCGCACCAGCCATACCGACTCCACCGCCGACATAGACAATCGGTTTTTGTGCCTTATGAAGTAACGCTTTCGCAGCGTCGAGCGATCCTAAAAAAGAGACGTTATCTTGAGCTACAGCGCTAAGGACAGGTTGAAAATCGGCAGCGCCCATTTGGATATCTTTAGGGATATCGACTAAGACCGGACCGGGACGGCCTGATTGAGCTATGGCAAAGGCATCGGCCAGAACTTGCGGTAACTCTTCAGCGCTTTGCACCATAAAGCTGTGCTTAGTACAAGCCAGAGAAAGCCCTAGTACATCAATTTCTTGGAAGGCGTCAGTACCAATCACCGCCGAAGAGACTTGGCCTGTGATGGCGACAATTGGGACTGAATCCATCATGGCATCAGCTAGACCTGTAATAAGATTGGTCGCCCCCGGCCCCGACGTTGCGATACAGACACCTGTTTTTCCTGTCGCACGGGCATAACCGATTGCTGCGACGACTGCCCCTTGCTCGTGTCGGCATAATAAATGTTCAACACCGCCGTCGTATAACGCATCGTACACTGGCATGATTGCGCCACCAGGGTACCCAAATACCGTCTTAATTCCTTGCCCTTTCAGAGCATGAACTACCCACTGCGCTCCAGTCATCACTAAACCTCTGCCTTTTTTGGGTTATACAGAATTTTATGCTAAAAACTCTGTTACCTCATATTTTGTTATTTTGTTGTGTTTGGACCAAAAAAAAACCCCCGAACTTTTAAGTGCGGGGGTTTTCTTTAGATTACGACTTGATTTTTAAGCCTTTTCTCTTCCGAACGTAGCCCCGCAGGATGGGAGAATAATCACCACCACGCTAATGAGAATAAGGCTAATCACTCGTAAAAGGGCTTTCATAATCAGTTCAGATATTCGTCTTAATCGAATCAATACCTACAGAGTTATCATAGTTTTTAGATATGATGCAATGTTTTTTTGTCTTTGTGTAGAACAAGACTTTTTGCGCATCTAGGTAACCTCATGATTACTATTAATTAAAAGGCAGATCTCGCAAAAAAATAAATACTTTGAAATTGTTACTTAATTTATCGATGCATCTCTTAATAAAGAATCTGAATGTGAGAAGAACCTTCTATTTTTAAGCATACTTCAGCGAGGAGGAGATGATCATGCCACTTGCAGAGGTTCGCACTCGTTATATCGTGGGTATAAACACTACACCGATCACAGTTGAGGTTGATATCAGCCAAGGCCTACCCGGATTTATCTTGATTGGGCTTTCAGATAGCACCGCACGTGGTATTAGGGCGCGTGTGCGGAGTGCTGTGCTGAATAGTGGTTACCATTTCCCCGCGAAGAAAATAACACTAAGCCTAACCCCTGGCCCTCATCTCGGTGATACAGCTGGCTACGACTTACCCATAGCGCTTGCAATCCTTATCGCTTCAGGGCAGGTCCAGTTAAAGCGTCATGGTCACGTAGAATTTTATGCCGGATTATCACTCAATGGCTCGCTGACCGGTTGTAAAGGAGCGATTTCAGCTATGCTTGCGGCTGCCGATGCGAAACATCAAATTGTTGTCGCTCAGCAACTCTTCTCACCGGAGTTAATTTTTGCTACCGAAACCGTTTATTATGCCGAGAACCTCCGACAAGTATGCCGCTATCTTCAAGGTGAACCTATTTCAACGACGAGCACACTCAATAAACAAACTGTTTGTCCTGAATCTCCTTTTGTCGATATACAGTCTATCGTTGGGCTGTATCATGCTAAACGCGCCTTAGAAATCGCTGCCGCTGGCGGACACAGTCTATTAATGGTTGGCCCTCCTGGTAGCGGGAAAACGACTCTAGCGCGTTGCTTACCAAGCCTATTGCCCGAGCTGACACCTGAAGAAAAGATCGCTGTAGCACAAGTGAAAAATTTGTTTAAAAGCCACCTTGTACAGCCGTTATCACGCCCTTTCCGAAACCCACACCATAGCATTACCGCAGCAGGGTTGATTGGCAGCACTCACCCCGAAGCCCCCGGTGAGATTACACTCGCCCATCGGGGAGTACTTTTTCTGGATGAATTATTAGAATTCGATAAGAAAACTTTAGATGCATTAAGGACGCCGTTAGAACAAGGCTATGTTCTCCTATCACGGGCTAGGGCAAAGATTATTTATCCCGCCAGTTTTCAATTAGTCGCAGCAACCAATCTTCCTTACGGCTATGCGCTATCAGAATTTAAGGCTAAGAATGCTCGAAGTGCTTTAGGGAAAAGTATTGAGATACTTTCTGCCGCGCTTATAGACCGGTTTCAACTCTCTATAGCGGTTTCAGCCTCATTAGACGGTTCGGCCTCACTGCATCATGAATCCAGCCTAGCGATTAAGTCCCGAATTTCTACAGCGAGAGCGCTTCAGAATAAACGACAAGGAAAAGAAAATGCGCGGCTCAATTCCCGCGAGATAAGTCTTTATTGCCAGCTAACATTAGAGGATTGGAATTGGTTGAAAGAGAGTCTTCAGCAACTATCGCTATCTCATAGGGCTTTTCACCATATATTAAGAGTCGCGCGAACGATCGCCGACCTAAACGGAGAAGATGAGATAACCAAGGTAGCATTACAGGAAGCATTAAGTTATCGATATACTGATCGTATTGTTAAACACCTCACTCAACTATACCCATAAAAAAAGGCCCACCTCGGTGAGCCCTTCTATTAATCGTCGCTATCGCTGTAATCTTCAACTGTATCCATTTGTGGCTTACCGCCGGACAAAGTATGAAAACGTTTAGGCCGCTTAATACGAGCCATATACTTAGACCAAACCTTCTCTGCTTCAGTCTCTGCAGGACGCTGTCCACGACATACTTCTACAAACTGTTTTTCTTCTTCATTAGACGGCTCACGCTTAGCGAGATCGAGCTCATTCATCGCGAAACCGTAACGTTCTAAAAATTGGGCTTCTTTAATCGTAAAATCTCCATGGCGGGAGAATCCACGTGGGTAGTGCTTATTATCAAAAAAACGGTGGGTAGTTACAAAGCTTTCCGCCATATAACACGCTCCTGCTTCTATTAATAGCTGTGTGGTTCATGTCGCGGAGTATTAGTTAGGCTTGACAAAGTGTAAAACAAAAGATTTAAATTGATACGATAAATTTTTTTGGAGATGCACTTTGGACACTGAATTACTGAAAACTTTCTTGGAAGTCAGTCGTACACGACACTTTGGTCGAGCTGCTGAAGCGCTCTATCTCACACAATCGGCGGTGAGTTTTCGAATTAGGCAGCTTGAAAATCAGCTAGGAGTCAGCTTATTCACTCGTCATCGCAATAATATCAGATTAACGACCGCAGGTGAGAAGCTAAGGCCTTACGCCGATGCACTGATGTCAACCTGGGCTCAGGCGAAGAAAGACGTCGCATTGGCCTTACAACATCATGAGCTGTCTGTAGGGGCCAGCACAGCCTTATGGGAGGGGTATCTAACGAATTGGCTTAAATCCCTCTATTCAGAGTATGAAGAACTACATATCGAAGCTAGGGTCGCACAGCGCCACTTACTCGTGAAACAGATACATGAGCGCCAATTAGACTTACTCATCACCACAGAAGCGCCGAAAATGGACGAATTGGCCAGTCAGCCTATCGGTTCCTTAAATTTAGCGTTATTCCGTTCAAAGAATAGTATTGAAGGTACAAAAAGTCGCTATATCAAAGTCGAATGGGGTGCCGACTTCCAATATCATGATGAGTATCTTGCCGAAATCGATGACTCATACCTTTTGACCACGACCTCTGCGAATATTGCGCGAGACTTACTTAGCTCGACTAATAGCTGCGCTTTTCTGCCTGACTACTGGGATGAACTTTACCCCGACCTTGTCAAAGTTGAAAATTCTCCATTAATCCCGAGAACGCTTTACGCAGTGTGGCTACAAAATAGTGACCATCTCCAAGAATTAAAGCAATTAATTGATATACCTGTCAGTAATAGTTAGGAACTAGGTGTTAGACGTCGAAAGGCGGATAACACCTTTTTGACTGAGATGAAGTGAAACGTAAATTTTAAGCAAAAAAAAATCCTTTACATAAGTAAAGGATTCTACTTTCTGGCAGGGGCGGAGGGACTCGAACCCCCAACACCCGGTTTTGGAGACCGGTGCTCTACCAATTGAACTACGCCCCTAAAAAGGTGGCGGAACGGACGGGGCTCGAACCCGCGACCCCCTGCGTGACAGGCAGGTATTCTAACCAACTGAACTACCGCTCCACCGATTCTGTCTCAAAGCAGCACTGCTACTTTGCTTGTTTCTCCCGCACCGTGTCAAGGGTGTGGTCATGACCTATTGGTCTTAATTGGATGCCTGGCAGTTCCCTACTCTCGCATGGGGAGACCCCACACTACCATCGGCGCTACGGCGTTTCACTTCTGAGTTCGGCATGGGGTCAGGTGGGACCACCGCGCTAGTGCCGCCAGGCAAA
>Ga0308162_1000042_pt1 | contig 189041 bp, 173 predicted proteins | sample PhySR2_FD_201370 | JGI IMG/M metagenome (GOLD analysis project Ga0308162, IMG submission 201370) | Phyllosphere microbial communities from UC Gill Tract Community Farm, Albany, California, United States - DLSLS.R2 | ecosystem: Host-associated > Plants > Phyllosphere > Unclassified | place... | reverse complement strand
GGCTTGCCCATCAATCCAATACCGCGCTGGATGGCACGGGCTTCGCCCGTGGCCGCGCGACAAGCGCGCCCCCTGGGGGGGCGGGCTAGATTTTAAATAAATCGGGCAAGACAGTTGCTCCCACAGTAGATCCCGGTAGCTTTCGAATAAGCAAATCCCTGTAGGAGCGGCCTTGTGCCGCGATGGGCCGCACAGCGGCCCAGGCGGTCTTCATCCCGGACTCGACGGCACAGCAAACCCAGCAACAAAAAAAGGGCTGCCAGGCAGCCCTTTCACACAGGTCAAAAAACCTGCCTCAAACACCCCGACACCGCCGGTGCCAGGCCCCCATCCTCTCAACCATAAACCGGATAACGACGGCACAGCGCAACCACCTGCTCACGCACATGGTGCCCCACCTCGTCACTGCGCCCGGTTTCCAGGGCATCGAGCACATCACACAGCCACCCCGCCACCTGCTCGCACGCCTCTACATCAAACCCACGCGTGGTCACCGCCGGTGTACCGATGCGCAGCCCCGAGGTCACGAACGGCGAACGCGGGTCGTTGGGCACCGAGTTCTTGTTGGCCGTGATATAGGCGCTGCTCAAGGCCGCATCGGCTTCCTTACCCGTGTAGGGCTTGGCCGACAGGTCGATCAGCATCATGTGGTTGTCGGTCCCGTCCGACACGATCTTGTACCCGCGCGCCTGCAACACTTTGGCCATGGCCCGGGCATTGGTCACCACCTGGGTCTGGTAACTGCGAAATGCCGGCGACAGCGCTTCCTTGAAGGCCACGGCCTTGGCCGCGATCTGGTGCATCAGTGGGCCACCCTGGACACCCGGGAATACCGCCGAGTCAAGCTTCTTGTAGAAACTTTCGTCCTGCCCCTTGGACAGGATCAGGCCTCCGCGCGGGCCGCGCAGGGTCTTGTGGGTGGTGCTGGTGACCACATGGGCGTGGGGCAGCGGGTCTGGGTATTCGCCTGCGGCAACCAGCCCGGCCACGTGGGCCATGTCCACCCAGAAGATCGCCCCGACCTTGTCGGCGATGCTGCGCATGCGTGCCCAGTCCTTGTAGCGCGAGTAGGCCGAGAAACCACCGATGAGCATCTTCGGACGGGTTTCCAGCGCGATGCGCTCCATCTCGTCATAGTCGAGAAAGCCCGTTTCAGGGTCCAGGCCGTAGGGCACGATCTTGTAGTGACGGCCCGAGAAGTTGGCCGGGTTGCCGTGGGTCAGGTGCCCGCCCTGGGCCAGGTTCATGCCCATCACGGTGTCGCCTGGCTGGATCAGCGCCAGGAACACCGCCGCGTTGGCCTGGGCGCCGGCGTGGGGCTGCACGTTGGCGTAGTCGCAGTTGAACAGGGCCTTGACCCGCTCGATGGCCAGGCTTTCGGCCACGTCCACGTATTCGCAACCACTGTAGTAGCGCTTGCCGGGATAGCCTTCGGCGTACTTGTTGGTGAGCACCGTGCTCTGGATCTGCATCACCAAGGGGCTGGCATAGTTTTCCGAGGCGATCAGCTCGATGTGGTCTTCCTGGCGATTCACTTCGTTGCGAATCGAGGCGTGCAGCTCTGGATCGAAGGCGTTGAGGGTCAGCGTCGAGTCGTACATGGGTTAAGCGTCCTTGTTCTGAATCAGGCTTGGGGTGACAGCAAGCGGGTGAGGCGTACAGCGATGTCGTCAATCTGCGTCTCGGAGCAGATCAGGGGCGGCAGCAGGCGCACGGTGGTACCGCGGGTGACGGTGATCAGCAGGTGTTGCTCGTCCCGGGCCCGGTCCACCAGCTCGGCGCAGGGGCGGTTGAGCTCGATGCCGACCATCAGGCCCAGGCCGCGCACCGACACCACTTCAGGGTGCCCGCCCAGCGCCAGCTGCAAGGCCGCCAGCAAACGCTGGCCCAGCACCGCAGCACGCTGCGGCAGCTGATCGCGCTGCATGATGTCCACCACCGTGCAGCCCACCCGGCAAGCCAGCGGGTTGCCGCCGAAGGTGGAGGCATGGTGGCCGGGGGAAAACAGCTCGGCGGCCTTGCCTCGGGCCAGGCACGCGCCGATGGGGAAGCCATTGCCCAGGGCCTTGGCCAGGGTGATGACGTCGGGCTCGATGCCAGCGTGCTGGAAACCGAACCAGGTGCCGGTACGGCCCATGCCGGTCTGCACCTCGTCGATCATCATCAGCCAGTCGTGCGCGTCGCACAGCTGGCGCAGCGCTTGCAGATAGCCCGCCGATGCCGGGTGCACACCGCCCTCGCCCTGCACGGGCTCGACCAGCACGGCCACCACGTTGGGCGAGTTGGCCGCCACCTGGCGCACCGCCTCGATGTCATCGTAGGGCACGCGGATGAAGCCTGGCATCAGCGGCTCGAAACCGCGGTGAACGGCCGGGTTGCCGGTGGCGGCCAGGGTTGCCAGGGTACGCCCATGGAAGCTGTTTTCCATCACCAGCACCTGGGGTTGGGCAACGCTCCGGGCCGTGGCGTGCAAGCGCGCCAGCTTGAGCGCGGCCTCGTTGGCCTCGGCGCCGGAGTTGCAGAAGAACGCCCGCTCCATGCCCGAGAGCCGGCACAGGCGCTCGCCTAGCTGCTCCTGCCATGGGATACGAAACATGTTGGTGGTGTGCAGCAGCACGTCGGCCTGTTCGGCCAGGGCCGAGGCGATCTCGGGGTTGGCGTGCCCCAGGCTGGTCACGGCCACTCCGGCGATGGCATCGAGGTACTCGACCCCGTGCGAATCCCACAACAAGGCGCCCTGGCCCCGGCTGAACGCAACTGGTTGGCGAGCTGAGGTGTGCATGAGGTAAGCGGGAGCAGCAGACATTGCAGGTTTCCTGTACAGAGTGGTCAATGGCTGGTGGCCAGCGACGGAGTAGCGTCCGGGTGCGGCGCGGCATCGGCGGTGGGCCAGTAGTAGGCATCGGGCATGGCGCGGGCGCCGAAGATCGCCTGGCCGACGCGCACCACCGTGGCGCCCTCCTCGATGGCCACTTCGAAATCACCCGACATGCCCATCGACAGCTCCTGCAACGACACCCCTTCAGGCGCGCTGGCGCGCAGCTGGTCGCGCAGCTCGCGCAGCAACACGAAACACGGGCGCACCCGCGCGGCATCGGCCGAAAACAGTGCCAGGGTCATCAGGCCGCGCACACGCAGCGCCGGGAACGCGGGCAGTGCCTGTAGAAACGCCGCCACGTCATCGGGCACCAGCCCGTACTTGCTGGCCTCGCCCGACGTGTTGACCTGGACGAACACATCCATCTGCCGCCCTTCGATGCGCAGCCGGCGGTCCAGCACCTCGGCCACCCGCAGGCTGTCCAGCGCCTGGAACTCACTGGCAAAACGCGCCACCTGCTTGGCCTTGTTGGTCTGCAAGTGGCCGATCACCGACCACTGCAAGTCCTGCAGGTCGGCCATGGCTTCCCACTTGCGCTGGGCCTCCTGCACCTTGTTCTCGCCCAGCAGGCGGCAACCGGCGGCATAGGCCAGGCGCAGGTGGGCTTCGTCGAAGGTCTTGCTGACCGGCAGCAGGCGCACTTCGGCCGGGTCTCGCCCGACCCGCTCGCAGGCCCGGGCGATGCGCTCATGCACGGCGGCCAGGTTGCGGCGAAAATCCTCGACGGTGTTGGCCTGCGGATAGCGGCCATGGCGCGCATGCAGGGTGGTGAGGTCTTCGGCGTACTCGGTCATCAATTCGTCGCTCCTTTGGTGGGCACTGCTGCCGGTTCTGCCTGGGCGGCCTTGGCCCGGCGTGGCAGGCGACCGTTGAGCACGGCGTAGGCCACAAGGCCGATCACCAGCCCCCAGAACGCACCGCCGATGCCCAGCAGGGTGATGTTGGCCGCACAGGCCAGGAAGGTGATCAACGACGCCTCGCGCGCTTTTGCATCGAGCATGGCGTTGGCCAGGCTGCCGCCGATGGTGCCCAGCAGGGCCAGCCCCGCCAGGGTGGTGATGAAGGTGGCCGGGAAGGCCATGAACACCGCCGCCAGCGTCACCCCGAAAATGCCCACCAGGATGTAGAAGATGCCGGCGGCCACGCCGGCCACCCAGCGCTTGGACGGGTCTTCGGACGCTTCCTTGCTGGTGCAGATGGCGGCGGTGATGGCGGCGATGTTGAAGGCGTGGGAGCCGAACGGCGCCATCAACAGCGAGCCCAGCCCGGTGATGCCGAGGATCGGGTTGGCACTGGTGCGGAACCCGTCGTTGCGCAACACCAGCATGCCGGGCATGTACTGGCCGGTCAGGGTGATCAGAAACAGCGGCAGCGCCACGCTCAGCAGTGCGTTGAGCGAGAACTCGGGGCGGGTGAATACCGGCGTGGCGAATGCCAGGGACAGCCCAGCGAAATCGACCCGGCCCTGCATCACCAGGTACACCAGCCCCAGCACCAGGATGCCCACCACGGCATAGCGAGCGCTCAGGCGCTTGAACACGATGTACGCCCCGATCAGCAGCCCGACCAGCAGCGGGTCGACGCTCATGCTGGCGAAAGCGCCGATACCGAACTGCAACAGGATGCCGGCCAGCAGGCCCGCGGCCACCCCGGGCGGAATCAGGCGCACGGCTTTTTCGAAGTAGCCCGACACGCCCAGCAGCACGAAGGCCACCGCCGACACCATGTACGCCCCCACCGCCTCGGCGTAGGGCGTGGTGGCCAGGGCCACGATCAGGAACGCCGCCGCCGGCGTGGACCAGGCCGTGATGATCGGCTCGCGGCTGACCCAGCTGAGCAGCAGCCCGGTCACGCCCACGCCGATGGACACCGACCACACCCACGAGGCGGTCAGCTCGGGGCTGAGCCCTGCAACCTTGGCAGCCTGGAACACCAGGATGAAAGTGCCGCCATAGTTGACGATCACCGAAATGAGCCCGGCCACCACCGGGTGCAGCAGGTCCTGCAGGCGCAGGGGCGAGGGGGTACGAGTAGATGACATAGGTCTTGGCTCCTTGCTAGACGCTGTATCCGGCTGCGGTAGGCAGTCATTTATAGCCGCAGATTGGCTGGTTTTACCCCGACGCTTCACCGGGGCAGACCAGACCACTTTCAGTGCGCTCAACCGTACCTGCGGGCGAACGCCCCCATGAACTCGCACAGGGCGGCCACCGCTTCGACGGAGATGGCGTTGTACAGGCTGGCGCGAATGCCGCCGACGCTGGCGTGGCCCTTCAGGCCATGCAGCCCGGCCGCCTCGGCCTCGCGCAGGAAGGCCGCTTGAAGTGCTTCATCGGCCAGCCGGAACGGCACGTTGTTGATCGAGCGATAGGCCGGCTGCACCGGGTTGCGGTAGAAGCCGTCGCTGCCGTCGAGGGTTTCGTACAGCAGGCTGGCTTTGGTCTGGTTGCGCTGGTGCAGCACCTGCAAGCCCCCGCTGCGCTTGATCCACTGCAACGTCAGGCCGGTCAGGTACCAGGGGAAGGTGGCGGGCGTGTTGAGCATCGACTGGGCATCGCTGATGCGCGCGTAGTTGAGGATGTCCGGGGTGAACCCATGGCAGCGATCCAGCAGCGCCGGGTCCATGATGACCACCGTCAGCCCAGCCACGCCCATGTTCTTCTGGGCGGCGGCATACACCAGGCCATGGCGTGCGATGTCGATGGGCTTGGACAGCAGGCTCGAACAGGCATCGCACACCAGCGGCGCCTCGCTGGCGGGCGCTTCGGTGAACTGCACGCCGTGCACGGTTTCGTTCTCGGTGTAGTGCAGGTAGGCCGCCTTGGGGTTCAGCTGCCAGTGCGCGACCGCCGGCACCCGGTCAAAGCCGGTGCCCTGGGCACTGGCGACCACGCGCACTTCGCCATACTGGCGCGCCGCCTCGATCGCCTTGCCCGACCACAACCCGGTGTGCAGGTAGTCCACGCTGCCGTTGTCCCCGGCCAGGTTCATGGGCACCTGGGCGAACTGCAACGAAGCGCCGCCCTGCACGAACAGCACGCGGTAGTGCGCCGGCACCTCCAGCAGCTCGCGCAGGTCGGCCTCGGTCTGCTCGGCAATGGCGCGGAAGATGGGCGAGCGGTGGCTCATCTCCATGATGGACATGCCCGTGCCGGCAAAATCGTGGAACTCGTCGTACGCCTGGTTGAGCACTTCAAGAGGGACTGCGGTGGGGCCTGCGCTGAAATTGTGTGACCGTGCCATGGTGGGTGGGCTCCTGTGCGTGAACGCGCCGACGCGGTGAATACCAGGCCAGGCCTGGGTGGCGAAGGCCGGAGTCTACGGATAAACTGGCCTGCCCTTACCTGCCAGTTCATGGATGGAGAGCAGACCACATGGCGAAGACCTTCGCGCTGGACACCCTGAAGATTCGGCTCAACGACGCCGAGTTTCAGCTGCTGGACCTGCACCAGCGCATCCAGCGCGCCTTGCGTGCGTTGATCCTGGATGGCGCGCTGGGCCCGAGCCTGAAACTGCCCTCCACCCGTGCGCTGTCCAAGTCTCTGGGCTGCGCCCGCGATACCGTCGAAAACGCCTACGTGCAGCTGCACCGGGACGGTTTCATCGTGCGCCGCGGCGGCGCGGGCAGCTACGTGTGCGACACGGTGGGCGCCGAATTGCGCGGGGCCGGCCCACGCCGGCAACGGACCCAGGAGGTGCGGCGCAGCGTGGTCGCGCCCGGCGCCGAACTCAGCCAGCGCGGGCGCATGATCTTCGAGACCGGCGGCGTGCGTGACCAACAAGTGATCAAGGCCTTCGCCACCGGCCTGCCGGAAACCCGCAGCTTCCCCACCGACGTCTGGGAGCGGCTGCAGCGTCAAGTGGTCAAGGACTACCGCGCCAGCGTCCTGCTGCACGGTGACCCGCAAGGCGCCGAACCCCTGCGCAAGGCCATCGCCACCTACCTGAACCTCGAACGCGGGGCCACGTGCACCCCCGATCAGGTGCTGGTGCTCAGCAGTACGCGTCAGGCGTTGTACCTGTGCGCGCAATTGCTGGTAGATGCCGGCAAACCCATCCTGCTGGAAAACCCCGGCTACTACGGCGCCCGCAAGGCGTTCACCATCGCCGAAACCAAGGTGTTGCCCATCGACGTGGACGAACGGGGCATCCGCACCGACCTGCTGTTCGCCGACCGCAGCGGCGCCAATTGCGTGTACGTCACCCCCTCGCACCAGTACCCCACCGGCGCGACCCTGCCCCTGGAGCGCCGGCTGGAGCTGATCAACTGGGCCGCGCAGAAAGCCAAGTGGATCATCGAGGACGACTACGACAGCGAGTTTCACTACGACGGCCAGCCCACCGCCTGCGTGCAGGGCCTGGACCGCTACCAGCGCACCCTGTACATCGGCACCTTCAGCAAAACCCTCTACCCCGGCCTGCGCATGGGCTACATCGTGCTGCCGCCCGAACTGGTCAAGCCCTTCGCCTATGCCCGCAGCATGATGGATGGCCACACCCCGCAGACCTTGCAGCTGACCCTGGCGCGCTTCATGGAGGACGGGCACTACAACGCCCACGTGCGTGCCATGCGCAAGTTGTACGCCGGGCGCCGGGCGGTGATGCACGACGCCATCGCCAAGTACCTGAGCCCGGTGGTCACCGCCCACCTGCCGCCAGGTGGCTTGCAGATCCCCTGCCTGCTCAAGCCAGGCTGGTCCGAAGAAAAGACCATTCGCCAGGCGGCCACGGCCGGCGTGCAGCTGTCGGGCCTGAGCAGCCTGTACCTGGGCGAGCCGCAGACCCACGGCTGGCTGCTGGGGTATTCCTCGCTCACGGCCTACGAGATCGAAGCGGCCATGCTGCGCCTGGCCAACGCCCTCAAGCTTTGAGCGCCGGGTTCAGTAAGGCAGCTTGAAACGCCGGGTCAGGTCGAAGATGCCCTCGCGGATCGATCGCTCGGTGCGGCTGTCCATGGCACCGCTGCGCACGCCCCCGAGCATGGCCAGGATCATGTCCCCGATCTCGCGGAACTCATCCTCGCCCATGCCCCGGGAGGTACAGGCCGCACTGCCCAGGCGAATGCCCGAGGTGACGCTGGACTTGACCTCGTCACCGGGCACGACGTTACGGTTCACGGTGATGCCGACCGCCTCCAGCGCACCCTCGGCGGCGTTGCCGGCAAGGCCCCAGGGGCGCAGGTCGATCACCCCCAGGTGGCAGTCCGTGCCGCCCGACACCACCAGCAAGCCACCTTCGGCCAGCCGCCCGCACAAGGCCCGGGCATTGGCCACTACCGCATGGGCGTAGGGGCCAAAACCCGGTTGCAGCGCCTCGCCCAGCGCCACCGCCTTGGCCGCGACCGTGTGCATCAGTGCAGCGCCCTGCAGGCCGGGGAACACCGCCGCGTTGATTTTGCGCGCCAGGGTCTGGTCGTTGCACAGGATCATCCCTCCGCGCGGGCCGCGCAGGGTCGCGTGGGTGCTCAGCGTGGTGACGTGGGCATGGGGCACTGGCGAGGGATAGGCGCCGCCTGCGACCAGCCCGGCGACGTGGGCGATGTCGGCCATCAGATACGCCCCCACCTCGTCGGCAATGGCGCGGAAACGGGCGAAATCCAGCGCGCGTGAATACGCCGACGCCCCGGCGATGATCAGCCGTGGCCGCTCACGACGGGCAATCTGCGCCACCTGGTCCATGTCGACCAGGTGCGTCAGCGGGTGCACACCGTAGCTGACCGCCTGGAACCAACGCCCGGACACGTTGAACGCCGCCCCGTGGGACAGGTGCCCGCCCGACTTCAGGTCAAGGCCGAGGATCTTATCCTCCGGCTCCAGCAGCGCCAGGAACACCGCCTGGTTGGCCTGGTTGCCGGAGTGGGGTTGCACGTTGGCATAGCTGCAACCGAACAGCAGCCGGGCCCGCTCGATGGCCAGGTCCTCGACCACATCCACATTGCCGCAGCTGGCGTAATAGCGTCGCCCCGGGTACCCCTCGGCGTACTTGTTGGTCAGCACCGACCCTTGGGCCTCGAGCACGGCGCGGCTGACCACATTCTCGGCGGCGATCAGCTCGATGGACTGCACCTGGCGCAACCGCTCGGCATCGATGGCGGTCCACACCTCGCTGTCCACCTGCGGCAGCGCAGCGGCACTGATGCCCGGCAGCGCGTGGCCCTCTTTATAAGCGAAATGCGGCATGTGTACTCCTTGGTCTGAACGCCGGCGACAACCGCACTACCCTAGCGGCCTGCGGCGCCTGCGACCGTACCGGTTGCCCGCGCTGTTGCAGACCACCTGGCTTGGCCCGGCAAGCAGGCGTCTGGCCTGGGCATGCCAGAACGGGCGAAAGATGGGCCAAAGCGGTCTGGCCTATTGCCACTAATTGGACTACCCGACAAGACCAAAGCCTCATTAAGCTCTGCGCCGACTCAGCTCATGCCCCTACAGGTTTCACCATGACGATACGTATCGGCCTGTTGCCGCAAGTCGCCGCAGCGCACTTTGTCAGCCACCTGCACATCATGGTGCTGGCGGCGCTCTTTCCGCTGCTGCCTGCTTTTTTGAACGTGGATTATGTGGCGTTGGGCCTGGCCCTCAGCGTGTTCAACATCGTCACCGCGCTGGTGCAGGCCCCCATGGGGTTTGCCGTCGATCGCCATGGCGCCCGGCGCCTACTGCTGCTGGCCCTGGCCTTGGGCAGTTGCAGTTTCCTGTTGATTGCCCTGCTGCCCGGCTACACCTGCCTGCTGGTGGGCATGGCGCTGGCGGGGGTGGCCAATGCCGTCTACCACCCTGCCGACTATGCCCTGCTGTCCCGGCACATCAACCCTGCGCACATCGGCAAGGCGTTCTCGGTGCACACCTTTGCAGGTTTTCTGGGCGCGGCGGTGGCCCCGGTGTTGCTGCTGGGGGTGGCGGTAGCCAGCGGCTCGGCCATGGCCTTCGCGACCGCAGCGTTGGTGGGCTTTGCAGCACTGGCCCTGCTGTTGATACCCGGCTCGGCACTGGCCCAGGTCAGTGATGCGCCGCCCGCTCCGGCACCCAAGCCCGTGCAGGCGCAACGCGTGGCGCTGCTCTCGCCGATGATCATCAGCCTGACGCTGCTGTTCGTGCTGCTGAACCTGAGCACTGGCGCCATCGAAAAGTTTTCCGTCGCGGCCCTGATGCAAGGCCAGGGCGTGGCGCTGTACTGGGCCAACTCGGCCTTGACCGCCTTCCTGTTCGCCAGCGCATTCGGCGTGCTGGCAGGCGGTGCATTGGCCGACCGCACCCAGCGTCACGGGGTGGTGGCGGCCAGCGCTTTTGGGGTGGCGTGCATGCTGATGTTGCTGGTGGCCACGGCGGGCCTGAGCGAGCCGCTCTTGCTTGCCGTGCTGGGCCTGGCGGGCTTTTTGACCGGCGTGATCGCCCCGTCACGGGACATGCTGGTACGGGCTGCCGCCACCAAAGGGGCTGAAGGCAAGACCTTCGGCATCGTGTCCACGGGTTTCAACATCGGCGGCGCCATCGGGCCGGTCGGGTTCGGCTGGTTGCTGGACCAGGGCCACCCCAACGCGATTTTCTGGGCCAGTGCCGCCTTCATGGGCCTGACCGTCGCCCTGACATTGTTGCAGGAATGGGTAATGGCGCGGCAGCGCAAAGTCACTGCGCTGCAACTTTCATTTAAATGACCTGACGCAATAATAACGACACATTTGTACCGCAAACTTGAAGGGCGCCGCCCGCACCTGTGTGTGCCAGCCAGCCGGCGTAATCAAACTGAACAACTACAACCGATAGCCTGGAGTTTTAACATGGATGTTAACCATAGCGGTACCGATGATGCAGTTAAAGGCATGCTCGCCAAACTTTCAACCCTGTGGAAAACCCGCGCTGCCGTGAACCAGCCACAACCCGATTACTGGGGCCTGGCGTTCGATGCCAACAAGAACGACTTCAGCCATTCACTGCTGCCGTTTCGCAACCACCAGGCCTGGCTTGAAGCCCCCAAGGACTTGCAGTCCAAGTGCATGTCCTACGCCTGGGGCATTTATAACCTCAAGACCATTTATATTGAATGCAATGTGGTGGTGCCGGCCTGCGAAGACATTATCAAGACACCGCCCCACAGCCATAACCGCGCACTGCTGCAAGATGTAATGTCTCAAGCCCTGCTCGATGAAGCCCTGCATACACGCATGTCGATCATGGCCTGCAACTATATCTATGACATGCGCCAACTTACCCCCCTGGACTTCAGCGCCTTCAACCTGGTGACCTGGCGCGAAGCGCTGCTGGCCAACTGCACCGCCGAATGGGAACGCCGCCTGACCCGCTTCGGCATCGCCTGCGCCAGCGAGACGCTGATCACCGACTACCTCAAGACCATGGCCGAAGACACCACCATCCAGTCGGTCTGCCACGAGGTCACCCGCACCCACGCCATGGACGAGTGGAGCCACTCCAGCGTGTTCAGCTTCGTCGCCACCGACATCGTCAACGGACTGACCCGCAAGGAACGCCTGTACCTGCGCTCGATCATCCTGCGCACCGTGCAGATGTTCGCCAACAACGAGATGGGCGCCTGGTCGCGGGTGTTCGACATGCTGGGCTTCCCCAACGGCAACGAGATCCTGCACGACGTGGGCGACAACAACGAGATCAGCGTCTATACCGACTCCCTCGAAGCCCTGGTCAACCGCATCGGCCTGGCCGGCAATGGCCTGGAGAGCGCCGAACAGGCCGTCGAACAGTTGCGCGAGAGGGCTAGCGCATGAGTACCCCGACAGGCTTTGAAGCCGTGTGCGAGCATGTCAGCAGCGAGACCGCGCAGATCAAGGTATTTGGTCTGCGCGTACTCAACGCCTCCAGCGCCTTTCTGGCAGACCTCGTGCCCGGCCGGCACGTGGCGTTGCAGGCAACGGACCTGTCCGGCGCCCGTCAGCAACGGCTGTACTCCATCACCCGCAGGCTTGGCAACGACCAGTTCGAGCTGGCGATCAAGCGCGAAGGCCGTGGCGGGGTCTCGGACCAGTTGCACGCCACCTGCCAGCCCGGCGCGCGTTTCGACGTGCAGTTCGCCGCAGGTGACATCACCCTGGCTTCGGTCCAGGCCTGCCGTCACGTCGGCCTGCTGGCCGGCGGCATTGGCATCACCTTGCCAATCGCCCTGCTGCGCGGGCTGCACGAGCGCGCCCTGCGCGGCTTGAACGTGCCCCAGGTCAGCCTGCTGCTGTGCGTGCCGTCCATTGCCGAGATCCCGTTCCTGCACGAATTGCTGCAACTGGAACTGAGCTACCCCTGGTTCGACCTGCAGGTGTTCGTCACCCGCGAAGCGGTGCACGGCAAAGGCCACTTCAAGGCCGGCCGCCCGCAAGCCCAGGACCTGCAAGCGCTGGGCAACCCGGACAGCGTGGTGATCTGTGGCAGCCATGGCTTCGCCCAGGGCATGCGCGAGCACCTGCTGGCGCTGTTCCCCACCTGCCCCCTGCTGATCGAATCTTTCACCCCACCAGCGGCCTCTGCCCCGGCCACGCCAGACGATGCCCAGGCCGAAAGCCCCTTGCGCCTGCACCTTCAGCACAACGACCAGGTGCTGGAGCCCGCCTCGGGCAAGAGCCTGCTGGAGATGCTGGAAACCAGCGGCATCGCCGTGCGCAGCCTGTGCCGCGCCGGCATCTGCGGGCACTGCCGGCTGAAAGTGTCGGAAGGCGAGTACACCGTCGAACCCGACTTCTGCCTGACCGACCAGGACAAGCGCGACGGCCATGCCCTGGCCTGCTGCACCTTCCCCAAGGCCGGTACGATCAAGGTCGACCTCAACCCTACGGCGTAAACCGCGCCCTCACTCCTTTCATCATCGGGTTTGCACATGAAAACAGCCATCGCACTGCGCCACATCCACTTCGAAGACGTCGGCACCCTGGCCCCCGTTCTGAGTGAGGCCGGCTACAGCCTCACCTACATCGACCCCACCGTCGAAACCCTCCACGCCGAACAGGTGATGCAGGCCGACCTGCTGATCGTGCTGGGTGGCCCCATTGGCGCCTACGACGAAAAGCCCTACCCCTTCCTCAAGGCCGAACTTGAGCTGGTGCGCCAATGCATCGAGTCCGGCAAGCCCATGCTGGGCATCTGCCTGGGCGCACAACTGATCGCCCGCGCCATGAACGCCAAGGTCTACCCCATGGGCGTCAAGGAAATCGGCTTCTCGCCGCTTACCCTCACCGCCGAAGGCCAGCAGTCGCCGCTTGCCGAACTGGGCGACGTACCCGTGCTGCACTGGCATGGCGACCAGTTCGACATCCCCCAGGGCGCCGTGCTGCTAGCCAAGACCGACATCTGCGCGCACCAGGCCTTTGCCGTGGACAACCGCATTCTGGGCCTGCAATGCCACCTGGAAGCCGACCCCGCCCGCATCGAGCAGTGGCTGGTAGGCCACGCCAACGAAGTCGGCCAGACCGGCCTGGACCCCATCGCCCTGCGCTCGGCCGCCGCCGAACTCGGCGAGCGCCTGACCCAGGCCGCCGCCCGCGTGATGCGCGCCTGGCTCGCCAACCTGAAGTAACCCGCTGCACCACCACCGCATGAAAACAACAAAGTCATCAAGGATGAGGCACGCCCCATGATCGTCGTATTGTTCGAGTTGCAAGCACTGCCCGGCCAGGGCGAAACCTACGTTGACCTGGTCAACAAGCTCACCCCTCTGCTCAAGCCCATGGAAGGGTTCATCTCGGTAGAGTGCTTCCAGAGCACCCTCAACCCCAAGAAAGTGATGTCAGTGACCACCTGGCGCGACGAAGAAGCCGTGGTGCAATGGCGCAACGTCACCGCCCACCTCTCTGCCCAACGCGCCGGCCGCGACAAGATCTTCGACGACTACCGCGTGCGCGTCACCTCGGTCATCCGCGACTACGGCCTACGCGACCGCGACCAGGCGCCCTACAACGAAGTCGTAGACGGCACCCGCCCCACCGCCTGCCCAGTAGCCTAACCCCCGGCGAGGCCGCCCCCCCTTTTCCCCCTGTGGAAGCGGCCTCGCCGGGGCGCCGGACCGGCCGCGATGGGCCGCAAAGCGGCCCCTTCCCACTCTGCTCTCCAGCAACATCCCGCCACAAACCCTCATGCCATCCCGCCACCATCAAAACGGAACTGTCAGCCAAGCGGCACAGTCCACTTTTACAGGCCCACCTACCAGAGGCCACAGAGGAGACTCCCATGAAAGGTACCGCGCTTTCGGCCCTGTTCGCGGCCGCTACCCTGCTCGCTTCGCCGGCCTTCGCTGCCGAAAAAGACCTGTGCGCCCTGAACCTGCAGGAAATCAACGACACCATGGCCACCGCCGGAGCCACCTCGGAAGGCCTCAAAACGCAAATCGATGATGAAGTGACCAAGGCCAAAGCTGCCCAGGCAAAAGGCAATGACAAGGAGTGCATTGCAATCACTCAAAAAGCCCTGACCACGCTGCAAAACACCAACAAAGGCAGCGGCTCGAGCAGCGGCGGCGCCTGATGCATCGCGCGGGTGAGCGCTCAGCTGTCGACGCCGCCCGCGCAATGCCGTATACTCCGGTTCACGTGCCGTAAGGTGCGTTAGCTTAGAGCTAGTGTGGGGCCGATTAGGATTCGACGCCGGTAGCGAAACTCTAGGTGCATGCCGAGTTGGTAACAGAACTCGTAAATCCACTGTTGCAACTTTCTATAGTTGCCAATGACGAAAACTACGAGGGCTACGCTCTCGCTGCGTAAGCAGCTGAGCCCGCTCTCCTGGTAGCTTCGGCTCCAGCAATCACCAGGGGATGCCTGTAAACCCGAAGTGATTGTCATACAGAACAGGATCGTCGTGTAGCACGTTGGGGGCAAAGCGACTAAAACTTACCCAACTCGTCCAAAGCACCCTGCCCGTCGGGCGGCTGCGGATTAACTCAATAGACACGGCTAAGCATGTAGTACCGACAGCGGAGTACTGGCGGACGGGGGTTCAAATCCCCCCGGCTCCACCAAATGATCAAACAAAGACGTCCACGGACGTCTTTTTTTGTGCCTGAAAGTCAGTGAAATCAAGGGTTTACCGCTCTTTTGAGGGCCACAACGGTTTTTTGAGTTCCAGCCACCCCGGTATTCCCAGTGGTATTCCAGCCTACGTGGGGCTAATCTTGGGAATACCAAAAGGTGTCATGGAGCTTCTCCCATGTGCGCTCAAACAGCTCGCCTCTCCGACCGCCAGCTCAAGGCGGTCAAGCCCAAAGACAAGGACTACGTCCTCACGGATGGCGACGGCCTCCAGCTCCGAGTCCGGGTCAACCGCTCGATGCAGTGGAATTTCAACTACAGGCATCCGGTCACAAAGAATCGAATCAACATGGCGCTCGGCTCCTATCCCGAGGTCTCTCTGGCGCAAGCTCGGCGGAAAGCGGTTGAAGCTAGGGAAGTACTTGCACAGGGGATCGATCCCAAAGCTCAGCGCAAAGATCTCGCGCAGGCCAAGCTAGCCGAGACGGAACATACGTTCGAGAAAGTAGCTAGCGCCTGGTTCGAGCTGAAAAAGGACTCGGTCACGCCGGCCTATGCTGAGGACATCTGGCGCTCACTCACGCTGCACGTTTTTCCGAGCATGAAATCGACTCCGATCTCGGAAGTCAGTGCACCGATGGTGATAAAGATCCTTCGCCCTATCGAAGCCAAAGGCAGCTTGGAAACGGTGAAGCGGCTTAGCCAGCGCCTCAACGAGATCATGACCTACGGGGTCAATTCGGGAATGATCTTCGCGAACCCGCTCAGCGGGATTCGGGCGGTGTTTAAGAAACCGAAGAAAGAAAACATGGCGGCGCTTCCACCTGAGGAGCTTCCTGAGCTCATGCTAGAAATTGCGAACGCCAGCATCAAACGCACCACCCGCTGCTTGATCGAATGGCAGTTGCATACCATGACTCGCCCCGCCGAAGCGGCGACTACTCGCTGGGCAGACATCGACTTTGAAAGGCGTGTCTGGACCATCCCGCCGGAGCGGATGAAGAAGCGCCGCTCGCACAGCATCCCGTTGAGCGATCAAGCCATGTCATTGCTGGAGATACTGAAATCCCACAGTGGTCATCGGGAATACGTCTTCCCGGCAGACCGAAACCCTCGTACTCATGCCAATAGCCAGACCGCCAACATGGCATTGAAACGCATGGGCTTCCAGGACCGCTTGGTCAGCCACGGCATGCGCTCGATGGCCAGCACCATCTTAAATGAACATGGGTGGGACCCGGAGCTCATCGAAGTGGCGTTGGCGCACGTCGACAAGGATGAGGTGCGCAGTGCCTACAACCGAGCCGACTACATCGAGCGACGGCGGCCGATGATGGCTTGGTGGAGCGAGTACATTCTGAAGGCGTCGACGGGCAATCTCTCGGCCAGCGCGATGAATGTGGCTAGGGATCGGAACGTAGTACCCATCCGATAGGGCGGCGACAACGGCGACACTGGCGACAGACCGCGTGCCATCTGCATCCTACCGTTTGAGCGGATGGCGACAGTCGCCAACTCGCCTCGATTTTGGTTTCTCCGGCTAAGCCCATGAGCATGGGGAGGCTTCGCATCCCCATGCTCATGGGCTAACACAAGAAAAGCGACAAACGGCCACTTTGCCACTGACACCCACCGACTTCCAAAACACGCCAAAGGTGGAATCTGGCGCATTTCCATGTGCCCTTCACCAATTGACCCGTGCCGCGGTGACCGATAGAACGAAGATTCAAAGCGCTGCCTTAGGCAGCACCCCAGATGACCAGAGCCTTCAAGGTCATGCCGCTAACCCGGTGGTTCATCCCAAAGTGCGATTCGCGCCCGGAGGCTCGCACGGTCATTTGCCAGAATGATGGACGCCCTCTAAACAATCCGCCTGGAGCGGCAGCCCGCTAACCCTTAAGCCCTGCAGCAACGAATCTGCTCGGCCAACGTTTTGCGCCAACCGTTCGCCCGTCTCTTTTCCAGAAAAGAGACGGGCGCTCCTACCACTGCTGCAGCCCTGATCGCACATGGCTTTGCGGCAATCCCCCTCGTGACAATCGGCGTGACAAACGCCGATGTCACCAGCAACAGCGCTGTAGATGATGGTGCCACAGACCAGGGAATGGACTGCACCTGACTGACAGTCAGGCATGCCCCGGTCATCGCATTGCTGCTTGCTTGTGGCTCAGGATCTCGCGGCGCTGGTCTCGTCAGCCAGTGCAGCCTCCACCCGCCCACCGGTAACGGTGTTCAGGAGGCCAGATCATGAGATGCCCTTGCTCCTGGTCGTAAGGAGCCGCCAGTCCCGCGTCAGTGGACACCCTCACAGGTCGCAGGGGCCTTGATCCCTGATAACACTCAACATTCTTGGCGGGATGACGTGAGGGAGAGATCGGTAATTTATGGAGGAAGGCTATGCAACTGCGCGAAGTACAAGGGCCACCACGCCCCTTGTTGGAACAGCAGATTACGCCCCTACCCTACCCGGTCGCGGCGCTGGGCGATCTATTGGGGCCTGCCGTGGAACGCATGGCCGATGTGATCGGCGTGCCCTGCGCCATGGCCGCTCAGTCCGTTCTGGCCACGGCAGCTGTGGCAAGCCAGGCGCACGCCAATGTTCACCTCGACGGCCGAATCTATCCGTTGTCGCTGTACTTGCTGACAGTGGCTTGCTCGGGTGATCGCAAGAGCGCGGTGGACCATGTTGCGCTGCAGGCCGTACGCGACTGGGAAAGACAGCAGTGGATCGCCTATGGCGAACAGCTCAAGGCACACCGAGCTGCAATGAGCACCACTGCAAAATCTCCGACGTCGAAAAAGCCGGCACAGCTAGCGCTAGACGCCCAACCTGAACCTGCCCAACCGAGACTGCTCAGTGCTGAGCCAACCATTGAAAGCCTGGTGAAAAGCCTGTGCCATGGTTTGCCAAGTATGGGGCTGTTCAGCGATGAGGGCGGGCAGTTTTTGGGCGGCAGCACTATGAGCTAAGACAACATGATCAAGGCGATCACTCACTTGTCGACGCTTTGGGACGGCAGCCCGATTGATCGGTCGCGCGCGATGGCTGGGGAAAGTCTGCGTGCCTATGATCGCCGCCTCAGCATGCACTTGATGCTTCAACCCCGACTGGCAGACCGCTTGCTGCAGGACGCTGATATCAAAGACCAGGGCATCCTGGGACGCTGTCTGATCAGTTGGCCAGAGCGTCTGGTTGGACAACGGCTGTACAAAGCCATCGACCTGACCCGGGATCCAAAGGTGCACCTGTACCAGCAGCGCATTGCCGCGCTGATGCAGAAGCCTTGGTCACGCCACAAAGATGGTGGCCTCAACCCTGCAGCCCTGGAGTTGCGCCCCCGCGCCCGTGAGGCCTGGATTGCCATTCACGACACCATTGAATGCGAGTCCGGGGAATTCGGCGAGTTGGTCAACGTGCAAGCTGCCGCCGGCAAAGCCGCCGCGAACGTATTACGCATGGCTGGTGTGATGGCGGTGGTTGAGGAATCGACTTTATTGGAAGACATGCACATTCAGCGCGCCTCCACGCTGATGGACTACTACCTGGCCGAGAACCAACGACTGACTGAACAGGAACCACTGAATAAGCTTCGCGCAGAGGCTGATTGCCTCCTGCGCTGGTTGATAAAGAAGAACTGGCCACCGTTTCGCCTCCGCGATATCACGCGCAACGGCCCTCGCTTTGCCCGAAAAAGCACGCGCCACACCTTCGAGTTATTGCTGCAGTTGGTTGCCCATAACTGGCTGGACAATGACGGGGACATATTCGAGGTGCGCCATGTTCCGACTCAATGACGCCGTGCGCCGCTATCGAGCGCAACATCGCTCGCCGACTGAGTTACGGTGTGTCGCCGCCACTGCCACCACTTTGTCGCCACGTGCCAATCCAGATGCGGCGGGGTTTGTCGCCAGTGTCGCCGCTGTCGCCGCTCCAACATCTGAGTCAACCGACCTCGCTCGGCTTATCGAGCAGTTGCAAGAAGAAGGGGCTTTGCTGCAACGCAGCGAAAATACCCTCCTCATCCGCCCAGCACACTGGGGACAGTTGGACACCATCGGCCCCCACTGGAAAGCCCTGCTGCTGCTCCTACAAACGAATGATCAAGGTGAAGACAATGGCACTGGTCGGTCGGCGTGACGGTCGCAACTTTGGCTACGGTCGCCAACTGAGCTACGCCGGTCGGCAGGCACTGGAAGATCTGTTTGCCGGCGGCCACTTCGCCACCGTCAAAGCGCATTGCGATCGCTGGCAAGCCTTCGTACGCTGGTGCCGGTCAGAGGACGGGCCTGGCTACAATGATGCGCGTCAGATCGATCGACAGACGCTAAATGACTACGCTGCTTATCTTCGCCTACTAGTCCATCAAGGCAATCTTTGCATCCCCACCGCGCAAAATCGCCTGAGCAGCGTCAACCGAACCCTCGCAGCACTGCGCGGTGATCAGGATGTGAGAATCATCAGCCCGAGCCAGGCGCTAGGACAGCAGCGCTCCAACGTACGCACTCGAGCACCAGATGGCCAAAACCAACAACAAGTACAGCGAGTGCTTCATACGCTTGTTGAGCAGCAACACGAGCGAGTAGCGGCCATTGTCATGCTGGCCCGTGCAACGGGTATGCGCCTACGTGAAGCGATCCTGGCGGATCTGCCACGCCTGCAACGCGAAGCGTTCCACCTCGGCCGCATCAATATTCAGGACGGTACCAAAGGCGGCCGCTCAGGGGCATCTGCATCACGTTGGATCATCGCCACTGAACAAGTTAACGCAGCGCTCCAATTTGCCCGCGAAGCGTCACCATCAGGTAGCAGCAACCTGCTGGCCCGCGAAGAAAGCTATGTTTTATTCCTGAGAAAGACGGTCCTACCGACCCGCAATTTACTTCATGAACAAGGGCTTAAGGGCTTTCATGAGCTGCGTGCTGCTTATGCCTGTCAACGATACGAGCTGCTCACTAGCCAGGCAGCCCCCGTCAATGGTGGCCACAGCTCTCAAATCGACCGCGCCCTCGATATCTGGGCGCGCCATCTCATTAGCCTTGAACTGGGGCATAACCGCATTGATGTGGTTTCGACCTACGTTGGTCGCCGCAGGTGACTAAGCCTTTCGATATGGCGCTGTTCTTAAGTGGCGTACTGACTGGCTCACAGGCCACACGACAACGGCACCTGCGGCAAGCCCGCCTTATGCAATCGGCTATCCAACATCGCTGGCAACGTGACAACCCTTGGACCTGGCGTCATAAACACGTCTGCTGGTTCTTCACTCACCACCTGAGAGATCATTCCGGGTCCACCCGATATTACTATCGTCTCACTGCTCGATTGATCTGGAAGCGGTTGGGAACTCCCCGAAACCTGCTGCAGTAATAATCAAATCGTAGGTAGAAGGCTCCAGGCTGCTCGCTCGTTTGATTCAAACCTGCCTATTTGCCAGCTCGAGAGAAATCACTTCATGAGCCTAATGCTGTCAAGTAACATCACGTCACGTCACGAACCTGAGCTAGGTATACATGCCGATGAAAACAAGCAATCGCGTTGTGATCGAGGTTGATCCCGTTCAGAAGCAGAAAATTTACGCCGAACTCAAGGCGCGCGGGTTGACCATGCGCGAGTGGTTCCTGCAGCAGGTGAGCCAAGAGCTTTCCATACCGAAGCCGAACCTTGTCTCCAGTCAGCCAAGCAACGATTAAACAATTCTCAGGGAGTCGAGCAGATGCTCAAGACAGTCAAGCAGGCATGCACATTCAATCCGATCATTCGCGACTACCGGATGAGCGAGGGGATCGAGAACCTTTCCGCTCTTATCTCAGATGAGGGCGATGGTCGCGAATTCTTCGCACGGAACTACATTACCTCCGGCATGGAACAGCTGTTCCGCGAAGGGATGCTGCGGCTTGACGGCAAATCGGATCAGGCGGTTTTCGAGCTGACCCAGGCAATGGGTGGCGGTAAAACCCACATGATGATCGCTCTCGGCCTGCTGGCTAAGCACCCGCATCTGCGCAGCGAGGTACTTTTACCTGAGCTGGCCAAGCGGATTGACGTTGGTCAGGTGCGAGTAGCGGCATTCAATGGTCGAAACACCCCTGAGAACTACATCTGGGGTGAGATCGCAACACAACTGGGCGAAGAAGAGGCCGTAAAGCCCTACTGGGTCAATGGTCCTCGTGCGGTCGACCAGGCGGGATGGAAGAAAATCATCGGAGACAAACCGACGCTTATCATGCTGGATGAGCTTCCGCCTTACCTTGAAATCGCCAGTACCACTGTAATCGGTAGCGGTACACTAGCTACTGTAAGCACCTACACGCTCAGCTGTCTGATGAGCGCTGCATTGGAGCTACCACGTTGCTGCATTGTGATTGCCAATCTATCCGGCAGTTATGTTGCTCAGACAAAGGCTATTGCCGAAGCAATCTCCAATCTCCAGTAAGAAGCCAGTCGCCAAGCCAGCACCATCACCCCCGTCCAATTAGCTGGTAACGAGATCTACGAGATTCTTAAGAAGCGACTGATTTTGGAGCTGCCCGACGAGTCCGTCATCAATGATGTGGCCGAGGAATTTGCTCAACGTATCAAGTCTGCAGCTGATGGTGGCTACATTGTCGCGACAAGCCTGGAGCAGGTCGCCCAGCAGGTACGGGAAACCTACCCGTTCCACCCCTCCTTCAAGCATCTAGTTGCGTTGTTCAAAGAGAACGAGGGTTTTCGGCAGACACGAGGCCTGATGCAGTTCGCTGCGCGCCTGCTCAAGAGCGTCGATGACCGCGAGACTGACGATGTCTTCCTGGCTGGGGCTCAGCACCTGCGTCTGAATGACGATGCCGTGCGTGAGGAAGTTGGACGCATTGCCAACTCGCTCCGCCCTGCCATGGCCCACGATATTGCCGACGATGGTCAGTCCATCGCTGAAGAAATCGATGCCAACCTAGGCAGCGATGCCGCCCAGCAGGTCGGTGCCCTGTTGCTAGCGTCTTCATTCTCTCGGGCGGTCGGCGGTCGAATCGGCCTGACCGAGGCAGAGATCATCGAGTTTTTGGCAGCCCCTAACCGTAAGTCAGATGAGTTTAAGACCGCTCTTGAGAAATTGCGTGAGCAGGCGTGGTATCTGCATCGCGAAGAAGAGCGTTTCTTTATTAAAGAAACAGAAAACCTTTCTCGCCAGATTGAACGAAATGCTCGCGACATCCCTCAGCCGAAGATCGATCAGGCACTGATTAACAAGCTCACAGCTGTGTTGCAGCCGGTTAGCAAGGCTGCTTACCAAGATGTCCAGGTGCTGCCGCGACTAGACGATCTAAAGCTGAGTGGGCCTCGTGTTCTGATTGTGGTACGCCCGGACGGCAAGCTGCCGCCAAGCGAGCTGGTCAACTTCTTCGAGTATCAGCAAGAACAGAACAATTTCATGGTGCTGTCCGGTCAGGACAGCTATCTCGCCGATACCGTCGAAGATCGTCTGCGGGATCTGTATGCAATTGAGTCCATCTGCAAGCGATTGAAGGACGGTGACAGCCTCTTCGAGGAGGCACGTGATCGCCAGGAAGATGCCCAGCAGCGCTTCAATAAAGCACTTTCCGGCACTTATAACCGGATCTACTTCCCAGCCATCGACGAGATGACTGGGAATGCTCAACTTATGCAAGCCACAATCGATAATGGCCTGAACATGGGGCAAGGCACCAACTCTGCCGAACACCAGATTGAGCAGCTCCTGGCCAGCCCTCGTGCCAATTATAAACTTATCCTTAATCTATCGGATGAACCGGGTACCTACTGGGCGATGGCGGAAGAAGATCTTTGGCCGGCGAATGACCGCAGAACGCCTTGGAAAGATGTGCTGATGCGCGCAAAGGGCAATCCGATCTGGGCCTGGATGCCAGGAGCCGGAGGTATGGAGACCCTCAAGACAGAAGCCTTGAAGCAAGGCCGCTGGCGACAAGGGACTGACGGGTACATCGAGAAAGGACCGTTTCCTGCAGAAAAAACTGCAGTAAACGTGACCGTACATGCCTCTAACGAAGCGACAGGCGAAACCACTCTGGCCCTGACTCCTCGCAATGCGGGCCAGAGCCCAGTGGTTTATTACGCACAGACGGCCAAGGTCAGTAACAAAGATCCTAAGATCGAGGACCTGGATAACTTCACGACTGGCGCCGCAACTCTGTATTTCCTGGCCGTGGACAGCGAAGGCAAACATGAAACCGGCGAGCCGCATCGCTGGGTAGCTGAACTTCGCGTGCGTCACCAGGTCCAGGGCATCGCCGACAAGCGCATGGTCACTCTCTCCTGCATGCCTGCGGCCGATATGCGTTACACCTTGGATGGCTCCAACCCCAAGGATGGGGAACTGTACGGAGAGCCCTTCGAGGTGGGCGCGCAGACTGCCCGCTTAATGGTCTATGCCTGCTCAGGGGAGGCTACTCGTACTGCCGACTTCCAGATCCCTGCCGCCAACGACAAACAGGTTCAAATCGATGACGCCAAACCGGCGAAATTGGCTGAAAACAAGAAGGTGTCGCTCGACAGTACCGAAAAGGTGTTTGGCGTACTCAACACCTTCAAAAGCTCTCCGGCCACCTTCAAAGGAGTGCGCATCCAGATTGGTGAAGGTGAGAACACCGTTAGTATCAACCTTGTCGAGCGCGAGGTTACAGCTTCTGTGATCGAGGCAGCCATCAACGGGCTACGCAAGGCACTGGGATGTGAGCAAGAAACCGTTACCGTTCAGATTCGAAGCGGAGCGGCCTTTGAGAATGGCTTCGCTGCCAAGGAGTTTGCCAAACTCAGTGGTGTTGAGCTGCGTCCTGGCGATGTAATCCAGGAAGAATGAACATGGCCAATGCATTACGTATAGAGGAATCAGGCATGGCTCGTTCCCCCAGTAAAACCTCAAGTGGAGCCAAAAGAACCAGGGCACCGGAGCGCCCAACCATAGGTTTTGGTGTGCCTGCAACCACAGATCCTCATCACTTCATGGTCGAGATTCCCAAGAGCTCAAATGGCGCGGTTCACATCATCGAGAGCTTAGGGCTTCAGGCTCAGGATCAGCAAACCAGCATCATCGAACGTGTTGTACTGGAGCGCACGCGCTGGACGGCGATCCGTAGCGAGGTACAGCGTGCCTTCAATCTGCGTCTCAAGGAGCACAATCTGCGAGTCAGCGCCTGGAAGGTGGGCGACAATCCTGTAGATCGACTGCTCGGCAAAGAACTCTGCGTACTGGCATGGGCTGTAGAGGACATGGCTCCTGAGAAGATTCCGATTGCTGTACGCAACTGGTTGGCCCTGCGTCCTGAGGAGCGCTGGTGGCTGTTCGGTATGACCGCCATGAGCACCGGCGGCGTACATGACGGTAACAAGGGCTGGCGTCTGGCTCTCCGGCACGCTCTGGGCGACGTTGCCCAGAGCGAGCTGTTCAAGCCGCAGGCTATGAAACCTCGCAAACAAGATACCGAACGTCCAACGCTGGGCCTGTTCGATTAAGGAAGACCGAAATGACTGCAATGAATACCGTGCAGCTGACGCCATTTGCCCTGAAAGATGCCCCGGCTCTGATTGAAACTGTATTCCCCGCGCAGAAGGTGTCATTTGAGGCACAACAAGAGCGGACGTCGGTACAAAGCCAGACACTGACCGGCTTGGGTTCATATTGGAAAGGCCGCAAGCCGCTGATTTTGGTACGCGCCATCCTGATGGCTAGCCTGCTGCCGCCCACCGACGATGCACAGGCTGATCTTGCTCTCTTTGAAAAGCTCATGGCCTTCGACAACGAAGGCTTGGCGCGTCGTGCGCTGATCGGCAATGCCGTATCACCTGCCGAGATTGCCGCGCGTATCCAGCTCGAAGACCCTTGGAGTTACTTCAAGGCCTCGATCAAGCGGGGTGATGTCCAAGGTGAAGATGTTCACTGGATGCGCTTCCCACTTAATGCTGATGCAGAAGGCATTTCTCTGCGCTGGCAGCGCAGTCTGAGTGACGACGACAAACTGGTGATTTATCGCAAGTTGCTGGCCACCTGCGCCAGCTATGAGGAAAAGGCCATTCTGGGCAAGCGCCCGGAAGAGTTGGATCAGGAATGGCTATACGCGCCAGTCTGGGCCGAGGTCAATCGGCACTATGCCCATTTGGGCGTGAATGTGAAATCCCTATCCGAGCTGGTGGAGCAACTGGGCATTCTGCGCTATGGCCATCGTCCGCGCGTGGGCGATACCTTCTCGGGTGGCGGCTCCATCCCGTTCGAGGCTGCGCGAATCGGCTGCGACGCCTACGCCTCTGACCTCAACCCTATCGCCTGTATGTTGAGCTGGGGCACTTCTGAAATCATCGGTGTGCCCCCCAAGCGGCGCGAGGAAATTTCGCGGGCCCAATCCACCTTGGTGAAGGCCGTCGATCAGCGCATCACCGAGCTGGGTATTGAACATGATGGCAATGGGAATCGCGCTAAGGCGTATCTCTGGTGCCTCGAAGCCCGTTGCCCGGAAACCGGCTGGATGGTGCCCCTATCCCCGACATGGACAGTGTCCAAGACGCGCAATGCTGTTGCCCGTTTGAAGCCCGATTTCACGAAAAAGCGCTTCGATATTGAAATTATCTCGGGTGCATCCAAGATAGAAATGAGCGCCGCCGAGAAAGGTACTGTGCAAGACGGTGACATGGTTTATGCATTGGACGGCAAAACATACCGCACGCCCATAAAGACTCTGCGCGGTGACTTCCGACAAGTTGGTGGGGGGACGAGCAATCGCCTTCGCCATTGGGGAGTTTCCGATTTCAAGCCGCTTCCGGACGACATTTTTCAGGAACGTCTGTACGCGATCCAATGGATCAGTAAGGATACGCTGGATGCTGGCCGTCAGAACACTTGGTTTGCCGCTCCTTCCGACGCAGATTTTCAACGTGAGCAGCGCGCTGAACAACTTGTCGCCGAAAATCTGAAGAACTGGCAGATCCAAGGCCTGGTACCGGACATGGCCATCGAGCCAGGCGACGAAACGGCGCGCCTTTTCCGCGAGCGAGGCTGGACACACTGGCATCACCTGTTTAGCCCTCGCCAGCTTCTGCTGGCAGCCTTGGTACATGAGCAAATCCAGCGGATGCCTGCCGATGTGCAACCAGCACTGTGCTTGTCCCTGGCCAAGATGTTGGATTGGTCGAGCAAGCTTTGCCGTTACGGCACCGGCGCCGCGCGCGAGTCAATTACGCAGACTTTCTACAATCAGGCCTACAACACCAACTACTTCTACGGCGTTCGATCGTTCGTAACCGGGAAAAACTACCTGTCCCTCACTGATGCAGCAAGCAGCATTGCAGGTAACCTGACTGTCAAAAATAAGGAGGCAGCTGCTCTTCAGCAAGACGCCGAGTTCTGGATCACTGACCCGCCCTATGCGGATGCTGTGAGCTATCACGAAATTGCTGAGTTTTTCATCGCTTGGCTGCGTAAGAACCCACCGGCCCCTTTCAATGAGTGGAAGTGGGATTCCCGCCGTGCAATGGCCATTAAGGGCGATGGCGACGACTTCCGTCGCGGCATGATCGAAGCCTACACTGCGATGGCCAACCACATGCCCGACAACGGCATGCAGTGCGTGATGTTCACCCACCAAAGTACTGAGGTTTGGTCAGACATGGTGGGCATCTTCTGGGCCGCTGGCCTGCAGGTGGTGGCGGCCTGGTACATCGCCACCGAGACTACCTCCGAACTAAAGAAGGGCGGTTACGTACAGGGGACTGTGACCTTAATGCTGCGCAAGCGCCCGGCAGGTGAAAAGGTTGGTTTCAAGCAGCGTATTCTTCCCGCAGTTCGAAATGAGGTTGCGGCCCAGATCAAGCAGATGATGCATCTCAATGATGAGATGGAAGCCCGTATGGGCGAGCCTGTTTTCAATGATGCTGACTTGCAGATGGCGGGTTACGCAGCGGCCCTAAAAGTATTGACCGCCTACACCAAGATTGGTGAAACCGATGTAACCACCTTCGCGTTGCGGCCCCGCGTCAAAGGCGAGGTTACCGTGGTGGACGAAATCGTCCAGCAAGCCTCCGAAGCGGCCAACAGTCTATTGGTACCTGAAGGAGTGACTCTGGCCACCTGGCAAGCCATCGGCGGCATCCAGCGGTTCTATTTGCGCATGCTGGACATGGAATCGGTTGGTGCCTCGAAGCTGGATAACTATCAGAACTTCGCCAAGGCTTTCCGCGTAGAGGATTACACCAAGGTCATGGCCAGCATGACGGCCAATGGTGCACGCCTAAAGCAGGCAAATGAGTTCAGCTCCAGGGAGCTGACCGAAAGTACGGAAATTGGCCCGACCTGGCTCGGGCATCTGATCATTGCCATCCAGCAACTGCAGGCTGAAGTCGAACCGCAGTCCGTGGTCAAAACACTGATGGAGGATCTTCCGGACTACTTCGAAATCCGCCCGAAGCTTATCGACCTAGTTCGCTTCCTGGAGAACAAGGCCCGCAATGAAACTGTACGTTCGGCTGCAGAGGTTCTTGTCTCACGGATGCAAACGCAGCGATTGGACTCCTGAGAGGATAAAGCATGGCGATTACCCGCTTGTCCTCACGCACTCATGCGCTGGACCAGAGCTTTCTCGTCGAGCACCTCAAAGGAGCTCGGCGCTATCGGCGAATCGCCGGCTACTTCACCAGTTCACTGTTTGAGGTCGCCGGAGAGCTGATCGATCAGATTCCCGAGGTGCAGATTGTTTGCAATGCGGACATTCAGGCAGAGGACTTGCGGGTGGCCCAGGTGTGTGAGGCCAAGCTACTGGGCAAGCTGAACGAACATTCGGTCGAGATTGAATCGCTGCTGAATCGCGAACGCTACCAACGACTGGCTTCTTTTCTAGAGAAGCGTGGCCAAGTGATCCGAGTTGCGCCTGATAACGCCTGTGGTTTCGTGCATGGTAAGGCTGGGGTGATCGATCTGGCCGATGGCCGCAGGATAGGCTTCATTGGCTCAATGAACGAGACCAGCAGTGGTTGGCAGAGCCACTACGAAATCCTCTGGTCCGACGACTCCCCCGATGGGGTCGCCTGGATCGAGGCCGAATTCGATTATCTGTGGAATGCAGCCAAGCCCCTCCCGGATGCGGTGTGCCGGGAGATTACTCGGCGCAGCCACCGCCATGAGGTATCCATCGAAGATGTGGAAGAACCTGAGCAGATAGCTCCTGCTGCCCTGATCGAGTCGCCGCTGTACCGCGAGGGGTTCTCTCTGCAACCCTGGCAACAGGGATTCGTCACGGAGTGCCTGAAGCACTACCAAGAGTATGGCGTTGTCCGCTTGCTGCTTGCGGATGAGGTCGGCTTGGGTAAAACACTCTCCATGGGAACTGCTGCACTGGCGTTAAGCCTCCTAGCAGAGCAGAAAGGGCACAGTAAGCCCGTCATCATCTTTGCACCGGCGACCCTCTGCGAGCAGTGGCAGACCGAGATGATGGACAAGCTGGGTATCCCCTGCGCACGATGGCAGACGCAGCAGAAAGCCTGGCTCGATGAGCAAGGACGAGCGATCTCAGCCGAAGGAGCTGGGCATGTTGCAAGCTGCCCACTGAAGATCGGAATCATCTCAACGGGCCTGATGCTGCGCGACTCGCCGGAGAAGGCGCATCTGCTCGGGCTCCGTGGCGGCTTTGGGCTGGTCATACTCGATGAGGCTCATAAGGCGCGCACCAGACAGGGAATGGGCAAGGACGCAGGCACACCAAATGAGTTGCTGGCGTTCATCCGTGACATTTCTGCCCGCTCAGATCACGTTCTACTGGGGACGGCAACGCCAATCCAGACTCGCCGGGAGGACTTGTGGGACTTAGTGAGGGTTCTGCATCAGGGCAAAGGTAATTTTGTGCTGGGCGGTGATTTTTCAGAATGGCACAGGTTCAAGGAGATTATCCCGATCCTATCTGGGGAAGAGGACGTAACGGATGCTGGTTATGCCTGGCGGTTGCTTCGTGCGCCATTGCCTACCGTTAACTCAACTCAAGACAGCCAAGCTCGGCGGCTGTACAGCCTGATTCGCCAGGATCTCGAGCTATCGCAGAGCGAGTGGCTTGGCGGCTCATACTCCGAGCTGGGTGAAGATGCCCGTGAGGTTATGGAGGATGCACTGGAGCGCCGCGTCGCTGGGGCTAGCTTCTTCCAACGCGAGAACCCATTTGTGCGCCATGTGGTGCTGCGCAAACGTACCACACTTGAAAATGAGGGGCTTCTCAAGGCCATTGGAGTGGACGTTCATCCTGATGTCGGACTAGTAAAGGATGTTCACCGCTTCCATGCCCTGTTTGAGGGGTTGGCTTTGCGTTCCAGTGAGGACTTCCGTGAGGCTTACAACCAGGCTCGTGGCTTCGGTAAGGCTTTGGCCAGCAGCGGACATGGAAGCGGCTTCATGAAAAATCTGATGGAGCAGCGCATATGCAGTAGTATCGTGGCAGGGATCAACACCGCCACCAGATTGCTGGGCGGCGAGACGATCACTGAAGAAAGCGATGAGGGTGAGGCTTCGGTGCAAGTACAGAGCACCGATGAGCAGCTAGCCCTGAAGCGGCTGCTAGATCGCCTGAGGCTAGTCAAGGAAGACCCAAAACTGAAAGCAATCCTGCACTACCTGGAGAACGAAGGCTGGCGTGAGCTAGGCTGCATCATTTTCAGCCAATACTACGACACCGCCCGCTGGGTGGCTGAATCGCTCGCTGCACGCTACCCCGAAGAGCCGGTAGGTCTTTATGCAGGGGCTGGTCGCAGCCGGCTTTATCGGCAAGGTGACAGCGTGGCCATCGAGCGTGAAACCCTCAAGCGCATGGTCGCGGATCGCAAGCTTCGCCTTATGGTAGCCACCGACGCAGCTTGTGAGGGACTCAATTTACAAACGCTGGGAACGTTAATCAACGTTGACCTTCCATGGAACCCGACCAAACTCGAACAACGCATCGGTCGCATCAAACGTTTCGGTCAGACGCGCGACAAAGTTGACATGCTCAATCTCGTGAACGAGCAGACGGTGGACGAAAAAGTCTACGACCGCCTTTCCGAGCGCATGAAGGACCGCTTCGATCTGTTCGGTTCGTTGCCAGATACCATAAAAGACGAATGGATTGACGATATTGAGCATCTAGGGGAATTGATGGATCAGTACATCAATGCCCAGAAACAGGAAACGGGCTTCGATCTACGGTACAACGCATCCATGCGGCCAACCGATAACGACTGGCGTAACTGCGCACAGGTCTTGTCACGTCGAGATTTTGAGACGCTGATGAGAAAGGGATGGTGATGGCCGATTACTAATCTTGATTGGAACGCCGTGCGTGGCGGAATTTTTACCCAAACGTGGTACCACTTACCAGACACAGGCATTCACGATGTTGGAGGGACGCCTGGAAGGCTAAGTTTGATGGGGTTTACCCATCCGCTAGCAAAGATAATAGCAATGAGCGGCATCGCGTGATTGAACCCGTGTGAAATGCCATTCACCCCGTGCCTTCCCAGGACCCGATTCGAGATCGAAAATCATGGAAGAACTTTGCTTGGACTCACACAGCGTCGATTTTTCCGCTGCAACGCTGGCTAGCAAATTCATAGGCGATATTTCGGGTGTTTTCAAGGTGCCTGGGTACCAACGTGGCTACCGTTGGGACACTTCGGACGTGGAGCGCCTGCTGAACGACATCTGGGAGTCCTTGAAAACCGCAGAGCTGGACCAGCCCTATAACCTACAGCCCGTCGTGGTCAAACAGCACTCACGAGCTTCAACGGCGCAGACATGTCAGTGGGAATTGGTCGATGGGCAGCAGCGCTTGACCACGATCTACCTGATACTGCTCTACATGCATAAAACGGGTTTAAACAAGGCCCCGCTGCCCTATTCACTGCACTACGAAACCCGCCCTGGGAGCGCAACATTTCTCGAAAGGCTCGGCGATGAGGGGTTGGATGACTACGACTGCAATATCGATTACTTCCACCTGCACAGGGCGTACTGCTGTATTGGGAAGTGGTTCGATGCCCACGGCGCTCGCATTCAATTCGCGGCTAACAAATTCTATGACGCGCTGTTCGAGAAAGTAGCGGTTATTTGGTATCAGGCCCCTGAAGACATAGATGCCACGGCTCTTTTCACTCGATTGAACGTCGGTAGGATACCGCTGACGGATGCGGAGTTGGTCAAAGCGTTGCTGCTATCAAGGATCAAAGTCGAACATGCCCATCGAGCCGCCGAGGTCGCTAGCCAATGGGACATCATCGAGCGCGATCTCCATGCTCCCGAACTGTGGGGTTTCACCTGCGGCAATTCCCCGAAGGTTGCCGACCACTACCCGACCAGGATCAGCCTTTTGCTCGATTCCCTGGTACCCAGCAGCCAATCACGGAAGTCAACGCGTTACTACACCTTCGAGTCTCTGCGGCAGGATATCGAAGCCGATCCGCTAGCATTTTGGCTGCGGGTTCTCAACCTTCATGATCTGATGCTTGGCTGGTTCAACAACCGCAACCTGTTCCACAAGGTGGGTTATCTGGTACTAACAGGTACGGACTTCGGAGAACTCGCTCGCTTATCCGCAAATCAAAGCAAGCGTCAATTTGAGCAGGGCCTGGATCACCGCATCAGGGAGTCGTTGGACCTCAGGGCTTCGGACGTCGAAGCGCTCAGCTACGACGACCGAAAGGACTACGACAAGTTGGTGAACCTGCTGTTGCTGGTGAATGTCGAAACCATGCGCCGGGTTCCACACGCTAATCAACGCTTCCCCTTCCACATGCACAGCGATACTGCATGGTCGCTGGAGCACATCCATGCGCAGGATGCCGAGAACCTGACTAAGGCCGAACAATGGCAAACCTGGTTAAGGCTACATTTCACCGCGCTCAAAGAGCTGGCTCCCGATACTGTCCCGCAACAGTCGCAGCTGCTGGAGGAACTAAAAATAGCTCTTGAGCGGGTCGTTACTGCGCAGAATTTCGGCAAGACCTTTCAAGACTTGGCCAGTCGTGTCGTCGCCGCTTTCAATGCGCCTGACGAGCAGACTGCCTTCGCTCATAGCCTGCATTCCATCGCCAACTTAGCTCTGCTGTCGAGGTCGGACAACAGCCTGCTGAGCAATGCGGTATTCGAGGCCAAGCGGCAAATACTACTGGATGTAGACCGCAAGGGAGGCTACATACCTGTCTGCACGCGCAATGTCTTCCTCAAGTACTACACCCCAGCGAGCGCGCACCAAAACCATTTCTGGGGCCCACAGGATCGCAACCATTACCTCGAAACAATCCTCGAGATCGCAAAGCCCTATTTCCTGCACGAAGAGAAAATGGCATGAACCACACGCTCACGTCGTACATTTTACTCTTCGATAATAACTTGCATGCGACTGATGGAATTCGAAGAATCGAAATCCCGCTGATCCAGCGCGATTATGCACAAGGCCGCCATGGCGCATCGGTGGAACGAATCCGCAAGGACTTCGTGAATGCCTTATATGACGCCGTCATGCATGACAACCGTCCTATTAGCCTGGATTTCATCTACGGCGATGTCGTGGACGGTACCCTCTACCCTTTGGATGGCCAACAGCGCCTAACTACACTCTTCCTACTGCACTGGTATCTGAGCTGGCAGGCGGGCGAGCCCATCAAAGGGCAAGCATGGCGTAACTTCACCTACGCCACCCGCGCCAGTGCCCGTCAGTTCTGCGAGGCATTGACCAACTATCGACCACCCGCCGGCGAGGCCGACCTGAAGGGTTGGATTGTCGATCAGCCCTGGTACTTTCACGGCTGGGAACATGACTCCACTATTCGCGCCATGCTGGTCATGCTGCAGGCGCTGGAACAGCGCTTTGCTAGGGCCAGCAGCGAAGCATTTGCTGCTGCTTGGGAACGTCTTGCCTCGACCGACCATCCGGCAATCAGCTTCCACCTTCTACCAGTAGTGAAGAACAAGCTTAATGACGACCTCTATATCAAGATGAACTCACGCGGCAAGCCGCTTACGCCATTTGAAAATTTCAAAGCGCATTTCGAGACGTTGCTCAAAAGCGCTTGTACTACACAGGCCGACAATTTCGCACACAGGGTTGATACCGTATGGACGGACGTCATCTGGGCTTACAAAGACGCTGATCAGCTTATTGATGATCAATTCATGCGCTACTTCCGCTTTGTGTTTGATCTTTGCGCCTGGCGCGAGGGTAATCGCGCCGACAGCAAAGTTAGCCTCGATCAGTTGGCACAAAGCCTGTTTGCCAGCGATCAGAGGAAGGCGGCCGAGCACCTAAACTTCTTGTTCGCAAGCTTCGATATCTGGGTCGAATTGGATACGAGAGATGCTTTCAACACCTGGCTGCGTGCAACCAATGTTGGATCCTCATCTGCCCTGCTGCTGTTTAATCCACTCCGCACCCAGCCCGGCCAGAGCCGCATCGACCTCTTTGGTGGTTGCTGCCGACATTACGGGGATTCCGAGTGGAGTCAGGCTCATAGCCTCCTACTCTACGCAGTGCTGCTGCACCGAATGCACAACACCGCTGATTTCCCTAAACAGTTACGTATCGTGCGCAACTTGATCGAGGCGTCCGGTGGCGGCGAGATACGCGCCCAGAATATGCCCGCCTTATTGGAAGATGTGCGCAGTGTCATCGTCGATGGAACGCTAGACGGCGTATCGACCTTCAATCAGAAGCAGATCGTGAACGAAAAGGACAAGATCAACCTCCTGGCCGTCCACCCGGAGCTGCGAGAAGTGGTCTACCGATTGGAAGACAACCGAGTGCTGCACGGCGCACTGACAGTGTTCGATCTCGACCCAGTCCAAGATCCTGCAATTTTTGTCCAGCGTGCCTTAGCGTTTTTAACCTTGTTCGAAGATGTTCACTGTTGGCCACAGTTGACAGGCGCACTGCTTTCACTGGGCGATTATTCGCGCAAGCAGGATCGTTATGGCGGCTATCAATTTTTCGATTTCGGCTCGCCGCGCAGCGAAGCTGTCTGGCGGGATCTGCTTGCAAGCAGAAAGAATCCCGAGGTGGTCCAACCCCTTACCCAACTACTCGATCAGGTCGCACAAAGCGGCAACGATCTCGCCGTGCTCAAACAGATTCAACAGGCGTTCCTCGCCGCGTGCGAACGCGATCACATGCTGGATTGGCGTTATTACCTAGTCAAGTACTTGCGCATGCGTGAAGGTAATTCGGGCCGCTATGCCATCAGCCAACGTGGTTACAGCATCTGCATGCTGGATAAAACAGTCATGCGTAGTTACTACCGCGACCCCTATCTCTCGGCAGTGGCGACCACGAGCGGCTTGAACATTCCAGACAATAACCTCTGGTTTTATGGATATGAAACTCTGCGTCGCTGCCTGGAACGAACGAGTGGCACCGTCACCATCGAAAGTGTCGACGAAGGCTGGAGACTTGCAAATTTACCTGACGAGCCTGAGTTCGTACGGCATATGGACGACATACGTTCAAGCTTCGATATTGGCAGTGACTGGATATATCGAGTGCCACAGGAGAACGGCATAGATACCACTGACCGGATCATACTCGGGGCAAAGTTGCTACATGCACTAGATAAGCGCGGTCTCTAGTGGCGGGATAGGCTCAGACGTTCACCAGCTTCTGATTATTAAGATTTCTTACGATGGTTATCTAGATGTCCGCTTTTCCAAAAGCAGATATCTACCACCGACTAATCAGGGGCAGACCGAGTTTACTTTTTGTAACGGAGACTCATTTGTCAAGTCTGTGCTTTAGCGCAGCAATGTCGCCCGGGGCTCTCGCCCCATTATCAATGATGATAGATTGATGACATAGCCAACGAAGCAACGTCCCCCCTGCAGTGCCGCAGCGCTGACTCAATCAGGGGGTTAAAATGCAGATAACGGCATTGCTGAGCTCGCCATTGCCGCACTCAGCCCATTGTATTCCAAACAGTATTCCAGCATAAAAACCAATATTGCGTTTTCCCTTAAATTCAATGACTTGAAATACCAGTTCAGCTTACCCCGGCTCAGCAACCTACGATATGAATGTATCTGTGAGCGCCAGTCGGCACTTGAGATTTGGTTACACAGCGTCAATCCGACAGGCCGGACGTCCATGCAACCACGCTCAGGATTAGCCCATCGCACCCAAAACCTCAGACTTCCCCCCTTCCCTGTAGTCTATTTCCCAAAGATACTCCCCTCCCCTGTTTCCCGTTGCGTGAGCCTTCCCAGCGTCCTAGTCTCACTCCGTCGTTGCCAACCCAACGACACGACTTTGACAGGTCGCAGCGGTAAACAACTAAGCGGTCGCCCTTATGGCGGCTGTACGTGCGGGCACGCTTGCGTGCGCCGGATCTTGTTGTTTCCGCCGGTCTGTCAACCCACGTACAGCTGCCACCCACCGTTTGACAGCGGCGGATGTCGGCCCAGCAACGGAAGCAACTCATGTTAAAAATCGTCCCCGACCCACCACCCACCCCCGCCACCCTGGAAGACACCCTAACCCTAGCCGCCGACTACGCCCTCTGCGCCGAAGCCGTGGCCCAACAAGCCCTCCTCATGCAGCCCCGCTCCCCGGCAGCCCCCCTGATCATGGCCTCCATGCACGAGCTCGAATCCCTGCGCCGCCTGCTGGAATCCGCCCTCCTGCAAATCCACCACCCTCCCTCGCGACACCCCACGCACTAACCCTCAAGCCCCTGGCTCAAGCAATTCGTCAGTAACCCAGCCGCAGTTCAAAAACAGCCAGCCCAAAACCTTCAGGGAGCCACACCCATGTCCACCCCAGACACCCCCTGCACCCTCGGCCAAACCGTCTTCTACCAAGGCGAAAACCACACCCACGCCCTGTTCCGCATCGAACCCGGCATCTCCTGCCAACACGCGCGCGAACAGGCTTCGGAATTGATGGGTTACGCCCGCGACCTCACCCTCGAAGGCTTGATGGAAGACAAACCCAAACTGATCTGGGCCGCCCACTACCTCTGCGCACTCGGCAAAGCCCTGCTGGACGACGCTGAACTGGGCATGATGCGCTGACCCCGCGCCCCCGGCGCACCTGCGCGCCGGGGCTGTCGATCAGGTCAAACCGGGCCCGGCACCTGGGGCACTGCGCGCCCCGAAAGAAAACGCGGCAACACCACCATATGCGGCAGTGCAAACGCCGCCAGCACCACGAACAGCGCCCGAATGCCAGTCTGTTCCTGCTGCCAGAACACAGCCCCACCCACCAAGGCAAACATCCCTGCCCCGACGAGCACTGGCCAGGTGCGATGCAGGTAGTCGCCCATCGACAAGGCACCTACCATGCGCTCGCGCACACGGGTTTGGGGTTCGGCGTGCAGCAGGTAGAACCCGAGCGCAAACCCGATCAGCGGCGGGGTTACCACCACCAGCAGCAAGGTCAGCGCCAGTCGTAGGTCACGCTGTTGCCAGGCATTCATCAGCAGCACACCGAGAGCAATCAGGCCGGCACACGCCAGCGTCACCGCTAGCCATCCGCCCAAGGCAGAAGAGGCACCGGCCGCCATCGCCAGGTTGAGCAATTGGGCTACTGCGTCACTGTGCAGCACCGCAGGCCCGCCCAGGATGAACAGCCCCAGCGCTATCTGTTCATGCCGCCGCTGGAACACCTCGTCCTCATGGGCGAAGTGCCAAACCGACAGTAATAAAAAGGCGGTAAGCGCCAGCGCCCCCGCCACTTGCCAGACCAAGGCGCACACCACGGCCACGCCTAGGTAACTGAGCACAAAGCGCCTGCGCTGCCCGTGCTCGATCAGGTACAGGTCGCTTGCCCCATGCAGCAGGCCAAGCCCGAGCCCGACCAGCAGCACGTAAGCCAGCGGTGCCAGCCCGCCTGCAAGGCTGGCCGCTATCGCCAGCCCCACAAGGGCGCGCCAGCTGCGCCCTGTGCAGGTCATGCTCAGTAGCCTCGGCCTACCGGCACGGCGCGCAGGTTACGTTCCGAAGTGAAGGCGTAGACGACCTTGGCCAGCACGTCGAGCACCAGGAATACCCATACGGTGGTGGCGTCGCTCACGGCCCAGAAGCCTTCAGGGCCGACGGCGAAGACCACGGGGTAGATCAGCCACAGCACGGTGAGAAAGCCTACGTTGCGGCGGTAGGCGGGGCTGACGCCGGGTTGTTGGCTGGCGATGCTGGCGACAGGTTTCCACAGCAGGTACAGCACGCCGGCAAAGGCGGCGCAGGACCAGGCGAAGAACACCCATTTGATCACGCCGTAAGGGGCCAGGGAGGCGATCAGGCCGGTGACGATCATGATCACATCGAGGGTGACGATGGCGGTGATGTAGCCGCTTTTGCCGTACAGGTCGCGGGTGCCGTAGTAGGCGGAGCTGACGACGCCGGCCAACAGCAGTGGGGTGGTGAAGGCCCAGTCCACGTAGCGGGCCAGGTAGGTGACGCTGCCGTCGACTTTGATCAGGTTGCCGACGCCCAGGTACATGCACAGGTAGGCGGTGGCGGCGATGAAGGGGACGGCGGCGTGGATGAGGGTGTGGCCCAGAAGCGGGCCGTAGTGTGCGCCTTTGATGTAGATGGCCAGTGATGCCAGGGCCATGACGATGAAACCGATCAGCAAGGGGGTTTGAATCATTTGAGGCTCCGCTACCAGCAGTAAAAGGCCCGGGTGCATGCAAGGGGATGCCGGGGTTCGCCGCGGTTTATTTAGCCGCTTCGTTTACGGATGGAGAGGGGGGTGAGATTTTTGGTTCAAAATGTTTCGGGGGTCGGTTGAGATCTTTTCCAGGTCACGCGATCTACTACTGTGGGAGCGGCCTCGCGCCGCGATGGGCTGCGAAGCGGCCCCAGGATTTCAGCCCGCAGCTCAAATCGCCGGGGCCGCTATGCGGCCCATCGCGGCGCAAGGCCGCTCCCACACGGAGGGCGTGTTTCTGTCAGATCACCGAGTCATCGGAGCACGCGCCCCTGCTAGATCACCGCTTCGTCAGCCCATCAAACGCCTTGTCCAACCCCGCATCCGCATCCACCAGCTTCTGCCGCCGCTGCTCCATCCACGCCTGATCCTCCTTCAACCGCGCCTGGGCCTCAGCCAACATGCGCCGCACTTCTTCAGGCTGCGGCCCACCAGTACCCTTGCGACTTTGCACCATGGCGCGGGGGGACAGGCTGGCGCGGAAATCCGCTTCGCTCAGGGGCAGGGTGTTGTCCTTCCATTTGTATTTGTCCGCCGCCTGGGTGAACAACGCCTGCGCATCGGCGTAGGCAAAGTCCTTGGGCAAGGTGCCGTCGGCGCGGGCTTTTTCGACGATCAGCGAGGCGAAGCTGTGGCCGATGCGGAAGGGGACGTGGTGCTTGCGCTCCAGGGTGTCGGCCAGCTCCATGGAGGTGGTCCAGTCGGCGTCCAGTTCTTCTTCGGCGCGTGCGGCGTTGATTTCAGGGCGTCGAGCACCTGGTCCAGGCGCTTGAACATGTCGCCCGTAGAGCGGAACAGGCCCAGGTCGTCGAAGGCGGCCTTGTAGTCGGTCATGCCGGTGGTGACGTTGTGGGCGCGCAGGGTGGTGGCGTTGGCCAGGCCGACCACGTCGGAGGCGGCTTCGCGGGTGCGCATCAAGAGGCCAGGGTTGCGCTTTTGCGGCATGGCGCTGCTGGTGTAGGTGGCCCCTTCGTCGAGCAGCAGCCAGGGGCGGGTCTGGTGGTACTGGGTGTGAATGTCGCCGATGAAGGCGCCGATGCGAATGGCCGAGGACGAGACCAGGCCGGCGGCTTCCAGCGGAATGTCGTAGGTCGAGACTTGGCTGGCGTCCAGCGAGTTCTCGCGCACGCCGTCAAAGCCCAGCAGCTGGGCCAGGCGCTCGCGGTTGATGGGGTAGCCGGAGTTGGCCAGTACGGCGGTGCCCATGGGGCTGAGGTTCAGGCGGGCGTATAGCTCGTGCAGGCGCTGGGCGTCGCGCTCGAACGAGGCCTCGTAGGCCAGCAGGTAATGCGCGTAACTGATGGGCATGGCTTGCACGCCGTTGGTGTAGGCCGGTACCAGGGTATCGACGTGCTGGGCGGCCAGCGTGAGCAAGCGCTGGCGGGTGGCGTCCAGGGCGTCGCCGTAGGCCAGCACGTGGCGGCGCAGCGAGGCCAGGCGGTAGGTGGCGTACATGTCCTGGCGGCTGCGCCCCGAGTGAATCAGCGAGGCCTCGGGGCCGACCTTGTTGGTGATGATCTGCTCCAGTTGCAGCACATCGCTGGGGCGCTTGCCGTCTGGCTGGGTGGCCTGGTCGATGGCGTGGCGTACCCCGCCTGCAATGGTCGCGGCCTGTTCGGCGGTGACGATGCCGGCTTCCTTGAGCATCACCAGCGAGGCTTTGTTGATGCGGTTGAGGTAGTCGAACTGGGTCTCGCCGTGGCGCTGGCCGTCGGGGGTCTTTTCCACGAAGGCGCCGATCTTGCGAGCCTGCTCGGCGCATTCGGCGGTGGTCTTGCACGGGTTGTCGGCGGTGTTGGCGGCCTGGGCCGCGGGGCTGGTGAGCCAGGCGCAGGCGATGGCAAGGCACAGCAGTGATCTTGTTGTTGTCATGGTGGGTCCGCTCGGGGCTTGTGGAAGGCAGGCGGGCTGGTGGCACCCTTGGAAGGTCAACCTACACCCCTGCCCCCTTGGCCGAAAGTGAAGCCACCGCCGGGTAGGCGGTGGCGTCGGTGCAAGGGCAGGGTTGATCGAGCCGCTGGTTAGGGCATGCCGAGAAACTCTGGCAGCGCCAGGGAGATGTACGGCACGTAGGTGACCAGGATCAGGAACAGCAACAAGATCGACAGCCACGGCAGCGCTGCCCGAATGGTCTGGCCCAATGTCAGGCCCGTCACGGCACTGGTCACGAACAGGTTCAACCCCACTGGCGGGTGAACCAGTCCGATCTCCATGTTCACCACCATCACGATGCCCAGGTGGATCGGGTCGATGCCCAGTTCCATGGCGATCGGGAAAAAGATCGGCGCCAGAATCAGGATGATCGCCGACGGCTCCATGAAGCTGCCGGCAATCAGCAGCACCACGTTGACCATGATCAGGAAGCCGATGGGCGTCAGGCCTTCGGAGAGCACCCACTGGGTGATCTGCTGCGGGATCTGCTCGGTGGTCAGCACATGGGCGAACAGCATGGCGTTGGCGATGATGAACAGCAGCATGATGGTCAGCCGCCCGGACTCCAGCAACACCTTGGGGCACTCGCGCCAGGTCATGTCCTTGTACACGAACAGGGCGATGAACGCCGAGTACACCGCCGCCACGGCCGCCGCTTCAGTGGGGGTGAACATGCCGCTGTAGATGCCGCCCAGGATGATCACCAGCAACAACAGCCCCCAGAACGCCCGCCGCGCCGCCGTAAGCCATTCGCGGAAGCTGGCACGTGGCTGGGCAGGCAGCTTCTTGACCCGCGCCACGATGTAGATGGCTACCATCAGCGACACGCCCAGCAAGATCCCAGGGATCACGCCAGCCATGAACAACTTGCCCACCGACGTTTCGGTCGCGGCTGAATAGACCACCATCACGATCGACGGGGGGATCAGGATGCCCAGCGTACCGGCGTTACAGATGATGCCGGCGCCGAATTCCTTCGGATACCCCGAGCGCACCATGCCGGCCACGGCGATCGAACCCACTGCCGCCACCGTGGCCGGCGACGAGCCGGACAACGCAGCGAACAACATGCAGGCCAGCACGGCGGCAATGGCCAGGCCGCCCCGAATGTGCCCCACGCAGGCGTTGGCAAAATCGATCAGCCGCTGCGCCACGCCGCCGGTGGTCATGAAGGCGCCAGACAGCAGGAAGAAGGGGATCGCCAGGAAGGTGTAGCTATCAGAGGTTTCGAACAGCTTGATCGCCAACGAACTGAGCGAATCCTGGCTGAACAGCAGAATCGACACCGCCCCCGACAGGCCCAGGGAAATGGCGATGGGCACGCCCAGGAACATGAAGATGAACAGCAGCAGGAACAGGCAGATGACGGTCATTGCTGCGACTCCTCACCGGGGTTGGCCAGCTTGCTCGCCTCGGCCGCTTCGTCGGCCAGGCCCAGGTTGATCTGGCGGTGGGTGTAGATGCGGTAGAGGATTTCCAGGTAGCGCACGATGATCAAAGCGAACCCGAAAGGCACAATCATCGCGATGTGGCCGATCTTGATGCCGTAGCGGTCCAGGTCTTCGGCCCCGATGCCAGCCGCCAGCACAGCGCTGACCCACTTGATGCTGGCAGTCAGAAACAGCCCGGCATACGCCAGGCAACAGGCGCAGGCAACCATGGCCAGCACACGCTGCACCGGCTTGCGGGTGCGCCTGACCAGCACATCGACCCCAAGGTGGCCGGCGGTACGTACGCCATAGGCGATGCCGAAGAAGATCAGCCAGCCAAACAGGGCCTTGGTCAGGGCGATGCTCCAGGTCATTTCCTGGGCGTAGCCCATCAAGTGGTCACCGATGTTCAACAGCGGCTCGCTGGCAAAGGTCCAACGGTCGCTCAAGTTGTAGAACATCGTGTAGAGGTTGTTCAGCGCTACGTAGATGAAGGTGATGAGGGTCATGGCCGCCAGAAGAAAGGCGATCATGCCTTCCTCGAAGCGCTCCCAGACGCGCCGTAACGTTTGCATGGGCATTCTCCGCGCAGAATGAGGCTGAGCCGCCCACGCAGGGGCGGCTGCAGGCGGGGCCAATCAAGAGGCTGTGTTGGCGTCCTGGGCGGCTTTGATCAGGTCGGCGCCAATCTGGCCTTCGAACTTGTCCCAGACCGGACGCATGGCTTTGCGCCATTCGTCACGCTGCTCGGGGGTGAGCGCATCGACCTCGCTGGTCTTGGCGTCGATGATCTTCTGCCGCGAGGCCTGGTTCAGCGCCTCGGCCTGTTTGTTCACCTCGACGGTGACCTTGTCCATGATGCCCTGCAGTTCGGTGCGCACATCTTCAGGCAGGCCGTTCCAGAACTTGGCGTTGGTGATCACCATGTAGTCGATCAGGCCGTGGTCGGTCTCGGTGAAGAACGGCTGCACTTCGTTGACCTTCTGGCTTTCGTAGTTCGACCAGGTGTTCTCGGTGCCGTTGACGGTGCCGGTCTGCAAGCCTTGGTACACCTCGGCAAAACTCATCTTGCGCGGGTTGGCGCGCACGGCCTTGAACTGCTCTTCCAGCACGCTGGAGGCTTGTACGCGGAACTTCAGGCCACGGGCATCCTTGGGCAGCAGGATCTTCTTGTTAGCCGACAGCTGCTTCAAGCCGTTATGCCAGTAAGCCAGGCCGCGGATGCCCTTGTCTTCCATGGAGGTGAGCAGCGCCTTGCCCTGGGGCCCCTGCTGAAAGCGGTCGACCGCCGCCAGGTTGTCGAACAGAAACGGCAGGTCGAAGATTTGCACCTGCTTGTTGTAGTGCTCGAATTTGGCCAGCGAGGGCGCCAGCATCTGCACGTCGCCCAGCAGCAGCGCTTCCATTTCCTTGCCGTCGCCGAACAGCGACGAGTTGGGGTAAACCTCGACCTTGACCTTGCCCTTGAGCTTGTCATCGGCCTCCACGAGCTTCTGGAACATGAGCGCGCCCTGGCCTTTGGGCGTGCTGTCGGCCACCACGTGGGCGAACTTGATGATGACCGGGTCCGCGGCGTAAGCGAACGAGGTCAGGGAGACGGCGGCGGCGCAGAACAGCGCCTGGGTCAGCTTCAACATGGGTTTCACCTGTTATTGTTGTTGGTAAGGTCAGCAGGGAAGCGTAGCCAAGATTACGGTGGCGCAAGTATAGGTGTTTGGGGAATCTGCTTTTGTGTAAGGCTGCGTTCGGCAAAAGCGAACGCCGCCCCTCATGCCTTGGCCTGGACCATAGCCACTAGCCAGCGTGGGCCAATGCCAGCAGGCGTTGCGCGCGCAACACCACCGGGGCATCGACCATCTGCCCGTCCAGCTGGAAGGCCCCTGCCCCACCCGCCGCTGCGCTGCCCTCGAGCACGCGCTGCGCCCAGGCCAGTTCGTGCTCGCTGGGCTGCAAGGCCTCGTGAATCACCGGCACTTGGCTTGGGTGAATGCACAGCGCCCCGCCATAGCCCATGTCGTAGGCATGGCGCATGGCCTCGCGCTGCCCTTGCGGGTCGCGGATCGCAGGAAACACACCGTCCAGCGGCGGCGCCAGGTCGGCGCCCCGGGAATGCAGTTGCACGGCCATGCGGGCCTGGTCGATGAAGCGTTGGCCTGCCGGGCTGTCGGTGTTCAGGCAAAGGTCCAGCGCCAGGTCCAGGCTGCCGAACGACAAGCGCTCGACGCCCTCGGCGCCGGCGATACGTTCAAGGGCCAACAGCCCCTTGGCGGTCTCGATGATCGGCACGACGGCTTTGCCCGTGCGGGCGGCAACCGCCACCTGTGCGGCGCTCTCGACCTTGGGCAGCAGCACCGTGGTCACGCCCAGGTGCTGCGCGCACAACTGCAAGTCCTCGGCGTGGTTTGCATGGCTGGGTGCGTTGACCCTCACCCACACCCGGGCGTCGGGGTGTTCGCCCAGAAAGCGCGCCAGGTGCTCGCGGGCCTGGGCCTTGAGCGGTTCTTCGACCGCGTCTTCGAAGTCCACGATCACGGCATCGGCACCGGCAGCCAGGGCCTTGGCGAAGCGCTCCGGGCGGCTACCGGGCACGAACAGGGCGGAGCGAACGATGGGGTATGGCATGCTTTTGCTCCTCTACTAAACCACGCCTGCGCTGTTCAATTGCGCCTGCTGATCATCGCCATACCCCAGCTCGGCCAGGATCGCGGCGGTGTGCTGGCCCAGTGCAGGCACCGGGTCCATGCGCGGGCTGAAGGCCGCGTTGCGCCCCGGCGGCAGCAGGGACGGCAGCTTGCCCGCCGGGCTGTCCACCTCGCGCCAGCGGTCACGGGCCTGCAACTGGGGATGCTGCCACACCCCTTGCATGTCGTTGACCCGGGCGTTGGCGATCTGGGCGGTCTCAAGGCGCGCCACGACGTCTTCCAGGCTCAGCGCGGCGAAACCGTCGACGATGATCTGGCGCAGCAGGTCGCGGTTCTCCGAGCGCAGGTAATTGGCGCAGAAGCGCTCGTCAGTGGCCAACGCCGGGTCGAGCAGCACCTTCTCGCAGAACAGCTGCCATTCACGCTCGTTCTGCAACCCCAGCATCACCGTGCCGCCATCGCCTGTGGGGAAAGGGCCGTACGGGTAGATGGTAGAGTGCGAAGCACCCGCGCGAGGCGGTGGCGGTGCGCCGTTGTAGGCGTAATACATGGGGTAACCCATCCACTCCACCAGGCTTTCGAGCATGGACACGTCGATGCGGCTACCCACCCCGGTGCGATCACGCAACAGCAGGGCCGAAAGCACGCCGGTATAGGCGTACATGCCAGCGGCGATATCGGCCACCGAGCATCCAGCCTTGGCCATCCCCTCCTCGCCTGGGCTGCCGGTGACCGACAAGAAACCGCCTTCGCTTTGAATCAGCAGGTCGTAGGCCTTTTTCTTCTCATAGGGGCCGCCTTCACCGTAGCCGGAAATATCGCACACGATCAGCCGCGGGAAGCGCGCATGCAGGGCCTCGAACCCCAGGCCCATGCGCGCCGCAGCGCCAGGTGCGAGGTTTTGCACCAGCACATCGGCCTTGGCCAGCAGCCCTTCGAGGATGGCATCGGCCTGAGGCTGCTTAAGGTCCAGGGTCAGGCTTTCCTTGGAGCGGTTGGTCCACACGAAGTGGGACGCCAGGCCGTCGACGCGCTGGTCATAGCCTCGGGCAAAATCACCGCTGCCGGGGCGTTCGACCTTGATAACCCGGGCGCCCAGGTCGGCCAGTTGGCGGGTGCAGAACGGCGCGGCGATGGCGTGTTCCAGGCTGACGACGGTGATGCCGTCCAGGGGGCGAGGGGCAGATGCACTCATGGCAAGGTCCTGTGCGGGAGTCATGGCAGGTCGGCCAGCGAGCGGGTATCGCGCAGCTGCCAGACACGTTGGATCAAGGCACGGCCGTCGGCCGCACTGCGCTGGCCGGCGTAGGCCAGCAAGCGCTGGAATTTGTCCTCCAGTTCCGCGCGGGACAAGGTGTTGCCGGGGTCGCCCTTGGGTTCGTCAATGGCAGCAGTGAAGCGGCGCCCGTCCTTGCAGCCCACTTCTACCCGGCCCAGCCACCGGGCCGGATAGGCGGCGTCCACCTCGGGGTCCAGCTGCATGCGCACCTTGTCGCGGAACCCCGCCACGTCCGGGTCGCTCAGGGCCAGGTCGCGGAATGTCAGCAACTGCGCGCTGCCGTGCACGGCAATCAGGCCGAGCACCGTGCCCATGGAGAACTTGGCCTGGTGCACGCTGGTGGGCACCTTCACCCGGCCGAGCACGTCGATGGCGCCCTGGTGCACGTGGGCGATCACCTCGGCGATGTCGCCGTGGCGCAGCCCTTCGCGCTGCATCAGTTCGAGCAAGGCATCGGCCGCCGGGTGGGTGTGGCGGCACGAGGCGTGGAACTTGAACGAGGTTTCGGCCAGCGCCCAGCGGCTGCCCAGGCGGTCCGACAGGCGGGCCGGGTCGGCGTCGCTGGACATGCCGGCCGCCAGGCCCTGGTCGCCTTCCAGGATGTTGCGCGCCCCGCTCAGGCCATCGGCGGTCAGGTAGGCCGCCAGCAGCCCGTCGGCAGCGGCCTTGGCGGTGTGCAGCTGTTTCGAATCGGCCGCATCGCGCAAGAACTCCCACAGCCCGGCCGCCTGAGTGCCGGCACTGCCCAGCACGTTGATGAACTGGGCCTGGTCGAAGTTCATCAGCTTGCCCACCGCGACAGCCGCCGCCAGGGTGCCGACGGTGGCGGTGGTGTGGAAAATGCGGTAGTGCGAGCGGCCCATGAATTCGCCGATGCGAATGCCAGCCTCGTAGCCGGCCACAGCCGCCAGCAGCAGGTCCGGCCCCGACTTGTCCAGGTCCTGCGCGGCAGCCAGGGCTGCGGAAAACACCACCGTGGCCGGGTGCAGCACCGAGCTGTTGTGCAGGTCGTCCTGCTCCACCAGGTGCGACGCTGCGCCATTGACCAAGGCAGCGAAATACGGCGAGGTGCCACGGCCGGTGCTCATCAACCGGGCTTTACCGGCAGGTGGCCCCATGCGCTCGGCGTAGCGCTCGAACAGCGGCACCGGGTGCGCGCCCTGGCTGGCCAGGGCCGAGCCGAGCCAGTCGAGGAACAGGTCTTCGGTACGCGCCAGCACGGAGGGCGGGATGTCCTGGTAGCGCAGGTCGGCCAGGAAGGTGGCCAGTGCTTGGGTATCACGCATGGGCATACCCTCCTTCAGAAGCTGCGCGGCAGCTCGAGCAGGTGCTCGGCCACGTACGACAGGATCAGGTTGGTGGAAATCGGCGCCACCTGGTATAGGCGGGTCTCGCGGAATTTGCGCTCCACGTCGTACTCGTTGGCAAAGCCGAAGCCGCCGTGGGTTTGCAGGCAGGCGTTGGCCGCCTCCCACGAGGCTTTTGCTGCCAAGTACTTGGCCATGTTCGCGGCAGCACCGGCGTTGGCGCCGCTGTCGTACTCGGCGCACGCCCGCCAGCGCATCAGGTCGGCCGCCTCCAGTTCGATGTGGGCTTCGGCGATGGGGAATTGCACGCCCTGGTTCTGGCCGATCGGGCGGCCGAACACCACGCGGTCGCGGGCGTACTGGCTGGCCTTTTCGACGAACCAGCGCCCGTCGCCGATGCACTCGGCAGCGATCAGCGTACGCTCGGCGTTCAGGCCGTCGAGGATGTAGCGAAAACCCTTGCCCTCCTCGCCGATCAGGCTGCTGGCCGGGATGCGCAGGTTGTCGAAGAACAGCTCGTTGGTTTCGTGGTTGACCATGTTGGCAATCGGCTGCACGGTCAGGCCGTTGCCAATGGCCGTGCGCAGGTCCACCAGGAAGATGGACATGCCTTCGGACTTGCGCGTGACCTGCGCCAGCGGCGTGGTACGCGCCAGCAGGATCATCAGGTCCGAATGCTGGATGCGCGAGATCCACACTTTCTGCCCATTAATCACGTAGTCGTCGCCTTCGCGCACGGCCGTGGTCTTGAGCTGCGTGGTGTCGGTGCCGGTGGTCGGTTCGGTCACGCCCATCGACTGCAGGCGCAGCTCGCCGCTGGCCAGCTTGGGCAGGTAATGACGTTTCTGTTCCTCGCTGCCGTGGCGCAGCAAGGTGAACATGTTGTACATCTGCCCGTGGATGGTGCCGGAGTTGCCACCGCAGTGGTTCACTTCCTCGAGTATCACCGACGCCTCGGCCAGGCCCAGCCCTGAACCGCCGTAGGCCTCGGGGATCATCGCCGACAGCCAGCCGGCGTCGGTCATGGCCTTGACGAAGGCTTCGGGGAAGGCCTTCTGCTCGTCCAGGGTGCGCCAGTATTCGGCCGGAAATTCGGCGCACAAGGCGCGCACGCCTTCGCGGATGGCGTTGAGGTCATCGCTGTCGTAGCTGTGCATGGCAGGCTTCTCTACGGTGCTGAAAGGGGGTCAGTCGAAGGTGACGTCGGCGCTTTGCGCCACGCCGGCAGCGTTGCCGGCCCACAGGCGCGCCTGGCCTGGGCCGTCGAGGCAGCCGCTGAGCTGGAAGGGCGTGGGCAGGGTCAGCGGGCGCAGGCTGCGGTAGCTGTAGCGGCGCAGGCGGGCACCGGGGTTGGCGCGCAGAAAGGCCCGCAGGTTGAGCGTCGCGATCAGGGGGCCGTGCACCACCAGGTCCGGGTATCCCTCGGTGGCGGTGACATAGGGGTAGTCGTAATGGATGCGGTGGCCGTTGAAGGTGACCGCCGAATAGCGGAACAGCAGGGTCGCGGTGGGCGTGACGGTTTCACCCCAGGTGCCGGTTTCACAAGGCTCGCCCGTGCTCGCCTTGGGCGGGGTCGGCTCGCGGTAGACGATGTCCTGCTCTTCGCGGATGCACAGCTGGTCGTGCTGAGTGTAGTCATGGCGCACCGTCACGAACAGCAAGGCGCCGCTGCGGCCGTGTTTCTCCTCGATGTGCAGGATGGTCGAGGTACGCTGCGCCTCGCCGCCGACCACCAGCGGGGCGATGAACTCGACCCGGCCACCGGCCCACATGCGGTTGCGCCCGTCAGCCGGCGGCAGAAAGCCCCCGCGTGCCGGGTGCCCGTCGGTGCCCAGTTGCGCTTCGGGTACAGGGTCTTGAAAGAAGCACCAGGTCCACAGCGGCGGCAACGCCTCGCCATGGGCCGGGGCGGTCTCGCCGAACGTCGCCGCGATGCGCTGCACCAGGTTGCGGCTGAGCACATCCCAGGCGTGCTCGGTGCGGCCGAGCCAAGGGCTGTAATCAAAGGGCGTAGTGGGCATGGGTGGGCCTCTGGAATTGTTGTTATGGCAGGCCGCTTGCAGGCGCGTCATCGACGCTGCGCAGGCGACAGGGACGATCATGCGACCCTGTCGCGCATTCTGTGAATTTGCATTTCCATAACCCGGCGTTCATAAATGCCGAACGCCTTCCCTACCCAGGACTTGCCCATGCACTTCGATCTGGCTGACTTGCGCCTGTTCATCCACATCGGCGAATCTCCCAGCCTGACCCAGGGCGCCCGCCGTGCCCACCTCTCTCCCGCCGCCGCCAGTGCGCGTATCAAGGCGCTGGAAGCGCAGCTCGACACGCGCTTGCTGTACCGCGACAGCCGCGGCGTCGAACTGACCCCGGCCGGGCACACGCTGTTGACCCACGCACGCCTGGTGATGCGCCAGGTGGATTACCTGAAGGCGGAGTTCACCCAGTTCGGCGGCGATTCGGCGGGGCATATCCGCATCTTTGCCAACACCACGGCGGTGACCGAGTTTCTGCCCGAGGTGCTGGCAGGCTTCCTGGCGCAACGGCCGGGGGTCACGGTCGACCTGCAGGAACGCCTGTCCCGCGACATCGTGCGAGGCGTGCTCGATGGCAGCACCGACATGGGCATCATCGCCGGCCCCGTGGAGGCCAGCGGCCTGCAGGTGATGCACTTCAGCACCGATCGGCTGGTGCTGATCGTGCCCGCCGGCCACGAGCTGGCCAACCGCCGCCAGGTGACCTTGAAACAGACTCTGGCCTACCAGCACATCGGGCTGCACGACGGCAGCACCCTGCTGACCTTTCTGCGCGACCAGGTCGAGCGCATGGGTGAAACCCTGGCCCTGCGTATCCAGCTGTCGGGCTTCGAGGCCATCTGCCGCATGGTCGAGGCAGGCGTGGGCATCGGCATCATTCCCGAGTCATCCGCATCGCGCCACAGCCACACCATGAACCTGGTGACCATCGCCCTGGACGAACCCTGGGCCGAGCGCGAACGCAGCATACTCGTCCGGGAGCTGGAGGCCCTGCCGGGGACGGTGCGCGCATTGATCAAGACGTTGATGCCCGCGAACTAGGTAAGCCATTACGCTCGGGTTATCTGGCCGTCAGATCGGGTGCAGGACAATGGTCAGATTTGCACTGCAGAAGGATAAATCCTACTGTGGCGCGTCGTTTTGGATATGGACAATAAGGATATGGCCCAAATCATCCCAACACTCGGCGCGTGCCGTTTCGACTCGCCCGGGGAAAAACGCCTGGCTGAGCGCCTCGAAAAGAAACTCCCCGATGACTGGTTATGCTGGTTCAACGTGCCGGTTGGCCCAAAGGGGCTGCAGCCGGACTTCGTCCTCCTGCACCCTGAAGTGGGCTTGCTCATTCTCGAGGTCAAGGACTGGAAGCTGAGCTCGCTGAAAGAGGTGACGATCAACGAGGTCACCAAGCTTGAGAACGGCCGCGAAGTCACCGTCATCAACCCCATGGCGCAGGCCCGCAAGAACGCGTTCGAAACGAAGGAAGCGCTGGAAAAGGACCCCGCGCTGACCCAGAAGCCAGGCTCTATCCGAGCGGGCAAACTGTTGATGCCCTATACCTGGGGCGTCGTGCTGCCAGAGATGACGCGCAAGGAATTCACCTCGCTGCAAGCCGGTTCGGCCTTGCAAAGCCTGCGTGTTATCTGCAAGGACGAAATGTTCGAAACCGTGGATGCAGGCCTGTTCGAACAACGCTTCAAGGCCATGTTCGTGCAGCACTTTCCCGTGGCGCTGTCGGACGAGCACGTGGACCGCGTGCGTTACCACCTGTTCCCGGAAATCCGCCTGAACCCGGCACGTGCCCAGTTCGGGCTGTTCGGTGAGCAGGAGGCGCCCATGCCCAGCCTGATCAAGGTCATGGACCTGCAGCAGGAGCAACTGGCGCGTTCCATGGGCAGTGGGCACCGGGTGATTCACGGCGTGGCCGGCAGCGGCAAGACCATGGTCCTGGTGTACCGCAGCCTCTACCTGGCGCGCACCTCCAGCAAGCCGGTGCTGGTGTTGTGCTACAACAAGACCCTGGCAGCGCGCTTGAACCAGGTGCTCAAGGCGCACCAGCAAGACGTTCAGGTAGTTGCCATGAGCTTTCATGCCTGGTGTCGCAAGCTGCTGACCGATGCGCAGCTGCCCATCCCTCAACTCAAGGGGCAGAAGTTCTTCCAGGCGCTCGAGGACGATGTGCTCAAGCACATGGCGGACGGCAAGCTGGACGCTGATCGGTATGCCGCGATCCTGATCGATGAGGGCCACGACTTCAAACCGGAGTGGTTCCGCCTGGTCGTTCATCAACTCGACCAGGAGCAGGAAAACCTGCTGGTGCTCTACGACGACGCCCAGGCCATCTACCGCGGCAAGGCCACCCTTGCCTCGAAGATGACATTCAGCTTCGCCAGTGTAGGGATCAAGGCGTCAGGGCGGACCACCATCTTGCGCATCAACTACCGCAATACGCTGGAAGTGCTGTCGGTCGCGCATGCGTTTTCCAAGGATTTGCTCAGCGCCCGGGATGCCGAAGATGACCATATCCCGGTACTGGCCCCGCAAAGCGCAGGCCGGCGCGGCGACTTGCCGCAACTGCTCAGCCACCCTGGGCTTGTGCAGGAAGCCCAATGCCTTGTCGCCCGGCTTGAGCATGAGCAGGCAAACGGCCGGGCCTGGCAAGACATGGCCGTGATTTACCGAGAAGGTTTCCAGGCCACCTGGATCGAGGACACACTCAAGGCCGCGGGCATCCCGTACACCAGCGCCAAGACCGTTTCCAAACGCAGCGCGCTGTATGGCGAGAACACGGTGAAGATCGTGAGCATGCATTCGAGCAAGGGGTTGGAATTCGGGTTCGTGGTGATTCCGCGCTTGCACGAGATGCCGGTGCAGGGCGAAGACGAAGCCGATGAGATGCGCTTGCTGTATGTAGCCATGACCCGCGCCGTGGACAGGCTGGTGATGACCCATCAGACCCACTCCGGATTCACCGAACGCCTGCAGGAGGCAGTGGCTCAGGTTCAAGCGAGCCTTTAGCTGCTTGATAGTGCGGGACTAAGGGTTGCGCGGTATTAGTGGACGCGGCCTCGCCGGGATGCCGGACCGGCCGCGATGGGCCGCGAAGCGGCCCCAACATTTCAGCTCCACATTAGAGCTCAAGGCCTACCGTGCGGCTCACAACGGCCAGACTGCACAGGCCATCGATTGCAGCCTCTACAGACACTGCTCAGCCCCCCAAATAATGGCTTACCAGCTATAACTCACCCGCGCCGTCACCTCACGCCCAGGGTTGTAATAATCAGCCGTCCCCGAGCCCACCACGTGCTGTTCATCGAACAGGTTGCTCACGTTCACCGCCAGGTCGGTGCCCTTGGCGATCTGGTACTTGAATGCCGCGTCGAACAACGTGGTGCCGTCGGTCTTCTTGGTGTTGGCCGCATCCATGTAGTAAGCCCCCACGTACCGTGCGCCCAGCCCGACACTCACGTCGGTCGCCGGAATGTCGTAGTACGTCCACAACGAAGCCGAGTGCCTGGGCGCGGTGGCAAAAGCGTTGCCCTTGAGCGAAGAGCCGTCATACAGCGACCCGCGTTTCACATCGGTGTCCATGTACGAATAGGCGCCAATCACGCTGATATCAGCCGTCACCTGAGCCTTGGCTTCCAGGTCCAGGCCGCGTGCGTGGGACTCACCGACGGTTTGCTGTTCGATGATGCCGCTGGGCAGTACCACAGCGATGGTGACGTTTTCCTGGGTCAGGTCATACACCGCAGCGGAGAACATCGCGTCCATGCCGATGGGCGAGTACTTCACGCCCACTTCGTACTGCTTGCCGGTTTGCGGGGTGACGCCCACCTGGGGTGGGGACACCGACTCCACCATGCTCACGTACGTCGACACTTCGTCGTTGACGATGTAGGTGAGCGCCGCGCGATACGAGGTTTCCGACAAATCGTCGCTCTGCTTGGCGGCCCCGCCCACGTACTCGGTGCTGGACAGATCCATGGAGTCATTGCGCACGCCAGCGGTGGCGATGACGCGGTCGTAGAACGAAAGGTTCTGCTGCATGAACACAGCCTTGGTGGTCACGTCCTGCTTCTTGCGGCTATAGGGCTCGATGCCACGCGGCACGCCGGTGAACACCGGGTTGGCGATGTCGATCGGGGTGGCGAGGCTATAGACCGAGCGCTGCTTGGTCGAGGAGTCCAGGTACTCCACCCCCACCAGGGTGCTGCTGTCGATGTGCTCGAACTGCGCATCGTATTGCAGCATCAGGTTGCCGTTGAGCTGGTCGGCGTCGCTGTCGGTGCCGAACACATAGCGCGGGATGGTCGTGCCCACCCGCGATGGGCTGTCGCTCAAGTAGGCGTAGCCAAAATCGTCGGTCAGTTCGCTGTAGCGCAGGTTGCCACGCAATACAAAGCCGTTGTCGAAGTCGTGGGTGATGTTGCCGGACAGGCTGGTGCGCTCCACATCGTGGAAGTTGTAGCCGGGCTCACCGAAGAACTTGCTGCGGTCGTACTCCTTGTCCAGCGGGTAGCCACCGCTGTTGGGCGAGCTGTTGGTCTTCAGGTAGTCCAGCACCACGGTGGCCGAGGTGAAGTCGCTCGGTGCCCAGGTCAGCCCGCCCATCACCAGGCGGCTGTCGTCCCGGGAATGGTCGTACTCACGGTCGCTGTCCTGCAGCTTGGCCGTGAAGCGCCCCGCCACGGTGCCGCCTTCGTTGAGCACATCGCCCACATCGATGCCGGTCTCGGCATGGTCGTACGAACCGTAGGTCACGTAGCCCTGGCCGAAGCGCTCGAACCGTGGCTGTTTGGTCACGAAGTTGACCGAGCCGCCTGGGTCGGCGGGGCCGAACAGGGTGGAGTTGGCGCCGCGAATGATCTCGATACGCTCGTAGGCGTAAGGGTCTTCGCGCACGCCACGCATGGAGCTGAGCGTCAGGCCGTCACGGTAGGTGGTGGCCTGGAAGCCGCGAATCTGGAAGTAGTCGTTACGGTCGTCCGACCCATAGAAGTCGCTGATCACCCCTGGGGTGTACTGCAGCGCTTCTTCGGTGGTGCTGACGCTGCGCTGCTCCATCTCCTTGCGGGTCACCACCGATACCGACGCCGGGGTATTGAGGATGCTGGTGGCGACCTTGCCCCCCACCCACAACTCCTTGGCCACGACCGAGTTGATGTCGTCGTCGGCGCTGGCCTTGACCTTGGCGTTGACGATTACCGGGGCCAGGCGGTAGTCCTCGGTGGCGCCCAGCTCCAGCAGGCCGGTGGGCTTGGGCTGGGGCAGCAGCAGGTAGGCGTTGGGGCCTTGCTGTTCAGATTGCAGGTCACTGCCCTGCAACAGCGAAGACAAGGCCGCTGCGGTACCCAGCGAGCCCTGGACGCCCGGCGTCGTCTGGTGGGCCACGCTTTGCGCGTCATACGAGAGGCTGATGCCGGCTTCCCTGGCAAAACGATCGAGCGCTGGCGCCAGCGGGCCTGCCGGAATGTTCCACTGCTTGAGCGGGCTGCTGCTGTCAGTGGCCGCAGGCTGGGCCAGGGCTGGCAGGACATGGCTGCCTACCACGAGCCCGAGCAAGGCGCCACGCAGGGCTCGGTTCAGGGGGTGGCGCGGTGAAACCGGGGTAGAACTCATTCTCTCGCTCCGTAGCGTATCGGCGGGCGGCCTGTATTCCGGCCTTCCCTACCTGCCGAACGAGAATGAGAAAACACCTCATTTATTTTCAGATTAATTAACTTCGGTTGTAGGTTGGGTCCTACACCTTACCGATGGCCTGCCTCACTTTGCCCAGCAGCTCACCCATACGGAACGGCTTGATCAGCATGTCCATGCCATCGCCGAGAAACGCCTGCCGGTCCAACGCGGCATCGGCATAGCCGGTCATGAACAGCACAGGCAGTTCGGGCCGGTAGCCACGGGCAAGGTCGGCCAGCTCCCGGCCGCTGAGCGTTGGCAGGCCAACGTCGGTCAGCATCAGGTCCAGGCTCGGGTCGTCGCGCAGGTATTCCAGCGCCTGGTCGGTGGTCGAAGCCAGTGTGCAGTGGTAGCCGGCATCGGCCAGCGCTTCGGCCACCGACAGCCGCACCGAGGCCATGTCCTCGACGATCAGCACATGCTCGCCGTTACCCTGTAGATCGAGCCCACGCTCGCGCACCACGGGCACGGCTGCCTGCGCGCTGGCCGGCAGCATCAGCGCCACTTCGGTGCCCTGCCCCACCACGCTGTTGAGCATCACGTGGCCGCTGGACTGCCGGGCGAAACCATAGATGGTCGACAACCCAAGGCCGGTGCCCTGCCCGACGGGCTTGGTGGTGAAGAACGGGTCGAACACCTTGTCCAGCAACTCAGGTTCGATGCCGGTGCCGTTGTCGCGCACGCTGACCATCACATAGGGGCCGTCGGCAAGATTGGGGTTTTCCTGGGACCAGATGGCGGCCGTGTCGAGCCAGATCCGCCCGCCCTTGGGCAGCGCGTCGCGGGCGTTGATCACCAGGTTGAGCACCGCGCTTTCCAGCTGCACCGGGTCGACCAGGGCGATGGCCGGTTGGGTGGAGAGGTTCAGGGTCAACGTGATGCGCTCGCCAATGGTGCGGGTCAGCAGTTCTTCGAGCGAGCGCACGTGGCGGTTGACGTCCACGGGCCGGGTGTCCAGCGGTTGCTGGCGCGCGAAGGCCAGTAGCCGATGGGTCAGCGAAGCCGCGCTGTTGGCCGAGCTGAGCGCAGCTTCGGCATAGCGCGGCACTCTGTCGACACGGTTCTCGGCCACCCGTTTGCAGATCAGTTCGAGGCTGGTGATGATGCCGGTCAGCAGGTTGTTGAAGTCGTGGGCGATGCCGCCGGTCAAGCTGCCCAGCGCCTCCATTTTTTGCAGTTGCACCAGCTGCGCCTCGGTGCGTTCGCGCACGGCCACTTCATGGGCCAACTGGCTGGTGGCGTCGTCCAGTCGGGCCAGGTGCGAGCGTTCGCGGTGACGGTGCTCGGTGATGTCCTCGACGAACACCAGGCACAAACCCGGCGCCTGATACGGCGAAAGCTGCCACTCGGTCTCGCGTACATGGCCATGCACCTGCATGCTCAAGGTGCCCTGCCAGCGCTCGCCGGCCATGAGGTGCTCGCGCAGGCTAGCCAGCGCCGCCTCCTGCCCATCGGCGAAGCAGTCGTGCAGCTGCTCAGGGTGGCGGTTGTCCTGGATCAGGTAGCTGAACGCCTGGTTGCATTCATGCACCTTCAGCTGGGCGTCCATCACGGCAATCGGCGCCGACACACTGGTGAAAATCTCGCGAAAGCGTGCCTCGCTCTGACGCAATGCGCGCTCGGTGTCGCGCACGCGCAGCAAGGTGCGCAGGGTGGCCAGCAGCACATCCGGGTCGACGGGGTGAATCAGGTAGGCGTCGGCGCCAGCGTTCAGCCCGGTGATGATGTCGCCGCTCTGGATCGACGCGGCCGACACATGAATCACTGGCAGCAGCGCCGTGCGTGGATCCTGACGCAGCAGCCGGACGATGTCGAAGCCGCTCATGTCCGGCAGGTTCACGTCCAGGATCAAGGCGTCGATCTGGCTGTCGCGGATCAGCGCCAGGCCCTCGCCGCCCGTGCCGGCCTCCAGTACCTGGTACCCGTGCACCGCCAACCGCCTGCGCATGGCGTAGCGGGTGGCAACGTTGTCATCGACGATCAGCAAGCGCACATCGGCATTCATTCAGTGCTCTCCGGGGCGAGGGCAAGCGGGATCACCACGAAGAAACAGGAGCCGACGCCCGGCTCGCTCTCGACGCCCACATGACCTCCCAGCAGCTCGGCAAAGCGCTTGCACAGCGACAGGCCCAGGCCCGTACCGCGCAAGCGTTTCTGCAACGGCGAGTCCACCTGGGCGAAGTCTTCGAACAGGGTACCCAGCAGCTCCGGTGCAATGCCGATACCCGTGTCGCTCACGGCGAAACGGATACTGTCATCGCCTTCCAGGCAGGCGGAAATACGCACTTCGCCCTGTGAGGTGAACTTCAGGGCATTGGAAATGAAGTTGCGCAGAATCTGCGCCAGCTTCTTGTCATCGGTGTACAGCCGCGGCAGGCAGGCATGTTCTTCGAAAATGAGGTCCACGGCCGTGGCATCGACGATGGGCCTGAACATGCCTCGCAGGGCGGCGAACAGGTCGAACATGTCGAACCAGGCCGGCGAAATGGTGATGCGACCGGCTTCGATCTTGGCCAAGTCGAGCAAGTCGTCGACCATGTCGGACAGCTCGCGGGTAGCAGTACTGATGAAGGTGACCTGACGGTGCTGTTCCGCCGACAACGGCCCGTCGAGCTCGTCGGTCAGCAGGCCGGTGATGCTCAAGATCGAGCCCAGCGGGGTGCGGAACTCATGGCTCATGTAGGACAGGAAGCGGCTTTTGAGGTCCGAAGCCTGGCGCAGGTGCTCAGCCTGGGTATCCAGCTCGGCATACAGCGCCAGCACACCCTGGTTGGTTTCATCCAGCTCGGCGCGCAAGGCGTCGTTCTCGGCTTGCAGGCGGGCAATCAGTGCGGCATCAGCCATTGGGCAGCTCCAGGTCGATGACAAGCACGGTGACATCGTCCCGGCCTCGGCAGAAGTCGCGGTGCAGCACCGCAGCGATCACGGCCGGATGACGGTGCACCAGGCCAGGGTAATCCTTGAGGTTCCACCGGGACTGCAGGCCATCGCTGTACATGATCAACACATTTCCGTTCAGATCAGCGTAGTCGAACACTTGGGTTTTTCTGAATTGCCCGCCGACGATGCCGGGCATTGACGCCAGGCCTCGTGATTGGCTGCCATTGACCAGGCTCGCGCCGATGTTGCCGATGCCGGTGTAGCTCAGCCGTGCATTGCAGCCGTCGTAGTGCGCCAGGGCCACGGCGCCACCGCGTGTGCCTGCCATCGCCTGATGCATGGCCAGAAGCTGCTGCTGCGGGTGGGCGAACGGTGCCTGTGCGAACACTGCCGCGCCCGCCTGGGCTGCCGCTTCGGCTTCGCTGCCATGCCCCAGCCCGTCGATCACCAGGGCGCTCACGCGCTGCCCATCGAATGTCAGGTGCCAGGTGTCGCCGCAGGCTGGGTCGCCATTGAGGGCATGCTGGCTGACGCCGAAGCGCAGGTCAGTACCTGGGTCATTCTGGGCATACAACCGCGCCAGAACTACGGCTCCCCGGGTATCGGCATAGACGTCGAAGACTTGAGCCTGGCGGGCGATGGCGCCCAGGCCAATGCCTTGGGTGCCCGCCGACGAATAGCCGTCGGCCAGGCAGGCTTGGGCATCGAACCCTTGCGCGCGATCGAGGGTGAGCACTTCGATGCCAAACCTGCCGTCACCGCGCGGCAGCGCCCGCAGATGAAGCTCGCCGTGCCCGGCATGCTTGAGCACGTTAGTGCACAGCTCGGTCACCACCAGCGCGACACGTCCGGCGTCCGTTTCGTCAAGACCGTGGGCCTGTGCAAGTTTTTGCGCGATCCGTCGAGCGTGGCCAACGTCACTGGGGTCAGCCAACGGTACGACGCAGGTCTGGCTGGCAGCGATGCTCACGCCCATCGTGTGATCGTCACACGGGTACCCTCGCCAGGCGCGGTATCCAACTCGAACTCATCCACCAGGCGCCGCGCGCCGGTCAGGCCCAGGCCCATGCCACCGCCCGAGGTCCAGCCGTCGGTCAACGCCAGGCCGATATCGGGAATGCCGGGGCCTTCGTCACGAAAATGCAGGCGCAGGCCCACGCGACCGAAGTCCTCCAGCACCTGCCAGTCCATGTCGCCGCCACGGCCGTAGACCACGGTGTTGCGGGCCAGCTCGCTGACGGCGGTGACCAGCTTGGTCAGGTCGACCAGGCGCATGCCGCACTCGCCCGCCAGCTTGCGGGCCAACTGGCGCGCAAGGACTACATCCTGCTCGATGCGCACCGGCAGGCTACCGCTGTCGCGCACATTCATTTGCGGGTCACACGCTGACGCAGCACTTGCATGCCGCGTTCCACATTCAAGGCCGTACTTACCCCGGGCAACGTCAGGCCCAGTTCCACCAGGGTGATGGCTACGGCAGGCTGCATGCCGACCACCATGGTCTCGGCGTCCATGATGCGTGACAGGCCCGAGATGCTGGCGATCATGCGCCCGATGAACGAGTCGACCATGTCCAGTGCCGAGATGTCGATGAGTACGCCGCGGGCGGAGGTGCTGCTGATGCGGTCGGTCAGGTCTTCCTGCAGGGTGAGGGCCAGTTGGTCATGCATGTCCACCTGGATGGTCACCAGCAGGAATTCCCCCATCTGCAGGATCGGGATACGCTCCATGGCTCAGGCTCGCTGGCCGAGGTCGCTGCCCACGCGGGTCAGGGCCAGCTTCAGGGCATCGGCCAGGTTAGCCTTGGTGGTCAGGGTGCCAAGGTCCAGGCCCAGGTGCACGATGGTCTGGGCGATCTGCGGGCGGATGCCGCTGATGATGCAATCGGCGCCCATCAGGCGAATGGCCGTCACGGTCTTGAGCAGGTGCTGCGCCACCAGGGTGTCCACGGTGGGCACGCCCGTGATGTCGATAATGGCGATTTCCGAACCGGTGTCGACGATGCGCTGCAGCAGCGACTCCATGACGGTCTGGCTGCGCTGGGAGTCGAGGGTGCCGATCAATGGCAAGGCCAGCACACCGTCCCACAGTTTGACCACCGGCGTAGACAGCTCCAGCAGTTCTTCCTGCTGGCGGCGAATGACGTTTTCACGGCTCGCCTGGTAAGTGCGCATGGTGTGCATGCCCATGCTGTCGAGCAGCTCGGACACGCGCCAGAGTTCCTCGGCCAGCGTGGCCGGGTCGGCGCTGTAGTGCGATTGCAGCAAGGCGAACAGCGGACGCTTCAGGGCGTAGATGAAGTGCACGGTCTGGTGGGAGTCATGGCCCATCTGCGCGCGCGATGACGACAGCTTTTCGAGGAACCGGCGTACGGCCTCCCAATCGGCGGCTGCCAGGTTGGCGCCACCTTGGCCCTTCAAGCCCTGCACCAACAGTTGCAGGAACTCGCGTGTCTCTTGGGCCAGCACCTGTTCCTTGACGTTGCGCGTGGCACCGTTGGCTTCCAGGCCTGCCAACCACTGGGTCAGCAACTGATCCTGGTTGTTTTCGACCGCGTCCAACGTACTGCTTTGCAGTGCTGCCATGTATCTGAGCTCCTGTGGTGAAAGCGGGCACCTTCACGCTATGACCGGGTGTTTTGTGAGTGACAGTTACTGGCCGGAATAGTTGTCCGGGTGGCGCATTTAATTGCATTAGGCCATCGGATGGTAGTCCATTGCTCAAAGAAATTTGGCAGGTTGGATCAAGGGCAGGCGAGTGCGCCGTGAGCACCGGACCAAAGCATGGGTGGCCTGCCTCTTCACGCCATGGCCGGTAGCGTCCCTGGCGCCTTGAAACCATTGGTGACCCCGGCACTCAATAGGGGCTACCCACCAGAAGGAACTGATGCATGAACACGACTCGCCTGATCCTCCCCCTGCTTGCCAGCCTTGCTGGCGTGGCCACCGCTCACGCTGAAAACCTCGATCAAACCGAGGCTCTCACGCGTATCGGCCAAGTTCTGACGTGCAAGCGCGTGGTCTCACCCGAGCAGTTCGATGCACTGGTCACGGCGGCCAAGGGCCAGGCCACCGTCCAGGCGTCGGAGCTGTCGGACGCTGAGTATTCGCTGGCGCAGCCAGTGGAGGTCTACGGCCAACCGATCACGCAGCTGACGGCACATGCTGCCAGTGACGGCGAAGGTGACTTCAACGAATTTTCGGGGATGTTCAAGGGCCAGCGCGTCGAGGACATCGCCAAGCTGAGCGGCATCGGCAAGGATGACCTGGGGCATTACACCCAGGAAGTTGGCAACCACGATGTGTCGTTGCGGGGCGATTCGGGCAGTACCTACGTTGCCTGCACGCAAGACAAGCGCCCGGCGCAGTAGGCTGATCGCCTCGCCGCCCAGCGCCTATGAGCTGCCAGCCCTGCAAGGCTGGCATTCCCGCCTGCCTCAGTACAGACGTGTGCAGCCCCGAAGGCTTACCCATCCAAGTAGGAGCAGGCCTCGTGCCACGATGGGCCGCAAAGCGGCCCCAGCACCCTGAGTTGCGAAGCTGATAACCCTGAGGCCGCATCGCAGCCTCAAGGCTCCAGCAAAGCTCATCTCAACCCAACGACCGCGCCCCCACAGGCTGCGCATGACCGCGTGTCGTCACGATACCCAGGAAGGAAATCAGGATCGCAAGCCCCAGCGTGGCGCTCACTTCCGCCCGGTGCTCGGGCGTGTACATCATCACCGCCAAGGCCAGGGCAATGAAGATGATCACCGCCCAGGTCAACCAGGGGAACAGCCACATGCGGAACTTGAGCTCAGTATTCTCCCGCTCAAGACGGCGACGCATGCGCAGTTGGGAGATGGCGATGACCATGTAGACCAGCAGCGCGATGGCACCTGAGCTTGCCAGCAGGAACTCGAACACGCCCTTGGGTGCGAAGTAGTTGAGCACGGCGATGGATGCACCGATCAGGGTGCTGCCGAACACCGCAGCACGGGGTACGCCGACCTTGGACGTGTGTTTGAGCATTGCCGGCGCATCGCCACGCTTGGCCAGCGAATACATCATGCGCGAGGCGATGTAGATCGAGGAGTTCATGCAGCTGGTGACCGCTACCAGCACCACCAGGTCGACCAGCAAGGCCGCATTGGGGATGTTCATGATTTCCAGTGCACGCTGATACGAGCCCACCATAGCCAACTGTGGGTCGTTCCACGGCACGACGGAAATGATCACGAAGATGGAGAGGATGTAGAAGGTACTGATGCGCCAGATGACCGAACGGGTGGCCTTGGCGATGTTGCGCGAAGGATCGCTCGACTCCGAAGCGGCGATGGTCACTGCTTCCGTGCCGATGAAGCTGAACATCACAGTGATGAACGCGCCCACCACCGCCGCCCAGCCATTGGGCGCAAAACCGCCATGCTCGGCAATCAGCCCACTCAAACCGCTGACTTCACGGTTGGGCAGCCAACCCATCAGCGCCGCGAAGCCGAGGCTGATGAAGGCAAGGATCGCAGTCACTTTCAAAATGGCGAACCAGAACTCGAACTCACCGTACTTGGCCACACTGAACAGGTTGGTACCTGCCAGCAACAGCACCGACGCCAAGGCGAATATCCAGCTGTCTATCTGCGGGAACCAGGCGTTGAGCACGTGCCCTGCCGCCAGGGCTTCGATGGGAATGACCAGCACCCAGAACCACCAGTACAACCAGCCGATGGTGTAGCCGGCCCAGCGGCCGATGGCCTGGTCGGCGTAGGTGGAAAATGAACCGGTATCGGGGTGCGCGACGGCCATTTCGCCGAGCATGCGCATGACCAGGACGACCAAGGTCCCGGCCACGAAATAGGAGATTATGGTAGCCGGGCCGGCTGCCGCAATGGCGTGGCCCGAGCCGACGAAAAGTCCGGCGCCGATGATGCCGGCGATGGACAGCATCGTTACATGACGTGGCTTGAAACCTTGTGCAAGGTTGCCATCAGATCCCACGGTGTTCATTGATGTTGTTCTCTTTTTGCTGACACAAGGATGGACGGGCAGGCGTAGGCGAAAATAGCTCCTTGAAGGGTTCAGGTCGACAGGTTGCTTGCGCTCTGTTGTTGATCTTTGCAGCGCATCACAAGGCAACGTGCCGGTGGGGGTCGGGCTTCATTTAAGCCCCGCAGGGATGAGGGAAATTACACGAGAACGCCCCGGAACTGTTCGATCACGACAGCGCTTTTGTGCAAGCGACAAATGTCGCGATTGGCATGTCCGAACGCGCCATCAACGCCAATGACGCTTCTGTTTTTCATTCGAGTGTGTTGCACCCGCTACCTGTCCAGCAGGTAGCGGGTGGCGCGGGCATCAGGCCAAGGCGTGGTCGACCAGCACTTGCAGCCGCCCCAGGGAACAGCGCTCGACCCGCGCCTGGACGCCATACACCTGCGCCAGCAAGTCGGGCACCAACACATCCTGCGGCGTACCACTGGCGACCACCCTGCCCTCGCGCAGCACCACCAGCCAGTCGGCATGGCTGGCAGCCAGGTTGATGTCGTGCAGCACCGCCACTGCCAACAGGCGATGCACCTGTACGCGCTCACGCACGGCGTCCATGACCCGCAATTGATAATGCAGGTCCAGCGCGCTGGTGGGCTCATCGAGCAGCAGCACCTGCGGGTTGCGCGCCAGCAACTGGGCCAGCGCCACCAATTGCCGTTGCCCACCGGACAAGCTGTCCAGCGAGCGCTGGGCCAGGTGCTCGATACCCAGCTGGCGCAGGGCCGCAAAGGCCTGGCCCAGCAGGTCGTCCGCGCTGCCTACGCGAAGTGCGGCCATGATGCTTTCCAGCACGCCAAGGGCAATGCCGGGGGGCAACTGCTGGGGCATGTAGGCTAGCCGTCGAGCGCGCTCGGCAAAGGCCAGGCGGGTCACGTCCTGGCCATCCAGGCGCAGGCCGCCACGCATGCGTTCAAGCCCTGCCAGGGCCCTGAGCAGCGTGGACTTGCCCGCCCCGTTGGGCCCCACCAGCGCCACCAGGCTGCCTCCGGGCAAGGCAGGCAGGCTGACCTCGTGCAAAATCTGCCGCGCACCGTAGGCGACCGAAACCTTGTCGATCACCAGGCTCACAGCTTTCTCCCCCGCCGAAACACCAGCGTCACGAAAATCGGTACCCCCACCAGGGCGGTGACGATGCCGACCGGCACGATGACGCCTGGCATGATCAGCTTGCTGGCAATGGAGGACAACGACAGCATCAGTGCGCCCACCAGCGCGCTGGCCGGCAGCAGGAACCGCTGATCTTCACCCACCAGCAAGCGCGCAATGTGCGGCCCGACCAGGCCGACGAAGCCGATGGTGCCAACGAATGCCACGGCGGTTGCCGACAACAGGCTGATGCGCAGCAGCGAGGCAAAACGCAGCCGCCGGGTGTCCACACCGAAGCTGCGCGCCCGGTCCTCGCCCATGCGCAGCAGCGTCATCGAAGGTGCTGCGCGCAGCGAAAACGGCAACACCAGCGCCACGACCAGCGCCAGAATGCCGAGTTTGTTCCAATCGGCCCGGGCCAGGCTGCCCATGGTCCAGAACACCAGTTGCTGCAATACGTCTTCGGTGGCCAGCAGTTGCAACAGCGACACCAGGGCATTGCAGCTGAACACCAGGGCGATGCCGAACAGCACCAGGCTCTCCACGCCCGCCCCGCGAAGCCGCGACATGGCCTGCAACAACACCACCGACAGGCAGGCGAAGACGAAGGCCATCACCGTCACCTGCACCCCCGCCGTCATCCAGGCGATGGTGAGCGGGTAGGCGATGGCAAGCGAAGCCCCCAGTGCCGCTGACGAGGACACCCCCAGGGTGAAGGGGCTGGCCAGCGGGTTGTCGAGGATTGCCTGCATCTCGGCCCCTGCGAGCGACAGTGCCGTGCCCACCAGCACCGCCATCAGCGCGTAGGGCAAGCGTACGTTCCAGATGATCACCCGCTCCGTGGCGCTGAGCGTGGCCGGGTCGAACAGGCCTTGCACCAGTCGCCCCAGGCTCATCCCCGACGCACCGCTGGCCAGGTCGCTCAAGACCGAAACCAGCAACAGCACAGCCAGCCCGGCAACCAGCCCGGTACGCCGCCACAGCAGCCGGCGGTAGTGCCAGGCGGCCTGTTGCACGCCTGGCAGCGCCTGTGCGGTCACTGGGCGTCGACCCAGTACTGACCGTCCAGCCCTACCTTGAGCATGCGGTTGATCTCGGCCATGGTCGCTTGCGGGTCGATGTCCTTGAACCGCTCCGGGTGCACCCAGCGCGCCATCGCTTCAATTGCAAGGATGTTGAACGGCGAGTTGTAGAAGTCATGCCACAAGCCATGGGCCTGGCCGGCCTGGATGGGCCGCAAGGGGGCGAATTCCGGGCGGGCGGTGATCTTCGCCAGGCTGTCCCGGGCCGTTTTTTCGGAAACCCCGGCCCCCAGCAGTACGCCGGGGGCGCGGTTGCCGGTGGCGATATAGACGTCGGGATCGGCTTGCAGCACGTACTCGACGCTCACATCGCCCAGCGCACCGGGCACCACGTCGGCACCGATGTTATGGCCACCCACCGCCTGGACCACACTGCCCAAGCCGCTTTTGCCAGTGGTATGGCCAGGCGCTTGCCACACCCCGGCCAGCAATTCCAGAAACACCTTGGGCCGCTCGCTTTCCTTGATGCCAGCCACGCCCGCTTTTACCTGCTCCAGGTGACGGTCGTACAAGCCGAGGTACTGCTGCGCCTGCTGTTCACGGCCTAGCAGCGTACCCAGCGCCTGCATGCTGACGTGGGTATTGCGCATGGGGTGCACACGAAAATCGATGAACAACACCGGCACGCCGGCCTTGGCCAGCAGATCGGCCACCGGGCTGTGCTGGGTCGGGCCTTCGCCGGCGATGCTGAAAATGGCCAGGTCAGGCTTGAGCGACAGGATCTGCTCGGCGCTCACGCTCTGCTCGGAGGCCTGCCCTATCAAGGGCAACTTGGCGATCTGCGGGTACTGCCGGGCGTAGACCTCATAGGTATGCGGGTCCAGCAAGCGCATGTCGTTCTGCCAGCCCACCACGCGCTGGAAGGGGTTATCACGGTCGAGCAGCGCCAGGGCGAAGAACAAACGCCCCTCGCCCAGCACGATACGTTGCGGGGCGTGGTCAAGCTCGACTGTACGCCCCAGCACATCGGTAACTTGCAGGGCTTGGGCGGTGTGAGCAAAGCCGAGGCAGGACGCCAGCAGCAGCAAGGCAGGCAGCAGGCGCTGCCGCAAACGGGGGAACAGGCACATCGGGGCGTCCTCTTGAAGAGAGAATCAGTCGCAACGGAGCCGGGCATTCTAGCCAGCCGCCTGTACTCCCGATGTGCGCGAATGTATTGGTCTGGTCGCCAGCCATTACATCCCGTTACCCCAAGGCGTTACCAGGTCAGGCAGATCTTGCCGAAATGGCGGTTGCTTTCCTGATAGCGAAACGCATCGACGATGTGTTCGAGCTCGAAGTGCTTGTCCACCACCGGGCGCAGGCCGTTGGCCTCGATGGCCCGGACCATGGCCTGCTGCTGGGCACGGCTGCCTACCAGCACACCCTGCAGGCGGATCTGCCGCACCAGGGCCTGCACCAGCGGCAGCTGCCCCGCCACACCGGTCAAAATGCCGATCAGCGAGACATGGCCCCCGATGCGTGCGGCGATCATCGATTGCTCCAGGGTGGCGGGCCCGCCGACTTCGATCACATGGTCCACCCCACGGTTGTCGGTCAGCTCACGCACCTTTTCGCCCCAGGCCGGCGTGCGCGTGTAGTTGATCACGTGGTCGGCGCCCAAGGCCTTGAGCCGCTCGAGCTTGGCATCGCTGGAAGAGGTGGCGATCACCGACGCACCGGCCAGCTTGGCGAACTGCAGGGCAAAGATCGACACCCCGCCGGTGCCCTGTACCAGCACCGTGTCACCGGGCTTGAGGTGATCGTCGCTCATCAGCGCGCGCCAGGCGGTAAGCCCGGCGGTGGTCAAGGTCGCCGCTTCGGCGTGGCTGAAGCCCTTGGGCGCGCGGGTGAAGGCTGTGGCCAACGCGGTCACATGGCCACGGGCATAACCGTCCAGGCCATCGCCCGGCACCCGGGCAAAGCCCTCGACGTTGGCCTCACCATCCAGCCAGTCAGGGAAGAAGGTGCTGACCACGCTGTCACCGACCTGAAAGTCGCTGACGCCGCTGCCCACGGCGATCACCTCGCCGGCACCGTCGGCCATCGGGATGCGCCGTTCGGCTGGGCCCCACATGCCGCTGACCACGGCGAAGTCGTGGTAATTGAGGGAGCTGGCATGCAAGCGTACGGTGATTTCACCCACGCCTGGGGCAGTGGCCTCGCAGGTGCCGACCTCGACCTTGTCGTAGCCGCCGCCGGGTTGAACGTAGATCGCCTTGCTGCTCATGGTCGAGTGCTCCATCTGTAAAAAGGAAAGTGGTCGGCGAGCGTGGGGTCAGCCCAGCATACGCTTCAAGGCATGACAGTCGGGCGCATGTCGGTCAGCAAGGCCCGGCCAGGCGTCGTGCGGCTGGTTCACAAGCACCGTGCCCGCGCCGGCGGCTCGCCCGCAGTCGAGGTCGAAGCGGTGGTCGCCCACCATCACCATCGCCTGCGGCGCGACGCCCCAGGCGCCGGCAATCTTGAGCAGCCCATCGGGGCTGGGCTTGGGCTGCGCTTCGTCACGGCCAAGAATGTGCGCCACCGGAAAACAGTCGGCAAGGCCAATGGCTTGGAGCGTGATGTGTGCCAGTTCGCGGGCATTGCGGGTGAGGATGCCCAGTTGGCAACCACGGCTGGCCAGCTCACGGACCAGCTCCACCGCCCCCTGGGCAGCTTTGGAGACCAGCGCCAGATGACGCTCGTGCTCCAGCAGCCAGGCATGCTTGGCGGCGGCTTCGTCTGCGGGCAGAGCCGCCAGGTGCGCCAGAATGTCGTCCTTGGGAGGAATGCCCAACTTCACACGGATAGCGGCAAAATCATGCGCGGCCACGGTCAGGGTGCCGTCCATGTCGAACACCCAATGGCGCACCTGGCCCAGGTTCATGCCCAGTCCTTGCGATGACGGATCAGGCCTTCCTGGCTGGACGAGGCGACCAGTTGGCCGGCCTGGTTGAAGATGCTGCCGCGGCAGAAGCCACGGGCATTGCCAGCCCAGGGGCTGTCGGTGGCGTACAGCAGCCATTCATCAGCCCGCAGGTTGCCGTGGAACCACAAAGAGTGGTCCAGGCTGGCGATCTGCATGTCCCGCTGCCAGACCGACTTGCCATGGGGCAGCATCGATGTGGTCAGCAGTCCGAAATCAGAGGCGTAGGCCAGGATGTACTTGTGCAGCGCAGGGATAGCCGGCAGATTGCCGTCGGCGCGGAACCAGGCGTATTTCACCGGGTCGCCGGGCTTGGGGTTGAACGGGTCACGCTCGGTTACTGGGCGAATCTCGATGGGCTTGGCGCACAGCACCTTGTCGCGGATGCGCTCAGGAAGCTGATCGGCCATGGCGCTGGCCAGTTCCACTTCGGTGGGCAGGTTTTCAGGGCCGACCACATCGGGCATCTGTGCCTGGTGGGTGAACCCGTCCTCGTCGTACTGGAACGAGGCGCTGCAGGTGAAGATCGTCTTGCCCTTCTGAATCGCCGTGACACGTCGGGTACTGAAACTGCCGCCATCACGCACGCGGTCCACCGAGTACACCACCGGCAGGCTTGCATCGCCCGGGCGCAGGAAGTAGCCGTGCAGCGAGTGCACGTGGCGGGCATCCTCTACCGTCTGGCTGGCGGCCGACAAGGACTGGCCCAGCACCTGGCCGCCATACAGCTGGCGAAAACCCAGGTCCTGGCTGCGGCCGCGGAACAGGTTTTCTTCAATGGCTTCGAGGCTCAACAGGTCGACCAGGTCGTCCAACACATGACTCATCAGGGTTCTCCGTAGACGCAAGACGTGCTCACAAGGCGCCGTGGGCCGGCGCTCGATTCAACCGGCGCGGCCCACGCATGAGCCGCACCGTCCAATAGCGCGAATAATACAGGGTTTGACATCGCCAGCCCCCCTGGCGGTTCACTCGGCCCGCAAGGTCTGCTCCCACCGCGCGCGATCGATCCGATACAGCACATGCGGGCGCAGTGGATGGCCGAGGGCGACACGCGGGTGGTCGAAACTGCCTGCCAGGTCCTGCTCCATGCCGATGGCTTGCATCACCTTCTGCGAGGGCAGGTTGAGGGTGCTGGTAAAGGACACCACCTGCTCGACCTGCAACTGGGCAAACGCACAGCGCAAGCACGTCCAGGCCGCCTCACTGGCAAACCCCAGGCCCCAGTGCCGACGTGCCAGGCGCCAGCCGATCTCGACTGCCGGGGCGAAGGGCGCGTCGAAGTTGACATTGAGCAGGCCCGTCATGCCGATGAAAGCCCCACTGTCCTTGCGCTCAAGCGCCCACAGGCCAAACCCGTACTCATGAAAATGCCCGCGGATGCGGCCGATCAAGGCAGCCGCTTCAAGGCGTGTGAGCGGCGCGGGGAAGTAGCGCATGACCTGGGGGTCGGCGCACAGGGCAGCGAACTCGCGCAGATCCTCGTCCTGCCATTGGCGCAGGATCAGCCGCGCGCTTTCCAGTTCCAGAATGGGGGTCATGGGGTTCGCTCCGTTTTGGCGTGCTGCACTGTACAGCGTAGGCGCAGGCACGACCGCGCACCGGGTAATGAGTAGCCGAATGCATTTTTCACATGCGCTTCACCGGCTGGCAACACGCGGGTTAGCAAAATGCCGCCATCCCTGCCGCGCCCAGCGCGCGGTTTCCCTGTCGGAGCCACCCATGCTGTCGAGCAACACTCTGCCGCCCTACGCAATGCATTCACCGCGCAAGCGATGGCTGCCCCGCAGCACCGTGACCGTCGCCTTGAGCCTGTGCCTGGCCGTGGCGGCATCGACCTCCTGGTTTATGACGAGAACCTCCATCGTGGACCTTGGTAGCGAACAACAACTCAGCAAAAGCGGCCTGCTCCAGGCCTGGGCCAACGGTGCGGTGATCGTCATGATCCGCCATGCCGAGCGCTGTGACAGCGCACCGGGCCCCTGCCTGGGCGACCCGGCTGGCATCACGGTCGCCGGCAGCCAGGCTGCCGGGCGCGTGGGCGAAGGCCTCAAGCACCTGGGGCTGGCCGATGCCGACCTGTTGAGCAGCCCGAAGGTGCGCACCCAGCAGACGGCGCATTTCATTCTGGGGCAGCCGGTGGCCACGCGGGAATGGATCGGCCAGTGCGACGGCGGCTTCCCGGCTCAGGCGCTGGCAGCCAAACGCCCCGAACACAACCTGGTGCTGGTAACCCACAACGGCTGCGTCGATCAGTTCGCTCGCCAGCAGAACGTTACCGGCGGCGAACGGGACAGCGGTTATGCCAGTGCCCTGTTCGTTTCCGTGGACGACAGTGGCAAGGCACGCATCCTGGGGCGGTTGAACGCGCCCGAATGGCAGCGCGTGCTGGCCAGCGCTGCACGTTGAAAGTGCCCGTTGCATAGGTGGGCACCGGCTTGCACGCTGGGCTAGCAAAGTTTTCCACAGCCGTTGGCTGTCATGGCAAGATCAAGTCTGTTTCTTGCTGTGGATAACCCATGTCGCTGCCGCTGATCTACCACGAAGACTACAGCCCGGAGTTTCCGCCGGACCATCGTTTTCCGATGGACAAGTTTCGTCTGCTGCACGATCACCTGATCGACAGTGGGTTGACCACCGACCAGGCGTTGCTGCGGCCCGATATCTGCCCCAATGACATTCTTGCGCTGGCCCACGACCGCCGTTACATCGAGCGCTACATGCACGGCGAGCTATCCCGCGAGGACCAGCGGCGCCTGGGCCTGCCGTGGAGCGAAGCGCTGGCGCGGCGCACCGTGCGTGCGGTCGGGGGTTCGCTGTTGACGGCCGAGATGGCCCTGCAACACGGGGTGGCCTGTCACCTGGCGGGCGGTACCCACCATGCCCACTACGACCACCCAGCCGGCTTTTGCATCTTCAATGACCTGGCCGTGATCAGCCGTTACCTGCTCGAAGCCGGTCGCGTGCACCGGGTGCTGATCTTCGATTGCGATGTTCATCAAGGGGACGGTACCGCGCGCATTCTTGAAGACACGCCCGACGCCATTACCGTCTCCCTGCATTGCGAGCAGAACTTCCCGGCCCGCAAGGCGCAAAGCGACTGGGACATCCCCCTGCCACGTGGCATGGGGGACGACGCTTACCTGCACGTGGTGGATGAGGCGCTCAATTACCTGCTGCCGCTCTATCAGCCTGACCTGGTGCTGTACGACGCCGGGGTCGATGTTCACAAGGACGATGCCCTGGGTTACCTGCAAATCACCGATGCAGGGCTGGCCGCACGTGACGCGCGCGTGCTCGGCCAGTGCCTGGGCCGCGACATTCCGGTCATGGGCGTGATCGGGGGCGGTTACAGCAAGGATCGCAGAGCGCTGGCCAAGCGCCACGGCGTACTTCATCACACGGCGGCCAACGTCTTGCGTTGTGCACAATGACTGTGGAACCGCTTGTGGATAACCTGAGCGAAACAGGCTGTAGCCCTTTAATAGCGCTGCTTGCGCGACATTGATCATTTTTTGATCAGTGCTTGTGAGGGCTGTGCTGCGCTAGAATGCGCATCTTTTCCACAGCCTGCAGCCCATCATGTCCGAAGTAAGTCACCCCGCCCCTCCTGTCGCCGCTGTCATTGGGGGCGGCCCCGCCGGCCTGATGGCGGCTGAAGCCCTGGCACAGGCCGGGCTTTCGGTGGAAGTGTTCGACGCCATGCCTTCGGTGGGTCGCAAGTTTCTGCTGGCAGGCGTGGGCGGCATGAACATCACCCATTCCGAACCCTACCCTGCTTTTGCGGCGCGGTATGCCGAGCGCCGAAGCGAGGTTGACGGGCTGTTGCGCGACTTTGACGCAGACGCCTTGCGCCAGTGGATTCACGGGCTGGGTATCGCCACGTTCGTGGGCAGCTCGGGCCGCGTGTTCCCAACCGACATGAAGGCCGCCCCGCTCTTACGCGCGTGGCTCAAGCGCCTGCGTGAAACCGGCGTGGTTATCCACAACCGTCATCGCTGGCTGGGCTGGAGCGAGGACGGCGCGCTGCGCATTGCTTATCCACAGGGCGAGCGGCTGGTCCGGCCCGCCGTGGTCGTACTGGCACTGGGTGGCGGCAGTTGGGCGCGGCTGGGATCGGATGGGCGCTGGCAGGCAACCCTGGCTGACCGCGCTGTGGATATCTCACCCCTGCGCCCGAGCAATTGCGGGTTCGAGGTCGCGGGCTGGAGTGCGGTGCTCACCGACAAGTTCGCAGGGGCGCCGGTCAAGAACATTGCCCTGAGCGTGCCAGGCCGTGCGCCGCGCAAAGGCGAGTTCATCCTGACCGCCCAGGGTGTGGAAGGCAGCCTGGTCTACGCCTGGTCGGCGCAGGTGCGTGCGGCCATCGAGCAATGTGGCAGCGGTGTGCTGATATTGGACCTGCTGCCGGACAAGCCTGTGGACAAGATTGCCCAGGCCCTGGCACGCCCGAGAGGCTCGCGGTCCATGGCCAAGCACTTGCAAGGGCAATTGGGCCTGGACGGGGTCAAGGCGGCGCTGCTGCGCGAGCTGACCGACCCGGCCACATTCGCCGACCCGCCAGCCCTTGCCCAGGCGATCAAGGCCCTGCCGATCACGCTGGTGCGCACTCGTCCCTTGGACGAAGCGATCAGTAGTGCCGGCGGGGTGCGTTTCGAAAGCCTGGATGAGGGGCTGATGATAAAGCACATGCCAGGGGTGTTCTGTGCGGGCGAGATGCTGGACTGGGAAGCGCCAACAGGCGGGTATCTGCTGACTGCCTGCTTCGCCAGCGGGCTGCGGGCCGGTCGGGCAGCGGCGGCGTGGGTGGGGCGGCAGGGGAATACGACGGGCTGATCGCAGGTTTCACAGGCCTGTCCTCGCTTTGTGCAATCGGGGCTACTCAAGCCCCGGCTGTGCCACCAGCTGCTTACCTTGCAATGAGTGATCAACGCATTCCAGGCTGCCCTTTGCGGATTGCGTCGTTCAACCCAGGCAGTCGCAGATCCTGTTTCGAATAATCGGTCTTGCCTGAATCGTTGACCATGATCATGTTGCTATCCGGTACAGGTTTTCCATTTACCACTTTGATATGGGTAGGGTTCACATCCTTCAACGTAAAGCCTGCTTCGATGAAACCGAAATCTTTCAACCGATACAAACCCACCTTGTCATCGGCAACGAGATACTCACTTATGAACAGAGATTGGTCCTCGTTAACATAGAAAGAACCACTCGTGGGAGCATCTGGGTCAGCACGCTCTAGCGGTTGGCCATTTGCCACTTTCACACGAAACCTCTTAATACGTTCACCCTCGGGCTTTGAGGAGTCGTAAGAGAAGCCCTTCAGCCGAAGTTTTCTATTTTCGATCTTGTTCCAAACAGGCTCTAGATTACTTTTATACAACTTGAATCGGTTACTCCCTTCAGGATCGTTGAAATTAACCGGATCGTTTTCGCAGTAGGCATACGCGTTCAAGCCTCCCTTTAGGAAAGGACTCAGCGGATCTGGGGTGTAGAAACGCCTCAGCTGGGGTTGGTACATCCTTCTCTTGAGCAGATACCCCCCGGTACTACGGTCCAGTAGCTGGCCGCTGTAAGCCAGTCCATAGAGGCGTGGGGCGCAGCGTTGGTCGCCATAGGGCAAATAGGAGAATGCTTGGCCAGTCCGTGATACCAAGCTTGCTGTATGACACATGAGACACACCTAGTCCTATCGGGGTATCTAATGATGTGCAATGTGCCTGGTGAAAAAAACTGGCAGATTTGTCAGGCCAGGCTCTGTACTGCAAGTAAGGCTGCACGGTCTCTAGAAGTACCGTCCTGCCGATGTGATCGTCGGGGCTACGGTGTGCGCACCCCTACGAGTGCCGACTGGCGGTTGGACTGGATTCATTGAATGGCGCCCGGTGATTCTCGTTTTAAGGAGAGGCAGCGCCCTACGCGGTGCCAAGGCTCGTACCTGCCCCGTTGAGATCAAAAGCCACTGCCTCACGCCAACGCTCTAACCGTCAGGGCTTGCGCTTGCGCGGCCCCCCATTGAAGCTAGGCACCTTGCGCACGGCCTTCACCGCAGGTGGCGCGGTGCCTGCCTCATCACTGTCCATCCAGCGACCCAGCCCACGCTTGGCACTGTTCTCCTTGGGCTTCTTCGGTTTCTTGGGCTTTTTCATCACCTGACCACTGGCATCGGTCAGGGGTACCCGGTGATCAGGAATGAAGTCAGGCTCTTCATGACGCGTCAGTGTCTGCCGGGTCAGCACTTCGATAGCCGCCAGCAACTGCACCTCATCCGCGCACACCAGCGAAATCGCCTCACCCGTGTTGCCCGCACGGCCAGTGCGGCCGATACGGTGCACATAGTCTTCGGCCACGATCGGCAGGTCCAGGTTGACTACCAGCGGCAGGTCGTCGATGTCCAGCCCGCGCGCAGCCACGTCGGTGGCCACCAGCACCTGCACCTCGCGTGCCTTGAAGCTGTCCAGCGCCCGTTGCCGTGTCGCCTGGGGGCGGTCGCCATGGATACCGTCGGCCTTGACCCCTTCGGCCAGCAGGCGCTCGACCAGTTGATCGACGCCATTGCGGGTCTTGGCGAAGACCAGCACCTGCTTCCAACGCTGCTTGCGCAACAGGTGGCAGAACAGGTCGACCTTGCGCTTCTTGTCCACCGTCACCAGCCATTGCTTGACGCTCGCCGCCGTGGCATTGCGCGGGCTGACTTCGATGCTGAGCGGGTCGTTGAGCGCGAGCCCTGCAAGCAGGCGGATCTGGTCCGAGAACGTCGCCGAGAACAGCAGCGTCTGGCGCTTGCGGGGCAGCGCGGCATAGACCGATTGCAGTTCCTCGGCGAACCCCAGGTCGAGCATGCGATCGGCTTCGTCGAGCACCAGAATCTGCACCTGGTTGAACTTGATCGCGTTCTGGCGATACAGGTCCAGCAGCCGGCCCGGGGTCGCCACCAGCAGGTCCACACCACGGCGCAGGCGCATCATCTGCGGGTTGATGCTGACCCCGCCATACACCGCATAGGTGCTCAGCGGCAGGTGCTCGGCGTACTCGCGCACGTTGGTATGCACCTGCTCGGCCAGTTCACGGGTGGGCACCAGGACCAAGGCACGAATCGAGTTGGCCGCGACCTTCTCGCCTTCGAGCGCCAGGCGTTGCAACACGGGCAGGGCAAAACCTGCGGTCTTGCCGGTGCCGGTCTGGGCGGCGGCCATCAGGTCGCGGCCGGCCAGCACGGCGGGGATGGCCTGGGCCTGTACCGGGGTCGGGTTGGTGTAATCGCGCTGCTCAAGGGTGCGCAGCAAGGGTTCGATCAGGCCGAGTTTGGCGAAATTCATGGCAATACCATCAGGGGTTCAGCGAAGCCGGCAAGTCTACCGCATCCCCCCTGTGCACTTGCAGGTTTCCCGGTCGAGCGGCTAGGCGATGGGCCGCGCCTTGCGCCACTGCGGCAGGCCGATCAGGACCACCGCGCCAATGATCACGGCCATGGCAACGCACTCTTCGGCACCGATCTGCTCGCCGGCAAACACGATGCCCAAGAGCACCGCCACGGCCGGGTTGACGTAGGCATAGCTGGTGGCCGCCGCCGGGCGAACGTGCTTGAGCAGGTACATGTAGGCGCTGAACGCCAGGATCGAGCCGAAGAACACCAGGTAGGCCAGCGCGCCCCAGCCGGCAGCGGTGGGCATCTGCGTCATGCGTTCACCCGACAGCAGGCTGCCCAACAGCAACGCCGTACCACCGACCAGCATCTGTGCAGCGCTGGCCATGGGGCCCGGAGGCATGGGCAGGCGCTTGCTCCAGACCGACCCGAATGCCCACGAGGCGGCGGCGAAGATCAACAGCGCCGCGCCAAGCGGGCTCGCCTGCAGGTTGGAGCCCAGGTTGAGCAAGCCGATGCCGGTCAGGCCAAGCACGATGCCCGCCCATTCGAGCCCTGAGTTGCGATAACCGAACATCAGCCCAAACACCAGGGTAAACAAGGGCACGGTCGCCACCGCCAGCGCTGCCACGCCGGACGCCACGCCGGCATGCTCAGCGATCGTCACGCCCCCGTTGCCACAGCTGAGCAGCAAAAAGCCCACCAGCCCCGCTGCTCGCCACTGCGGCCAGGACGGTGATGGCGCCCCTCGCCAGCGCATGAAGCCGTACAACAGCCCCCCGGCAATCAGAAAGCGCACCCCAGCCATGAGCATGGGCGGCCAGCTTTCCACACCGATGCGAATGAACAGGTAGGTTGAACCCCATACGAAATACAGGGCCACGAAGGCCCCGATGAGCAACAGCGGGAAGTGGCGGGTGCTGGACATGGTCGACTCGAAAATCCATTTGCGGGTGACGCAGTCTAACGGTGTGAAGCGCAGCGGCAACCCTACAGTGAGGCGTTGGATAAGCAGCACACTTGCAGCCGCGGGCGTGCGACGCCAGGCGCTGCCCGTTTCAGCGGTAGGCTGCCAGCGCGTCGCGCACCTTGGCGGCGGGGGTTTTCTGCAAACGGCAAAACAAGTCGTGGGAAGGCTGCTGCACCCCGTGGTCCTGGCGCAGCACGCCGGCCAGGTGCTGGACCAGGTTAGCGGCCATTTCCGCGTCGGCCATGGCCCGGTGGGCCGTGCCGGTGTTGGGCAGCCCGGCCCAGTGGTTCAGTGTGCCCAGCTTGTGGTTGGGGGCGGCCGGCAGCAGGCGCCGGGACAGCAACAGCGAGCAGGCGAAGGGCTGGCTGCGGCTGCGGCCGATGCGGCTCAGTTCGAAATCCCAGAACTTCTGGTCGAAGGCGGCGTTGTGGGCCAGCAGCGGCGTGGCCCCCACGAACTCGGCCACCTCGTTCATCACCTGCTCCACCGGGGGTGCCTTGCGCACCATGGCGGTGGTGATGCCGGTCAAGCCCGACACGAAAGCAGGCACCGACACCCCCGCGTTCATCAGGCTCTGATAGCGCTCGACGATTTGCCCGCGCTCGAGCATCACCACGGCCACCTCAGTGGCGCGGCAACCGGTGCCTGGGGAAATGCCGGTGGTTTCAAAGTCGATGACAGCGATACGTTCCATAAAAACCTTAGTGTTTGAGCAACAACGGGCCCTCGATGGGCACATAGCGGGTGGCGGCGCGGATCAGCGACATCGCCGTCAGCCCCGGCACGCCATAGACCACCGCTTCGGTACCGTGGCGCTGGATCACGCGGTCGAGCAGCAGGTCGAAATCCCCGTCACCCGAGGCCAGTACCACCTGGTCCACGCGGCTGGCCGCATCGATCACATCCAGGGTGATGCCGACATCCCAGTCGCCCTTGGCCGAGCCATCGCTGCGCTGGATGAAGGGCTTGAGGCGCACATCGAAACCCAGGTTGCGCAGTATCTGCTGAAACTGCTGCTGCTTGCTGTCGCCCCGATCGATGGCATAGGCCACCGCCTCGACGATCTGGCCTTCTCGGCTGACCTGGTTCCACAAGGCGGTGTAGTTGAAATGGCAACCGTGGGCCTGGCGCACGGTGTAATAGAGGTTCTGCACGTCGGCGAACAACGCGATCTTTTTCACCTTGGCACCTCGTCTGGCCGAATCGGGGCGGGTTCAGCGCCCCGCGAAGGCCAGCAGTATGCCAGAGCCGTCAGACGTAGGAATCGTCGTCGGAGAATAATCCACCGTCATCACCGCCGTAATCGGCGTCACTGTAACCGCCCTGGTCGCTGCCCCAGCCGCTGTTGTCGGCCACGTGCTGCTGCTCGTTCTGGTCGGTCCAGCCGCCACTGTCACTGGCCTGCGCAGGCTCCTCCTTGATCACCTCGACCACCTCTTCGGGCTGGGCGTTGTGGTTGAACAGGCTGCTGATGCCCTGGGCCAGCAAGACACCCCCGGCTACACCGGCCGCAGTCTGCATGGCGCCGCCCAGGAAGCTGCTGGCACCGCCACGCGCGGGCGCTGCGCCAAAGCCCGGCTGCTGGGCCGGCGGCTGCGAGAAGCCAGGTGCCGCCGGCTCGCGCCAGCCGCCACCGGCGGGTGCGGACGGCGCGACCGAGCGCTGGGGTTGAGGGGCAGGTGCCGGCGCCGAGCTGCGCCCACCAGCGCCGAAGATGCTGGACAGAAAACCGCCGCCGCCTGTGTTCTGCGAGGCGCCGGCCTGCGCAGCCTCGGCCTGGGCACGTGCCTGCTTGAGTTCGGCTTCGAGCTGTTTGTTCTGTTCGTCCAGGCGCTTGATGGCCGCTTCCTGCACCAGGATCGCCTGGGCCATGTAGTAAGGGGCCGCCGGCTGCTGGCGCACGTGCGCCTCGATACAGGCCTGTGCCTGCGCATCACGGGGCTGGCTTGGGTCTTCGGCCTGCTTGATGCGGCTGAACAGGCCATCGATCAGGGATTGTTCTTCGGTATTCATGGGGCGACCTCGTGGGTAGCGGGACAACGGACAGGCTCAAAGATGGGGCGTTAACGCGGCTGATTCAATCACTGGCGGGGTGAAACTTTTTTCAGCAAGTGACGGATCAGAGGTCGCTTTGGGCTAGAGTTAGACCCCCTGTTTCAACTGCCATGCGATGTTGACCCATGAATCCGCTGAGCGTTTTGCGCGACTCCCTCCACTTCTTCACCCGCCACCTGGCCGGTATTGCCCAACTGTGCCTGCCGCTGGTGGTGCTCGAAGCCGTGCTGACCCAGGTGCTGTATCGCCAGCTGGGCGAGCAGGCCTCGCCGGCCTACGGCATGCTGATCTACGTGCTGTGCTACCCGTTGTACAGCGCTGCACTGATCCTCTACCTCGATACCCGCAGCAATGGCCAGGCCATCGCCAAGCGCGACCTGTTTGCCCGTGCGGTGCAGCTCTGGCCGGCGCTGACGCTGCTGGTGCTGATCAGCTCGTTGCTGATCATGGCCGGCATGGCCTTGTTCGTGTTCCCAGGGGTGTGGATCATGGTCAACCTGGTGTTCGGCGAATACCTGCTGGTGCTGCGCGGCTTGCCCGTGGTGCAGGCGATGCGCGAAAGCGCCCGCATGACTACTGGCCATTTCATGCGCATTCTGGTGTGCCTGCTGGGGGTGCTGGCGTCGATCTGGCTGATCGAAGGCCTGATCCTGATGGCCATCCCCGATCCTTCCCCTGGCGTGCAACTGCTCGTGGATAGCCTGGCAGGCTTCCTGCAATTGTTCGGCACGGTGGTCATGTACCGGCTGTTCATGCTGCTCGAAGTCGAGCAGCGCACCTGAACGCAGCCGTTGGCTGCTAGCGCTGGGCCTTGAGGAACAGCGCGAAAAGCTCCGACTGGGACTTGATGCCCAGCTTGCGGTAGATGTGCTTGCGATGGACCCGCACGGTTTCCGATGAAATGGCGAGTTTGCGGCCGATCTCCTTGCTGGAACAGCCGCTTAGCAGCATGCGGCCCACTTCCAGTTCGCGGGCGGTGAGCGGCGTTTCAAGGTGGCCAAAGCCCTCGGCCAAGTGGTTCTGCCACGCAGGCGCCGGGGTGACTTCGTCGACATCGTGCTCGAACCGAAAGCGCTGGCGCATGGTGGCCAGCACCCAGGGTTGCAAAAGGTGCAGCAACGCAATCTGCTCACCTGCAAAGCGTGAGCGGCTACCGAGCGACAGGCAAAGCGTGCGCCCTGCATCCAGGGCCACGTTGTACTGCACCTCGTCGGCCACCACGTTGAGGCGGAAATAACGCTGGTAGTAGTCGGTGCGCTCGAAGCATTCAGGGGCCACGTCGGCCAGTTGGACCAGGCCGCTTGCCGGTGCTTCCCGGCTGGCGATGTAGAACGGGTCCAGCAGGTAGAGGCCTTTGAGGTAATCCTGGAATAACGGGTCCAGCCCGCCGTCGCTGCCCGGGGATTCGGCATACACCAATGGGCGGTGCTCACTGAAAAGAAACGCGACCCAGCTGTCGAACGCCACGTATTGCTCCAGCAAACGCACCAGGCGCAGCCAGAAGCCGGGGTGGTCCAACGCATCGATCACCTGGCCGACCGAGCGATGCCAGGCAATGTCCTGAAGTGTAAGGTTCATGTCCGGGCTCTGTACCAAAAGGTGAGACGCAGGTCAGGGTGAATACAACCGAGCAGGCAAAGTGTACTGGAGTGCATCGGCATTGCGGCGCTGTTTTCAGCGCAGCGTTGACCAGTATCGACGGATTTGCATGGGGCTAACCCCTATGGGTTACCTCAAGGGCGTAATTACCCCGCCGCCGATGGCAGCGGCATACTCGGGCACTCACCGTGCGCCACAGCAGCTGGTTTCACGCCGCGTCGATCACCTGGCAGCCGTTGGGCTGCGCATTCAGGAGTTGCAATGAAAGTAGAACTCGTCCAGCTGGACGGTCGCGACGGCGACACCGCCTACAACCTGGAACGCACCCTCGAGGCGATCCACCGCGCAGCAGCGGATGTGGACCTGATCGTGTTCCCGGAAACCCAACTTATGGGCTTTCCAACCCATGACAACATCGCGGCTATCGCCGAGCCCCTGACCGGCCCGACGCTTGCCGCCGTCGCCCAAGCGGTGACCGACAAGGGCGTGGCAGCCGTGGTTGGCCTTGCCGAAGCGGGCGAAGACGGGCACTTCTACAACACCACCGTGTTGATCACCCCGGACGGTGTCGCGTTGAAGTACCGCAAAACCCACCTGTGGGCCTCCGACAAGGGCATCTTCACGGCGGGCGATCGCTACGCCACGGCGTTGTACAAAGGGGTGCGCGTAGGGCTGTTGATCTGCTTCGACATCGAATTCCCCGAAAGCGCCCGCGCCCTGGGCCAGCTGGGCGCCGAGCTGATCTTGGTGACCAACGGCAACATGGACCCCTATGGCCCCACGCACCGCACCGCCATCAGCGCCCGCGCCATGGAAAACCAGGCCTATGCGGTCATGGTCAATCGCGTCGGCCAGGGCGATGGCAACCTGGTCTTTGCAGGCGGCAGCGCGGTGGTCGACCCTTACGGCCAACTGTTATGCGAGGCAGGGCGCACCGCCTGCCGGCTGCAACTGGACCTCGACCTGGCGCTGATCGGGCAAGCGCGCCAGGACTATAGCTACCTGGCCGAGCGCCGCTTCGAACTGCCAGGCCAGCAGGTCGAGCACCCTGACGGCTTGCGAGAACTGATCCTGACCACCGTCTGAACCTTTGCGCCACGGCTGGCGCCCAGGGCCCAGGCCGGGCCCTGACATTGAACTCCATAAAAAACACAATCCGGAGTAACACCATGGCCCACTTGAAACGCACCCTGTCGCTGGGTGCGGTGACGCTGTTCGGCATCGCCTACATGACCCCCATCATTGTGCTGGGCACCTTCGGCATCCTCGCCGACACCACCCAGGGCGCCGTGCCCTCGGCTTATCTGGCCGCCTCCATCGCCATGCTGTTCACCGCCCTGAGCTACGGCAAGATGGCCAAGGCCTTCCCCGTCGCCGGCTCGGCCTACACCTACGTGCGCAAGTCCATCAGCCCCAAGCTGGGTTTTCTGGCCGGTTGGGCGGTGCTGCTGGACTACCTGTTCCTGCCCATGGCGATCTGGCTGATCGGCGCGGCCTACCTGCATTCGGCCTTTCCGGCGGTGCCGCACCCGGTGTGGGTGCTGGCCTTCATTGCCGTCACCACGGCCATCAACATCATCGGCCTGCAGCTGGCCAAGACCGTCAATGGCGTGCTTATGCTGCTTCAGTTCCTCGTACTGGCAGCCTTCGTGGGCCTGGCCGTGCATTACGCCACCGGCGAGCTGAACCAGCCGTTGTGGTCGCTGGCACCCTTTCATCAGGACGGTTTCCAGCTGCCCCTGATCATGAGTGGCGCCGCCATCGCCTGTTATTCGTTCCTGGGCTTCGATGCGGTCAGCACCTTGACCGAGGAGACCCATGAACCGCGCAAGACCATCCCTCGCGCCATCCTGCTCATCACCCTGCTGGGCGGTTTCATCTTCATCGTGGCCAGCTACTTCGTCCAACTCGCGCACCCAAGCGCGACCTTCAGCAACCCGGACTCGGCCGCCTACGAAATCGCGAAGGCCATTGGCGGGGACATTTTCGTGAGTTTCTTCCTGATCGGCCTGATCGTGGGCCAGTTCACCTCGGGGCTTTCCGCCCAAGCCAGTGCCTCGCGCCTGCTGTTCGCCATGGGCCGCGACGGTGTGCTGCCCAAGCGTTGGTTCGGGCGACTGAGTACGCGGTTCGGCACACCGGTCATCAGCATCGTCCTGTGTGGCGTAGTCGCGCTGCTGGCCTTGCGCATGGACGTGACGACCTCCACCTCGTTCATCAACTTCGGCGCTTTCCTGGCGTTCAGCCTGGTCAACCTGTCGGTGATCTTTCACTACTGGATCGCCCAGGGCGAGCGCGGGCTCAAGGCGGCAGCGGTGTACCTGGCCTTCCCCTTGGTCGGGCTGATGGCGGATCTGTGGCTGATGGCAAGCCTGGACCCCATGGCCATCTACCTTGGCGTGGCTTGGCTGGGCATGGGGTGCCTGTACCTGCTGGTCATCACCCGTGGGTTGCGCCAACAGCCGCCAGAGATGCATTTCGAGGAGGCTTGAGGTCGAGTGGGCAGTATGATTTGCGGGGCTTGGAGATATGCCCCGCAGGGCTTGGGTCAGGGTGGGGATCGGATGATTGCGGCCAGTGCGAAATCTGGAAAAACTCGGTGGCGTTCTTCGCAGCTGGAATTCTATGAGGCTTCCGGCCGTCGACGGATAACAAATGCGTAATGGCATGGATCTTTATAACCGTTGGCATTCGTGGTTCGGCGATTGGGTTGCTCGCGATTTCGTGCGGGGCCCAAGGCCGTTCTCTAACACCTGTCAGTTTTGCCAGTGGCCGGGTGCGTACATCACCCGGATACTCAAGACGCCCGCCCTGCTAACGGGCGAAACGACAGTTCTCCAACCGCGAGCACAATCGCATGAACAGACTCGAGAGATCGGCGTACTCGCCTTACGGCTTTGCCGCAGAGATTCGATCTGCACACACGTTACTTGGCTTCAATGGTGAGCATGCGCAAGCGCTGACACCGCTCTACCTGCTTGGCTCCGGATACAGAGTCTACAACACGCGCTTAATGCGTTTTCTTTCACCTGATAGCCTAAGCCCGTTCGACGCGGGTGGCATGAATACCTACGCCTACTGTTCAAACGACCCCGTGAACCGCAGCGATCCCACTGGGCACTCTTTCCTATACCCCAACAAAAATGTGCGAAGACCAGCTATTACGCTGCCGAGTCGCGGCGAAGCAGGCAAGTGGCCGACACATCCCTCGGAGTTAGCGAAAAGGGATTTCAGCAATATGAAACTGAAGGAAATGTCCTATAAAGAGATTCAACACTGGTTCAAGATTTCCAAAGGGGAGTTAAAAGAAGCGAAACGCAATATACTGCGCAGCCCAAACGATGCTTCAGAGGCCATCGAGAAATATGTTAAAACTGAGAACCGCCACCATGTATTGACTGAAGCATTAAATTCAAAGATTACAGGACGCCTCGTACACGTTATTGAGTCGTTGTTGGAGGAAGGACTCTACAAACCAAGCATGCCGGTGGAGTCTAATGCAGAACTGGCAACATTGATGCGGAACGGCATGCCCGTTATTATCCCCAGTGTCCATGATTTTAGAACTGTCAAAATGCGTCACTAAGGCTGTACAAAACTTCGAGATACCCAACCGCTGCCCTCAAGCGCTAAGGTTCTTGAACCTTCCGCTATCGACGGAAAGGAATACTACGGCGGCTACGAACTTTGTGGGCGTCCGCTTGGATCAAGTACGAAGTCGGCACCCGTATGGTCTGCCCGCCTATGACACTGTTTTTCATCCACACGATGTCATGGGTCAGTGCTCCGACCTGCGCGCCGGTCAGGGCCACGCACAGGCTCAGATTGATGACATCCTGGCTGGCCAGGGCACTGTCCATCAGGTGGCGGCGCTGGCGTAGAGGGCTGTTTGCTGAGGATGATGTCGATGCCGACCACCGGCACGCCGGTCTGGTCGTCGCCCAGCTTGCCGGCGAGGATTTCCAGTGCGTTGTGCTCGCTCACCAAGCCGTTCTGCACACGGCGGGCGACGTTCAGTTACGTATGCGCATCGCTACTTCCTAGGCTTAGCCCTGGCAGTCGCTTCGGCCACCAGCGGGTCTTCAGGCCAATAGTGCTTCGGGTATCGCCCCTTCAGATCCTTCTTCACCTCCACGTAAGTGCTGCGCCAGAAGTTCGCCAGATCCTGGGTGACCTGCACAGGCCTGCGAGCCGGCGACAGGAGGTGCAGAACCAGCGGCTGCCTGCCCTGAGCGATGCGTGGGGTTTCTGCCAGGCCAAACAGCTCCTGAAGCCGCACGGCCAAAATTGGCGGATGCTGCGAATAGTCGATACGGATATTCGAGCCGGATGGCACCTGGATCGCCTGGGGTGCCTGGGTGTCCAGCTCCTGTGGAAGCGGCCAGGGCAGAAGGTTTCTGATGATCGAGGGCAGGTCCAGCTGGCTGAAGTGGCTGAGCCTCGTGACTTTACCCAGGTAGGGCGTGAGCCATTGGTCGAGCGTGTCCAGCAGATTGGCATCGCTCAGGTCAGGCCACTTGCTTTGTGCCTGCCCACGCTCGATATCCAGCTGGCGCAGCAGACCCACCCGGGCCTGCCACTGCCGCAGCTCGGGGTTCCAGGGCAGAAGCTCGATGCCCTTGCGCCTCACCAGGCTGACCAAGGCCAGCGAACGGGTTTGCTCGTCAAGGTTCGCCAGCGCTTTCGTCGACAGCACGAGCTGGCCTACCCGCCACTGCCGCTGCGCCTTGAGCACGCCTTCGCGCTCGTCCCAATCGACCTCATCGACCGACCTCACCAGGTCAGCCAGCTGGTTATCGAACAAGGCCGGATCGAGGTCACTCGCCAGGTAGATCCGCTCCTCGCGCTGTCCTTGCCGGCTACCCAGATCGGCCACCACCAGCCACTCATGTTTGGTGAGAGCATCGGGCTCTGAGAACACCGCAGCACGACCGTTGGAAAGACGGTATTCAGATGCAGTCGCCCGCCTCTGCAGGCCGATTCGATCAGGGTATGCGAACGCCAGCAGGCATCCTACCCACCGTGGGTGATCGAGCGCGTCTACAGGGCTCGAGGCCTTGCCACGCAGCAGCGACCGGTACTGCCGAGCAGACTGTTTCACGCGTTGCAGGGAACCGCCACTGCGACGGGCATGCTGCTCGCCCGACAGTGCGCTGAGCCGGGAGTGCAGGTCGGCACCGGCCCCACGCAGGATATCTTTCTCGCCCAGCAGAGCCGCGATGTTGCATGCCAGGTCATCCAGGCCCATCGCATTGCCCTTGATGAGCATGTGGGCGATCCGGGGGTGGGCTGGCAACGCGCTCATGGCCGCACCGTGTGGCGTGAGCTGTCCAGCATCGTCGAGCGCGCCCAGGCGCTTGAGCAGGTCTGTGGCTTGAGCGAAGGGCGCCGCTGGTGGTTGATCGAGCCAGGTCATCTCTTCCGGCTTCATGCCCCATCGAGCCAGCTGGAGCGCCAAGGCTGCCAGATCTGCCTGGAGGATTTCAGGGGTGCTGTAGCTGGCCATCTGCTCGTGCTGGGACTGCGACCACAGCCGATAGCAGACACCAGGCTCCAGGCGCCCCGCCCGTCCCGCCCGCTGGGTAGCGCTGGCCTTGGAAATGCGCTGTGTGTCGAGTCGGGTCATGCCGCTGCGGGGGGCGAACCTGGGTACTCGTTCAAGGCCACTGTCCACCACCACCCTGACCCCTTCGATGGTCAAGCTGGTCTCGGCGATGTTCGTGGCCAATACGACCTTGCGCGAGCCCTTGGGGGCCGGGTCTATCGCCGCACGCTGCGCCTGCAGGTCGAGGTCACCGTACAGCGGGCACACCATCACCTCTGGACGGCTGCCGAGATGTGCCTTGAGGTCCTCTGCCACCCGCCGAATTTCCGCCTGCCCAGGCAGGAACACCAGGATGCTGCCAGGTTGTTCATCGAGGGCGGCCAGGCACGTGTCCGTGATGCGCGTATCGATTCGCTCGCCCGGCTGATAGGGGCTGCCCCATACCGTCGAGACGGGATACATCCGCCCTTCACTGGTGACCACGGGCGCATCGTCGAGCACCTTCGAGAGGCGGGCACCCTCCAGCGTGGCAGACATCAACAGCAGCTTGAGCGGGGGCTCATCGCGCAGCAGTTCACGGGCGCTCAGGCACAGCGCCAGTGCCAGGTCGGAATCGAGGTTGCGCAGGTGGTACTCATCGAAGATGACCACGCCCACACCCTCCAGCGCCGGGTCCTCCTGAAGCCTGCGAGCCAGAATGCCTTCGGTGACCACTTCGATCTGCGTTCGCGGCCCTACCTTGCTTTCAAGGCGAATGCGGTAGCCGACCGTCTCGCCCACCTGCTCATCCAGCTCACTGGCCAAACGCTCCGCCGCTGCCCGCGCAGCCAGTCGGCGAGGTTCGAGCATCAGGATCTTTTGCCCGGCTAGCCAGGGCTCATGCAACAACGCCAGGGGCACCCGAGTGGTCTTGCCAGCACCCGGGGGCGCTTCGAGTATCACTTCATTGCGACTGGCCAGGGCCTGTCGCAGATCTGGCAATACACGGTCTATAGGTAATGAAATCATGGTGGCCCTCGAACAAGCAGGCGAGTATAACGGCGAACCGACGTTGTCCTATCATGGTCTTAACTGCGCGGGTTCAGGCGCCTTGCCTGGCCTGCCGAACGCCACGCCCGGAGATTTACATGCGCATTGCTTCCCGCCTGATCGGTGCTGCCCTCGTGGGCACCTTGCTGACGCAACTGACGGCTTGCGGCTCCATCTTCTACCCAGACCGTCGCGGCCAGATCGACGGCAAGGTCGACCCTGCGATCGCCGTGCTGGATGCCGTTGGCCTGCTGTTCTACGTCATCCCAGGGCTGATCGCCTTCGGCATCGACTTCGCCACCGGCGCCATCTACTACCCACCAGGGCAAACTGCGCAGGTGGACCCGGCCAAACTGAAGGACGCCGTCAATGCCGATGGCAGCGTGGACAATCTCAAACTGCAGGCCATTCTGGAAAGCGAACTGGGGCAGCGCCTGCCGCTGGACGACCCACGCTTGATCCAGCACCGCGGCAGTGCCGAACAATTGGCCAGCCTTGGGCTGGTACCTGCCGCCTGACGTCAAGGACGACCGCCTGAGATGACCACTTCGGCCGAACACAAACGGTTGCTCCGCCTGGCCACGCGCGCCTCCCTGGCGGTGGCCAGCATCCTGGTGGTCAGCAAGGCGCTGGCCTGGTGGTTGAGCGGCTCGGTTAGCCTGCTGGCCGGGTTGACCGATTCGGCCCTCGACGCCGTGGCGTCCTTCCTCAACCTGCTGGCTGTGCACTACGCCCTGCGCCCGGCCGATGACGACCACCGCTTCGGGCACGGCAAGGCAGAAGCCCTGGCTGGCATCGCCCAGGCGCTGTTCATCGGCGGCAGTGCCGTGCTGATTGCCTTGCAGGCGTTGGAGCGCCTGCGCAACCCGCAGCCGTTAGGCGATACCGCCATCGGCATCGGGGTGATGCTGTTGTCGTTGGTGCTGACCGTCGCGCTGCTGGCCGTGCAACGCAAGGTCATCCGCGCCACAGGTTCAACGGCGGTACGCGCCGATTCCCTGCACTACCGCTCCGACCTGCTGCTCAACGGCAGCATCTTGCTGGCGTTGCTGCTGGCGCGCTTCGGCTGGCCGCAACTCGATGCGCTGTTCGGGTTGGGCATCGCACTGTACATCCTGTGGAGCGCCCTGCAGATCGCGCGCGAAAGCACGGCGATTCTCATGGACAAGGAGCTGCCCGTGGATGTGAGCGAAGACATGGCCAGCCGCGTGCTGGCCATCGAGGGCGTGCTGGGCGTGCACGACCTGCGCACCCGGGTATCGGGCAACCAGTGGTTCGTGCAATTGCACATCGAGCTGCCTGGGCAACTGCCGCTGCATCACGCACATGGGCTGTGCGTGCAGGCGTCGGAAGTGATCCGCCAGCAGTACCCCAAGGCCGACGTGATGGTCCACGCCGACCCGGTGTAGCCCTCTAGTTGACGCTGTAGCCTCGCCCGGACAAGCACGCGCCAAGCGCCCGTTGGTAGGTACTTGCAACCGCAGGCGCCGGCGCGTAGGCCGCCATGGCAGGATCGAACCCCGACTGGCTGACCGCCCAGCGATGGCACTGGTAACGGTCCTGATCCTGCTGCTCCTGCCCCTGTCCATAGCGCGGATAAGCCACCACGTCATACCCCGACGCCGCTGTAGGCGCAGGTGCTGGGGGATTGACCACCACGTACTCGCGGCTGTTTTCCAGGTAGCGATAGTAGGTGTCGGCGACCAGGTAGATCATCGCGCCGTCCACGCGAAACTTGTGCGCATAGGGCGGCAGGTAGCTGACTCGCGCACCCGGGGGCGGCACCACGACCTGGTAACCCCTTTCCCAGGGGCGGTACCAGTACCCGCCGGAGTAGAAATAGTCCTGCCCCTGGTAGGGCACCTTCCAGAAACGGTCAGCAAACCGCTCCACGGTCTGGCCAGGCCGGTAGTGCGGCCCGGGGCCCCAGCCTTCACCGTGGCCCCCAGGGCGGCCCTGCCAGCCCTCGTGAGGCGCGTAGCCAGGGCCTGGGCCATGCCAACGCGGGCCGTCATCGGGGCGGCGGGGAATGTCCTGGTAGAACCCCGGCCGTGGGGGCTGCGTCTGACCGACTTCGTCACGCGAATTGAGCGCACGCCCAGGCGCGGGCCCTGCCTCCACACCTGGCCCTGTAGCGGCGGGGGGCAAAGCACCTGGGCCGTCGTTGGGCCCGGCCGCCAGGGCTGCAACGCTGATGCCCATGCCCAGCAAACCAACACCTGCCCACTGCCAGATGTGCGACTTCATGGTAGTCCTCTCGACGGTAAAACGGCTGACTGCGCCAGTCTACCGCGCCCCATCACGCCGCCCATTAAATTTCAGCCATGAAAAAAGGGAGGCCACCTGGGCCTCCCTTCAGCAATTGTCGTCCGTGCTCGGCACTTGTGGCGCCGGCTCACCTCACACCGTCTTCTGGAAGGTGCGTAGCCCGGGGGCCTGGCCCATCCTGTTGGATGGCTTGGCCGCGAGCGCCCGTCTGGGGCGCATCGCCGTGGACTGATGTCCGGGCAGTGATTCTGGTGATAACAATACCGGGCGCGTCCCGGCACAGGATTGCGAAGATTGCTCAGATAAATAGCACTTGCGCAATTTTTAACCCTGGATTGATAATTCGCCGCAATCCGAACAGAAAAGGCATGATTCATGAGCAAGCTGGACCGATACGACTTGAGCATTCTGGCTGAATTGCAGCGTGACGCGCGCATCTCCAACCAGGAGCTGGCCGAACGCATCGGCCTTTCACCCTCGCCCTGCTCGCGCCGCGTCAAGCAACTCGAAGACGACGGCTACATTTCCCGTCAGGTGGCCTTGCTCGATCGCAAGAAGCTGGGTTTGAGCCTGACTGCCTACGTACTCATCGGTATGGACCGGCACACCCCCGAGCGTTTCGAAACCTTCGAGGCCACCATCCGCAACCTGCCGCAGGTGCTGGAGTGCAGCCTGGTGACCGGGATGGACGCCGACTACCAGCTCAAGGTCGTCGTGCCCGACATGGACCATTACCAGAAGCTGCTGCTCGGTAGCCTCACGCGCATCGAGGGCGTCACCAGCGTGCGTTCAAGCTTCGTGCTCAACCAGGTGTTGGCCAGCACCGAGCTTCCATTGACCCACCTTCGCTGATCGGCTGCCACCTCACGGGTATACTTGCCCCCTCAACCCGCCTGGAGCACTGCAATGGATCCTGCCGTATTCGAAGAGTGGATGATGATCATCCTGGTGACCGCCTTGATCGGCTTCATGGGCTTCATCGTCTGGGACCTGGCGAAAAAATCCCAGGCGGGGCGGTTCGGCACCCTGATCCTGTTCTTCGTGCTCGGCCTGGGTGTGCTGGCGTTCATCATCAAGAGCGTGGTGGTGGGGTTCATCGAGGGGGTGTAGCCAGCGCGGTCGCCACGTGCCCGCTGGCCATGCCGCCTAGCGCCGCAGGGTCGGCGCCACCTCGCGCCAGCAGCCTTGCTCAAGCCCATCGAGTGTCCAATCGCCGATACGCACGCGCACCAGGCGCAAGGTGGGCAGGCCCACGGCGGCGGTCATTCGCCGTACCTGGCGATTGCGACCCTCGCGAATCACCAGCTCCAGCCAACAGGTCGGTACGCTTTTGCGAAAGCGTACTGGTGGGTTGCGCGGCCACAGAGCGGGGGCTTCGAGGCTGCGGGCCTCGGCGGGCAACGTTGGTCCGTCATTGAGCTGCACGCCTTCGCGCAGTTGGCGCAGCTGCTCCTCGGTGGGCTCGCCCTCGACCTGCACCCAGTAGGTCTTGGGCAGCTTGTGCTTGGGGTCGGCAATACGCGCCTGCAGCGCGCCGTCATTGGTCAACAGCAACAGGCCTTCACTGTCCCGGTCCAGCCGGCCGGCGGGGTAGACGCCCGGAATATCGATGAAATCCTTGAGCGTGGCGCGCCCCTCGCCGTCGCTGAACTGCGTCAGCACGTCGAAGGGTTTGTTGAACAGGATCAACCGCGGCTCGGCGGGTGGCGCCTTGGGCTGGCGGTGAGCGCCAGGCACAGGCCGCCCCTGAGGGCGGCGCGGCTTGGAACGGGGTGGCAGTGGCATGGGTCCTCAGCGGAACGGCGGCTCGTCGAAGCTGCGCAGTTTACGCGAGTGCAGCGAATTGAGCTCGGTGCGCAACAGGTCCAGCGCCGCGATACCAATCTTCAGGTGCTGGCTGACCGCGCGGTTGTAGAACGCGTTGGCCGAGCCTGGCAGCTTGATTTCGCTGTGCAGCGGTTTGTCGGACACGCACAGCAAGGTGCCGTACGGCACCCGCAGGCGATAGCCCTGGGCTGCGATGGTGCCGCTTTCCATGTCCACGGCAACGGCGCGGGACAAGTTGATCAGCGGCCGTTCCTGGGCCCAGCGCAGCTCCCAGTTGCGGTCGTCGTAAGTCAGCACGGTACCGGTGCGCAGGCGCTTCTTGAGCTGCTCGCCCCGCTCGCCGGTCACCTGCGCAGCGGCTTCCTGCAGGGCCAGTTGCACCTCTGCCAATGCCGGGATCGGAATGTTCGGCGGCACCACGCGGTCAAGGATGCCGTCACGGCGCATGTAGGCGTGGGCCAGCACGTAGTCGCCAATGGTCTGCGACTGGCGCAGCCCGCCGCAGTGCCCGATCATCAGCCAGCAATGCGGGCGCAGCACTGCCAGGTGGTCAGTGATGTTCTTGGCGTTGGACGGGCCGACGCCGATGTTGACCAGCGTGATGCCGTCGCCGTCCCCTGCAATCAGGTGGTAGGCCGGCATCTGGTAGCGGTGCCAGACCACACCGGCGACCAGCGCCTGGGCCTCACCATGGTCCATGCTCTTCTCGATCACGACGTTGCCCGGCAACACCATGCGCACGAAGCGCGGATCATCGCGCAACTGCTCAAGGCCATGGCTGATGAACTGGTCCACGTAACGGTGGTAGTTGGTCAGCAGGATCCAGGGCTGCACGTGGCGCCAGTCACTGCCGGTGTAGTGCACCAGGCGCCGCAGCGAGAAGTCCACGCGCGCGGCATCGAACAGCGCCAGGGGCAAGGTATCGGTGCTGTCCCAGTCGTAGAGCCCATCGGCGATGTTGTCGGTGGCCGAGGACAGGTCGGTGCTGGGGAATACCCGCGCCAGCTGCGCGGCGGTGATGCCGCTGCCGGCCAGCTCGTCGCCCTGGTCGACCACGTACGGATACGGAATGGGCTGCTCGCTCACCCCCACTTCGACCGTGACGGTGTAGTCGTGCATCAACGGGCGCAATTGCTCCAGCAGGTAGCCGCGAAAAGCAGCCGGCTGGGTGATGGTGACGCTGTAGGTGCCCGCCACCTGGACCTTGGCGTAGGCCCGCGTGGTGGCAGCGACTTCGCCATTGCTGTGGTAGGTCAGGCGCAGCGCCGGGTAGCGGAACAGGTCTCGCTGCTGGGCATCGGGCTCGGTGCGGTCCTTGAGGTAACGCTTGAGGGCCTGGCTCAGGGCACCGGTGGCCTGCTCATGCAAGGCCGCCAGACGATCGACGGCCTGTTCGGGAGTATCAACGACTTCAAACGCGTGGCTCACACTGTGCTTCCTGTCTGGACATGCATGCGAACCATCTTGCCTGCCTTCTCGGGTAAATTCATCCCCTTGATGATGCAAGGCGGCGCAGCTGGGCCGAGCCGGTCAGCTGGCCATGGCCCGCGCCATCAGGGCCTGTACGTCCACACCGCGCGGCAGCGTGCCATAAGCGCGCCCTGTCCCTGTGAGGCGGCTGGCGATGAACGCATCGCTGACCGCACAATGGCCGGCCTCCAGCAGCAACTTGGCCTGCAATGCCAGGGCGATGGTCTCGGTCAGTTGCCGCGCCCGGTACTGGATGTCGCCCGTGTCGAGGAACGCATCCTTCAGGTTGACGATGCAGGTGGCCAAGCGCTTGTCGCCGTGTCCGTCCCCAAGTTCGGCGAACAACGCCTCCAGCACACCCGGCTCCTTGGACAAGGCGCGCAGCACATCCAGGCACTGCACATTACCCGAACCTTCCCAGGTCGAGTTGACGGGCGCCTCGCGGTAAAGCCGCGGCAGGATGCTGTCCTCCACATACCCCGCCCCGCCCAGGCACTCGGCCGCTTCGTTGATCATGGCCGGGGCACGCTTGCAGATCCAGTACTTGCCTACCGCCGTGACCAGGCGCGCGAAGTGCGCCTGCTGGGGGTCGTCGAGCTGCTCGAGGGCGTGGCCCATGCGCAGGCTCAGGGCCAATGCCGCTTCGCTTTCCAACGACAGGTCGGCGAGCACGTTCTGCATCAGCGGCTGCTCGGTCAACAGGCGGCCCGCCACCTGCCGATGCGCGCAGTGGTGCAGGGCCTGGGTCAGCGCCTGGCGCATCAGGGCACTGGAGCCGACCATGCAGTCGAAACGGGTCATGGCCACCATCTCGATGATGGTCGGTACGCCCCGGCCCTCCTCACCGATCATCCAGGCCAGCGCACCGCGAAACTCCACTTCGCTGGAGGCGTTGGAGACATTGCCCAACTTGTCCTTCAGGCGCTGGATATAGAACTGGTTACGGGTGTCGTCCGGGCGGTGGCGGGGCAGCAGGAAGCAGCTCAGGCCGTGCTCGGTCTGGGCAAGGACCAGAAAGGCATCGCACATGGGCGCCGAACAGAACCACTTGTGACCCACCAGCTCGTAGGCCTGGCCGGGCCCCGGCGCGCCGACTGGGTAGGCACGGGTGGTATTGGCGCGCACGTCCGTGCCACCCTGCTTCTCCGTCATGGCCATGCCCAACGTGACGCCGGCCTTGTGCCGGTCGCCGACGTTGCGCGGGTCATACTCACGCGACAGCGCCTTGGGCAGCCAGTAGTGGGCGATCTCGGGTTGCAGGCGCAGGGCCGGCACCGCAGCGAAGGTCATGGTCAGCGGGCAGCCCGTGCCGGCCTCGGCCTGGCTGTGCAGGTAGGTCATCGCCGCGCGGGCCACATGGGCGCCCGGGCGCGGCTCGGCCCAGGGCAGCGACGGCAGCCCATGCTCGACGGCGGTGCGCATCAACTGGTGATAGGCGGGGTGAAACTCGACCAGGTCGATGCGATGGCCATAGCGATCATGGCTGCTGAACACAGGCTTGTGCGCATTGGCCAGAAAGCCTGCCTGCATCAACGGCCCACCGGCCAGCGCGCCGTACGCATCGATCCGCGACTGCGCCCAGTCGGCACCAAAGCGCCTGGACCACTCCTGTAGCGGCAGGTCCAGGCGGTACAGGTTGGCCCCGTCCAGCGGTGGCGGCTGGTTGGTGACCTCGTGGGTTTCAGCGAACTGGTGCAGGTTCATGGAGGTACTCCTGAATCCGGGCAGGCGTGAGGTTCCCAGTGAAGCACTGTCTGGTCGGTGGACAAAGGGGCATTCCTGACTAATCGCAGGGGTGCGTGATGAGCGGCGCTTAGGCGGCCGGCTTCATCGGGATCGTCAGCGGCGTGTTCGTTCGACGCCCGAACCGGTGAGGCCTTCAGGAACTTGTAATCCAGTTCCCAATCGTCCGTGGGAGTCTTCCTAGAAGCTGAATCAAGCGCCTATAAAGCGGATGCCGCCTGCTAGGTTGCGAGTTCGTTCTTGACCAGCAGGCAAGCCATGAGCATGCGAATCAGCATCCTGGGTCGTCCTAACCTACCGATGCTTACCGCCAACGCCGCCCCTCATGCCCCTGCACAGCCACCTGCCCCTGCGAAATCGCCAATTCCAGACTCATCTCGAACCGACTGCCCACGCCAGGCGCCGATTGATGCGATAGCCGTGCCCCCAGCAATTCGCTCATCTGCCTGCAGATGGCAAGGCCAATGCCCAACCCGCCATAGCGCCGGGTCATGGAGCCATCCACCTGAAAGAACCGCTGATAAAGAATCGACTGGTCGAGGTCTTCGAAACCGATACCCGTGTCGCTCACGGTAAACGTCAAGGCCAGTTGATTAGGGCCCCTGTGCTGCCCCCGGACCTGGATCATCACACCGCCCTGGTGGGTGAATTTCAGGCCGTTGTCCACCAGGCACCCCAGGCACCGGGCCAGCTTCGGCCCATCCCCCACCAGCCGGTCGGGCAGGTCCGCCGGCATGTCCACACTCAAGTACAGGCCCTTGCCCAGCGCCTGGCCGGCATACGTAGCGCGCAAGCCTTGCAGCAATGTCCGAAGGTCGAAGGGCGCTGGCTGCGCTCGCAGCCGCCCTGCTTGCAATTCGGACAAGGTCAGGATGTCGTCGACCATGTTCATCATGCCCTGAGCCGAGCCCACCGCCGTCTGGTGGAAGCGGGCCATTTCCGCGTCCATCGGCAGGGTATGCATCAGCTCCAGGGACCCGATCACGCCATTCATCGGGGTGCGCAGTTCATGGGTGACGCAGGCCAGAAACTCATCCTTGAGCCGGTTGCTGTTGGCCAGTTGCTGGTTGAGCACCTCCAGTTGCTGCCCCGTCTCACGCAGGGTGCGGGCCTGCTCGTCGCGCAGCGTCTTGATGCGGTCTGCCAAGGCCAGCGATAGCAACGCCACCTCCAGCGCAGCGCCCAATTGGCTGGCATACATGGTCAGGAACATGTTCGGCAGGTAGCCCAGCACCATCAGCGTATTGACCAGCCCCCCGACCAGAAACGCGGTCCAGGCGATGATGAACCAGCGCGCCACGCGCAGGCCGCGCCGCCAGGCGTCGAGCCCTGCGCAGAAAACGCCCAGGCTGAACACGAGCGCCAAGGCGGTGGCAAGGCGCATGGCGAGGCCATAGGGCACGCTCACAGACAGCACCATCACCACGGCACCGCCCAGCATCAGCGCCTGCAGCAACCGGTCAAAGCCACGGCTTTTATGGCGAAGCTGCAGAAAATGCCGGGCGAACTGAGAGCCGAACAGCGCAGCTGCGCCGACGAACAACGGTGTGCAGGCATTGGCCCACCAGGGGCTGTCAGGCCACAGGTAAGCGATGCCGGCGCCGTTGACCGAGACCTGGTAAAGGCCGAAGGAGGCAATATAGAGGATGTAGTACAGGTAGCTGACGTCCCGCACGCTCAGGTACAGGAACAGGTTGTACACCAGCATCACCAACAGTACCCCGTAGATCATCCCCAGCACGTACAGGCGCGTGGCCTGGGCTTCGAGGTAAGCCTGGGGCGACCAGAGGGCCAGCGGCGCCTGCACCGAGCCCTGGCTGTGCAGCCGCATAAAGACGGTGGTGACCTGGCCAGGTGGCAATTGCAGGTTGAACAGGTAGTTGTCCTGACGGATCTCCCGGCTTGAATAAGGCAACGCATCACCCGTGCGCTGGGCCAAGCGAAAGCGCCCGTCCGGGCCCGTCAGGTAAAGGTCGAGGTGATCGAGGGGTGGGTAGGCCAGCTCCAGCAACCAGTGCAGTGGCATGCCCGGCGCCGGGTCAGGGTGCAGTTCGAGCTTGAGCCAGAACACCGACGTGGAAAACCCGGCATTGAGGACGTCTTCAGGGTGGGGGCGAAAACGCTGCGCGAAGTCGGGCGCACTGACATCCGTGATGCTGGCGCTGCCGTCCGGGTCTTCATAAACCTGCATGACCTTGCCCAGAGGCAGGTGACGGGTGGCCGCGGTGATGTCCACCGCTTCGGCGAATGTGGGCAGCAAACCCATGAGCACAATCAGCAAATAGCGCATACAGCCCCAGCAAGGCCTGTCCGGTCGCGTCGCGGTTGCCCCCTTTCCGTTTGAGACGACGAAATCCTGCAGAACCTGTTTATCGATTTATCTGCGCACTCTAGCACAGCCTCAAGCTGCGTCGAGCGGCGGCACAAAACCCACAGGACCGCTCTGGAACGGGCCTTAGCGGCATTCAGGCGCGCATACCGTTCTTCGGAAAACGCACCGACCTGCACGCGCAAGGTCCGCACAAACAGGTTTGGTGGTAAGCTCGCCGACCATGAATACCTACGCCTCCCGCCCCGTTGTCCTCTGTCTCTCCGGCCACGACCCCAGTGGCGGCGCCGGCTTGCAGGCAGATATCGAAGCCCTGCTTGCACAAGGCTGTCATGCCGCGCCCGCGGTGACCGCCCTGACCGTGCAGGATACCGTCAATGTTTCCGACTTCCGCGTGCTCGACCGTGAGTGGGTGCTGGCCCAGGCCAATGCCGTGCTCACCGACTCCACGGTGGCCGCGGTCAAGCTGGGCATGCTCGGCTCGATCGACATGGTCGATACCGTGGCCGAGCTGCTGGCTGCACACCCGCACCTGCCGTTGGTGTGCGACCCGGTGCTGCGTGCAGGCGGCGGCGGCCGGCTGGGCAAGGACGAAGTAGGCTACGCCCTGCGTGAACGCCTGTTGCCGCTGGCGACCATCACCACGCCGAACCTGCCCGAAGCCCGCATTCTCGCCGAGCTGCCCGACGGCAGCGCCGACGAGTGCGCTGCCAGGCTGCTGGAGTTCTGCGAGCACGTGCTGATCACGGGCGGACACGGCGACGAGGTGGAAATCCACAACCGTCTGTACAGCCGCGACGGTCACCGCAGCACCTCGACCTGCCAACGCCTGCCGGGCAGCTACCACGGATCGGGCTGCACCCTGGCCAGCGCCCTGGCGGGTCGACTGGCCCTGGGCGAGCACCTGGAAAGCGCCGTGCGCACGGCCCTGGACTACACCTGGCGCACCCTGCGCGATGCGGAGCAGTTGGGACGAGGCCAGTTCGTGCCTCGGCGCCTGCCCCTGGATTTCTGCTCCTGACTCGAGGTGCTCATGACGCTACGCGGCCTGTATGCCATCACCGACAGCCAATTGCTGGCCGGCCGATTCCTGTCTCATGTGGAGGCAGCGCTCGAAGGGGGCGTATGCCTTCTGCAGTACCGTGACAAAAGCGACGACGCCGCGCGGCGCTTGAGAGAAGCCCAGGCGCTCCAGCAATTGTGCGAGCGCTACGGCACCCAGCTGATCATCAACGACGATGCCGAACTGGCCAGGCACCTGGGCGTGGGCGTCCACCTGGGGCAAACCGACGGGCCGCTGACCCCTGCACGCGCCCTGCTGGGCAGCGCGGCGATCATTGGCTCGACCTGCCATGCCAGCCTGGACCTGGCCGCCCAGGCAGCCCGCGAAGGCGCCAGTTACGTCGCCTTCGGCCGCTTTTTCACCTCCAGCACCAAACCCGGCGCCCCGGCTGCCGACGTCCGTCTTCTGGCGCAGGCGCGCGCCCAGGTGAACCTGCCGATCGCCGCCATCGGCGGGGTCACCCTCGACAATGCCGCTGCACTGGTGCACCACGGTGCCGACCTGCTGGCGGTGATCCACGGCTTGTTCGGTGCCGATAGCGCGCAGGAAGTCACCCGCCGCGCCCGCGCCTTCAACGCCTTGTTCGCATCCTGATTCGAGAGAATTTTCCATGTCCCGTTCCGAAGCACTTTTCGCCCAAGCCCAGAAGCACATCCCCGGTGGTGTCAACTCGCCCGTGCGCGCGTTCAAGAGCGTGGGCGGCACGCCTTTGTTCTTCAAGCATGCCGAGGGGGCCTACGTCGTCGACGAAGATGACAAGCGCTACGTCGACTACGTGGGCTCCTGGGGCCCGATGATCCTAGGCCACGGCCACCCTGACGTGCTGGACTCGGTACGTCGCCAGCTGGAACACGGGCTGTCCTATGGCGCCCCGACCGCCATGGAAACCGAAATGGCAGACCTGGTGTGCTCGCTGGTGCCTTCCATGGAAATGGTGCGCATGGTCAGCTCGGGTACCGAGGCGACCATGAGCGCCATCCGCCTGGCCCGTGGCTACACCGGCCGTGACGCGATCATCAAGTTCGAGGGCTGCTACCACGGCCACTCCGACAGCCTGTTGGTCAAGGCCGGCTCCGGCCTGCTGACCCAAGGCGTGCCCAGCTCGGCCGGCGTGCCGGCCGACTTCGCCAAGCACACCCTGACCCTGCCCTTCAACGACATCGCCGCCGTCGAGAAGACGCTGGCTGAGGTGGGCCAGACCGTGGCCTGCATCATCGTCGAGCCGGTTGCCGGCAACATGAACTGCGTACCGCCGGCGCCGGGCTTCCTCGAAGGCCTGCGCGAGCAGTGCGACAAGCATGGCGTGGTGTTGATCTTCGATGAGGTGATGACCGGTTTCCGGGTTTCGCTGGGCGGCGCGCAGGCGCACTACGGCATCACCCCCGACTTGTCCACCTTCGGCAAGATCGTCGGCGGCGGCATGCCGGTCGGCTGCTTTGGCGGCAAGCGCGAAATCATGGGCTGCATCGCCCCGCTGGGTCCGGTCTACCAGGCGGGTACGCTGTCGGGCAACCCGCTGGCCATGGCCGCCGGCCTGACCACGCTCAAGCTGATCAGTCGTCCAGGCTTCCACGCCGAGCTGACAGACTACACCAGCCGCATGCTCGACGGCCTGCAACAGCGCGCCGACGCTGCCGGCGTGCCGTTCGTGACCACGCAGGCTGGCGGTATGTTCGGCCTGTACTTCAGCGGGGCCGACGACATCGTCACCTTCGATGACGTAATGGCCAGTGACGCCAGTCGCTTCAAGCAGTTCTTCCACCTGATGCTCGACGGTGGCGTGTACCTGGCGCCGAGCGCGTTCGAAGCTGGCTTCACCTCGATCGCTCATGGCGACAACGAGCTGCAGATCACCCTGGATGCCGCTGAAAAGGCCTTCGCAGCCCTGAAGTAACGCGGCGCTTACCCACCGTGATCGCCGGTAGAATCCGCTATCACGGTGGTTGTACCGGCCATCGCCAGGGGCGTACGCCGTGTGAACGGGCGCACGTTCGATGAGGCCATACGGGTAACGAAGGACTCTTGCCATCAGCCTGTTTCGCCACGCCGACATAAATTCGAGTAAAACTTTGTAAGGTTGGCGCTGCTTATCCCATAATGTGCCACCAGAGACATTGGCCGCAGCTTTGCAGAGGTAAGTCGATCCCCATGAACCGCACCGGCCGCGCCCTCACCCTGGGCTGCCTGTTGCTTCTCCAGCCCCTGCTGGCCCTGGCGGAGGGCGGTAACTCGTTGCTCATCCCGACGACGGGTCGCTGCACCTTGAACGTGCAGCCGCAGGACCTGGCAAGCGCACTCAAGAGCTGTGAACAGGTGGCCGATGCCGGCGATGCCCAGGCACAGTTCGAGCTGGGCGAGTACTTCTATGCGCAAGCGCCAAAGAACCTCAACAAGGCACTGGACTGGTACCAGAAAGCGTCCCTGCAAGGCCACGCCGAGGCCCAGTACCGCCTAGGGTCGATGTTTTTCCGCGGCGAAGGGGTCAAGGCCAACAACGTGCAGGCCTACATTCTCTTGAAGATGGCGGCAGTCAACGGCGCTGAAGATGCTCTGGACATGGCAGATGAAGTGACAGAGCAGATGCCCAGGGACGACCTGGAGCATGCGACGCAGGTGCTCGGCCAGATCTTCCGCAAGTACCTGCTGGAGCTGCAGAACGCCGAGGGACGCTCGCCGTTCTCCCCGCTGCCCTAGGCTCTGTGTGAAAAGTCTTGAGACGAAGGTCAGGCAAGGCGAAAACGGCCGAGGAAGCGGAGTTTACGGGTTGTAAATGAGCATTCCGACCGGGCTGGCGCTCCAGGCTGTTTTCAATCACCGAGTATCAAGGCTTTTCACGCAGAGCCTGGGCTTTGCTGGGCATAACGCCGTTGAACCCATCAGGACTTTCGCCACTGCCATTCAAGGGTTATTCTTGAGTTCACACTCATTGCCGTCGGGCGGCTATAAACGACCTTGAACGCACCCATCGAACCCCATCGTTTCATCCTCGAACCTATCGAGGCCCACCGTTTCGCCAACTTGTGTGGCCAATTCGACGAGCACCTGCGCTTGATCGAACAGCGCCTGGCCATCGAGATCCGCAACCGCGGCAATCAGTTCGAACTGATCGGCGAATCCAAGACCACCCATGCTGCCGAGCAACTGCTGCGCCGTCTCTACCGTGAGACCCAGGCCACCGAGCTGTCGCCGGAAACCGTGCACCTGTACCTTCAGGAATCGGCCGTCGAGCACATCGACAACCCGGCGGTAAACGAGGTCAGCGTCTCGCTGCGCACGCGCAAGGGCAATATCCGACCACGGGGCGCCAACCAGCAGCGCTACGTCAAGGAGATCCTGGCCAACGACATCAACTTCGGCATCGGCCCGGCCGGTACCGGCAAGACATACCTGGCCGTGGCCTGTGCCGTCGACGCGCTGGAACGTGAACAGGTTCGCCGTATCCTGCTGGTGCGCCCGGCCGTTGAAGCTGGCGAGAAGCTCGGGTTCCTGCCGGGCGACCTTGCTCAGAAGATCGACCCTTATCTGCGCCCGCTTTACGACGCCCTTTATGAAATGCTGGGTTTCGAGCACGTGGCCAAACTGATCGAACGCCAGGTCATCGAAATTGCGCCGCTTGCCTACATGCGCGGTCGCACCCTGAACAACAGCTTCATCATTCTCGACGAAAGCCAGAACACCACGCTCGAGCAGATGAAGATGTTCCTCACCCGCATCGGCTTTGGCTCCACGGCGGTGATCACCGGCGACATCACCCAGGTCGACCTGCCCCGGGGCACCAAGTCGGGTCTGGCGCATGTGATCGAGGTGCTACGGGACGTGCCGGGTATCAGTTTCACCCACTTCCAGCCCAAGGACGTGGTACGTCACCCCTTGGTGCAGCGTATCGTCGAGGCCTATGACCGCTTCGAAGCCCGCCAAGCCACCCCCGAGGCACCCGGCAAAAATGCTTGAACTGGACATACAACGGGCGACCCAGGCGCTCGCCCCGATTGATGCCGACTTTCGCCGCTGGTGCGAGCTGGCCTTGCAGCAACGCAAGGCCGACTCGGAGATGACCATTCGTCTTGTCGACGAAGCGGAAGCACGCGAGCTCAATCACACGTATCGGCACAAGGACTACGCGACCAACGTGTTGTCCTTCCCGGCCGACGTGCCAGATGAGCTGCTCGATATTCCCTTGCTGGGCGACCTGGTGATCTGCGTCGCGGTGGTTGAACGCGAGGCGGCCGAGCAAGGCAAGTCGCTGGAGGCGCACTGGGCACACCTGGTCATCCATGGCTGCCTGCATCTGCTTGGCTACGACCACATCGAGGATGAGGAAGCCGAGGAAATGGAAAGCCTGGAACGAGAATTGCTGGCGCAACTGGGTCACCCGGACCCATACGCCGATGACGAAACCGAATCAACCCCACACTGATAGACCAAGGATCACGAGAACCGCCATGAGCGAAGATCGATCGAGCAACGGGCAGAAGTCCTGGCTGGGTAAACTGACCCAGGCTTTTGCCCATGAGCCGAAAAACCGCCAGGAGCTCCTGGAGCTGCTGCGCGAAGCACATCAGAACAAGCTGCTCGACAGCGAGGCGCTGACCATCGTCGAAGGGGCCATCCAGGTGGCGGACCTTCAGGTGCGTGACATCATGGTGCCACGCTCGCAGATGAACAGCATCAAGGCCGGCCAGTCACCACGCGAGTTCCTGCCGGCGGTGATCGACGCAGCGCACTCGCGCTACCCGGTAATCGGCGAAAGCCATGACGATGTGCTCGGTGTCCTGCTCGCCAAGGACCTGCTGCCGCTGATTCTCAAGGAGAACGGCGACAACTTCGACATCAAGACGCTGCTGCGCCCGGCCACGTTCGTGCCCGAGTCCAAGCGCCTGAACGTGCTGCTGCGCGAGTTTCGCGCCAACCACAACCACATGGCCATCGTCATCGATGAATACGGCGGCGTGGCTGGCCTGGTGACCATCGAGGATGTGCTCGAACAGATCGTCGGCGATATCGAAGACGAACATGACGTCGAAGAGGACAGCTATATCAAGCCGCTGCCTAACGGCGACTTCCTGGTCAAGGCACTGACGCCGATCGAGCACTTCAACGAGTCCTTCGACAGCGCGTTCTCCGACGATGAGTTCGACACCGTCGGCGGTTTGGTGATGAGTGCGTTCGGCCATTTGCCCAAGCGCAACGAAACCACCGAAATCGGTGCGTACAAGTTCCGCGTGCTCAACGCCGACAGCCGCCGGATACACCTGCTGCGCCTGACCCCGATCAACCGTTAAGGAACGACATGCGCTGGATCACCCGCCCCGGCTGGCCCGGTAACCTGCTGGCCTTGGCGGCCGGCGCTTCTACCCTCCTGGCCCTGGCGCCATTCGATCTGTGGCCACTGGCGCTGCTGTCCATCGCCATGCTCTACCTGGGCCTGCGCGAGCTTGGCCCGCGCCAGGCCCTGTGGCGTGGCTGGTGGTTCGGCTTTGGCCTTTACGGCGCCGGCACCTGGTGGATCTACGTCAGCATGACCAACTACGGCGGCGCCTCGCCGCTGTTGGCCATTGCGCTGCTGGTCGCGTTCTTTGCGGCCCTGGCCTGGTTCTTCGCGCTGCCCACCTGGTTGTGGGCGCGCTGGTTGCGGCGCAGCGAGGCGCCCCTGGCCGATGCGCTGGGCTTTGCTGCCCTGTGGGTGGCGCAAGAGGCGTTCCGCGGCTGGTTCCTCACCGGCTTCCCTTGGTTGTACGCAGGCTACAGCCAACTGGACGGCCCGCTGGCCGGCCTGGCGCCTCTGGGTGGGGTGTGGCTGGTGTCGTTTGCGTTGGCCCTGACGGCTGCGCTGCTGTGCAACCTCAACCGTTTGCGTGCCCGCCCGGGCTTTCTTGCCATCGCCTGCGTGCTGCTGCTCACCCCCTGGGCAGTGGGGTTGGCGCTCAAAGGGCATGCCTGGACCACCCCCGCAGGCGAGCCGCTCAAGGTCGCTGCCATTCAGGGCAACGTCGAACAGGACGTGAAGTGGGACCCGGCGCATATCGACGCCCAGCTGGCCCTGTACCGCGACCTGAGTTTCAGTTCAAAGCCTGCCGACTTGCTGATCTGGCCGGAAACCGCGGTACCTGTGCTCAAGGACCAGGCCCAAGGCTACATCGACGTCATGGGCCGCTTCGCCGCAGAGCGGCATTCAGCCCTGATCACTGGCGTGCCGGTTCGCGAGGTGGTGCACCGTCAGCGTCGTTACTTCAACGGCATCACCGTCACGGGCGAAGGGGACGGCACCTACCTCAAGCAGAAGCTGGTGCCCTTTGGCGAATATGTCCCGCTGCAAGACATGCTGCGAGGGCTGATCGAGTTCTTCAACCTGCCCATGTCGGATTTCGCCCGGGGCCCTGAGGACCAACCGCTGCTCCAGGCCAAGGGTTATCAGATCGCGCCTTACATCTGCTACGAGGTGGTCTACCCCGAGTTTGCCGCCGGCCTGGCAGCACGCAGCGACTTGCTGCTGACCATCAGCAACGATACCTGGTTCGGCACTTCCATAGGCCCGCTGCAGCACTTGCAGATGGCTCAGATGCGTGCGCTTGAAGCCGGCCGCTGGATGATCCGCGCCACCAACAATGGCGTGACGGCCTTGATCGACCCGTTCGGGCGCATCACGACCCAGGTACCTCAGTTCCAGCAGGCGGTGATGTACGGCGAGGTCGTGCCGATGCAGCAGCTGACGCCTTATCTGCAATGGCGTTCGTGGCCGCTTGCGATCCTGTGTGGGTTGCTGCTGGCCTGGGCGTTGATGGCCGGGCGCGTGGCCAGGGCCGTGTGATGCGGCCTTGCAGTTGACGTTGCAAGGGGCTGCTTCGCAGCCCCCCTTCAGTAGAACAACCGATACCCCACCAGCCCTGCCACCTCGTTGAGCAACTGCCCGCTCTGCCACATCGCCCGGCTTTCCGGCAGCCAACCTCCGAATGGCCGCGCGGGATCACGGCCGAGGAAACCGACCGGCGCGGGTATCACCTCGAAACCTGCCTGCTCGAAGCTCCAGCGCGAGCGCTGCATGTGCCAGGCCTGGGTCACTACCACGACGCGGCGTATCCCCAACGGCTGAAGCACGCTCGCCGAGTACTGGGCATTTTCCCAAGTGGTGCGGCTGGCCTGCTCCAACCACGTCACCTCAACGTCGAAGTCCTCATGCAGGCTGTCAGCCATCAGCTGCGCCTCGCTGGGCGGTGTGCCGTAGTGCAGCCCGCCGCTGGTCAGCACCGGTAGCCCGGACGCCTTGGCCAGGCGAGCGGCAAGGCGCAGCCGTTCCAGGGCCGTGGGCGTCGGCTGGTCGACACCCGCCCAGGCAGGGTCGCCCCGTTCACGCCCTGCGCCCAGTACGACGATGGCATCGGCCCGACGCTTGAGGCCAGCCCAGTCCTGCCCGGCTAACGCAGGCTCGGTTTCCAGCGCTTCTGCCAGGCACTGCACGGCCACGGGCAAGCTGGTCATCCACAGCCCGCCCAGCCCTGCCACAAAGCACACAGCGGCCAGCCGGGGGCGACGCCTGCGCAGCCACCAGGCTGCAAGCAGCAGCAGAAACAGCACACCGGGGGGTAACAACCATTGCTTGATGAAATAGCGGATGGGCATGCACACCTCCTTCGAAGGTGTGCAGACTAAAAGCATCGGCGCCGGCCAACAACATGGCCGGCGTCGATCAAGGTCGGATAAATGTGCAAACCCTGGACATGCGCCGCGCAACCCCTAGCGGCGGGAGGCCTTGCGTGTGCGTGGCGTGCGCACGGTGCGCTTGATGTCCTTGAGCCAGATGATCCTGGCCGACGTAGGCTCAGCCTGCGGCCTAGGGCATGCCGCCTCGTTAGCGCGCTTCTGGAAAGTATCCAGATACGCCTTGATCACATCGAACTCAGCGCGGCTCAAGCCACGCAATTCCAACTCGGTCAGCGCCTCGTCCCGAAGCCGCATGGACGTTCTGGCCGTATCCAGGGCAAGGCCCAGCCTATCGATCAGGCGCTCATAGAGTTCTGGTTTTACTGCGGGTAGCTGCGACTCTCCCATTCGTTCACCTCATTGAAGATAACGATTATCTCCCCCACCCCAGAGCTTAGCGTCGTTGCGAAAAGCAGCCCGGCGCTGCGACCAGCGGCCATTCGCAACGAACGTTTCCCACGATGCGCGGCGCTGCTGTATGCTACGGCGTTCACTCCCGATGACACCGGAGTGCCGGACGCAGCGAGGTTCGCTGCCTGGAAAGGTCTCCTCTCTCTCAGCCAAAAGTAGCCATGCACGAACAATACACGCCCCGTGATATCGAAGCCGCCGCCCAGACGTTCTGGGACGAGCAACAATCGTTCGCTGTTACCGAACAGCCAGGCAAGGACACGTACTACTGCCTGTCGATGTTCCCGTACCCGAGCGGCAAGCTACACATGGGCCACGTGCGCAACTACACCATCGGCGACGTGATTGCCCGCTACCAGCGCATGCTGGGCAAGAACGTCCTGCAGCCGATGGGCTGGGACGCCTTCGGCATGCCCGCCGAAAACGCGGCGATGAAGAACAACGTCGCCCCGGCCAAGTGGACCTACGAAAACATCGACTACATGAAGACCCAGCTCAAGAGCCTGGGCCTTGCCATCGACTGGGCCCGCGAGGTCACCACCTGCAAGCCCGACTACTACCGTTGGGAGCAGTGGCTGTTCACCCGCCTGTTCGAGAAGGGCATCATCTATCGCAAGAACGGCACCGTTAACTGGGACCCGGCTGACCAGACCGTGCTGGCCAACGAACAGGTCATCGACGGGCGCGGCTGGCGCTCCGGCGCGCTGATTGAAAAGCGCGAAATCCCGATGTACTACTTCCGCATCACCGACTATGCCGATGAGCTGCTGGAAAGCCTCGACGAGCTGCCGGGCTGGCCTGAACAGGTCAAGACCATGCAGCGCAACTGGATCGGCAAGTCCCGCGGCATGGAAGTGCAGTTCCCGTACGATCAGGCCAGCATTGGCCACACCGGCACGCTGAAGGTCTTCACCACTCGCCCGGACACGCTGATGGGCGCCACCTACGTGGCGGTCGCCGCCGAGCACCCGCTGGCCACCCAGGCGGCCCAGGGCAACCCGGCGCTGCAGGCCTTCATCGACGAGTGCAAGGGCGGCAGCGTGGCCGAAGCGGACATGGCCACCCAGGAAAAGAAAGGCATGGCCACGTCCTTGCTGGTCGAGCACCCGCTCACCGGTGAGAAACTGCCGGTCTGGGTCGCCAACTACGTGCTGATGCACTACGGCGACGGTGCCGTCATGGCCGTGCCAGCCCACGACGAACGCGATTTCGAGTTCGCCCGCAAGTACGACCTGCCGATCAAGGCCGTGGTGCGTACCAGTGCAGGTGACGAAGTGGGCGCAGAGTGGCAGGCCGCCTATGGCGAGCATGGCCAGCTGATCAACTCCGGCGAGTTCGACGGCCTGGATTTCGCCGGCGCCTTCGACGCCATCGAAGCGGCGCTGGTGCGCAAAGACCTGGGCAAGTCCCGCACCCAGTTCCGCCTGCGCGACTGGGGCATCAGCCGTCAGCGTTACTGGGGCTGCCCGATTCCGATCATCCACTGCCCGTCCTGCGGCGATGTGCCGGTGCCGGAAGACCAATTGCCGGTTACCCTGCCTGAAAACGTGGTGCCGGACGGTGCAGGCTCGCCGCTGGCACGCATGCCCGAATTCTACGAATGCAGCTGCCCCAAGTGCGGCACTGCGGCCAAACGCGAAACCGACACGATGGACACCTTCGTCGAGTCCTCGTGGTACTTCGCGCGCTATGCCTCGCCCAACTACGAAGGCGGCATGGTAGACCCCAAAGCGGCCAACCACTGGCTGCCGGTCGACCAGTACATCGGCGGCATCGAACACGCCATCCTGCACCTGCTGTATGCGCGTTTCTTCCACAAGCTGATGCGTGACGAAGGCCTGGTCACTTCGAACGAACCGTTCAAGAACCTGCTGACCCAGGGCATGGTCGTGGCCGAAACCTACTACCGGGTCGCCAGCAACGGCGGCAAGGACTGGTTCAACCCCGCCGATGTCGAAGTCGAGCGCGACGCCAAGGCCAAGATCGTCGGCGCACGCCTGAAGACCGATGGCCTGCCGGTTGAAATCGGCGGCACCGAGAAGATGTCCAAGTCCAAGAACAACGGCGTCGATCCCCAGTCGATGATCGAGCAGTACGGCGCCGATACCTGCCGCCTGTTCATGATGTTCGCCTCGCCGCCCGACATGAGCCTGGAGTGGTCCGACTCCGGCGTAGAGGGCGCCAGCCGCTTCCTGCGCCGCGTCTGGCGCCTGGCCCAGGCTCATGTCGCCCAAGGCCTGCCTGGCAAGCTGGAGGTTGCGACCCTGAATGACGCGCAGAAAGTGATCCGCCGCGCCATCCACGCCGCCATCAAGCAAGCCAGCACCGATGTAGGCCAGTACCACAAGTTCAACACCGCCATCGCCCAGGTGATGACCGTGATGAACGTGCTGGAAAAAGCGCCGCAGGCCACCGCGCAAGACCGTGCCCTGCTGCACGAAGGCCTCGAAGCCGTCACCCTGCTGCTGGCTCCGATCACGCCGCACATCTCCCACGAGCTGTGGAAGCAACTGGGCCATGACCAGGCCGTCATCGATGCCGCCTGGCCTGCAGTGGATGAAACTGCGCTGGTACAGGACACCGTGACCCTGGTGGTGCAAGTCAATGGCAAGCTGCGTGGCCAGATCGAGATGCCGGCCGCAGCCAGCCGTGAAGAAGTCGAAGCCGCCGCGCGCAGCAACGAGAATGTCCTGCGCTTCATCGATGGCCTGGCCATCCGCAAGGTCATCGTGGTGCCGGGCAAACTGGTCAATATCGTCGCCAACTGATGGCAACGCCCGTTCGCAGGCTCTGCGCACGGGCGGAACAGGCTCACGAGGGAGCAACAACATGATCAAACGCAATCTGCTGGTAGTCGGCCTGGCGGTCATGCTCAGCGCCTGCGGGTTCCAGCTGCGCGGCACGGGCACCAGCGAACTGAGCGTCAAGGAGATGGACGTCAGCGCGCGCAATGCCTACGGCCCGACCGTGGTTCAACTGCGCGAAGTGCTCGAGCGCAGCGGCGTGAACGTTCACGCAGGCGCACCGTACCGCCTGGTGCTGACCAACGAACAGGAGCGCCAGCGCGCCGTTACCTACAACAGCGGCAACCGCACGGCAGAATTCGAGCTGACCACCGAGCTGGACTATAGCATTCAGGGCCTGAACAACCTGGAGCTGACCAGCGACAAGGTCGAAGTGCGCAAGATCTATGTGCGCGACGCCTCGAACATCACCGGTTCCGAGCAGGATGCCAAGCGCGCCCGTGACGAGATGCGCCGCGACCTGGTGAATGCCATGATCGTGCGCCTGCAGAACCTCACCCCTGCCCAGCTCGATGAGCTGCAGCGCAAGGCCGATGAGCGTGCCAAGGCCGAAGCGGATGCGCTTGAAGCTGCGCGTCGCCAGCAGGCCGAGACACCTCAGCAGTCGCCACTGGAAGTGCCGGGCAACTGAGCCCGTGCAGGGCGCCGCCAGGCGCCCTGCCCCCCAATGCCATGAAACTCGCCCCCGCTCAACTCACCAAACACCTGCAAGGCTCGCTCGCGCCCGTCTACGTGGTCAGCGGCGATGATCCGTTGCTGTGCCAGGAAGCGGCCGACGCGATCCGCAGCGCCGCCCGCCAGCAAGGCTTCGACGAGCGCCAGGTGTTCAGTGCCGATGCCAACTTCGATTGGGGCACCCTGCTGCAAGCGGGTGCGAGCCTGTCGCTCTTCGCCCAGCGACGCCTGCTGGAACTGCGCCTGCCCTCGGGCAAGCCGGGCGACAAGGGTGCTGCTGCATTGCTGGAATACTGCGCCCGCCCTGCCGAAGACACGCTGCTGCTGATCAGCTTGCCAAAGCTCGATGCCAGCGCGCAGAAGACCAAATGGGGCAAGGCACTGGTCGAGGGTGATCACTGCCAGTTCATCCAGATATGGCCCGTGGACGCGCATCAGCTGCCTCAGTGGATCAATCAGCGGCTGCAACAGGCAGGCCTGAGCGCCCAGCGTGATGCCGTGGACCTGATTGCTGCGCGCGTGGAGGGCAACTTGCTCGCTGCCGCGCAGGAAATCGAAAAGCTCAAGCTGCTGGCCGAGGGCAATGTCATCACCCTGGAAACCGTCCAGGCTGCGGTGGCGGACAGCGCGCGCTTTGACGTCTTCGGGCTGGTCGACGCCATTCTCAAGGGTGAAGCCGCCCATGCCTTGCGCATGCTCGAAGGCCTGCGCGGCGAAGGGGTGGAGCCGCCGGTGATTCTGTGGGCCCTGGCCCGTGAACTGCGGCAACTGGCGGGCCTGGCCCAACTGTTCAGTCAAGGCGTTCCCCTGGACAAGGCCTTCAGCCAGGCCCGCCCGCCCATCTGGGACAAACGCCGCCCCCTGGTCAGCAAGGCCCTGCAGCGGTTACCTGCGCAACGCTGGCCGCAGCTGCTGCAGGACGCTCAGCGTATCGACGCCCAGATCAAGGGCCAGGCACAGGGTTCACCCTGGACGGGCCTGGCGCGCCTGGCGCTGCTGATGGCCGGCCAGCGCCTGGCGCTGCCTGCCCAATAACCGGTGCCCTGCCTGTAGCGCACGCGCTTGTTGGCCACCGCCGGCACGCCACCTCATGAAGCGGCCAGATCACGCTCACCCTATAAACAATCAATTGGCCTGACCCCGGCCAACCCTGCACAATGCAGCCTGCAATGTCCGAACACAGGAACCGCCTTCATGAGCAAAAAGCCGAACAAGCAAGGCCACAACAAGGCCAAGTCCATCGTCGCCCAGCCCCTGTTCCGTTGCCGTCAGGAACGACCGGAGAAAGGCAAGGGCAGCTACCGCCGCGAAGCCTTCCAATCGAGAGATTGGGAGGCTTCTTACTTTTTGGCGGCATGAAGGCATCCGTAGCGCAGGCATGATATGGTCATCACCTGACCTGCAGACCTGGACCTGTGCATGCTCTACCGTCTTTTTCCTCGCTGGGAAACCCGCCAGCTCGTTGCGGCCTCCAGCTTCATCCTGCTCGTTGCCTGTGCGGAAAAACCCACGGCAGCCGATGCATTGCCCCTCGCCCAGGCGCAGCCGGCCCCCGTCGTAAATGCACCTGGCAAGGCGCCAGACAGCAACCCAGATATCCAGCCGTCCCAAACCTTCGCCCAGTGGCAAGCAGGTTTCCGCCAGCAGGCCCTGCAAGCGGGCATTGCCCCCGACGTCTTCGACAAGGCGTTTCTCGACGTTACCCCCGACATGGACGTGATCAAGGCTGACCGAAGCCAGCCAGAATTCACCCGGCCAGTCTGGGAATACCTGGAAGGTGCCTTGTCGCCCCTGCGCGTACGCAACGGCAAAAGGCTGCTGGAGCAGAACGCCGAGCTGCTGACCCGTCTGGAACAGCGCTATGGCGTCGATCGCCAGATCCTGGTCGCGGTATGGGGCATGGAAAGCAACTTCGGCCAGTTCCAGGGCAGCAAGTCAGTGATCCGCTCCCTGGCCACCCTGGCCTATGAAGGGCGACGTCCACAGTTTGCGCATGACCAGCTGATTGCCGCCCTGCAGATCATCCAGCACGGCGATATCCAAGCCGACGCGATGCGCGGCTCCTGGGCCGGCGCCATGGGCCAGACCCAATTCATTCCGACCACCTACAACACCCATGCCGTGGATTTCGACGGCGATGGCCGCCGCGATATCTGGAACAGCACGCCCGATGCCTTGGCCTCCACCGCACATTACCTGCAAAGCTCAGGCTGGAAGCGTGGCCAACCCTGGGGGTTCGAGGTGCAGGTACCGGCAGGCTTCGATTATTGGCAAGCTGACGGGACCTCGCGCAAGCCTATCGCCGAATGGTTGGCCATGGGCCTGACACTGCCTGCCGGTACGCAGTTGCCAGCCGGTAGCAATGAGCTGCCAGCCGCCCTGTTACTGCCCGCTGGTGCGCGAGGCCCAGCATTTCTGGTTCTCGACAACTTCCGCGCCATTCTCAAGTACAACAACTCATCGGCCTACGCGCTGGCCGTCAGCCTCCTGAGCGATCGCTTCACCGGCTGGGGCTTCATCGCTGGCAGCTGGCCCAAGGACGACACGCCCCTGAGCCGCAGCGAGCGCATGGAGTTGCAGAACTTGCTCAATGCCAAGGGTTTTGATGCGGGTAACGCCGACGGGATCATTGGCGCCAACACCCGCAAGGCCATCCGTAACGCCCAGCAGGGCCTGGGCTGGCCAGCCGATGGTTATCCGACGCACAAGCTCCTGGAGAGCCTACGGTAGCCGTAGGCTTACGCTTACTGGCGATGGTGCGGGTCAGCTACCCCAGCAACGGTAATCGTCTGCCTGGGGTGGCCTTGGCGCCAGGCTCACGCCTGGAACAGCGCCTGCTCAAGCACCAGGCGCTGCCGTTCGCTGTCCAGCGTCACTCGGGCACCCAGCGGCAGGCAGATATTGGGGTCACAGTGTCCACTGCGCCACCCGGCCAGTACTGGTACGCCCAAGGGGCCGAACGTGTCGCGCAGCAGCGGTGCCAGCGCCGACGCGGTAATGCCAGCGAAGTCCCCTACCAGCACACCCTTGATACCTTCCAGCTTGCCGGCCAGCCGTAACTGCGTCAGCAGACGATCGACCCGGTACAACGGCTCGTTCACATCTTCGATGAACAGGATGCAGCCCTGGGTATCCAGCTCTGCCAAGGTCCCCAGGGTTGCACCCAGCATCGACAGGTTCCCCCCCATCAGCGGGCCACTGGCAAGGCCGGGGATGACGGTGTTCAAGGGGAACTGCGCCGGGTGTGTGATCGGGTCACCGGCTGCCAGGTGCCCGCTCAGCTGCGCCACCAGCGACGATTCGGTCGGTGCCTGCTTGCCCCCCAACAGGTCGGCGTTGAGCATGGCCCCGTGGAAGCTGATCATCCCTGTATGGCGGTAGAGCGCCGCATGCAAGGCGGTGATATCGCTGTAGCCGATCAAGGGCTTGGGGTGGTTTTGCAACAGCTCGAAATCGAGCCTGTCCAGCAGGCGCATACTGCCGTAGCCGCCACGCATGCACAGGACCGCGTCGATGGACGGGTCCCGGAAGGCGTCGTGCAGGTCCTGTAGTCGCTGCGCGTCGGCGCCTGCCAGGTAGCCCTCGGCCTGGGTCGCACCCGGATAGACCCGGCAGCGGTAGCCGCGCTCGGCGAACCACCGGGTCGCCTTGTGCACATCCAGACGCGCGGGGCCTGCCGGGGCAACCACGGCAAAACAGGCATCGGGCGCAATGGCCTTGCGCAGTGGCAAGGCAGAAGGTTCAACGCACTTCATCGGGCAACTCCATACGGCTTGTCCCGGACAGCTTACGGGTTGGCTGGCAGAAAAAAAAATGCCGATGCAGCCTTGCGGCGCATCGGCATTTCTCTATTCACGGTCAGATCAGAGCTTGATCTTGGCTTCGTGCGCTTGCTGGTCGGCGTGGTAGGACGAGCGCACCAGCGGGCCGGAAGCGACGTTCTTGAAGCCCATGCGATAGCCTTCCTCGGCGAACCAGGCAAAGGTGTCGGGGTGCACGAAGCGCTGCACTGGCAAGTGGCTGCGCGATGGCTGCAAGTATTGACCCAGGGTGAGCATGTCGATGTCGTGTTCGCGCATGCGGTGCATGACCTCGATCACTTCTTCGTCGGTCTCGCCCAACCCGAGCATCAGGCCGGACTTGGTGGGCACATGCGGTACCAGCTGCTTGAACTTCTGCAGCAGGTCCAACGACCAGTCGTAGTCCGAACCCGGGCGAGCGGCCTTGTACAGGCGCGGCACGGTTTCAAGGTTGTGGTTGAACACATCCGGCGGCTCCTGGGCCGTGATCGCCAGCGCCACGTCCATACGGCCCCGGTAGTCCGGAACCAGGGTTTCGAGCTGCACGCCTGGCGACAAGGCGCGGATTTCGCGGATGCAGTCGGCAAAGTGCTGGGCGCCGCCATCGCGCAGATCATCACGGTCAACCGAGGTGATGACCACGTACTTCAGGCGCAGGTCGGCAATGGCCACCGCAAGGTTCTTCGGCTCGTCCAGGTCCAACGGCTTGGGACGGCCATGCCCCACGTCGCAGAACGGGCAGCGCCGGGTGCAGATGTCGCCCATGATCATGAAGGTGGCGGTGCCGCCCGAGAAGCACTCGCCCAGGTTCGGGCAGGAGGCTTCTTCGCAGACGCTGTGCAGCTTGTGCTTGCGCAGCAGTTGCTTGATGCGGTCTACCTCGGGCGAGACCGGGATACGCACGCGGATCCAGTCAGGCTTCTTGGGCAGCTCGTCGGTGGGGATGATCTTGACCGGGATGCGCGCGACCTTGTCGGCGCCTCGCAGCTTGACCCCGGCTTCGACCTTTTTGGGGGCGGAACGCGCAGTAGCGTCCTGGGTTGGGATCAGGTTCGGCACGGCTTCTTGCACAGTAGTCATATTCAGTCGATTCCGCCCGTGAGGGTCGTCTGCTCTGCGTAGTCGAGGTGCTTGACCAGCTGTTCGCGCAGCCTTGTCCTGACCTCGTCGAGTTCGATCGGGCCTGCCAGGTCACGCAGCTGGGTCATCGCCAGCCCCGCATAACCGCAGGGGTTGATTCGGCAAAAGGGCGCCAGGTCCATGTCCACGTTCAAGGCTAGGCCATGAAAGGAGCGGCCGTTGCGGATACGCAGGCCGAGCGAAGCGATCTTCGCGCCGTCTACATACACACCCGGTGCATCGGGCTTGGCAGCGGCCTGCACCGCGTAGCCATCGAGCAGGGCGATCAGGCTGCGCTCGATGCGGCTGACCAGGTCGCGTACGCCGAAGCCCAGGCGGCGTACATCCAGCAGCAGATAGGCCACCAGCTGGCCTGGCCCATGATAGGTCACCTGGCCACCCCGGTCGGTCTGCACCACGGGAATATCGCCCGGCACCAGCAGGTGCTCGGCCTTGCCAGCCTGCCCTTGCGTGAAGACCGGCGGGTGTTCGACCAGCCAGACTTCATCCTGGGTATCGGCAGTGCGCTGCTCAGTGAAACGCCGCATGGCCTCGAGCACCGGTTCATAGGGCTGCAGGCCAAGTTCGCGGACACCGAGGCAGCCGGGCATCAGAGCACCATTTTCACGATGCCGGTGGCACGCAGGGCGCTGTTGATATCGTGGAGCTGATTTTCGCTTTCGGCCACGATGTGCAATTGCACAGTGGTGTACTTGCCTTCCTTGCTCTGGCGTTCGGCCAGCGTGGAAAGATCGACCTTGGCGTGTTTGCTGAGCACTTCGATCACGGTGTCCTTGAAGCCGACACCGGTGTCACCGATGACCTTGATCGGATAATCGGCACAGGGAAATTCGATTTTGTGAGACTTGACGTCTGGTTCGCTCATGGCGGAAACGGCCTCGCAAGCCGTGGCAACAACAACACCCCCGCGATCACGCGGGGGCGTGCAGGTCACGTGTCAGTTGAACAACCCGTAGAAGAATAGACGGATGCTATCCCACATACGGCGGAAGAAACCACCTTCCTCGACGCCATCGAGGGCGATCAGGTCGGCGCTGTGAACCACTTTGTCGTCCAGTTTGACTTCAACCTTGCCGATCACGTCACCCTTGGCGATGGGGGCGGTCAGTTGCGGGTTCATGGTCATCGAAGCCTGCAGGCGCTTGAGCTGGCCCTTGGGCATGGTCATGGTCAGGTCTTCGGCAAGGCCGGCCTTGACTTCGCTGGTGGCGCCTTTCCACACAGGAGCCTTGGTCAGCTCGGTGCCCTTCTGATAGAAGGTCTGGGTTTCGAAGAAGCGGAAGCCGTAGGTCAGCAGCTTCTGGGTTTCGGCAGCGCGGGACTGCTCGCTGTTGGTGCCGAACACCACGGCGATCAGGCGCTGGCCGTCACGTACGGCCGATGCCACCATGCAGTAGCCAGCCTCTTCGGTGTGACCGGTCTTCAGACCGTCCACGGTCTTGTCACGCCACAGCAGCAGGTTGCGGTTAGGCTGCTTGATGTTGTTCCAGAAGAACTCTTTCTGCGAATAGATGGCGTAGTGAGCCGGGTCGACGTTGATGATCGCACGGGCCAGGATCGCCATGTCGTGAGCAGAGGAATAATGCTCCGGGTTCGGCAGGCCAGTGGGGTTCATGAAGTGACTGTTGGTCATGCCCAGGTCGGCAGCGGTCTTGTTCATCATGTCGGCGAAAGCGTCTTCGCTGCCGGCGATGTGCTCGGACAGGGCGACGGAAGCATCGTTGCCGGACTGGATGATGATGCCGTGCAGCAGGTCGCTGACGGTCACCTGGCTGCCCACCTTGATGAACATGCGCGAACCGCCGGTGCGCCAGGCATTTTCGCTGACGGTCACCGGGTCGTTTTCGCCGATCTGGCCACGGCGGATGTCCAGCGTGGCGATGTAGGCGGTCATCAGCTTGGTCAGGCTGGCTGGCGGAAGACGCTCGTCACCGTTGTTCTCGACCAGCACGTTGCCGCTGGACGCGTCCATGAGTACGTAGGACTTGGCTGCCAGTTGAGGCGGCGCGGGCGTCATCTGCTCGGCCGCGAAGGCCACCGGGGTGAGCAGGAGCAATACGGGCAAGCAAAGTCGTTTGGCAAGGTTGGTGATGTTCATCCGTCTCTCGAAAATCGCTAATGGTCTGGAGATGTTTTCTGGGCAAGCACACGGCCCAGCACCGGTCAGTCTAGTTATTGGCCTGGGGCCTGGCCCGGCAACGTGCGACAGGGTGCCGCTGCGGGCAAAACCGGCATTGTACATGGCTGGGCCTGTCAATTCATGACAAAACCGCCACTTTGCACCGCTCTTGTCCATAGGTGGACCCCACCCGCAGGCTGTTCATAGCGTGCGCGAGGGGTCAGTCACCCTGTCGGGACGCCTGGTCAGTCAGCTGTGACCAACTTGGCCTGCCCCAGGTTCGCCAGGCGGATGCTGTTCTGCGCCTGCTGGACTTCACCCTCGCTGTTGATCGGCCCCAGGCGTACGCGATGCAGCGTCTGCTGGTTGCGTACGATCGAGCTGATGAACACCGGTGCGTTGACCATGCTGCTGAGCTTGGCGCGCAGCAGCTCGGCCGCATCGGGGTTGGCGAATGCGCCGACCTGCAGGAAGCTGCCGCCAGTGCCGGCAGGCACGTTGTTGCCACCGACCTGCACCGGCACCACCGGCGCCGCATGCTGCTGCGGCGGTGGCGTCCACTGCTCTACCCGACCGGAGCTGGCCGGGATCGCCTGGGTCTGCGCCACCTGGGGCTCCTTGAGCACCATGGGCGGCGTCTGGCCGCGTTGAGCCCACCATTGCTGGGGGTCGATGCCTTCGACGCGCACATGGGCAGTACCGATCTCGGCGTAGCCCAGCTTCTTCGCCGCCGCATACGACAGGTCAATGATGCGATCGGAATAGAACGGGCCGCGATCGTTCACCCGCAGGATGACGCTGCGACCGTTGGCCAGGTTGGTCACCTTTACATAGGCGGGCAATGGCAGCGTCTTGTGCGCGGCACTCATGCCGTACAGGTCGTACAGCTCGCCGTTGGCGGTGTTCTGACCATGGAACTTGGTGCCATACCACGACGCCGTGCCCTCGGCGCGGTAGTTGCGCGCATCCTGCATCGGGTAGTAGGTCTTGCCTAGGACGGTGTAGGGGTTGGCCTTGTAGTTGCCGGTGTGCAGGGTGGGCGTGGCATCGGGGATCTTGTTGACGTCCACATCCCACCACGGCGCACCGTCCTTGTGGGCACGGTTGATGTCCAGGCCGGGCTGGCTGCGCACCACGCTCGCGCCGCTGGAACTCTTGGGCGCCGGGCGGCTGGAGGAGCAACTGACCAACGCCAGGCCGATGGCGGCGCAGGTGACCAGCTTGAAGGAAGTGGTAGAGAAAATTGCGCGCATTAGTTGACGCCCCGTGCTTGGACCAGCTGTTGCGCAAGCTGATGCACCGCCATGGCATACATCACGCTGCGGTTGTAGCGAGTGATCGCGTAGAAATTCTTCAAGCCCACCCAGTACTCGGGGCCGTTCTCACCCTCCAGGCGGAAGGCCGTGACGGGCAGATCATCGCGCAGCGAATCATGAACCGACCAGCCAAGGGCACGCAACTCCCCGACCGTGCTGGCCGGCTCGATACCGGTGGTCAGGCCTTGATCGGCGCGCTCGCCCTGCACGGTGGCGCGGCTGACCACGCTCTGCCCGGCCATCCAGCCATGGCGCTTGAAGTAGTTCGCCACGCTGCCGATGGCATCATCGGGGTTGGTCCAGATGTTGATGTGCCCATCACCGTCGAAGTCCACGGCGTAGTTGCGAAAGCTGCTGGGCATGAACTGCGGCAGCCCCATGGCCCCGGCATAGGAGCCCTTGAGGGTCAGGGGATCGAGTTGTTCTTCACGGGCCAGCAGCAGGAACTCACGCAGTTCCTTGCGGAAGAATTCGGCGCGTGGGGGATAATCGAAGCCCAGGGTGGACAACGCGTCGAGCACTCGGAAGTTGCCCGTGTTGCGCCCGAAGAAGGTTTCAACGCCAATGATCGACACGATGTATTGTGCCGGCACCCCATATTCCTGCTCGGCCCGCGCCAGCACGGCTTCGTGCTGGCGCCAGAAGTCCACGCCCCGCGCAATGCGCGCGTCGGTGAGGAACATCGGGCGGTACTCCTTCCAGGGTTTGACCCGTTCGGCTGGCCGCGAAATCGCATCGAGGATCGATTGCTTGCGCTGCACTTCACGGAACACGCCCATCAGTTGTTCTGGGGCAAAACCATGGTCGCGGCTCATCTGGCCAACGAATTCGGCCACCTGGGGCGAGTTGTCGTAGTCGCCGGCCTCGGCCAGCTGTACAGCGCCAAACAGGCTCACCGCACCAAACCACGGCGCACAACGGGTAGCCCAGTTACGCACTGCTTGCATGTAATTGTTCACCTTATTCAAACCTGTGCGATCCACTTTCGATGCGTGTGGATCGACATCAGAACGCCAAACGCTGACAGCAGCGTCACCAATGAAGTTCCGCCATAGCTAATGAAGGGTAAGGGCACGCCGACGACGGGCAGAAGGCCACTTACCATCCCGATATTGACGAATACGTATACGAAGAATGTCATGGTCAAGCTGCCAGCGAGCAGCTTGCCGAACAATGTCTGTGCCTGCGCCGTGATCATCAGGCCACGCCCGATCAGCAGCAGGTACACGATCAGCAACAGGCAAATGCCCACCAGGCCGAACTCCTCGCCCAGCACGGCGATGATGAAGTCGGTGTGGCTTTCAGGCAGAAAGTCCAGGTGCGACTGCGTGCCCAGCAGCCACCCCTTGCCAAATACGCCGCCAGACCCAATCGCCGCCTTGGACTGGATGATGTTCCAGCCCGTGCCCAGCGGGTCGCTCTCCGGGTCGAGGAAGGTCAGCACCCGCTGCTTCTGGTAGTCGTGCATCACGAAAAACCACATGGCCACCGCCACGGGCACCGTTGCCGCCAGCACGCTGAGAATCCAGCGCCAGCGCAGGCCGCCCATGAACAGGACGAAGGCACCGGAGGCCAGAATCAGCAACGCCGTCCCCAGGTCCGGCTGGCGCACGATCAGAATGAAAGGCACGCCAATCAGTACCAGGCTGATGGCCACGTGCTTGAGGTGCGGCGGCAGGGTGCGCTTGGACAAGTACCAGGCGATGGTCGCCGGCATGATGATCTTCATGAACTCGGAGGGCTGGAAGCGAATCACCCCGGGTATGTTGATCCAGCGCGTTGCACCCATGGCGTTGTGGCCCATGACGTCCACCACCACCAGCAGCAATACCCCGGTCAGGTACGCCAGTGGCACCCAGCGCGCCATGAACCGTGGCTCGAGCTGGGCGATGACGAACATCGATACCAGGCCGATGCCAAACGAGGTGGCCTGCTTGAGCAACAGGTCCCAGTTCTTGCCGCTGGCCGAATACAGCACGAACAGGCTGCCCGCGGCCAGGGTCAGAAGGATGATCAGCAGGGGACCATCGACGTGGATGCGCTGCAGGAAGCTGGCGCGCCGACGCATCACATCCTCGCTGGAGAGCATGCGATCGAAATTGTTCATCACAGCGGCGACTCCTGAGTAGCGGTAACCGGCGCAAGCTCAGGCTTGAGCCGGCCGTTTTCGTCCAGCAGCCAGGCATCCATGATCTGGCGCACCACAGGCGCAGCCACCCCAGAGCCCGACTCGCCGTTCTCGACCATGACCGACACCACGATCTTGGGGTCTTCTGCCGGTGCGAAGGCCACGAACAAGGCGTGGTCGCGGTGACGTTCCTGAAGTTTGTTGCGGTCGTACTTCTCGCCCTGCTTGATGGCCACCACCTGTGCGGTACCACTTTTGCCGGCGATGCGGTACTGGGCACCGATGGCAGCCTTGCGGGCGGTACCGCGCGCGCCGTGCATCACCTGCTCCATGCCGTGGGTCACACGCGCCCAATCGGCCTTGTCGCGCAGCACGATGTCCGGCATCGGGTTTTCATCCACCGGCGGTTCCCCTTCGATGGTCTTGGCCAGGTGCGGCCGGTTCCATACACCCTTGTTGGCAATCAGCGCCGTCGCCTGGGCCAGTTGCAGAGGCGTGGCCTGCATATAGCCCTGGCCGATACCCAGGATCAGGGTTTCGCCCGGGAACCAGGCCTGCCGGCGCGTAGCCCGCTTCCACTCCCGCGACGGCATCAACCCTGCGGACTCTTCGAACATGTCCAGCGACACCCGCTGACCGATGCCGAACTTGTTCATGTAGCTGGACAACCGGTCGATGCCCATCTTGTGGGCCAGGTCGTAGAAGTAGGTGTCGTTGGAGCGCATGATGGCGGTGTCCAGGTCCACCCAGCCGTCACCCGAGCGGTTCCAGTTACGGTATTTGTGATCGTAGTTGGGCAGCTGGTAGTACCCAGGGTCGAACACACGGCTGCTCGGGGTCACCGCGCCGCTGTCCAGGCCGGCGATGGCCACGGCTGGCTTGATCGTCGAACCGGGCGGATAAAGGCCGCGCAAGATGCGGTTGAACAGCGGCCTGTCGATCGAATCACGCAGTTCGGCATAGGCCTTGAAGCTGATGCCGGTGACGAACAGGTTGGGGTCGAAGCTGGGCTGGCTCACCATGGCGAGCACTTCGCCGGTACGTGGGTCGAGCGCCACCACCGCACCACGGCGCCCGGCCAGGGCGGCTTCGGCCGCTTCCTGCAACCTGATGTCCAGGCTCAGCACGATGTCCTTGCCAGGCTTGGGGTCGGTACGCTTGAGCACCCTGAGCACACGGCCGCGGGCGTTGGTCTCGACTTCTTCGTAGCCGACCTGGCCGTGTAGTGTGGCCTCGTAGAACCGCTCGATACCAGTCTTGCCGATGTGGTGCGTGCCGCTGTAGTTCACAGGGTCCAGGGTTTTGAGCTCTTTCTCGTTGATACGCCCGACGTAGCCCACCGAATGCGCGAAATGCGCCCCTTGTGGATAGTGACGCACCAGTTGGGCGACCACCTCCACCCCTGGCAAGCGGAACTGGTTCACCGCCACACGGGCGATCTGTTCCTCGTTGAGTTCGAACAGGATGGGTACCGGCTCGAACGGCCTGCGTCCCTGGCGCATGCGCTTTTCGAACAGTGCGCGGTCGTCTGGAGTGAGTTCCAGTATCTCGACGATGCTGTCCAGCACTTGCTGCCAGTCTCCCGCACGCTCACGGGTCATGGACAGGCTGAAGCTGGGCCGGTTGTCGGCGATCACTACCCCGTTGCGGTCGAAGATCAGCCCGCGTGTCGGCGGGATCGGCTGCACATGCACCCGGTTGTTCTCAGACAGCGTGGAGTGGTAGTCGTACTGGATGATCTGCAGGTAATACAGCCGCGCAATCAGCACGCAGATGAGCAGCATGACCGCCACGGCGCCGACCACGACGCGGTTGCGCACCAGACGGGCGTCTTTTTCGTGGTCCTTGAGGCGGATCGGCTGCGACATCGGGCTGCTTACAGGCTCATTTGTGGTAGGGATGCCCGGACAACACCGTCCAGGCCCGGTAGACCTGCTCGCCGATGAGTATCCTGACCAGCGGGTGCGGCAAGGTCAGCGGCGACAGGGACCAGCGCTGATCGGCGCGGGCGCACACTTGCGGCGCAAGCCCTTCGGGCCCACCCACCATCAGATTCACCGTGCGCGCATCCAGGCGCCAGCGGTCCAGTTCACCTGCCAGTTGCTCGGTGCTCCACGGCTTGCCATGGACCTCCAGGGTTACGACGCGCTCCCCGGGTTGCACCTTGCTGAGCATGGCTTCGCCCTCCTGGCGAATCAGGCGGGCGACGTCGGCATTCTTGCCGCGGGTGTTCAGCGGTATTTCCACCAGCTCGAGCGAAAGTTCGGCCGGCAGGCGCTTGACATACTCATGCCAGCCCTCCTCGACCCACTTCGGCATGCGCGAGCCAACCGCGATCAGGCGCAGACGCACGGCGCTTTCCTTATTCGCGATCTTTGAGCTTGTCGGAGTACTCGTGGACATGGTCCGGGCTGTGGTGCTTGCCATCGGCGGCGCGGCTCTGCTCGGCGCCCTGCCACAGGCGTTCGAGGTCGTAGAACTGGCGTGCAGCCGCAGTCATCATGTGCACGATGACATCGTTGAGGTCCAGCAGCACCCAGTCGCTGTCGCCCTTGCCTTCCTCACCCAGAGGCTGGGCGCCCTTGGCCTTGACTGCCTCGCGGACCTTCTCGGCCATGGCGTTGATCTGACGGTTGGAGGTACCGGTGGCGATGATCATGTAATCGGTCAGGCTGTGCTTGTCACGCACGTCGATGACCTGGATATCCTGGGCCTTGACGTCTTCCAGCGCTGCCGTGGTCACTGCGACCAGTTCGTCGCCGTAAATTTTCTGCTTGGTCATATAAAACTCGTTCAACTCGTAGGATGAGGTGCCAGGGGCACCGTCAGTTGGGCGCACGATACAGTTCGTGCGCCTCGATGTAGGCCAGTACGGCGTCCGGCACCAGGAACCTCACCGACCTGCCGCTGGCCAGCAGCTGTCGGATCTGTGTAGCCGACACCGCAAGCGGTGTCTGCCAGACGAACGAAATGTTTCCCGCCGGGCCGGACATGGCGGTGGGATCGCTCTGCGAACGGGCAGCCAGCAGGTTGCGCAGTTCGTCGGGGGGGTCTACATCCGCATCCGGGCGTTGCAGCACCAGGATGTGGCAGTGTTGCAGCAGTTCTTCCCAGCGGTGCCAGCCGGGCAGTCCGCAGAAGGCGTCCCAGCCCAGCACCAGAAACAACTGGTCGTCAGCGGCAAGCTCGGCACGGATCGACTCCAACGTATCGATGGTGTACGACGGCTTGTCCCGTGCCAGTTCACGCGCGTCCACGCTCAGGCCTGCAACGCCCGCGACGGCGCCCTGCACCATGGCCAGGCGATCGTGCGCGGCCACTTGCGGCGTGTCTCGGTGCGGCGGGCGAGCATTGGGCAACAGGCGCAGCTCGTCCAGGGCCATGAACTCGGCGACTTCCAGCGCACTGCGCAGGTGGCCGATGTGGACCGGGTCGAAGGTGCCGCCAAGAATGCCGACGCGGCGAACTGCCTGGGCCTGACTCAACTCAGCAGGACTCCTGGCCGCGCAGTTGACCGTCGCCGATCACCACGTATTTCTCGCACGTCAGGCCTTCGAGGCCGACCGGGCCACGGGCGTGAAGCTTGTCGGTGGAAATGCCGATCTCGGCACCCAGGCCATATTCGAACCCGTCGGCGAAGCACGTCGGGGTGTTGAGCATGACGGAGGCCGAGTCCACTTCAGCCATGAACTGGCGCGCCTCCCCCTGATGCTCGGTGATGATCGAGTCGGTGTGGTGCGAACCGTAGTGGTTGATGTGCTCGATGGCCTGATCCAGGCTGTCCACCACACGGATGGACAGTACGGCATCGAGGTACTCGGTGTGCCAGTCGTCCTCGCTGGCCGCGTGCGCGTCGATCAGCGCACAGGTACGCTCGCAACCGCGCAGCTCAACGCCTTTCTCCTGGAAACGGCGCGCCATTTCGGGCAGGAAGCGCTCGGCGACCAGCTGGTCCACCAGCAGCGTTTCCATCGCCCCGCAGATGCCGTAGCGGTAGGTCTTGGCGTTGAACGCCACGCGCCAGGCCTTGTCCAGGTCGGCATGCTGGCTGACATGGACATGGCAGATACCGTCGAGGTGCTTGATGACCGGTACCCGTGCGTCGCGGCTGATGCGCTCGATCAGGCCCCGGCCACCGCGCGGCACGATGACATCGACAAACTCGGGCATGCTGATCAGCGCGCCCACCGCCTCGCGGTCGGTGGTTTCCACCACCTGAACCACGGCGGCGGGCAAGCCCGCCGCCGCCAGGCCGCGCTGGATACAGGCGGCAATCGCGCGGTTGGAGTGGATGGCTTCGGAGCCGCCGCGCAGAATCGTGGCATTGCCTGACTTCAGGCACAGGCTGGCCGCGTCGATGGTGACGTTCGGGCGTGATTCGTAAATGATGCCGATGACGCCCAGCGGCGTGCGCATCTTGCCGACCTGGATACCCGATGGGCGGTAGCTCATGTCGCGAATGGCGCCGACCGGGTCCGGCAGGCTGGCGACCTGCCGCAGGCCGGTGATCATGCCGTCGATGCGCGCCGGGGTCAGGGCCAGGCGGTCGAGCAACGCGGCTTCCAGCCCAGAGGCACGGCCATGGGCCAAGTCCTGCTCGTTGGCTGCGATCAGCGCGTCACGGCCTGCATCCAGCGCGTCGGCGGCAGCGTGCAGGGCACGGTTCTTCTGCGCGGTGCTGGCACGGCCGATTACCCGGGAGGCTTCACGGGCTGCGCGACCCAGGCGGGTCATGTAGTCAAGAACGGACTCAGTCATGGGCTCGGTGTCTTGGCGGTGGGGAAACGGCTGATTATAACTGTCGCGCAGGTGTACGCCCAGCGGTGGGTGGCGGATGGTAGAAAAAGCTGTGGCAAATCTGTAGGAAAGATGTAACCGGTCTTATCCATAAGGAAGCAGAACTCTGTGGAAATCTCTGCCCTGCGCCGTCACATGTTCGAAGGTTTCAGATTCGGTTAAGGTAGCGCCTGTTACCCTCATGCCTTTAGCCTGCGAAGCCCTTGCATGCCAGCACTGCCAGACAGCTTTTTCGACCGCGACGCCCAAACCTTGGCCAAAGCCCTGCTGGGCAAGGTCATTCGCCACCGCCAGGGCAACTTGTGGCTTGCCGCCCGCATCATCGAGACCGAGGCCTATTACCTCACCGACAAGGGTAGCCATGCGTCGCTGGGCTACACCGAGAAGCGCAAGGCGCTGTTTCTCGATGGCGGGCACATCTATATGTACTACGCCCGCGGCGGCGACTCCCTGAACTTCAGCGCCCAGGGCCCCGGCAATGCGGTGCTCATCAAGTCCGCCTACCCGTGGCAGGACGCCCTCTCAGGGCCCGACAGCCTGGCGCAGATGCACCTGAACAACCCCGACGCCAGCGGCAACCTGCGCTCCGCCGAGCGCCTGTGCGCGGGGCAGACGCTGTTGTGCCGGGCGCTGGGCCTCAAGGTGCCACATTGGGATGCGCAGCGCTTCGACCCGCAGCGGCTGTATGTGGACGACTGCGCCAACCCGGTGCCGCGGGTGATCCAGGCAGCCCGTCTGGGCATTCCCCACGGGCGTGACGAGCACCTGCCGTACCGCTTCGTCGACGCCGCATACGCCCGGTTCTGCACACGCAACCCATTGCGGCGCGGCCAGGTCGAAGGCCGTGACTTCTCCATCATCGAACAAGAGAGCTGAACCATGGAACAATGGCTCGACGGCCTGACCGGTTGGCTGGGTGCCAACCCACAGTGGCTTGGCGTCGCAATCTTCCTGGTCGCGTGCATCGAATGCCTGGCCATCGCCGGCATCATCGTTCCAGGCACGGTGCTGCTGTTTGCGGTAGCCGTGCTGGCAGGTAGCGGTGTGCTGGGCCTTGGCGAAACCTTGCTGCTGGGCTTTTTGGGCGGGTTACTGGGTGACGCGCTGTCCTACATGATCGGCAAGCATTTCCACCAGAACATTCGCCGCCTGCCGGTGTTGCGGCACCACCCGGAATGGATCGGCAGCGCCGAAACCTACTTCAAGCGCTATGGCATCGCCAGCCTGCTCGTAGGCCGTTTCATCGGCCCGTTGCGGCCCATGCTGCCAATGGTCGCCGGCATGTTCGACATGCCGCTACTGCGGTTCATCGCCGTGAGCCTGGTGGCAGCCGCAGGGTGGTCGATCGCCTACCTGCTGCCCGGTTGGGCCACCGGTGCGGCCATGCGCCTGCCCCTGCCCGAAGGCTTCTGGCCCCAGGCCGGGATCATTTTCGGCACGCTGGCGGTGATCATCGGCCTTAGCCTGAGCACCAGCATCCGCGACCGTCGCCACGGCACACGGCTGATTGGTGCCCTGTGCCTGCTGGCCTTGGCCGGGGTATTTCTTGGCTGGCCCTACCTGCACGCCTTCGACGACGGGGTGATGACGCTGGTCCAGGAGCATCGCAGCCAGGCCATCGACGGCGCCGTGGTGGTGGTGACGCGGCTCGGGGATTTTCGCACCCAGTTCTTCCTCGGCGGGCTGCTGACAGGCTTGCTGCTGGTGGTACGCCAGTGGCGGCACGCTTTCTTCGCAGCTGGGGCGCTGATGGGCACCGCCATCGCCAATGGCACGCTCAAGTGGCTGTTCGCCCGGGCCCGGCCGGAAGTGCTGACCGACCCGCTGACCAGCTACAGTATGCCCAGCGGCCACAGTTCGGCGTCGTTTGCGTTCTTTCTGGTGCTAGCGGTGCTCGCCGGCCGCGGCCAGCCACCGCGCATGCGCCTGACCTGGATCATGCTAGGTTGCATTCCGGCATTGGCCATTGCCCTGTCGCGGGTGTACCTGGGTGCACACTGGCCCACCGACATCCTGGCCGGCGCCCTGCTGGCCTGCTGCGTCTGCGCGATCAGCCTGACGTTGTCCCAGTACCGTCAGACCCTGCCGGCCCTGCCCCTGAAGGTCTGGTGGCTGGTGTTGCCGGCCTGCATCGCCTTGCTGGCCTTCTTTGCCACCCACGCTCTGCCCCACGCCCTGCTCAGGTACCAGTACTGACGCCAGGCGCTATTCAGGCAAACAGCTCACCCTGGATGCGCTCGAGCAACCTGTGGATCTCGCCCAGGCGCTGCTCGGGCGAGTCCTGGGCCAGCAAGTCCAGCTTGTCTTGCTCGGCGAAGGGCAGCAGGTAGGCCAGTTGGTTGGCCAGCGCCTGACGCCCGTCCACAGGCCGGGGCATGTCGAGCGCCTCGACCATCGGGTGCTCGCCCAAGGCCAGCAGCAGGGCCAGCAAGTCGTCGTCCGCTTCCTGCAAGGGGCTGTCGTCAAGCTCAGGCAGCCACTGCACCTGCCCCATCAGCAGTTGATCCTTTTGCACCTCGGTGGCCTGCAGATCGAAACGCCGCACCCCTTCGACGCGAATACCCAACAGGCCATTGTCCTGCTGGACGAAATCGCGGATCACCGCTTCGCAGCCAATGGACGCCACCACGGGCGGCGCCTTGCCGACCTGCTCGCCCTCCACGATGCAGACCACGCCAAAGCCTTCGCCTTGTTTCATGCAACGCCCGATCATGTCCAGGTAGCGGGCTTCGAAAATCTGCAGGTCGAGAAAACACCCTGGGAACAGCACGGTGTCGAGGGGAAACAGCGGTACCATCATCATCACTCCTCAAGCCACCAGGCTGACGGCCAGCGGCAGGAACACTGCCGTTGCCACGCCCATCAGGCTCATCGCCAGCGCGGCGAAGGCGCCGCATTCGTCACTTTCCTGCAAGGCCACCGAGGTGCCGACCGCGTGGGCCGTGATGCCCAGGGACATGCCCCGCGCTTCGGGGCTGAGCACACCGCAGCGGCTCAACAAGGCAGGCCCGAAAATGGCCCCGATCACCCCGGTAATCAGCACGAAGACCGCAGCCAGCGCCGCCACGCCACCGATCTGCTCGGCTACCAGCATCGCGATGGGCGAGGTGACGGACTTGGGCGCCATGGTCATCAGGATCATGTGCTCGGCGCCAAACCACCATCCCAGCAACAGGCAGCACACCGTGGCGAACAGGCCTCCGAGTACCAGCGTAGTCAAGGTCGGCCAGAACAACTGGCGAATGCGCCGCAGGTTCAGGAACAGCGGCACCGCCAAGGCCACGGTGGCAGGGCCCAGCAGGATGTTCATGATTTCGGTGCTCTTGCGGTATTCGGCGTAGTCGATGCCGCACAGCAGCAGCACGCCGATCACCAGGGCCATCGACACCAGCACCGGCTGCAGGAAGATCCAGCGGGTCTTCTCATACCCGGCCAGCACCAGCTGGTAGGCCCCCAGGGTCACGCCAATGCCGAACAATGGGTGGTGGACCACTGCATCCAATGCGCCTTGCCAATCGAGCATCATGGCTGGTCCTCGCGCCGGGCCTGACGATGAATGAGTTTCTGCATCAGCACGCCCACCACCACCAGCGTCAGCAGGCAGGAAATCAACAGCGCACCGACGATGGCCCAGAAGTCGGCGGCGATGTCACGGGCATACACCATCACCCCCACGGCCGGAGGCACCAGCAACAGCGGCAAGTAGCGCAGCAGGCTGCCGGCAGCTTCGTTGAGGGGCGCACCCACCTCGCCGCGCACCATCAGAAAACCCAGCAATAGCAACAGGCCGATGATCGGCCCCGGCAGGACGGGAACCAACAGATGATTGACTGCCGTCCCCAACAGCTGGAACAGCACCAGCCAGGTCAAACCCCGCAACAGCATAACGTTCTCCTTCAGGCGTGCGGCTCATTATAAGCATGGGCAGGCTGCCCGCGCCGAGCGCAACTTGACCGGCCTGGCCAAGCATGCTGATCTTGCACGCGCGTGCCATTTCATACCCAGGAGGATTACCATGCCGCTAGTGCCGGCCACCGCGCTTACCCAATACGTCGGCAAGTCCCTCGGCCACTCGGCCTGGCTGACCATCGACCAGCAGCGTATCGATCGTTTCGCCGAGGCGACTGGCGATCATCAGTTCATCCACGTTGACCCGCAGCGAGCTGCGCAAACCGCGTTCGGCGGCACCATCGCCCATGGCTTTCTGACCCTGTCCCTGATTCCTACGCTGATCGAGGACATCCTGGTCTTGCCGCAGGGGCTGAAGATGGTCGTCAACTACGGCCTGGACAGCGTGCGCTTCATTCAGCCGGTGAAGGTCGACAGCCAGGTGCGCCTGCATGTCGAGCTGGCCGATGTGCAGCAAAAGCGCCCCGGCCAATGGTTGCTCAAGGCCATCGCCACGCTGGAGATAAAAGACGAGGACAAGCCCGCCTACCGGGCTGAATCCCTGTCCCTGTGCTTTGTCTAGGCACCGGCACCTGACAGGCGCAGGCGTCTCTACAAACCCTACGCACTCGCGTAAACTGCCAGGCTCCGCGCAGCCTTGGGCTGCCCTTCTGGATCTATCAAAGGTACACGCCATGCCCTGGCTGCAAGTACGTCTGGCCATCAGCCCGGAACAAGCCGAAACCTACGAAGACGCGCTGCTGGAAGTCGGCGCGGTGTCGGTCACCTTCATGGACGCCGAAGATCAACCCATCTTCGAGCCAGACCTCAATACCACGCCGCTGTGGTCGCACACCCACCTGCTGGCCCTGTTCGAGGCTGACACCAACCCTGAACAGGTGTTCGCGCACCTGCGCCTGCTGACGGGCGTCGAGCTGCCCCAGCACCAGGCCGAAGTGATCGAAGACCAGGACTGGGAACGCAGCTGGATGGACAATTTCCAGCCGATGCGTTTCGGCCGCCGGCTGTGGATCGTGCCGAGCTGGCACGATGCTCCGGAAAAGGACGCCGTGAACCTGTTGCTCGATCCTGGGCTGGCGTTCGGCACGGGCACGCACCCCACCACGGCGCTGTGCCTTGAGTGGCTCGACGGTCAGCAGTTGCAGGGCACCCAGGTACTGGACTTTGGCTGTGGCTCGGGCATTCTGGCGATCGCTGCACTGTTGCTGGGCGCGCGCGAAGCGGTAGGCACGGACATCGACGTGCAGGCGATCGAAGCCTCTCGCGACAATGCCCAACGCAACGGCATTGCCGACGAGCTGTTCGCGCTGTACCTGCCCGAGCACATGCCTGCCATGCAGGCCGACGTGCTGGTGGCCAACATCCTGGCCGGGCCACTGGTGTCGCTGGCACCGCAGCTCAGCGGCCTGGTCCGCCCGGGCGGTCTGCTGGCGTTGTCGGGCATTCTCGCTGAACAAGGCGAAGAAGTGGCCGCCGCCTACGCTGCCGATTTCGACCTGGACCCTATCGTCGTTCGCGATGGCTGGGTGCGAATCAGTGGTCGCCGCCGCTAGTCGAACCTAGAATAGCCCTCAGCACAGCCTCCGGATTGCCGCATGACCGACAGTTTCGTCACCCAGTGCCCGCATTGCCAGACCAGCTTTCGTGTCACCCACCACCAGTTGAGCGTGGCCCGTGGCGTGGTGCGTTGCGGCCAGTGCCTGCAAGTGTTCAATGCCGCCAAGCAGCTACTGGAGCAGAACCGCAGCGCCCCTCTCCCGCCGAGCCCGCTGCCGGCCACCGAGGCAGCGCCGGCGCCTGCCGCGCCCACCCCCGCGCACGTGCACCCCATCGCGCCGGACGACGAGGCCTGGGCCCAGACCGCCCAGGCCTTGGACGAGCTCGACCTGGACAAGGAACTGGAGCGCCTGGAGCGCCGCCACGCGCCCGTACAGGTGCGTGAGGCCGATCAGGCGTCCATGCTGCAGGCACGGCGTCACGAGGAGGACGCGGACGAACACCTGGACGAAGTGTTCGGCACTGCAGCAGGCGAGCCGTTTGAACCGGAACAGGCTGCTGCTGCCCCCGTACTCGAGCCTGCTCCCCAGGCAGATTCGCGGCGCGAGGCGCGTACCGAGCCGACCTTCACCGCCGGCCTGGACGCAGACGCAGAAGATGAGCCGCCGCTGGGCAGCATCGTGACGGATGAGGATGAGCCAAAACTGGGAGCGTCACTGCGACCCGAAGACGATGACGAGGTGTCGATCGCCGGCCTCACCGCGCACGACGACGAACCCTTGGCAACCAGCCTGCGCGCCGACGATGAACACGACGAAGCGCCGTTGCCCATGGGGCGCATGGAGCCTGAGGTCACTGACAAGGCCGAACGCCCAAGGCGCAAGGAACCCTTGGTGGATGTGGTGGACGACCCGCTGCAACTGGGCTGGGAGAAGCCGGCCCCGGCCTGGGGCAAGCGCCTGCTGTGGGGTGGGTTGACGCTGATCGCTGCTGCCATGCTCGCCTTGCAGTACGTCTGGTTCCATTTCGACGAGCTGTCCCGACAGGACCAGTACCGCCCGCTGTTCGAGCAGGTGTGTCCGGCCGTGGGCTGCCAGGTCCCCTCTCGTGTCGATGTGAACCGGATCAAGAGCAGCAACCTGGTGGTGCGCAGCCATCCGGACTTCAAAGGTGCGCTGATCGTGGACGCCATCATCTATAACCGTGCCCCCTTCGCCCAACCCTTTCCACTGCTCGAACTGCGCTTCTCGGACCTCAATGGCCAGCTGATCGCCAGTCGCCGTTTCAAGCCGGCCGAATACCTGTCCGGGGAGCTGGCCGGACGCGGCGAAATGCCCAGCCAGACGCCAATCCACATCGCGCTGGATATTCTTGACCCAGGTCAGCGAGCGGTGAACTACAGCTTGAGCTTCCGCTCGCCGGAATAAACCCTGACGGCCAACAGGTACGCTGCCGCTGCGCCGGCCATGATGCCGCTTGTCCGGGGCCTGACGACCCGGAGCCCAGGGTGCAGGGGCGGCAACCCTCAGTTGTTCAGATTTTATCCAAATCCATCTTTATCCGGTCATCCAGAGCGGGTATCATGCCAACCCTTTTTCGAACCTCAAGATTCGGCCCCACAACAGGGAACACCTATGTCGGCGGTACGCATCGGCCCTTATACACTGCGCAATAACCTGATCCTCGCACCCATGGCTGGGGTCACGGACCAGCCGTTCCGAACACTTTGCCAGCGCATGGGCGCAGGCATGGTGGTGTCGGAAATGGTCTCCAGCGACCTGTCCCTGTGGAACAGCCGCAAGTCGAGCCTGCGCCGCATCCACGAAGGCGATCCCGAGCCGCGCTCGGTCCAGATCGCCGGGGGCGACGCACAGATGATGGCGGCGGCTGCACAGGCCAATGTCGCCGCGGGCGCCCAGATCATCGATATCAACATGGGCTGCCCGGCAAAAAAAGTCTGCAACAAGGCGGCAGGCTCTGCTTTATTGAGAGATGAAGCCTTGGTCAGCGACATTCTGCGGGCCGTCGTGGGCGCCGTGGATGTTCCGGTGACGCTGAAGATCCGCACCGGCTGGGACCGGGCCAACAAGAATGGCCTGAACGTGGCGAAAATAGCCGAACAGGCTGGCATCCAGGCGCTTGCGGTGCATGGCCGCACACGCGCCGACCTGTACACCGGTGAAGCCGAATACGACACCATCGCCGCTATCAAGCAAGCGGTGTCCATTCCGGTCTTCGCCAACGGCGACATTACCTCGCCGCAAAAGGCCAAGGCAGTGCTCGACGCCACGGGCGTCGATGGCCTGCTGATCGGCCGGGCCGCTCAAGGCCGGCCCTGGATCTTTCGCGAGATCGAGCATTACCTGCGCACTGGCGAGCAGTTGCCAGCGCCGCAGCTGGACGAGGTGGAACGCATCCTGCTGGAGCACCTGGCCGCCCTGCACGCCTTCTACGGCGATGTCATGGGTGTGCGGATCGCCCGCAAGCACGTGGGCTGGTACCTGGCGACACGACCCGGCGGCAAGGAGTTTCGCTCCCGGTTCAACGCTTTGGAAGACACACAAGCGCAGTGCGCCAACGTTCGCGCGTTTTTCAGTGAACGTCGACAGAGCCTTGAGACAGAGGACGGACAAGGGGTGGCCGCATGACGATGATGACCGAAACATTTGTGAGTGGAACAACGCCCGTGAGCGACAACGCCAACCTGAAACAGCACCTGAACACGCCGAGCGAAGAGGGCCAGACCCTTCGCGACAGCGTCGAGAAGGCGCTGCACAACTACTTCGCCCACCTCGAAGGCGCGACCGTCACGGACGTGTACAACCTGGTGCTCTCCGAAGTCGAGGCGCCGCTGCTTGAAAGCGTGATGAGCTATGTGAAGGGCAACCAGACCAAAGCCAGCGAGATGCTCGGCTTGAACCGAGGCACGCTGCGCAAGAAGCTCAAGCAATACGACTTGCTGTAAGCCAGAATCCCGATCGAAAAAGGCGCCTGTCTCAACACAGACGCCTTTTTTGCTGACTCCACCGCGTTATTGGAACCCGAAATGACCGACCAGACTACCCGCCTGCCAGTCCGCCGCGCCCTGATCAGCGTCTCCGACAAGACCGGTATCCTCGAATTTGCCCGTGAGCTGCAACAGCTCGGCGTCGAGATACTGTCCACCGGCGGCACCTACAAGCTGCTCAAGGACAACGGTGTCAACGCGGTGGAAGTGGCCGACTACACCGGCTTCGCCGAAATGATGGATGGCCGGGTCAAGACCCTGCACCCGATGATCCATGGCGGCATCCTCGGTCGCCGCGGCACCGACGACGCGATCATGAACGAGCACGGGATCAAGCCCATCGACCTGGTGGCGGTCAACCTGTACCCCTTCGAAGCCACGATCTCCAAGCCTGGCTGCGACCTGCCGACCGCCATCGAGAACATCGACATCGGCGGCCCGACCATGGTCCGCTCGGCTGCCAAGAACCACAAGGACGTGGCCATCGTGGTCAACGCCGGTGACTACGCCAGCGTCGTCGAGGGCCTGAAGGCCGGCGGCCTGACCTACGCCCAGCGCTTCGACCTGATGCTCAAGGCCTTCGAGCACACCGCAGCCTATGACGGCATGATCGCCAACTACATGGGCACCGTGGACCAGGCCAAGGAAACCCTGAGCACCGAAGCACGCGGCGACTTCCCGCGCACCTTCAACACCCAGTTCGTCAAGGCCCAGGAAATGCGCTACGGCGAGAACCCGCACCAGCGTGCGGCGTTCTACGTGGAAGCCAAGAAAGGCGAAGCCAGCATTTCCACTGCCGTGCAGCTGCAAGGCAAGGAGCTGTCCTTCAACAACGTGGCCGACACCGACGCGGCGCTCGAGTGCGTCAAGAGCTTCGTAAAGCCGGCCTGCGTCATCGTCAAGCATGCCAACCCGTGTGGCGTGGCCGTGGTGCCTGAAGACGAAGGCGGTATCCGCAAAGCCTACGACCTGGCCTACGCCACCGACACCGAATCGGCCTTCGGCGGCATCATTGCCTTCAACCGCGAGTTGGACGGCGAAACCGCCAAGGCCATCGTCGAGCGCCAGTTCGTCGAGGTGATCATCGCACCGAAGATCTCCCAGGCTGCCCGCGATGTGGTTGCAGCCAAGCAGAACGTGCGCCTGCTCGAATGTGGCGAGTGGCCAGCTGAGCGGGCTGCCGGCTGGGACTTCAAGCGAGTCAACGGCGGGCTGCTGGTCCAGAGCCGTGACATCGGCATGATCACGGCCGATGACCTGAAGATCGTCACCCAGCGTGCACCGACCGAGCAAGAGATCCACGACCTGGTGTTCGCCTGGAAAGTGGCCAAGTTCGTCAAATCCAACGCCATCGTCTATGCCAAGCAGCGCCAGACCATCGGCGTGGGCGCGGGCCAGATGAGCCGGGTCAACTCCGCCCGTATCGCCGCCATCAAGGCCGAGCATGCCGGCTTGCAGGTGCAGGGTGCCGTCATGGCTTCGGACGCCTTCTTCCCGTTCCGTGACGGCATCGACAATGCGGCCAAGGTCGGCATCAGCGCGGTCATCCAGCCAGGTGGCTCGATGCGTGACGCCGAGGTGATCGCTGCCGCTGATGAAGCCGGTATCGCCATGGTGTTCACCGGCATGCGCCACTTCCGCCACTGATTCACGGCAATCGGCCGCACCCAGGCAGGCAACTGCCGCGGTGCGACCTGGCACAGCGAGAGGCAGGGCCTCTCGCTCGACAGATCTAGAGGTTTTGACATGAAAGTTTTGATCATCGGCAGCGGCGGCCGTGAGCACGCCCTGGCCTGGAAAGTCGCCCAGGACCCACGCGTCGAAAAAGTCTTCGTGGCCCCGGGCAACGCTGGCACCGCCATCGAGGCCAAGTGCGAGAACGTCGCGATCGACGTCTGCGCCCTGGAGCAACTGGCTGATTTTGCCGAGAAGAACGTCGACCTGACCATCGTCGGCCCGGAAGCGCCCCTGGTCATCGGTGTGGTCGACCTGTTCCGCAGCCGTGGCCTGGACTGCTTCGGCCCGACCCAGGGCGCTGCCCAGCTGGAAGGGTCCAAGGCGTTCACCAAGGATTTCCTGGCCCGCCACAAGATCCCGACGGCCGACTACCAGAACTTCACCGAAATCGAACCGGCCCTGGCGTACCTGCAGGAAAAAGGCGCGCCGATCGTCATCAAGGCCGATGGCCTGGCCGCTGGCAAGGGCGTGATCGTCGCCATGACCTTGGCAGAAGCCGAAGCCGCCGTGCGTGACATGCTCGCGGGCAATGCCTTTGGGGAAGCGGGTTCACGCGTGGTCATCGAGGAATTTCTCGATGGCGAGGAAGCCAGCTTCATCGTCATGGTCGACGGCCACAACGTGCTGCCCATGGCCACCAGCCAGGACCACAAGCGCGTCGGCAACCAGGACAGCGGCCCGAACACGGGCGGCATGGGTGCCTACTCCCCTGCCCCGGTAGTCACTGACGACGTGCACCAGCGGGTCATGGACCAGGTGATCTGGCCGACCGTGCGCGGCATGGCCGAGGAAGGCAATGTCTACACCGGGTTCCTGTATGCTGGCCTGATGATCGACAAGGCGGGCAACCCCAAGGTCATCGAATTCAACTGCCGCTTCGGCGACCCGGAAACCCAGCCGATCATGCTGCGCCTGGAATCGAGCCTGGTGCTGCTCATCGAAGCGGCCTTCGCCAAGGCCCTGGACAAGGTCGAAGCGCAGTGGGACCCACGCCCCAGCCTGGGCGTGGTGCTGGCCGCAGGCGGCTACCCGGGTGACTACGCCAAGGGCGCAGCCATTTCGGGCCTGGAGGCGGCTGCGAAGCTCGAAGGCAAGGTGTTCCATGCAGGCACTGCCTTGAAGGACGGTGACGTGGTGACCGCTGGGGGTCGCGTGCTGTGCGCCACCGCCATGGGTGAAACCGTCGAGTCCGCCCAGCAGCAAGCCTATCGCCTGGCCGAGCAGATCACCTGGGACGGCAGCTTCTACCGTACCGATATCGGCTACCGGGCCATTGCCCGGGAACGTGCCGAGCAATAACCGCTTCACCGCTGTAATGTCGAGGCGCCCGGGCCCGTGCAGCCGGGCGCACGGCAACCGTCTTGTCGGCGTGCCCGCGGGCCTTGCCTTCAACTCGGCACGCCGCGCATAGTTAGCACCCCGCACATGGGCCAAGAAGGGATTTCGTAGTGCGCCGGCTCCGGATTGCCTCAGCGTTGATCGTCAGCTTGCTGACCCTGATCTGCATGCTCCCCGCGATGGCGGAACATGACAGTGGCTGGGCCCTGCTGCTCGACGAACAAGGCAACCTGCAACTGAGCGACGTGCGCTCGGACCGTTATCGCAACCAGTTCAGCCCGTTGGAGCTGGCTGAACTCGATGCAGCGCCCCCCGACCAGGCCCTGTGGCTGCATTATCGGCTAGAGCCTGGTGAGCAGGAACAATTGCTGCGCGTCTTCGCACCTGATCTGTCGGGTCTGGACCTGTATGCGCTGCAAGGCGACAAGCTGATACGCCACCTGCATCACGGCCGCCAAGCCGGCAGTGCCAACCCCACATTGCGCGGCAGCGACCACGTGCTGCCGTTGCCCAACAGCAAGCAAGGCCTGGATATCTACCTGCGCCTGGTATCGGAACACCAACTGCGCCCGGCCATCAGCCTGGAGCCTGCTGCGCGAGCCGCCGCCAACCAGACCCAGCCGTTGCTGTTCGGCATGCTGTTCGGTGGCCTGGTGATGCTGATCCTGCATAACCTGATTCGCTTCATCTACAGCCGCTCGAGCACTGCGCTGATCCTGGCGTTCTACCATGGCCTGATGTTGCTCAGTGGCCTGATCCTGCTGAACCTCAGCGGCCCATGGTGGCATGTGTGGTACAGCGCCCAGACGCCAGCGGCGTACCTTACGCTGGTACTGGCGGGGCTGGCTGGGCTGTATTTCACCCAGCACTTCTTCGCACCGCGCAACACGCCGCGCCTTAACCGGCTGTTGAGCGGCGAGATGCTGCTGGTGGGAGTGAGCGGGATCGTGCTGCTGTTCATCGATACCTTGCCGCTCAATCTCATGACCTATGCCTTGATGGCACTGGGCAGCGTCACGATGCTGGTGGTCAGCAGCTACCATTGGTACCGAGGTTACGCACCGGCCCGTTTGTTCGGTCTGGCGATGATCATCTTCAACGTTGGCGGGCTGGTGCTGCTGCCTGCCTTGCTTGGGCTTACCCGCACCTCCACGCCTTGGTTGCTGTGCATTCTGTTGGGGCTGGCGGTGGCGAGCGGGCTGCTGTTGAACCTGGCGGTCAGCGACCGGCTGCGGCGTATCAACGAAGAGCGCTTCAGTGTCAGCCGCGCCTTGGCAGCCAGTGACGCCGAAATCAACGCCAAGGCCGAGTTTCTGGCCAAGATCAGCCACGAAATACGTACCCCCATGAATGGCGTGCTGGGCATGACCGAACTGCTGCTGGGCACGCCGTTATCGGTCAAGCAGCGCGATTACGTCCAGACCATTCACAGCGCGGGCAACGAGTTGCTCACATTGATCAACGAGATACTCGATATCTCCAAGCTCGAGTCCCGCCAGATCGAACTCGACGACGTCCAGTTCGACCTCAACGCGCTGATCGAAGACTGTTTGAACATCTTCAGGGCCAAGGCCGAGCAGCAGAACATCGAGCTGATCAGCTTCACCCAGCCCCAGGTGCCCCGCGTGGTCAGTGGCGACCCCACCCGCTTGCGTCAGGCGCTGTCGAGCCTGATGGAAAACGCACTGAAGAACACCGACCAGGGGGAAATCCTGCTCGTCGTTGCACTGGACCAGCGCGGCGAGGTGCCCCGCTTGCGCATCGCCGTACAGGACAGCGGCGACCCCTTGCCGGCAGCCGATCGCGAGGCGCTGTTGCAGGCAGAACTGCACAGCAGGCATTTCCTGTCCAGCAATCGACTGGGCGGCCACCTGGGGCTGGTGATCGCCAAGCAGCTGATTGGCCTTATGCATGGGGAATTCGGCATCAAGAGCAGCACCGGCACCGGCAATACCTTGTGGCTGACCTTGCCGCTGGACCCAGCCTGCCTCGAGCAACCTCCGACCGACCTGGACGGACCGCTGCGCGACGCGCGGGTACTGGTGGTGGACGACAACGACACGTGCCGCAAGGTGCTGGTCCAACAGTGCAGCGCCTGGGGCATGAATGTCAGCGCAGTGCCTTCGGGCAAGGAGGCCCTGGCCCTATTGCGTACCAAGGCTCATCTTCGCGATTACTTCGACGCGGTGCTCCTGGACCAGAACATGCCCGGCATGACCGGCATGCAACTGGCCGCCAAAATCAAGGAAGACCCCAGCCTCAATCACGACATTCTGGTGGTCATGCTGACCGGTATCAGCAACGCGCCCAGCAAGGTCATCGCTCGCAACGCCGGGATCAAGCGGATCTTGGCCAAACCGGTGGCTGGCTACACACTCAAGACCACCCTGGCCGAAGAACTGGCTCAACGCGGCCGCGAGCAGGCGCTGCCGGTTGCTGCACCCGGCCAGCCCCAGGCGCTCGACCTGCCCCCGCATTTCAGCGTGCTGGTCGCAGAGGACAACACCATTTCGACCAAGGTCATCCGCGGTATGCTCGGCAAGCTGAGCCTGCAGCCCGATACCGCGTCCAACGGCGAAGAAGCTCTTGAAGCGATGAAAGCCAAGCGCTATGACTTGGTGCTCATGGATTGCGAAATGCCAGTTCTGGATGGTTTCTCGGCAACCAGGCGCCTGCGCGAATGGGAAGCCGCCAACCAGCGCGCGCACACGCCCGTCGTTGCGCTGACCGCGCATATCCTTGCCGAGCACAAGGACCGCGCCAAGCAAGCCGGCATGGACGGCCACATGGCCAAGCCCGTCGAATTGTCGCAACTGCGAGAGTTGATTCAATACTGGGCCAGCCAGCAGCCGGCCAATGCCGATCAGGGCCTGGGTCCGGACGGCAGCTCGCCGCGCAACTAGAGCACCAAATCCCTGATGACGCGCTCGGCCGTTCGCGCAACACTGGCCTCTGCCCGGCGCCGATAATCCTCACGAAACCCTTGCAGATTGAAATGGATCACTTCCAGTCGCAGGTCTCTCACACTGATTCCGTTGCTCGCGCCCTTGAACAGGAAGTCGCTGGCGCTTTTTTCCATCGAGACATCCATGTGCAGCAGCACCATGTCGATGAAGCCATTGGACTGCTGGGCGCAGGGCAACAACTGCACACGCGCTTGAGTGCCCACGATCGAATGAGCGCTGAACAGTTTCAGAGCCTTGTCATCACGACGTAAGGCCTCCAGCGCCTGGTTGGCCGCTTCGCCCAGCCGGGCAGAGCCCGCTTGGCTGATGTGCTCGATTGCCTGCGCAGCGAGGCTGCCCCGGTCAGGCCCCGGCCGCCGCCCTGCTGGCGCCAGCTTGCCATCGAAGCCCAGGGCAGCGAGGTTGCGCCAGTAATTCCTGAACCAGTCAGGTTCGAGACCGTCTTTCAAATCCCCCCATGCCACCTGCTGAGCAAAGGCGTTGGCCAGCAGTATGTCTGAACGTGCTTGCGGGCATACGCCTGGCAAAAAGACCAGCACACTGCTGTGTACCAGCTGGCCGGCGATAGATGATGCGTCGGTGTTAGTCATGGTTCGGCTCCTGCACGCTGACTTCGCTGCGATGAAGGGCCAGCTTGGCCTGAAGTTTTTTTGCAAGCCCCGGCCCGATGAGGTTCATACGCCTGGAATCGATCAAATACTGCCCTTGGAACTGCCAGCACGCCTGCACCGCCGGAGGGTCGAACGATTGCCAGAGCCAGTCAGTATCAAGCGGCGCTCGACTTCCAAGGTTCAATTGAGTGCTGATGATGGAATAGTCAGGCAGCACCAGCCGAACCTCGGCATGCGCGTGGTTCAGGCAGGTGTCGCCAAGGGGTTCGCCAAGGTCACAGCGCCCCCCTATCCGGTTATCACATGTTTCACTGCTTGCGCAGGCTTCCAGACACTGCGCGACAGCTTCGCGAAGGTGGTGAGGCGTAGCCTGGAGAAGGCTGTCGCAAAGCATGGTCCAAGGCCTGAAAGCGGCAACCGGCACCATGGGTGTCGTTTGCGACCGTAGCGTGGCTAGCGTGCAGCCGAAACCGCTCTGCACACGTATGTATTCCTTGAGCCAGCTGTCCCCATCAACCCCTGAGACCCCGCCATTGCACGCGGCGAGGTAGGCCGCCAGCTGGATATTGAGCATGTCGAGCCTGCAGGACTCGCTGATGGTCTTGTCGACGAGCACCAGGCTGTTGCCATTGCGCCACACGCTGTAGTTATTTGACATTGATGCACCCTCCAGGCTCACCGAAGCCAAGGCTCCGGTGAGCCATACCGACAGGTTAGATTTCGAGGGCCAGCAACACTTCCAGGGCGTTGTCGTCGAGCTTGGTTTCAACAACGGCGCGTACTTTCTCGTACTGGCGCTGATCAAGGTTCAGCACGGCACCGCAGGCATAGTTGGTGGTGCCGCTGCTCTCCCATTTGGCCAACAGGTAGTTGGCTTTCTTGTCAGGCTTGGCATCGGTCTGGACTGCGCTCACCATCATGGCGACTTGGCCAGCACCGGTCTGCTCACACTTGTTCAGGCTCAGGCTGTTGCGGTCATCCTCCACGGACTTGCGGTCCAGCAGTTCGACATTCTTGGTGCTGGCAGCCAGTGCGGAAACGACGGTCTTGCCCAACCCTTCCAGCGCCGAGGCCACGTCACCAGTAAAGGCGCCATAGGCAGCTTGCAGCCCCTTGCCAACCAGGTTGCTGATTTCCAGGTGCCTGTCGCTCTGGGTAATGCGCTGAACATCAACGCGCGTGGGTGTCCAGCCCATCTTCGACATCAGGAACACGTACTGGTTGAACCAGGCCTGGGTTTCCTGGATCGGGTGGTGCTGCTTGTTGGCGCCTTGGGTAGCCAGGGCGTGGCAGGCCTTGGCCGCAGTACGGTTGGCCTCGCTCATGGTGTCGGGGAACACGAACAGGTTCATGTCAGGCAAAACTTGCAGTTCAAGGTTTTCTTTGTTGGTGGTCATGTCAAAGGCTCCAGTTAGGTCCGGTCGAAACCAGGTGGCTTCGGCCTTGAACCTAACCGCTCGACGCTGCTCATCCTGCGCCGAAACGCTTCCCCCTCGGATCGAGCTACCGTGCTTCAGGGCTTGGCGCCATACCACCGCGGCGTGTAGACCCACTGCCCACCATTTGGGCGTTCGAACGTGCACGTGGTCGATGAGCCCACCAGCACCATGGTGCGCATATCGACCATTTCTGGCACCAGTTGGGCCAAAGAGACGACGCGCAACGTCTGCCCCGGCCTACCAATGTCACGGCCAAGGACTACAGGTGTATCAGCACCACGGTGCCGGCGTACGACGTCCAGCGCGGTCCCAAGTTGGTGCGGCCGTGCTTTGGAAATCGGGTTGTAGAAGGCCAGCACCAGATCGGCCTGGGCAGCGAGGTCCAGGCGTTTCTCGATGATCGACCAGGGCTTGAGATTGTCCGACAGCGACATCACGCAGAAGTCATGCCCCAGCGGCGCGCCAGCCTGTGCAGCCGTTGCCAAGGAGGCCGATACACCAGGCAGTATCTCCAGGTCGACAGCGTGCCAGGCAGCGTCCGTGGACGCGTGCAACGCCTCGAGCACCGCAGCGGCCATGGCGAATACGCCTGGGTCCCCCGATGACACTACCACCACCGAACGGCCACGCGCGGCCAGTTCGAATGCGTGCCGGGCGCGCTGCATCTCCTCACGGTTGTCGGTGCAGTGCAGCACCTGATCGTCCCGGAACGGCCCTGCCATTCGTACATAGGTTTCGTAGCCCAGCACATCCTCGGCCCGGGCCAGCTCAGCCTTGACCGCTGGCACCATCAGCTCCGCTGCGCCTGGCCCCAGACCGATGACCGCCAGCCGCCCGCGGCGACGGCCAACCTGAGCCACTTCGATCGGCGCAGGTGCCACGGCGATGACCACCTCACCCTGGCACTGCAACCGCGCATCGGGCAGTGCAGCGCCCACCATGCCAGCCACATCGTCGGGCCTAGCGGCAAAGCGCAATTCGACACCCAGCGCCTGCGCGGCAGCCTGCAACCGGGTGTCCGCCATGGCCCGCTCATCGGCCAGCACGCAGGCCAGTGACGCCTGCGCAATACCGGCCTGCTGCAGCGCGTCACGAATCATCTGCAGATCGCCGCTTGCGACACCGACCACGACGGAGCGGGGATGAATCAACAGCTCGTCTCGGCTGGCGGGACGCGCCAGATGGCCTACATGGATGGTGCGCTGCGCGGCATCACTGGCAGGCAACTGTGCCTGCGCCAGCCACGGCGCCTGACCCTCGATGCGAACCGGCTCCCCGGCCAGCAGGTCGGAAACGAAGCGCTTGCCTTGTTCCAGGTCCGCCAAGGCGTAACCCTGGGGCGGGTTGAGCAGGCACGTACCAAAGCGCAACTCGCCGCTGGTGGTGATGGCCGCTGACACACCCAGCGCCGAGGCCATGTCCCGTGCCATCTGGTTGACGCCACTGAGGCCACCGAGCAGGGGCACCACGGCGCTGCCGTCTTCTGCCACGGCAAGCACCGGCGGCTCGCTGCCCTTCTCCCCCAACAGGCTGGCCAGGCTGCGGATCACGATACCCGCAGCGCACAAGGCAATGATCGGCGTACCGCGCTGGTAAAGGCTGCGCAGCAGATCGCCAAAGGCGTTGTAATCCTGGTCTGCTCCCTGAACGCGCCCTTGCAGGCCGTGAATCGTGGCCTGGCCATAGACCTGCTGAAGGCAACGGGCAGTGGCCAGGCTGCCCTGTCCCAGGATGACGATGGCCGGTGCCACCTGCGTGTTCAGCCCTGCCATTTTTCCCCCGGCACGATGATCAGCGAAAAATACGGCGAGGACTGTGGGTCAACCTGGTCCAGCGGTACGATTTTCTGGTTGGCCATGGTGGCGCGTTCCACATACAGCGCACGCGCGTGCAGGCCCAGCTCACCGAGCACCTGCCGCACCTTGGGGAAATTGCGCCCCAGTTTCATGATGACAGCCGCATCGGCGTCGGCCAGGCGGCGCTTGAGTTCTTCGGCCGGCAAGACGCCAGAGAGCACCGACAGGCTCTGGTTGCGATAGACCAGCGGTGCACCCAGCACCGAGGCTCCACCGAGCATGGAGCACACGCCAGGAATCACTTGCGCTTCGTAGCGCTGTGCCAGGCGGTCGTGCAGGTACATGTAGGAGCCATAGAAGAAGGGGTCACCCTCGCAGATCACCGCCACATCACGCCCTGCGTCCAGATGCTCGGCCACCTGTACGCTGGCTTCGTCATAGAAATCGCTGATCACCTGCTCGTAGGACAGGGGGGCGGGCAAGGATTCGGTGGTCACCGGATAGACCAGCGGCAGCAACGTCTGCTCGGGTTGCAGGTGCGCTTCGATGATGCCGAATGCGTTGCCGCGCTTGCCCTTGGCGACGAAGTAGCCGACCACGGGCGACTCGCGCAGCAGGCGCAGGGCTTTGAGCGTGATCAGTTCAGGGTCACCCGGCCCTACGCCAAGGCCGATCAGGCGTCCACGCGGGGCCATCACTCCACCTCCGTGGCCAGGGCATTCACGGCCGCGGCGGCCATGGCACTACCGCCCAGCCGCCCCTGCATGATCACGAAGGGCACGCCACGGCTGTCGGCCGCCAGCATGGCCTTGGATTCGGCAGCGCCAACGAAGCCGACGGGAAACCCCAGAATGAGCGCTGGGCGCGGCGCGCCGGCATCGAGCATTTCCAACAGGTAGAACAACGCCGTCGGCGCGTTGCCGATCACCACCACGCTGCCTTCAAGGTGTGGGCGCCACAGCTCCAGGGCAACGGCGGAGCGGGTGTTGCCAGCGGCCTTGGCAAGGTCCGGTACGCTCGGGTCGCGCAAGGTGCAGATCACCGGGTTGTTCGCCGGCAGTCGTGCCCGGGTGATGCCCTCGGCGACCATGTGCGCATCGCACAGGATCGGTGCGCCACGTAGCAAGGCCTGGCGGCCCGCCTGGCCGGCGCCTTCGGAGAATTGCAGGCCATCAATCGCATCGACCATGCCGCAGGCATGGATCACGCGCACCGCAAGCTTTTCGAGGTCTGCGGGAATCCGCTCAAGTCGGGCTTCCTCACGAATGATCCGGAAGGAATTGCGATAGATCTCCTGACCATCGCGGATGTAGTCAATCATCAAGGTGCTCCGTCGGCAGGTCGAGCATGGCGCCTGCTTCATTCAAGGTAATGTCAGTGGCGCGCAGGGCGCCGAACCCCGGCAGGCGGGGATCACGCTGGTAAAGATCGTAGCGCCCGGGCGCGCGGGCCAGCAGCGTGGCCGGGGCGGTGTGGGCCAGGGCACAGGACCGGGGGCAGCCAGTAAGATGCACGCTGGCAGGCGCCCCGGGGCCCAATAATGCGGCCAATGCCACGGCGTCGGCCTTCGTCTCGCTCAAGGCCTTGGCACAGCCGCTGGCGCCGGTGCAGGCGCTGATGCGCACCAGGGGCTCGGCCGCGTGGCAGAGCAGCCCGACCGTCATCAGGCTGCGCTGCGCCTGGTCGAGGCCGCCGGGCGCCAGGTTGGGCAGCACCAGGCTCTGCCAGGGGGTCAAGCGCAGGCTGCTGTCGCCCTGTTCACGCGCGACACGCGCCGCCTCACGCAGCATGGCCGGGGTGAGCCGCCCCAGTGGCGGTGCCACGCCCAGCGCAACCCCACGCCGCTGAGGCAGTGCCCCCAGCCACGTCACCGTGCGAACCGGTCGGCGCCAGCCCAGCAAGGCGGGGTCTTGGCGCAACGCCACGCCAAGCCCACCGATGAAATCGGCTGCCGTGCAGGCCTGCAGCACATGCCGCATGCGCGACTGGGTTGGGGTGGCCAGGTCCAGAAAACGTTCGAGCACGGCGCGCACCAGGGTCAGGCCTTGGCTGAACGGCACCGCACCCAGTACGTCACCCTCACCAAGGCTGCCGGCCAGGCCGAATGCGAGCCAGGGCCGCTGCTCAAGCTCAAGCACCGAAAGCCACAGGTCGTGCGGGTGATCGAGCATGGCCAGGCGTTCACCAGCATCGAGCTGAAGGGCGAACTTGGCCGACAACGCGTGAAAGCGTGGCGTGCCCTCGAGCAGGTCGAGGATCTGCCCTGCCAGCGGCCTGACGTCCAGCACCCCCGCTGGGTCAAGCCCGGCCAGGGGGCTGAGCATCAGGTTGCGAACATCGTCGCCGGCCGCTTCACGCGGGCCCAGCCCAGCGGCGAGCAGCGCCGCTACCAGGCCCGGGTGATCAGGCCCCACGCCACGGATCTGCAGGTTGCCCCGGTTGGTGGCCTCGATCACACCGCCTGCGAAGCGCTCGGCGGCGCTGGCGACGGCCTCGGCCTGCTGGGCCAGCAACACCCCGCCCGGCAGCTTGATCCGGCAGATGCCGCCATCCAGGGCGCTGACGATGCGCCACAACCCCGGGCAAGCCGAGGGGCGAGGCGAACTGTAGGAAGCGTGAGGTGGCATCGCTGAGGTGTCCGGCAATCCGTGAAACTGCGCTTGAGTGGAGAAGGCGCGGTATTATGCCTGCTTTGGCCGCCCGCATGAAAAGCCGGTGGTCGAGCATCTTTCGGGTAAAGGCACAATTGGGCGTGCTGCACACGCACGAACTCTAGAGGTATCAATGGCACCCTGGCTGACGGTAGTAGGCATCGGCGAAGACGGTTTCAGCGGTCTGGGCAAACAAGCTCGCCGAGCGCTGCTCAGTGGCACGCGGATTTTCGGCAGCCCCCGCCAGCTGGCCCTGCTGCCGCGTTGCGTGACCGGCGAACGGCTGCACTGGCCGAGCCCTTTTTCGCTCGCGCCCGTGCTTGCGCTGCGTGGCGCGCCTGTGTGCGTGCTGGCCAGTGGCGACCCGATGTTCTATGGGGTGGGCGCCAGCCTGGCGCGCCAGGTGCCTGCCCACGAGATGCAGGTGCTGTCGATGCCCTCCTCGTGCGCCCTGGCGGCTGCGCGCCTGGGTTGGGCGCTGCAGGACGTGCAGGTGGTGTCGCTGGTGGCAAGGCCTCTGGCCGCACTCAACGCGCACCTGCATGGTGGGCTGCGTCTGCTGGTATTGAGCAACGATGGAGACAGCCCGGCGGCAATTGCAGCGTTGTTACGCGAACGGGGTTTCGGCCCCAGCCGCCTGTGGGTCTTCGAACACCTGGGTGGCGAGGCTCAGGGCCAGTTGCACGGGCATGCATCCACGTGGCAGCACGGGCAAACGGCCGCGCTCAACCTGGTGGCCATCGAGTGCGTGGCAGCGCCCGAAGCGCCGCGCCTGCACCGTCTGGCAGGCCTGCCCGATGACGCCTACCGGCATGACGGCCAACTGACCAAGCGCGATGTGCGCGCCATCACCCTGGGCCGGCTGGCCCCGGAGCCTGGGCAACTGCTTTGGGACGTGGGCGCGGGCTGCGGCTCGATCGGCATCGAATGGATGCGTGCACACCCGGCATGCCGCGCAGTGGCCATCGAGGCCGACGAGGGCCGTCAGGGGTTGATCGAGTACAACCGCGATGCCTTGGGCGTGCCTGGTCTGCACCTGGTGCGCGGCAAGGCCCCCATGGCACTGGACGGGCTGGAACCCCCGCATGCGGTGTTCATTGGAGGCGGAGTCACCCGTCCAGGGGTTCTAGCGCACTGCTGGTCCAGCTTGCGCCCAGGCGGACGGCTGGTGGCCAACGCCGTGACGGTACAAAGCGAACTGGCCCTGGCCCACTTCAAGGAGCAGCACGGCGGCGAACTGACCCGCATCCATGTTGCCCATGCCCAGCCCCTGGGTGCCTTCGATACCTGGCGCCAAGCATTGCCCATCACCTTGCTCGACGTGGTCAAGCCGGCCGATGCGTGAAGAAACCCGCGAACAGGCCGCCCCGCTGCGCAGTGGCCTGACCACTGGCAGCTGCGCCACCGCGACCAGCCTGGCGGCAGCGCGTCTGCTGCTCACCGGTGCAGACAGCGACGCGGTGAGCATCACCCTGCCCAAGGGCAAGGTGGTGCAGATGCGCCTTGAGTTCTGCCGGCTGGTCGACGATTACGCCGAAGCAGGCACCCTCAAAGACGCCGGCGACGACCCGGACGTGACTCACGGTGCACTGCTGTTCAGCCAGGTACGCCTGCGTGCCCAGCCCGGTGTGCACTTCGTCGCGGGCGCAGGCGTGGGCACCGTGACCCGGCCGGGGCTGGTTCTGGCAGTGGGCGAACCGGCCATCAACCCGGTGCCACGGCGCATGATCACGGACCACCTGCAGGGCCTGGCCGTCGAATGCGGCTACACCGGCGGGTTCGAGGTCACCCTCAACGTGCGGGACGGTGAAGCCCTGGCGCTCAAGACCATGAACCCACGCCTGGGCATCCTCGGCGGCCTGTCGATCCTGGGCACCAGCGGTATCGTCCGCCCCTTCTCTTGCGCAGCCTACATTGCCTCCATCCATCAAGGTATCGATGTGGCACACACCAACGGCTACACCCACATCGCCGCGTGCACCGGCAACGCCAGTGAGGACACCATGCGTCGTGTCTACGGGCTGCCGGAAATCGCCCTGATCGAGATGGGCGACTTCGTGGGCGCGGTACTCAAGCACCTGCGCAAGGTCCCGGTGCCCCGCCTGACCCTGTGCGGAGGCTTTGGCAAGATCAGCAAGCTCGCCGCCGGGCACATGGACCTGCACAGCCGTCATTCGAGCATCGACCTGCCACAGTTGGCGGGCTGGGCGGCGGCAGGCGGGGCCGATCCGGCGCTTCAGGCAGCCATCGTGGCCGCCAACACCAGCCAGCAAGCCCTGGCGCTGGCCCATAGCGCGGGTGTGCAGTTGGGTGATGCCGTGTGCCAGCATGCCCTCGCCTTCGCCCGCAGCGTCGTGCCGGCGCAGGTCAGCGTCGAGGTGGTCGCCATCGACCGCCAGGGCGGCATCGTCGGCCGGGCGGGTCAGCCATGAACGCGCGCATTCTGTTGCTCGGCGGCATTACCGAGGCGCTGGCCATCGCGCGCCTGCTGGGCCCAGACCACATCTACAGCCTGGCCGGCATCGGCCGGGTGCCCGACGACCTGCAGTGCCGGGTACGCGTGGGCGGCTTCGGAGGGACCGAGGGGCTGGCCCAGTACCTGCGTGAAAACGGCATCACACTGCTGGTCGATGCCACCCACCCCTATGCCGCTCGTATCAGCGCCAACGCGGCCAGCGCCGCGCAGCGTGTCGGGATTCCTTGCTGGGCCCTGCACCGTCCAGCCTGGCAGGCACAAGCGGGGGATGACTGGCGAGAAGTGGAAGACTGGCCGGCGCTGATGCAGGGCATTGGGCCTTATGCCCGACCGCTGTTCACCCTGGGTCGAGAACCCCTGCAACACCTGGACGCCATCCCGGATGGCCAGTTCTGGACCCTGCGCGCCTTGCAGGCCTGCCCTGGCAATGCGCGCTGCGAGGTGATCGGTGCACGCGGGCCTTTCGACCTGGACCAGGAACGTGCGCTGTTCATCGACCGGCGCATCGACGTTCTGATCAGCAAGAACAGCGGCAGCGTCGCCACCGAACCCAAGCTGGAGGTAGCCCGCGCGCTGGGTCTGCCGGTGTTCATTCTCAAGCGCCCGACATTGCCGATCACCGATCGGACGTTCCATGCCCTGCCGGAACTGGTAGCGGCCTTGTTTGCTTAGTGGCGAAAGCCCCTTGCATCGCGCCTGGTGGGGTTGGACTCCTACACACCCTTAGGCTTTTTCCGAGCGCCCGCAAGTGGCCATGTGTCGCAGTCCTGCCTTAAACTCGGGCGCCCCCCTCGGAAGACGTGCCTGATATGGAATTGCAATGGTGGATCTGGTTGGTGTTCGGCATCGCGCTGACGTTGCTCGAGCTGGTCTTGCCTACGTTCTTCATCCTCTGGTTCGGTATCGGCGCCGTGCTGGTGGCCTTGGTTTCCCTGGCGTTTCCAGGCCTGGAATTGGCCATGCAAGGGCTGCTCTGGGTCGTGCTGTCATCGCTGACTACCCTGCTGTGGTTCAAGGTGTTTCGCCGCAAGCAGCCCGATGAGCGCTGGACCGCCGCCAGCGTGATCGGTGAGGTCGGCTTGCTGACCACAGGTGTGTCCGAGTTCCAGAAAGGCCGGGTGCGCTTCCAGAAGCCCGTATTGGGCAACGAGGAGTGGACCTGCATTGCCGATACCACCATCCCGGCAGGCGAGCGGGTACGCCTGATCGCCGTCGAAGGAAATACCGCCCGCGTCATGCGGGCCTGAATCCGTAAAAAAGGAATTTGTCATCATGACCAGCCTCATCGTCGTCGGCGCCATCGCCCTGTTCGTACTGATCACCGTGTTCAAGGGGGTGCGCATTGTCCCCCAGGGCGAGGAATGGATCGTCGAGCGCCTGGGCCGCTACCACACCACCCTCAAGCCTGGCCTCAACGTCGTCATCCCCTACATGGACGTAGTCGCCTATCGCCTGCCGACCAAGGACATCATCCTCGACGTGCAGGAACAGGAAATCATCACCCGCGACAACGCCGTCATCGTCGCCAACGCCCTGTGCTTCGCCAAGGTCATCGACCCGCAGAAGGCGTCCTATGGCGTGCAGAACTATGCCTTTGCCGTCACCAGCCTGACCATGACATCCCTGCGCGCCATCGTCGGCGCCATGGACCTGGACGAAGCCCTCTCCAGCCGCGAACAGATCAAAGCGCGCCTGCGCGAGGCCATGTCCGAGCAGACCGAGGACTGGGGCGTAACCGTACGCTCGGTAGAAATCCAGGACATCAAGCCGTCCCAGAACATGCAACTGGCCATGGAGCGCCAGGCGGCCGCCGAGCGGGAGCGCAAGGCCGACGTCACCCGTGCCGAAGGCGCCAAGCAGGCGGCAGTACTCGAAGCCGAAGCGCGCCTGCAAGCCGCCCGGCTGGATGCCGAGGCGCAGATCAGCCTGGCCGAAGCTTCGGCGCGGGCCATCTCGCTGGTCACCGAAGCGGTCGGCAACGAAACCGTCCCGGCCATGTACCTGCTCGGTGAGCGCTACGTTGGCGCCATGGAAAACCTGGCGAGCAGCACTAACGCCAAGGTGGTGGTACTGCCGGCCGACCTGCAGGAAACCGTACGCGGCCTGATGGGCCGCCACAAGGCCTGAACCTGAACGGCTTCGCGGTGCCAGAGCATCGCGAAGCCAGCCGCCATGCACACCACCTGCGTCACGTCACCGCACCCCGCCAAATTTGCTTATACTCGGCCGTACAATAGTCGCCACGATTCCTGACCGGATCTCTCCATGCCCCCACGTCGGCACATCGCCTGGATAGCCTGCCTAGCGGTGCTGTTCAACCTGCTGGCCATGCCGTTGTCCTCTGCTGCGCCCAAAGGCCCGGCAGAGCAACTGCTGTGGGGGGCGTTCTGTTCCAGCATGGCCAACAAAGCCAAGGTCGATGTGCAGGCCCTGGCCAAGATCGACCTGGGTCCGCAAAGCGATGACAGCGCCAGCACGATGCACTGCTGGTGCTGCCTGGGTGCTGCGCCGCCGCTCGCATCAGGCGGCCAAGCGTTACAACTGCATGCCCCGCCTGTGCGTCTTGCCGGCCCACTGTCGTTGGATGCGCCACCCACGCCTACGCCGCGCCAGCTCCGGCCCGCGCTCAATCCCCGTGCCTCCCCGCTTGCCTGAGTGTTTCTCGCTGTCTGCCTGAACCTCATTTCATCGGGACATCCATCATGCTCAAGCACGCCCTTGCCGTGGCCGCCCTCCTGCTGCCCGCCGTCTTCGCCCATGCTCACGAATACACCGTGGGCGACCTGCATATCGCTCATCCCTGGTCTTTGCAGCTGCCGCCCAATGCCCCCAACGTCGCCGCGTACTTCGTGGTGCACAACAATGGCAACACCGATGACCGCCTGCTGAGCGCCGAGTCCCCTATCAGCGATGACACCCAGTTGCATGCGCACGCCATGAGCGCGGCCGGTGCCATGCGCATGCAGCAAGTGCCAAACGTAGTAGTGCCTGCAGGCAAGGATCTGGTGTTCGCGCCCAGCGCTTACCATGTGATGCTCATGCAGCCCAAGGATCGCAGCCTGCTGACCGATGGCCAGCGTTTCCCGCTGACCCTTCGCTTCGAGAAAGCTGGCCCCGTCACCGTGCAAGTGGCGGTGCAGAAAGCGCCGCCGACCGGCCAGCCGCAGGCCCATCAGCACTGATTGGCGCTGACAGGGCGTGATGCGCTCGCTGCCACACCGCCAGCCCCGTACCACCCGCCCTGATCGCAGGCGCGCCGGTGGCGGATGGCTGAGCCTGTTCGCCATGTGGATGATTTTCATCGGGCCGCTGGTTTCCCAGTCGATGCCCATGGATCACCACGGCGGCGGCATGCCCATGCCGATGGACATGCCGATGCCGGCTGCTCATCAGCATGGCGACGCTCATCACGGCCCGAGCCAGGACGGCCAGCTTCATGTGATGTGGGAGAAGTGCGGCTATTGCAGCCTGTTGTTCAACTGCCCTGCATTGCCCCAGGCGCTCAGCCCGCTCAACCTGGCAGCCGCCCTGCCTCAAGTCCACCTTCAGCCTGCCACGCGCCACGGGCATGCCAGGCAGGCCGTCTTCCCCGGCGCCCGCAGCCGCGCGCCGCCTGCATCGATCAGTGTTTGACCCGTTTGCGCGCGAAGCCTGATCGCTTCGCGTCTTCTCACGACTGATCGACTGGAATCCTTATGTCCGGCTGCACCCCTCTTTTGTCCCTGCGCGGGACCATCGCCGCCCTGTGTGGCTCGTTGTTGACGCCTGTCGCACTGGCGGCAGACCCTGGTCACCTTGCCTATTCATCCGATGTACCTGAACTCGGCCCTACGGTGATCACCGCCATCGCCCCCAGTTCGCCACTGACCGTGGTCACCAACCCCAAGGACCCTCGCCAGCCCGTGCCGGCCAGTGACGGTGCCGATTACCTGAAAACCATCCCCGGTTTTTCAGCCATTCGTGCCGGAGGCACCAACGGCGACCCAGTACTGCGCGGCATGTTCGGCTCGCGGCTGAACATCCTCACCAATGGCGGGCTGATGCTGGGCGCCTGCCCTAACCGCATGGATGCCCCAACCTCGTACATCGCCCCGGAAACCTACGACCGACTGACCGTGATCAAGGGCCCACAGAGCGTGATCTGGGGGCCGGGCGGCTCGGCAGGCACTGTCCTGTTCGAGCGTGATCCCGAGGCATTCGGCACCCTTGGCAGCCGCGTCAATGCCAGCCTGCTCACCGGCTCCAATGGCCGCTTCGACAAGGTGCTGGACGCTGCCGCCGGCAACAGCCAGGCCTATGCCCGTTTCGTCGGCAATCAGTCGCGCGCTGATGACTACCACGACGGGGCTGGCGATTCGGTACCGTCGCGCTGGGAAAAGTGGAACGGCGATGTCGCCTTGGGCTGGACGCCCGATGCCGATACATTGCTCGAACTCACCGCAGGCAAGGGCGATGGGGAGGCGCGCTATGCCGGTCGGGGCATGGACGGCTCGCAGTTCAAGCGTGAAAGCCTGGGCCTGCGCTTTGAAAAGTCCAACCTGGGCGAGGTCCTCGACAAGCTCGAAGCCCAGGCTTATTACAACTATGCCGACCATGTAATGGACAACTACAGCCTGCGCACACCCTCTGGCAGCGGCATGATGGGCATGCCAATGGTCAGCAACGTCGACCGCCGCACGATGGGCGCACGCATCAAGGCGACCTGGCGCTGGGCCGATGTGCAGTTGATCAGCGGTATCGACGCGCAGACCAACGCGCATCGCCAGCGCGGCGGCATGGGTGTAGACGCGCACAAAGGCCAGGCCTGGACCAAGGATGCCGATTTCCATAATTACGGCGTGTTCGGCGAGCTGACCTGGTCGCTCAGCGGCGACGACCGGGTCATCACCGGTGCCCGCCTGGACCGCGCGTCTGCGCGGGATCTGCGTCAGGCCAGTCCGACCCGGAACGACACCCGCGCCGATACGCTGCCCAGCGGCTTCGTGCGCTATGAACACGACATGGCAGCCCTGCCGGCAACGGCTTACATCGGCCTTGGGCACGCCCAGCGCTTCCCGGACTACTGGGAGCTGTTTTCGCCGAAGACGGCGCCCACCGGGTCGGTCAATGCCTTCGACGGCATCAAGCCCGAGAAAACGACCCAGCTCGACTTTGGTGTCCAGTACCGTAGCGAACGGCTGGAAGCCTGGGCTTCGGGCTATGTCGGTCAGATCCGCGACTACATTTTGTTCGACTACCGCACCGGCATGATGGGCATGGGGGCTTCAAAGGCGCAGAACATCGACGCCCGCATCATGGGTAGCGAGGTGGGTGCGGCCTACTCGCTGAGCGATACCTGGAAGGCCGATGCCACGCTGGCCTACGCCTGGGGCAAGAACAGCAGCGACGGCAAGGCGCTGCCCCAGATGCCGCCCCTGGAAAGCCGCCTGGGCCTGACGTACAGCCGCGATGCATGGAGTGCAGGTGCGCTCTGGCGGCTGGTCGCGGCGCAGAACCGCATCGCCTTCAACCAGGGCAATGTGGTCGGCAAGGACTATGACGCCAGTGCAGGGTTTGGGGTGTTTTCGCTCAACGGCGCGTACAAGGTCAGTAAAAATCTGAAACTCAGCGCCGGGGTCGACAATCTGTTCGACAAGACCTACTCCGAACACCTGAACCTGGCAGGCAACGCCGGTTTCGGCTACCCGGCCAGCGATCCTCAACCGGTCAACGAGCCCGGCCGGACCGTCTGGACCAAAGTCGATTTCAGCTTCTGACATCCACCGCGGGCGCGGCAGTGACCGCGCCCTGTGCGGGTTTACCTGGAGGTTCCCATGAGAGGAACACGCGTTTCATTCTACAACCTGGCCTGGCGTTGGCATTTCTATGCAGGGCTGTTCGTGGCCCCCTTCATGATCCTGCTGGCCCTTACCGGGCTCGTGTACCTGTTCAAACCACAGCTCGATCCATGGCTGTACCGCGACCTGATGGTGGTCGAGGCCGGCCACCATCGCCAAGGGGCCGATGTGATGCTGGCCGAGGTGCGCACGGCGTACCCCGAAGGCCATGTGGGCCAGTACCTGCCGCCGCTGAACGCGCAGCGCAGTGCGCAGTTCGTGGTGCACGACGGCGGGCGCGAGCTGAATGTGTTCGTCGACCCGTACAGCGGCAAGATCCTCGGCGAGCAGGACGGCAAGCGCAACCTGCAAGCCATCGCCCGCGCCCTGCACGGCGAGTTGATGGTGGGCACCCTGGGTGATCGCCTGGTGGAACTGGCCGCAGGCTGGGGCATCGTGCTGGTGGTTTCGGGCCTGTACCTGTGGTGGCCACGCGGGCGCCTGGGCGCAGGCGTACTGTGGCCGCGCCTGGCCGCCCGAGGCCGGCTGTTCTGGCGCGACCTGCATGCGGTCAGTGGGTTCTGGGGCTCGGCGCTACTGTTGTTGATGCTGCTCAGCGGCATGACCTGGACCGGGTTCTGGGGCAAGCAATATGCCGACCTGTGGAACCGCTTTCCGGTAGCGATGTGGAACGATGTGCCGAAGTCGGACCAGCAGGCACGCGAGCTCAACCATGCTCACCGCCAGACCGTGCCCTGGGCCGTGGAGAACACGCCGATGCCCCAGTCCGGGGCCCATGCCGAGCACGCCGGGCATCACACCCTGTCCAGCCAACCGGCCGCACCGAACGTGGGCGTGCAACAGGTCGAGGACATCGCCACGGCGCGGCAGGTGGAGCCGGGCTACAGCATTACCTTGCCTACCACGGCCGACGGCGTATTCACCGTTGCGGTGTTCGCCGACGATCCACGCAACGATGCCACCCTGCATGTGGACCAGTACACCGGCAAGGTGCTGGCCGATGTGCGCTGGCAGGACTACAGCCCTGTGGCCCGCGCCACGGAACTGGGGGTCATGCTGCACGAGGGCAAGATGTTCGGCCCGCTGAACCAGATCGTCATTGCGCTGGTGTGCCTGATGATTCTGCTGGGGTCGGTCAGTGGCTTGGTGATGTGGTGGAAGCGCAGACCCGAAGGCGGCCTGGGCGTCCCCCCGTTGCGCCACGACCTGCCGCGCTGGAAGACGGCCGTGGTGGTGATGCTGGCATTGGGGCTCGTCTTCCCCTTGGTGGGGGTGTCGATGGTGCTGATGTGGGTACTCGACAACCTGATGGTACGGCGCGCCAGGTTGGCGGCGCAGGCATAGGGCACGGTAGGCGGCTGTCGTGGAACCTCAGGCGAGCCGAAAGGCCCGCCGAGCGTTTCACGGCCCTGCCGGTCGGTGCAGCTTTATTGTCCAAAGCGCCGACGCTTGACCCCGATCATTTCTAAAGCGCCCTGCACTCACGATATCGTGTCGATCTGTCACGCCCGCACCTTTGCAGTGCGTGATAGCCTAGCCGGCTACGTCAGCCAACGCGACTGACCTCTACAAGGGAATGCAGCCTATGACGCAAACTGCGCCGACTCCATCCGACGATCAACACCTGCAACGCAACCTCACCAACCGACACATCCAGCTCATCGCCATTGGCGGTGCCATCGGCACCGGCCTGTTCATGGGCTCGGGCAAGACCATCAGTCTGGCTGGGCCGTCGATCATCTTCGTCTACATGATCATCGGTTTCATGCTGTTCTTCGTCATGCGTGCAATGGGCGAACTGCTGCTGTCGAACTTGAACTACAAGTCGTTCATCGACTTCTCCGCCGACCTGCTCGGTCCCTGGGCGGGCTACTTCACCGGCTGGACCTACTGGTTCTGCTGGGTAGTCACTGGCATTGCCGACGTGGTGGCCATTGCGGCCTATACCCAGTTCTGGTTCCCCGACCTGCCTCAGTGGATACCGGCGCTCACCTGCGTGGCCGTGCTGCTGTCGCTGAACCTGGTCACGGTCAAGCTGTTCGGCGAAATGGAGTTCTGGTTTGCCCTGATCAAGATCATCGCCATTCTGGGCCTGGTCGCCACCGGTCTGTACATGGTCATCACCGGCTTCACCTCCCCCAGCGGGCGCACGGCTCAACTGGCCAACCTGTGGAATGACGGCGGCATGTTCCCCCATGGCGTGATGGGCTTCTTCGCCGGGTTCCAGATCGCGGTGTTCGCCTTCGTGGGCATCGAGCTGGTCGGCACCACGGCGGCCGAAGCCAAGAACCCGGAGCGCACGCTGCCCAGGGCGATCAACTCGATCCCGATCCGCATCATCGTGTTCTATGTACTGGCACTGATCGCGATCATGGCCGTGACCCCATGGCGCGACGTGGTTCCGGGCAAGAGCCCGTTCGTGGAGCTGTTCGTGCTGGCAGGGCTGCCAGCGGCGGCGAGCATCATCAATTTCGTGGTGCTGACCTCGGCGGCCTCGTCTGCCAACAGCGGGGTGTTCTCCACCAGCCGCATGCTGTTCGGCCTGGCCCAGGAAGGCGATGCGCCCAAAGCGTTCGAGAAACTGTCCCGTCGCGCCGTGCCGGCCAACGGCTTGTACTTCTCCTGCCTGTGCCTGTTGCTCGGCGCGGTACTGATCTACCTGGTCCCGAACGTGATCGAAGCCTTCACCCTGGTCACCACGGTGTCGGCGGTGCTGTTCATGTTCGTCTGGACGTTGATCCTGCTGTCGTACCTGAGCTACCGCAAGCACCGCGCAGCGCTGCACGAGCAGTCGATTTACAAGATGCCTGGCGGGCGCTTGATGTGCTACGTGTGCCTGGCGTTCTTCGCCGGCATCCTGGTGCTGCTGAGCCTGGAAGCCGACACCCGCTCGGCGCTGCTGGTGACGCCGATCTGGTTTGTGATCCTGGCGGTGACCTACCAGTTCGTGCGTAGCCGGCGCCAGCCGCGTACTGCCGTACGTGGGTCGTCGAGCAACTGATCAGGAAACTGTGCAGCCCATTCTCAGGCAGGACTGGCGAATGGGCGCACAACAGCCAGGCCGCTTCAGCCTTGCTCCAACCCCTTGAGCACTGCCTCGGCCAGGGCCAAGCCTTTCTCTAGCGAGTTTTCCGTCGCGGTCAGTAAACTACGAAGCGGCTCTCCCACCCTTTCCAGTGCTGCGGCATTGGTTTCATAAGCCGCTTTCAGCGCGGCAACGGCGCACACAAGTGCATCCTCGCTATCGATTCCAGCCTGAACCGACAGTATTGGATCATGAGCCTGATTGCAGGTGCCGAAATCGGCACTGGCGGTCACGGAACGCGATGTGCGGGGTGGATCTGGAACGATCTTCTTGAGCATGGTGCATCTCCTTGCAGCTCTCTCTTTATGACGCTCCGAGCCCATACGCCAATATGGGTGGACGGAGCCGTGCGGGTTGGCGTGCCGGCAGAGAGAACCGGTGAGCCCGAAGGCTCCCACACACGGCTCCGCCCATGACGGGTGCAGCCATGCAGAGCAAAGTCGCAAGGAGCGCCAATGCTCGATCTCTCTGTAAAACGGGACGCCAATCCCGGTCGCAGAATCTACTGCGGTGCCGAACGGTACTCAAGTACCGCTTATGTGTCAAAACTGTTCACCGCCCTGGACCCAATCCTGTGCAGGCCACTCGCGCAAGCACCAATCTGGCCCCTATCCAAGCCCTGCATAGAAGCACAACCCTTCTAGACCGCAGCCTTGCGCACCACGGCACAGCCTTTGCAATCGCCCTTCTGCCCACACCACAACAACTCAGCGGAGAGAGCACATGAAGCGACGCAGTCTGATCAAGGCCTTCACCCTCAGCGCCTCGATGGCGGCGATGGGCCTTAGCTGGAGCCTCCAGGCCGCCGAGACCATCAAGGTCGGCATCCTGCATTCGCTGTCCGGGACCATGGCCATCTCCGAGACGTCGCTCAAGGACATGGCCTTGATGACCATCGATGAGATCAACGCCAAAGGTGGGGTGAACGGCAAGATGCTGGAGCCGGTGGTGGTGGACCCGGCGTCCAACTGGCCGCTGTTCGCCGAAAAAAGCCGCCAGTTGCTGACCCAGGACAAGGTCGCGGTGGTGTTCGGTTGCTGGACGTCGGTGTCGCGCAAATCGGTGTTGCCGGTATTCGAGGAGCTCAATGGCCTGCTGTTCTACCCGGTGCAATACGAGGGCGAAGAGATGTCGCCGAACGTGTTCTACACCGGCGCTGCGCCCAACCAGCAAGCGATTCCGGCGGTGGAATACCTGATGAGCGAGGATGGCGGCGGCGCCAAGCGTTTCATCCTGCTGGGCACCGACTACGTCTACCCGCGCACCACCAACAAGATTCTGCGTGCGTTCCTGCACAGCAAGGGCGTGGCCGACAAGGACATCGAAGAGGTCTACACGCCGTTCGGCCACGCCGATTACCAGACCATCGTCGCCAACATCAAGAAGTTCTCCGCTGGTGGCAAGACCGCGGTCATCTCTACCGTCAACGGCGACTCCAACGTGCCTTTCTACAAAGAGCTGGCCAACCAGGGCCTGAAAGCGACCGATGTGCCGGTCGTGGCGTTCTCGGTGGGGGAAGAAGAGCTGCGGGGCATCGACACCAAGCCGTTGGTGGGTCATTTGGCCGCCTGGAACTACTTCGAGTCGGTGGATAACCCGGTCAACCAGAAGTTCGTCGCTGATTGGAAGGCGTATGCCAAGGCCAAAGGCCTGCCTGGCGCCGACAAGGCGGTAACTAACGATCCGATGGAAGCCACCTATGTGGGCATTCACATGTGGGCGCAGGCGGCGGAAAAAGCCAAATCCACCGATGTGGACAAGGTGCGCGAAGCGCTGGCCGGGCAGACCTTCAAGGCCCCTTCGGGCTACACCCTGACCATGGACAAGACCAATCACCACCTGCACAAGCCCGTGATGATCGGCGAGATCCAGGACGATGGGCAGTTCAGCGTGGTGTGGGAGACCGAGCAACCGCTGCGGGCACAACCCTGGAGCCCCTTCATCCCAGGCAACGACAAGCGCCCTGATTACGCCGTGAAAGGTAACTGAGGCCCAAGGCTGCTTTGCAGCCCGCCCGTAGGCGGCCCGGCGTTCGGGTACGCCTGCGCGTAAGCGCTGATTTACAGGAGAGCCTCATGCTCAGATTCCTGCTTACCCTGCTACTGCTGCTGCCCATGGCATCCCAAGCCAGCGAGGGCGAGTTTTTCCTCGCCGCCAAGCCCGCCGAGCAGGCGCGCCTGCTCGATACCTGGGCCGCCCAACCCGAGCCGGGCCGGCTGGCGCTGTTGGAAAACCTGCAGGCCGGCCGCATTGCCAAGGACGACAACCGCAAGGTGCGCCTGAACAACCGCCTGCGCGGGCTGATCGACAATGCCCTGGCCAGCCACCGGTTACTCAGTGACGACAGCGCCACCCGGCTGGCTGCCGCCAGGCAGTTGCAAAAGAGCGCACAACCGGCCCAGGTCGCCTTGCTCGACCGGCGCTACGCCAGCGAGCCGGATGCGGCCGTGCGGGCAGCCTTGGGCCTGGCGCTGGCCAACCTGCAGCTCGGTGCCAGCGACCCGTCGGTGCGCCTGGCGGCCGTGCGCCTGTTGGGAGAAACCGGTGACCCAACGGCCCGCACCCGCCTGGAGGCGCTGTTGCAACCAGAGATGGAAACGGACCCCACGGTGCGTACCGCCGCTGAAACCAGCCTGGCCCAGGTCAAACGCAAGCTGCTGGTCGGTGAAGTGCTCGGCCAGGCCTTCAGTGGCCTGTCGCTGGGGTCGATCCTGCTGTTGGCGGCGCTGGGGCTGGCGATCACGTTCGGCCTTCTGGGGGTGATCAACATGGCGCACGGCGAGATGCTGATGCTCGGCGCCTACAGCACCTACATGGTGCAGGTCGTGGTGCAGCGCTACGCCCCGGGCGCCCTGGAGTTTTACCCGCTGATCGCCCTGCCCGTGGCGTTCGCCGTCAGTGCCGGTGTCGGCATGGCGCTGGAGCGCACGGTGATCCGCCACCTGTACGGCCGGCCGCTGGAAACCCTGCTGGCCACTTGGGGCATCAGCCTGATCCTGATCCAGGCTGTGCGGTTGCTGTTCGGCGCACAGAACGTCGAGGTCAGCAACCCGGCCTGGTTGTCGGGTGGCATCCAGGTCCTGCCCAACCTGATCCTGCCCTACAACCGCCTGGTGATCATCGCCTTCGCCCTGGCCGTGGTGCTGCTGACCTGGCTGCTGCTCAATCGCACGCGTCTGGGCCTGAACGTGCGCGCCGTCACCCAGAACCGCAACATGGCGGCCTGCTGCGGCGTGTCCACCGGGCGTGTGGACATGCTCGCCTTCGGCCTGGGCTCGGGCATCGCAGGCCTGGGCGGCGTGGCCTTGAGCCAGGTCGGCAACGTGGGGCCGGACCTGGGGCAAAGCTACATCATCGATTCATTCCTGGTGGTGGTGCTTGGGGGGGTCGGCCAACTGGCCGGAAGCCTCTGGGCGGCGTTCGGGCTGGGCATCGCCAACAAACTGCTGGAGCCGCAGATCGGTGCGGTGCTCGGCAAGATCCTCATCCTTGCGCTGGTCATTCTGTTCATCCAGAAGCGCCCGCAAGGCCTGTTTGCCCTCAAGGGACGGGTGATCGACTGATGAACCAGCCACTGCTTGTCACCGCCGCGCACAAAGCCGGCCCTCGCCTGTCGCTGGCGCTGGGTATCGCCGCCCTGACCCTGCTGCTCGCCTTGCCGCTGTTGTCACTGCTGCCCGCCGATCACGCCCTGCATGTGTCGGCCTATGTGCTCACACTGGTGGGCAAGATCCTCTGTTACGCCATCGTGGCCCTGGCCCTTGACCTGGTCTGGGGCTATGCGGGGCTGTTGTCGCTTGGCCATGGCCTGTTCTTTGCCCTGGGTGGCTATGCCATGGGGATGTACTTGATGCGCCAGGCCGCCGGGGACGGGCTGCCGGGTTTCATGACGTTCCTGTCCTGGAGCGAGCTGCCCTGGTACTGGGCAGGGACCCAGCACTTTGCCTGGGCCTTGTGCCTGGCGGTGCTGGCGCCTGGCATGCTGGCCCTGGTGTTCGGCTGGTTTGCCTTCCGCTCGCGGATCAAGGGTGTGTACTTCTCGATCATGACCCAGGCCCTGACCTTTGCCGGGATGTTGCTGTTCTTTCGCAATGAGACCGGTTTTGGCGGCAACAACGGTTTCACCAGCTTTCGCACCCTGCTGGGCTTCGACATCGCCGCACCCGGGACCCGCGCGGTGCTGTTCCTGCTCACCGTCGCACTGCTGGTCGCAAGCCTGTACCTGTGCTGGCGGCTGACGCGCAGCAAGTTCGGGCGCTTGTTGACAGCCGTTCGCGATGCCGAGAACCGGTTGATGTTCTGTGGCTACGACCCGCGTGGTTTCAAGCTGCTGGTATGGGTGCTCAGTGCCATGCTGTGTGGCCTGGCAGGCGCGTTGTACGTGCCACAGGTCGGCATCATCAACCCTAGCGAGATGTCGCCCACCAACTCCATCGAGGCCGCTGTCTGGGTGGCGCTGGGCGGGCGCGGCACCCTGATCGGTCCCCTGCTGGGCGCAGGGCTGATCAACGGCATGAAGAGCTGGTTCACCGTGGCTTTCCCGGAATTCTGGCTGTTTTTCCTCGGCGCGCTGTTCATCCTCGTGACCCTGTACTTGCCCAAGGGCCTGGTCGGCCTGTGGAACAAAAGGAGCCAGCCATGAGAGGCCTGCCCCCGGTACACCCGGAGTTCATGCTCGAACCTGCCTTCGACCCGCAGGGTATCGGCCGCGACGCCATAGGCCTGGGCCATGCCCGGGTACCTGGCCTGGACGCGCGGCACGGCACCGTGCTGAGCCTTGAAGAGGTAAGCGTCAGTTTCGATGGGTTCAAGGCGCTCAATGCGCTGACGCTGTATATCGGCATGGGCGAGCTGCGCTGCATCATCGGCCCGAACGGCGCCGGCAAGACCACGATGATGGACGTGATCACCGGCAAGACACGGCCCAGCGCAGGCAGTGCCTACTTTGGCGACACGCTCGACCTGACGCGCATGAGCGAATACCAGATTGCCCAGGCGGGTATCGGCCGCAAGTTCCAGAAACCCACGGTGTTCGAGGCGTTGAGCCTGTACGAAAACCTCGAGCTGGCGCTCAAGACCGACAAGTCGGTGTGGGCGAGCCTGAGGTCGCGCTTGAGCAGCGAGCAACGCGACAGGATCGACGAAGTCCTGACCACCGTGCGCCTGAACGGGCTGGCCTCGCGCCAGGCCGGGCTGCTGTCCCACGGCCAGAAGCAATTTCTGGAAATTGCCATGCTGCTGGTCCAGGAACCCCAATTGCTGTTGCTCGATGAACCCGTGGCCGGCATGACCGACGCCGAAACCGCTTTCACTGCCGAGCTGTTCAAGGGGCTTGCAGGCAAGCACTCGCTGATGGTGGTCGAGCATGACATGGGGTTCGTGGGCAGCATCGCCGACCATGTGACGGTGCTGCACCAGGGTTCGGTGCTGGCTGAGGGGCCGCTTGAGCAGGTGCAGGCCGATGATCGTGTGGTCGAGGTGTACCTCGGTCGTTGAGCAAGTGCACGTTTAATCATGCGTACACCGGTGAGCTACCGGGGTCGCACAACCGGTTACTTCAGGAGCCTCGCATGCTCAAGATCGATACGCTGCACCAGTACTACGGCGGCAGCCACATCCTGCGCGGCCTGTCCTTCGAAGCCAGGCTGGGCGAGGTCACCTGCCTGCTGGGTCGCAACGGCGTGGGCAAGACCACGTTGCTGCGTTGCCTGATGGGCCTGGTGCCTGTGCGCGAAGGCAGCGTGGAGTGGGAAGGCAAGCCCATTACCGCACTCAAGCCGCACCACCGGGTGCAGGCCGGCATCGCGTACGTACCGCAGGGCCGCGAAATTTTCCCGCGCCTGAGCGTCGAGGAAAACCTGCTGATGGGCTTGTCACGCTTTCCGGGGCGCGAGGCACGTGAAGTGCCTGCCTTCATCTACGAGTTGTTCCCTGTGCTCGAACAAATGAAGCAACGCCGAGGCGGGGATTTGTCCGGGGGGCAGCAACAGCAGCTGGCTATTGGCCGGGCACTGGCCAGTCGCCCGCGCCTGCTGATTCTCGATGAGCCCACCGAAGGCATCCAGCCTTCGGTGATCAAGGAAATAGGCGCGGTGATCCAGCGGCTGGCGCAGCGCGGCGACATGGCCATCCTGCTGGTCGAGCAGTTTTACGATTTTGCCGAAGCGTTGGCGGATCACTACCTGGTCATGGCCCGCGGCCAGATCGTACAGCGTGGCCGGGGCGAAAACATGCAGGCCGAAGGTGTACGCGGGCTGGTAACCATTTAACCTGCACGCTTCGACCTTGCGAGACGCTGCCATGAGTCACGAAATCCGCGACGCCCTGCCTGCCGACCTACCGGCCATCCTCGACATCTACAACGATGCCGTGCGCAACACCACGGCTATCTGGAACGAGACGCCGGTGGACCTGGCCAACCGCCAGGCCTGGTTCGACGCCCGTGCGCAACAGGGTTACCCGATACTGGTAGCCGTGGACGGCGCCGACGTGCTGGGCTACGCCTCGTTCGGGGACTGGCGCCCGTTCGAGGGGTTCCGCCACACGGTCGAGCATTCGGTGTACGTGCGCAGCGATCAGCGCGGCAAAGGGCTTGGGCCGGCGCTGATGCGTGCATTGATCGAGCGCGCACAAGGTGGCGGCAAGCACGTCATGGTCGCGGCCATCGAAAGCGGCAACGCAGCGTCTGTGCACCTGCACGAGCGCCTGGGGTTCGTGGTCACCGGGCAGATGCCGCAGGTGGGGGTGAAGTTCGGGCGCTGGCTGGACCTGACCTTCATGCAGCGGGTGCTGAACCCAGGGGCCGAGCCAGACCTGCCATGACACTGGGCAAGGCCGCCCTCACGCAGCCTTGCCCGGTGACACAAGGCTGCGCAGGCCAGCGCTCCAGCCCTGCCCGCGCCTGATTCCCCTCACATCTGCGTAAACCTGCCCAGGCGCTGGCGCAGCATGCTGTTCTCGTTGCGCAGCTGCTGCACCTCCTGGAGCAATTCCAGGGCCAGCGCCACGCCTTCCCATTCCAGCTCCAACTCCTGGTGCAGCTTGGCCGCGCGCCTTGCCAGCAGCGGTGCCTGATCGTCGAACAGCCAGTCTTCAGGCCTGCGCCCGGTTGGCTCCACAATGCCGTGCTCGACGATCTCGATCACACAGTCCGCCGTAAGGTCGGCTTCCTGACACAAGGTATGCATGTCCAGTTGAACGATCAGGGTGCTGCTCATGATCACTTACTCCATTGTGCCCTCGGGTCGAACGCGGCCTTCTCGGAAAGCTTGGCCCACAGTTCCCGGGTAGATTCGTCAGAGGTGGTCGGCATGACGACCTTGAGCTGTGCATAGAGGTTGCCGCGCTGGCCCTGCTTGTCGGCCAGGCCCTTGCCTGGCACCCGCAGGCGCTGCCCGCTCTGGCTGTCGGGGCGGATGGTCAGGTTGATCCTGCCTTCGAGCGTGGGCACCGCCACCTTGGTGCCCAAGGCCGCTTCCCAAGGCGCCAGCGGCACGGTGATGATCAGGTCATGCCCCTCGACGTCGAACAGCGGGTGCGGGGCCATGCGGATGGTCAGGAACAAATCGCCATTGGCACCGCCACCGACACCCGGGGCACCCTGGCCCTTGAGGCGAATGCGCTCGCCATCGGTCACGCCGGCCGGGATCTTGACGTTCAGGGTCTTGGTGGTGAACCCCGTACGCTGGCCCATGGCATTGGTTTGCGGAACCTGGAAGCTGATCTGCTTGGACTCCTTGCTCAGGGTTTCTTCCAGAAATACCGCCAGTTCAAGCTCCACGTCCTGCCCTCGCCTGCCGGCACTGCGCTGTTGTTGACGGGCGCCCCCGAACGGGTTGCCTCCACGACCGCCGAACATCGAGCTGAAAAAGTCCGAAAAATCGCCACTCTCGAAACCGCCTCCGGCCCCGCCTCGGCTTTCCCAGCCTGGCGGCGCCTGGAATGGCCGACCATGCTGGCCGCCGTACTTGCGAATTTCATCGAATTCGGCGCGTTTCTGCGCATCGCCCAGCACTTCGTAGGCCTCGTTGGCTTCCTTGAATTTGTCTTCGGCGTCGCGCTCTTTGCTGACATCAGGGTGATACTTGCGGGCCAGCTTGCGGTACGCGGCCTTGATCGCCTTGTCGTCCGCTGTGGGCTCTACGCCAAGTATCTTGTAGTAGTCTTTGAAGTCCATCTAGGGATCACCAGTGAGAATGTGCGTGTTGCTGGAGAAGATAGGGATCAAGCATAGCCTTTCAAGGCCCGCTTGGGGTTGCTCCATGGCAGACGACCGGTCTTGATTCTGTCGCCAGCTGGCATACACTGCGCGGCCGTTTTGCCTCCGGAAGCCTTTTCCCCATGTCCGACGTATCCCCGGCCCGCGCCCTTGGCATCGACTTTGGCACCTCCAACTCGACGGTTGGCTGGCACCGACCGGGCACGGAATCGCTGATTGCCCTGGAAGACGGCAAGATCACGTTGCCCTCGGTGGTGTTCTTCAACATCGAGGAGCGCCGCCCTGTCTACGGTCGGCTGGCCCTGCACGAATACCTCGAAGGCTACGAGGGGCGCCTGATGCGCTCGCTCAAGAGCCTGCTCGGGTCCAAGTTGATCAAGCACGACACCAGCGTGCTGGGCAGCGCACTGCCGTTCAAGGACCTGCTGGGCATGTTCATCGGTGAGCTGAAAAACCGCGCGCAGGCCGAGGCCGGCCGTGAGTTCGATCAGGTGGTACTCGGCCGCCCGGTATTCTTCGTCGACGAGGACCCGGCAGCCGACCAGGAAGCCGAGGACACGCTGGCCGAGGTAGCACGCAAGATCGGCTTCAAGGACGTGTCGTTCCAGTACGAGCCCATCGCTGCGGCGTTCGACTACGAGTCGGGCATCAGCCGGGAGGAACTGGTGCTGATCGTCGATATCGGCGGCGGTACTTCCGACTTCACCCTCATCAGGCTGTCGCCTGAGCGGCACGCGGTAGCCGAGCGCCAGAGCGACATCCTTGCGACCGGTGGCGTACACATCGGCGGCACGGACTTCGACAAGCAGCTGAGCCTGCAAGGGGTGATGCCGCTGTTCGGTTATGGCAGCCGCATGAAAAGCGGTGCCTTGATGCCAACCAGCTATCACCTGAACCTGGCCACTTGGCACACGATCAACGCCTTGTACTCACAGAAGTCGCAGCTGGCCCTGGGCAACATGCGCTACGACATCGAGGACACCCTCGGCGTGGATCGGCTGTTCAAGCTCATCGAGGAGCGCGCCGGGCATTGGCTGGCCATGGAAGTGGAAGCCAGCAAGATCGAGCTGACCGAACAGCCCAGTCGTCATGTCGACCTCGGCCGCATCGAACCCGGCCTTGGCGTGGACCTGTCTCGCAGCTTGTTCGAGATGGCCATCGAAAGCCTGCTGGAACGGGTGCGGGCCAGTGTCACGGACTTGCTGGCCAAGGCCGGGGTCAGCCAGGGCCAGGTCGACACGGTATTTTTCACGGGCGGCTCCAGCGGCATTCCAGCCCTGCGCAACAGCGTGGCGGCGATGTTGCCCAATGCACGTCATGTGGAAGGCAACATCTTTGGCAGCATCGGCAGTGGGCTGGCCATCGAGGCACGCAAGCGCTACGGCGCGTGACGAAATGACCGGGGTAAGGGGCGCTTGGGTCGCCCCTCGTTGGCGGTGGCGCTGGTCAACACCGCCTGACCAAGCCTGACGCCGGCCCTGCTATGCCCTGAGCAGGGCCGTCATGGCCGCATTCATACCAGCTCCATCCTGCGCAGCTCGCTCTTGAGATAGGCGTAATAGACCGGCCCTGCCACCACCCCCGGCAGGCCGAACGCCGCTTCGAACACCAGCATCGCCAACAGCAGTTCCCAAGCCTTGGCCCTGATCTGCCCCCCGACGATCTTGGCGTTGAGGAAGTATTCCACCTTGTGGATGACGATCAGGTAGACCAACGCCGCCGCAGCCACCCACACCGACAACGACAACCCCACGATGGTGATCAGGGTGTTGGACATGAGGTTGCCAATGACCGGTAGCAGACCCAACAGGAACGTCAGCACGATCAAGGTCTTGGTCAGCGGCAGATGCACCCCGAACAGCGGCAGCACCACGGCCAGGAAGATACCGGTGAATGCGGTATTGAGCAGGGAAATCTTGATCTGGGCGAAAACGATGTTGCGAAACGCCTGGACCAGCAGGCTCAGACGCTCGAACAGGGCGGCAGCCAGTGGCTTGCGCCGAGAGATGTCGGGTATGCGCTGCAGGGCGACGATGGCCCCCAGGATCATGCCGATCAGCAGGGTCACGAACATGTGCGCCATGCCCTTGCCCACCAGTTGCAAATCACTGAGGTGGCTCTTGATCCAGTCGCCGATCGCCACTTTGAACTCTGCCGCGCTGGCCGGCAGGTAGCCCTCGATGAACGGCGGCAACTGGCCGCGTGCCCGCTCCACCAGCGCCATGAACTTGTCCAGCGAAGCGCCTGGATTTTCCGCTTCATGCAACAGGAAGCTGAATGCCCCGGCGATCAACAGCGCAAGGCTGATCACCACCAGCGTCCCCAGCAGCGCCACTGCCAGCCAGCGCGCACGCTGCCCGGCAATCAACGGCTGCAGGCGCGGCGTGAGCATGTTGACCAGTTCGAACACCAGCAGGCCTGCCAGCAGGCTGGGCAGCAGCTTCAACGGCAATGCCATCAGCAAGCCTGCGAATACGATGATCAAACTTGCCAGGGTGACTTGGCGGGGGGTGAAGGTCATACAGCCTCAGCGGCAGCCAGCGAAGAAGATCCGCAGTCTGCCAGCGTTAGGCCTGCAGGCATAGGCACCGATCATTTCTTCTTCAGGCAGTCACTCATGAACGCCTTGCGCTCATCACCCTTGAGCACCTTGGCAGTGGCGTCGGCATTGCACGTCTTCATTTTTTCCTGCTGGGTGGGTGGCACCTGTTTCTTCAGGCACGTACTCATGAAGGCCTTGCGGGCGTCGCCCTTGAGCGATTGCGCCGTGGCATCTGCATTGCACGTTTTCATCTTTTCCTGCTGGGTAGTAGTTGCCGCAAAGCCCTGGGCGCTGAACATCAGCGCGACCATCAGCAACGGAATGTGCAGCCGTTTCATGTCGTGTTCTCCTGAGCCCGCGCCCAACGCACGGTGACACCAGCAGTGTAGACAAGCCTGGCGCGAGGCCCGGTTTGCCATCAAGCGCACGACAACCATTTGCACGCAGGCAATTGGCTAGCTCGATCGAACTCCTGGCGCTGCGTGAGGTTCAAAACCTGCACATACCCTTTTGTGCAAGGAGCGGGACGATGTTCAAGCAGACTCTGGCAATCCTTCTGGCCAGCGCCACCCTGGCGGCATGCGGCAGCCGCCCGGAAAACCCGGTGGACTATGTGACCTACCGCAACGAGCCCCTGGTCAAGCAGGTCGAAAATGGCATGACCATGCAGCGCGTGATCGCCATCGGCGGCAGCCCGTCCAATGTCATCGACCTGCCCAATGGCGGCACCTGCAACGATTACATCCTCAACCGCGACGGCAAGCAGCAGCCGTACTACGTGCGCTTCGATGCCACCGGCCATGTGGATGCCAAGGGTTTCAAGACCTGCAAACAACGTGAAGAAGACCGCGAGGCCGTCAAAGGCGCGTAAGGCTTCCGCTACCTGACTACGACTACCTGATGCTTTTCGGAGATGAAACATGAACACGACTGAAATGACCGATATCCAGACCCTGCGCCAGCGTGCACGCGAGCATGTGGAAAATGGTGCAGTGACCGAAGGCTACAATGCCGATCGCGAGCGCATCATCAAGCTGCTCAACGATTCGCTGGCCACCGAGCTGGTCTGCACCCTGCGCTACAAGCGTCACTACTTCATGGCTTCTGGCGTCAAGGCCAGTGTGGCTGCCGAAGAATTCCTGGAGCATGCCAACCAGGAATCCGAACATGCCGACAAGCTGGCCGAGCGTATCGTGCAACTGGGCGGTGAGCCTGACTTCAACCCGGACAACCTGAGCAAGAACTCCCACGCCCAGTACGTGGCGGGTGCGACCCTCAAGGAAATGGTCCTGGAAGACTTGGTGGCCGAGCGTATCGCCATCGACAGCTACCGCGAGATCATCCAGTACATCGGCGACAAGGACCCGACCACTCGCCGTATCTTCGAAGACATTCTGGCGCAAGAAGAAGAGCACGCCGATGACATGTCCGACCTGCTCGACGGTCTGTAAGGCCAATCGCAACACGCAAGGCCGCTGATGCGGTAATGCTCGTCACGCAGGGCTGCTTCGCAGCCCATTGCGGTCGGTCCGGCGCCCTGATCGAACCGTTCCCAGCCTCGGTGATTGTGAAGCGCCGACTGTCTTGTCCCAGACCTTTGAGTTACTGAACCCTGTGATCGGTCCCGCCGAGGTGCTGGGCTGGCTGCCAGGCCACGCAGCGCCAAGGGTTTCCAGCTCGGCAGCTCAGAGGGTCGGGGCTGCTGCGCAGCCCCAGCATTCCAGCTCGGCAACTAACAGGGCCACAGGGCGCGGCAGGACATCTGAACCGCCGCGCCCATCGTCTTCCATCACTTGCGGCCTTTGACGGCCGCCGGCGCCTTGCCTTCCTTCATCTGCTGCAACAACGGTGTGCACTGGTTGGGATCATCACCACTGCTGGGCGCGACCAGCGCCAGGAGACCGGCCGCAGGCCCCGCGACCACCCCAAGGGCAACCATGCCGGCACCGCGCAGCGCCAGCGGTACGGCCTGCACCCCGGCGCTCGGTTTGGCGAAAGCTCCCCGCACATACAGCGGCGAGCGCAGGGAGAACAGCCTCAGCCCCTTGGATTCCGGTGTGATCTTCAGGTCCAGGCGCTCATTGGCGAAGTTGGCGGTGCCGTTGATGTAGATGATCGCGTTCTCGGTATCGAAAATGAACAGACGCGTGCTGGCAAGGCCATCCTTGATACCGACATCGGCAGCGGCGCAGTTGATCTTCACGTCTTCATCACCGAACAGTTTGTCGACGATGTAGTTGCCCACGTTCAACCCTGCGATTTCCATGAGGCTGCGGCTGATGGCGCCATCGTTGACCAGCATGCGCAGGTCGCCATTGGCGCTACCGAGCAGTGCTGCCACGGAGTTGCCGCTACCGGTAATGTCGGCATCCCCATTGAGCTCGCCAAAGCTGCTTTGCATCGGCGCGAAAGAAGGGAACAGCTGCTTGAGCTTGAATCCCCTGGCGGTCAGCCGTGCACGCCCCTGCAACGGAACGTTGCGGCCGTCCAGGCGGATGCGCGATGCCAGATTGCCGCCCGCTACGCCAAACCTCAAAGGCTCCAGGCGCAGCAGGCCGTCTTCCAGGATCACGTGGGCCGACAGGTCGTTGAAGGGAAGCTGCTCGCTGTGCACGATGCGCTTGCCGGTGAAGGTGACATCGGCATCCATGGCGCGCCAGCGGTCGGTACGAAATTCCTCGACCGGCAGGACCTTGTCGGACGGCTGCTTGCTGGCACCGCCACGGGCTTTCTGCTCGGCATTGGAGTCAGCGCCGATCAGTGGCGCCAGGTCCTTGAACAGGAGCTGGTTGGAAACGAGCTTGCCCGTGAGCTTGGGCCGAGGCTTGCTGGCGACGTACGCCAGGTCACCATGAATGTCGCTGTCACCGATCTTGCCATTGAACCCTTGGTACTTGAAGGTGGCGCCCTGCTCAGCGTGCAGGTTGGCGCTGAGGTGGCCATCGGTGGAATATGCCGGGGTGTCAGGCAATGTCACGCCGGTCAACGGGAACAGATTGCCAAGGCTCGCGCCCGACAGGCGCAGTCGCAGGTCGAGTGCACCCAGGTTGAGCGGATCGGTCAGGGTACCGGCCAGTACCACATGGGTGTCGGCGATGCGCACATCCGCTTGCAGTGGGAAGGGTTGATCGGATGCTTTGAGTGCCAGCAGGCCACCGATCTTGCCAGTGCCGGACACGGGCTGATCCTTGTAGCGCCCCTGCGCCTTGAGGCCGAATGCATAGTCCTGTGCAGGCGCCGACTTCTCGGCCGTGGCCTTGCCCACGATGTCGCTGAACGGAATGGGCTTACCCAGCGGATCGATCTGGACCTTCATGCGAGCCTTGAGCGTCTGGTCGTCGAAGCTGACGTTACCTTGGTCGAAACCAATCGCGCCGATGTCCATTTCCCATTTGGACGGTGCTTCGTTTTCGTCTTTCGGGCCGAAGTCGAAGTTCCAGTTGGCCCTGCCGTCCGCCAGGCGTGTCAGGCTGGCAGTCGGCTTGGTCAAGTTGATGCGCGGGATGCTGACTTGGTGAAACAACAGGGGCAGCGGCGACAGGCGAAACTCCACGCGCTCCAGTGCTACCATCTGCGGCTCTTTGAGCCAGTCCGGGTTGCCCAGGGTGAGGTCTTCAGCCGTGAAATGCGGCCAAGGTATCCATGCCCGCCAGCCCCCTTCTTCAGGCTCGGTGCGCCAGTGCACTGCAAGGTTGCCGTTGATGGCGAAGGGCCGATGCAAGGCCTCGGACACCTTCTCGTTGAGCAGCGGCTTGACGCGGTTCCAGTCGAAGGTGGCAATCACCACGACCAGGATTGCCAGCACGGTCAGCAGTGTGGTCAGGGTCCAGAGGATGATTCTGGCGGGGCGCGTCATTGCGTGAGTCTCCATGCGGCAAGGCGAAAACAAGCGTAGCGGTGAGGGGTCATGTATCTGGGACTGATGAAAGGCGTGAGGGTTTTATCTCAGGGGGAGGATAGCCAAGAATTTCCCGCGTCTGGGTGCGTTTGGCTCGTCATGCTCACTCGGTGCATCCCTTACGCACCCCTACCATCAAGCCCGCCGGCGGCCCTGCAAGGCTCTGAATAGAGCCTTTGACGCCTGATATCAATGGGGTCGATTTTTACCATTACCCGGATGAACTTCTCTGTGCAGGTGCGAGGCGTAGCATTGGCTACACACCCACTTTCCAGCCCCGCAGAGGAGCACCGAATCATGAAACGCCACCTGTTGACCCTCACCTTTTCCTTGCTTGCAGCCAATGCGTTCGCCCTGCCAGGTGCCGAGCAGCACCCGACGGCCGAATCGCGTTCGAGCGCTGTTCAAACCATCCAACCACTTGAAACACTCGCCGAAGGCGGCTCCGACCGGTTGATCGAGCGCAGCGCCCGTGTTGCCGAAGGGGGTTCCGACCGCCTGATCGAGCGCAGCGCCCGTGTTGCCGAAGGGGGTTCCGATCGCCTGATCGAGCGCAGCGCCCGTGTTGCCGAGGGCGGTGCAGATCGCTTGTCGCAAACGGCACGGGTGAGCTGACCTTATGGAAGACGCACCGCGCTGTCGTCTACCTGACCTCCCCCTTCGAGCCCGGTCCATTGACCGGGCTTCGTTTTTTTAACTAGAGTGCCCAGCCACCCTTTATAGAAACCTGCATCATGTTGCCGCGTGCCGAACAGAAGCTACAGACCCGCCAGGCCCTGCTCGATGCCGCCTGCCTGCTCATGGAGAGTGGTCGTGGCTTTGGCAGCATCAGCTTGCGCGAAGTGGCCAAGGCGGCCGGCATCGTGCCCACCGGTTTCTACCGGCATTTCCCGGACATGGATGCACTGGGCCTGGCACTGGTCAATGAGGTGGACGATACCTTCCGCCAGACCATCCGGCTGGTGCGGCACAACGAGTTCGAGCTGGGCGGTATCACGGATGCGTCAGTTCGTATATTTCTCGATGTAGTCGCTGCCCACCGCGCCCAGTTTCTATTCCTGGCACGGGAGCAGTACGGAGGGTCGCAGCCCGTGCGCCAGGCCATCGCCCAATTGCGGGAAAACATTACCGCTGACCTGGCCACCGACCTGGCCCGGATGCAGCGTTGGCAGCACCTGGACAATGCGGCGCTTACCGTCATGGCGGACCTGGTGGTCAAGACCGTGTTCGCCACCTTGCCCGAATTGATCGACAGGCCGGAAAGGGGTGAGCCGCAGGCGTTGACCCCTCAGGAGAAGATCACCCAGCAGCTGCGCTTCATTTTCGTCGGTGCGCGGCACTGGCAAGGGCTCGGCAACCCCGGCTGACGGGCTCGGCAGACCCGACTTCTGCTACCATGGCGCCCTGCCCGACAGCGACGAGCGCCAAGATGTCCAACCCCCGCCCTACCCTGCCCGAACTGACCCGCTTCAATCAGCACTTTGCCGCGTGCATCGTGCCCCTATGGCAGGGGCCAGGTTGGAACACCGAGATGGCGTTGCCTTACGAGGCCCTGGACGCCGAGCATCAGCCGCTGCCGGTGCAGCGCTATCGGGCCATGGCTTGCGCACGCCAGTTGTACCTGTTCAGCAGCCGCATCGGTCAACCGGGCGCGGCCGAACGCGCCGCGGCATTGTTCCGCTCCTTGCAAAAGCACTTTCATGACCCCGAGCACGGTGGCTGGTTCTACAGCATCGACGCCCAGGGCAAACCGCTGGACCGACGCAAGGACCTCTATACCCACGCGTTCATCGTCTTCGCCTGCGCGCACTATTGGGGCCAGGTCCGCGACAGCCTGGTGGCCTCCACCCTGGCTGGTGCGCTGGACGTCATCGAGCATCGCTTTGCCCGGGATGATGGCTTGTACGAGGCCAGTCTGGGTGAAGACTGGGGCAACCTGGGCAGTGGCGCGCTGCAAAACCCGCAGATGCACCTGGCAGAGGCCTTCTTGCAGGTGTTGGCCGTGCGTGATGATCAGGCTGTGCAGCAGTCGCTTCTACAGTTATGCACAGCGATACAGGCCCACTTCATCGACCCTGCCCACGGGGTGATGCTGGAAAAGCCCCGGGGCACTGTGGATAACTGGTTCGAGCCGGGTCATCAGTTCGAGTGGTTCTATTTGCTGCACACTTCGCCGCTGCTGCGTGGGACGGCGTTGCATGCGTCCATTGAGCGGGGCTTTGTTTTTGCCGAGCACCATGGCGTGAAGGACGAGGCGGTGCTGGCGATGCTGGATGTGCAAGGGCATGTGCTGGATGCGACTCAGCGGATCTGGGCACAGGCCGAATACGCCAGGGCCCTGGCATTGCGCCCTGATGCAGATGTAAAGCTGCCCAAGCTGTTGCAGGCCCTGCAGGGGCGGTTCTTGCGGCAAGCGGGATGGTATGAATGCCGGGACGGGCAAGGCGATGTCAGCCGGCATGATATGCCGTCGACTACGCCTTATCATCTGGCCACCTGCCTGGAAGGGTTGAAGCGATTGGAGGGGTGAGGTCGGGGCCTGCAATGTTGTTACCGTAATGGGCAGTGAGGCTCAGATCCTGGAGCCGTCCAGTGCGCTGGCACGTTTTCGTCACTGGAATACGTACAAGGGCGAGTGTTGTAGGAACTGCCACAGTATCAAGCGCTTGACTTGATGGCGCCGCATGTTCGTCCTGCTAATAGCGCTGCCTAATACTTGGAATATGACATAACCGAAAATCAAAGCTCTCTGCTCTTGCACTAGCAAATATAACTTCAAAATTAGTTAACGCTAGCACACTCCTTGAACACTACACAGGCTATGTATAGCGGCAAGTTTAGACGTTATCATCCCCACTATAGACACTCTTGCTCTTGATCTTGATCTTGATCTTGATCTTGATCTTGATCTTGATCTTGCTTTTGATCTTCGCGACTTCAGAAGGCCGAACGCAGGTCTTGCGGAGGGAGGTGACAGGCATGGATGCCTGTCAAGCGCTGGGCCCCAGGATGGGGCCTACAGCGCGGTCCTCCCGGGAGCAAGACCGGAGTGAGGGAACCCCGAAGCGCAGCGTAGGGGCCGTATGAACGGAGCGCAGCCTTTTTTGGTTACTTTTTGTGGCGTTTGACAAAAAGTAACTCGCCGTAAGGGCGAAAAGGTGATTAAGCGTCGCCATCGCAAATGGACTATGCGCTCTATCAATACCCACACCAACCCATCGAACTTCAAACTTCAAAGCGTGGGCGCATATATCGAGTTGGTATTCATTGGCGCGGGTGGCGCACAGTCACCCTTCCGCCCTTACGGCGGCTCACTTTTTGTCTTGTCAAAAAGTAAGCAAAAACCGCCTGCTCCTATCATCCGGCCCCTACGCTGCGCTCCGGGGTCCCCTCGCTCCGGGCTTGCTCCCGGGAGGACCGCGCTGCAGGCCCCATCCTGGGGCCCAGCGCTTGACAGGCATCCATGCCTGTCACCTCCCTCCGCAAGCCCGGCGCTCGGCCTCCTGAAGTCGCGATCTGCGCCGCCTGGACTACCGCGCGCTTAGAAGCAAAAGCCAAAGCAACAGCAACGGCAACGGCAACGGCAACGGTCATTCAGGTTCGCGAATAGCCCTTCCGAATGCGGCAGGATTTCGCCGGGGGTTCGCCCGTGGAGAAGAACTCAGTCATACACCCCGGTCAAAACCCCAAATTACCCCTTCGCCGAGCGATCAATAGAGAACCCAGCCCAGTCCTGGCTAACCGGCATCAACTCCAGGCTATTGATGTTGATATGCGCCGGCTGGTTGAGTATCCAGAAAATGGTCTCGGCAATGTCCTGCGGCTGGATCGGCTCGGCCCCCGCGTAGGTAGCATCGTACTTGGCCTGATCACCGCCAAACCGAACCAGCGAGAACTCGCTCTCGCACAAGCCAGGCTCGATGTTGCTCACCCGCACGCCAGTACCGCGCAAATCGCAGCGCAGGCTCAACGAGAACTGACCCACGAACGCCTTGGTACCGCCATAAACGTTACTGCCCGGATAGGGGTAATTACCCGCCACCGACCCCACGTTCAGAATGGATGCCCCCCGCCCGTGGGCGATCAAGCGGGGCAGCAGCAAGCGCGTGGTGTAGATCAGCCCCTTGATGTTGGTGTCGACCATGGTTTCCCAGTCGTCGAGGCTGCAGTGCTGTGCAGCGTCCACCCCCAGCGCCAACCCGGCGTTGTTGACCAGTGCGCGGAGCGTGTCGAAGCCCGCTGGCAAGGTGGCGATGGCCTGTTCCATCGCCTGGCGATCACGCACATCCAGCACCAGGCCATGAACTTCGGTTTGCGCAGACAATTCGGCACACAAGGCATCCAGGCGGTCCTTGCGGCGCCCCGTGAGCACCAGCTTCCAGCCCGCCTCGGCAAACCGGCGGGCAGTGGCCTCGCCAAAGCCGGACGTGGCGCCTGTGATGAAGACGGTCGAAGTCATGCAGTGTTCCTCACGTAAGAGATCCTGGGTGAAACCGCAGCATGCCCGTGCCCGATGCGCCGGGCAAGTCGTCACGCGCACTGATCATTTTTTGATCAACACACTGAAGGCCGCATATACACTGGGCTACAGCCACCTATGAGCACCTTATCCACAAGCCTTTCCCCGCCAATTGGGGGCAACTGCGGCACCAGGCGGAACCCTTTCAGCATTACACGGTCGCGCCTGCCTTTTTCAACCGCGCCAATTCCTTTATCCCATGCCGCATCCAGACGTCTGTCCAACGCTTTTCCACAACCTTATCCACAGGCGTACGGGTTTATGACATCACTCTCGAAAAGTACTAGTCAGGTAGAGATATCGTCATGCAGCTAGATCCTGATCAAAAAACGATCAAGTCTATGGAGCCCCTGAATTCCTTGGCTTGGAGAAAGATGCCACCATGTTTTCCACAGGCACCTCCACACGAACGGTGGACTAAATCAGGCTGTGGGTAACAAAGGTTGGCCAGTCGCTTCGAGCCTGTGCATAAGCCCGAGGCCATTGCAGTTGTCCACATCAGGCACCGCCTGGTGAAACATGCAGGCCACTTTCTTGAAGCGTTGACCAGCCCCGATTGACTCAGGGCTGGAACACCATCAGGGCTCAGTGCCCTCCCAAGTAAGCGCTGCGCACCTCTTCATTGACCAGCAACTCCTGGCCCGTACCCGTCATGCGTATCTGCCCGTTGACCATCACGTAAGCCCGGTCCGACAGCTTCAACGCGTGGTTGGCGTTCTGCTCGACCAGAAAGATGGTCATGCCCGTCTTGGCCAGCTCGCGCAGGGTGGCGAAGATCTGTTTGACGACGATGGGCGCCAGCCCGAGCGAAGGCTCATCCAGAAGCAGCAGCCGAGGCCGGCTCATCAAGGCGCGGGCGATGGCCAGCATCTGCTGCTCGCCCCCCGACATGGTCATGGCGCGCTGATTGCGTCGCTCCTTCAAACGTGGAAACAACGTATACATCCGCTGCATGTCCTCGTCGGCATGCTTGTCGCCGATGGGGATGGTGCCCATCATCAGGTTTTCTTCGACACTCATGTCCGGGAACACCCGCCGCCCTTCCGGCGACTGGGCGATGCCGTTGGCGGCAATGTAGTGCGAGGACTTGCGGGTGATGTCGGTGCCCCGGTAGATGATCTGGCCGGAAGCGGCGCGGGGCTGCCCGAAAATGGACATCAACAAGGTGGACTTGCCCGCCCCGTTGGCACCGATCAGGCTCACCGTCTCACCTTCGTCGATGTGCATGGACACCTGCTTCAGGGCCTGGATGGGGCCGTAGAACACATCCAGGTTCTTCAATTCCAGAATGGGTGCAGTCATATCAGCTCCTCTTCGTCGGCACCCAGATAGGCAGCGATCACTGTCGGGTTGTTGCGGATATCCTGAGGCGCGCCCTCGGCGATCACGTTGCCGTGGTCCAGCACGACGATGTGGTCGGAAATGCTCATGACCATGCCCATGTCATGCTCGATCAGCACCACGGTGATGTCATGCTCGTCGCGCAGGACCCGCACCATGCGGCTCAACGCTTCGGTCTCCTGAGGGTTCAAGCCCGCGGCAGGTTCGTCCAGGCAGATCACCTTGGGGCGGGTGCACATGGCACGGGCGATTTCCAGGCGTCGCTGCTGGCCGTAGGACAGTTCGCCGGCCAGGCGATTGGCGCAGTCGACCAGGTCCACCACCTCCAGCCAGTAGAAGGCATGGTCCAGCGCGTCGCTCTCGGCCTTGCGATACCCCTTGGTGTTGAGCACGCCAGCCAACAGGTTGCGGTTGACCCACATGTGTTGGGCCACCAGCAGGTTCTCGACGACAGACATCTCCTTGAACAGCCGGATGTTCTGGAACGTCCGGGCCAGACCGGCCCGGTTGACCAGGTGGGTGCCGCCGAACATCTTGTAGTACAGCCGGCTGGCGAACCGTGATGGCGAGACGAAGTCCGCCGCCTGGAAGCGCTCGCCCAGCAACTGAATGACGTTGGTATGGCTACCCCGTGCATTGAGCTCGATTCGTCCGCCGCTGGGCTTGTAGAAGCCGGTCAGGCAGTTGAACACCGTGGTCTTGCCTGCGCCATTGGGGCCGATCAGGGCGAAGATCTGATTGCGCCTGACTTTCAGGCTCACATCGCTGAGCGCCTTGATGCCACCGAACTGCATCATCAGGTGGTCTACCGAAAGAATGATGTCGTCGCTCATGGCGCCACTCCTTTACGCGGGGTCACACCGGACCGGCTGATGCGGATCAGCCCGCGCGGTCGCCAGATCATCATCAGCACCATCAGCACCCCAAACAGCAGTACCCGATACTCGGAGAAGCTGCGCAGCAGTTCTGGCGCAACGGTGAGCACGAACGCGGCAATCACCACGCCGACCGTCGAGCCCATGCCGCCCAGTACGACGATGGCCAGGATCAGCGCTGACTCGAAGAAGGTGAACGAGGACGGGTTGACGAAGCCTTGGTAGGTGGCGAAGAACACCCCCGCCAGCCCCGCAGTCGAGGCGCCCAGGGTAAACGCCGAGAGCTTGACCAGCACATGATTGAGCCCCATGGAGCGGCAGGCGATCTCGTCTTCGCGCAGGGCCTCCCATGCTCGACCTACCGGCATGCGTGTCAGCCTGTGCTTGATGTACAGCACGGCCAGCACCACCAAAAACAGCACCGCGTAGATGAACACGAACTTGAGATTGGGGTTGTAATCGATACCCATGAACTCGTGGATGGGCACGCCCCCGTCCTTGGCCCGCCGACCGAACTCCAGGCCGAGGAACGTCGGCGCCGGGGCCGGCATGCCATTCGGCCCACCGGTGAACGACAGCCAGTTGTTGAGCACCAGGCGAATGATTTCGCCAAAACCCAGGGTGACGATGGCCAGGTAATCACCGTGCATGCGCAACACTGGAAAGCCCAGGATGCACCCGGCCAGCGCTGCGGCAATGGCCGCCAGGGGCAGCACGCTCCAGAAGCCAAGCCCCAGGTACTGGTAGCCCAGCGCCAGGCCATAGGCACCGATGGCATAGAACGCGACATAACCCAGGTCCAGCAGCCCGGCCAGGCCAACCACGATATTCAGGCCGAGACCAAGCAGCACATAGATCAGCCCGAGGATCACCACCGTCAGCAGGTACTTGTTGGCAAAGATCGGGAAGACGATGGCGATCACGATGAGCGCAGGAATGATGTAGCGCAGCCGCGACTTGTAGTCCGGCGGGTTCACATGCACGCCTGAACCGCCATTGTCGAAGCCTTGCAGCATGCGCCGACCGGCAGCGGTTTGCAGGTAAAGGCTGAGCAGGAAGCGCCCGAGCATCACGCCGCCGACCAGCCACGCCACACGCCGCGGTTCGGCGTTGAAGCTGTAGCCGTCGAGCACCACACCGACGACCGGGCCGAACACGATGAGCGCCAGCAGCCCTGCAACCAGGGTTTCCACTACGCTGCGCTTGAGATCGAAACCTGTCTTTTGGGGAACGGATACGGATTTGGCAACGGACATGGTCACACCTTAGCCACGAGTGGGCGACCCAGCAGGCCTTGGGGGCGGAAGATAAGGATCAGCACCAGCAGCGAGAAGCTGAATACGTCCTTGTAGTCCGAGTTGATCAGCCCGGAGAACAGCGATTCGGAGATGCCGAGGATGATGCCGCCGAGCATGGCGCCAGGCAGTGAGCCGATGCCACCGAGCACTGCAGCGGTGAAGGCCTTGATGCCGATGATGAAGCCGGCATAGAAGTCGAAGGTGCCGTAGTTCATGGTGATCAGTACGCCGGCCAGCGCCGCCATCACGGCACCGATGACGAACACGTAGGAAATTACCCGGTCGGTGTTGATGCCCAGGATCGACGCCATCTTGCGGTCCTGCTGGGTCGCGCGGCACATGCGCCCGAGCTTGGTGTACTTGATCACGTAGGTCAGCAGGCCCATGCCAACGAAGGCCGCCACCAGGATAAAGATCTTGGTGTAGGTCAGTTGCACGAAACCGCTGCCCACCTCGACGCGCCAGGCGCCTTCAAGCAGGGTAGGTACCCCCTGTTGCCGCGCACCTTGGCTGATCTGCGCGTAGTTCTGCAGGATCAGGGAAATGCCGATGGCGCTGATGAGCGGCGCCAGGCGGGTGGAGTTGCGCAAGGGTTTGTAAGCGATGCGCTCGATGGTGAAGCCGTATACCCCGGTCACCACAATGGTGAACAACAAGGTGCCCAACATCAGCAGGGGGAAGGATTCGACGCCGAAATAGGCCAGCAATGCTAGGCTGATCGCCGCCAGGTAGGCGGAAATCATATACACCTCGCCGTGCGCGAAGTTGATCATGCCGATGATGCCATAGACCATTGTGTAGCCGATGGCGATCAGGCCGTAGACCGACCCGAGGGTCAGGCCGTTGACCAGTTGCTGCAGGAAAATACCATCCATAACGCAATCTCACCTGATCGAGATCGCACCGGTGCTGCCCACGCAGGGCCCGGTACCAGGCAGCCATGGCGCTGCAGCACTGTGCTGATCTTCGGATAAAGACGGGTACCGCGGGGCCCGGCCCCGGAGCTTGCGCCCGGGGCCTGGAGCCGTTGTTATTGTTGTTTTTCCAGCTGGTGGTACTTGCCGTCCTTGTCCCACTGGTAGACCACATAGTCCGACACCGTCAGGTCACCCTTGCTGTCCCACTTCTTCTCACCCATTACCGTCTGCACAGGGTTGGCCTTCAACCACTTGGCCGCGTCTTCGCCCTTGTTGGACTTGGCGCCGTTGAACGCGGCCGCCAGTGCCTGCAACGAGGCATAGGCGTAGAGGGTGTAGCCTTCGGGCTCGGTGCCGCCTTTACGGAATTCCTCGACCACCGCCTTGCTGTCCGGCAATTGACGCGGGTCGGCGCCAAAGGTCATGTAGACGCCATCGACGTACTGCGCCCCGCCTGCCGTGGACACCAGTTCGTCGGTGACGATGCCGTCGTCGGACATGAACCTCACGTCCTTGAGCCCTTGCTCGCGCAGCTGACGTACCAGGGGGCCGGCCTCCGGGTGCAGGCCACCGAAATAGACCACGTCGGCGCCGGTGGAGCGGATCTTGGTGACGATGGCGCTGAAGTCTTTCTCGCCTCGGGTCAGGCCCTCGTACAGCACGGGCTTGACGCCGCGTTTTTCCAGTTGTGCCTTGGTCGCATCGGCCAACCCCTGGCCGTAGGTGTCCTTGTCGTGCAATACGGCCACTTTCTGGCCCTTGAGTACATCGACGATATAGTTGCCGGCGACGACGCCCTGCTGGTCGTCACGCCCGCACATGCGGAACATGGCCGACAGGCCGCGCTCGGTGACCTGCGGGTTGGTCGAGCCTGGCGTGATGGCGATGACGCCTGCTTCGTCGTACACCTCGGATGCCGGAATGGTATTGGAGGAGCAGAAATGCCCTACCACGCCAATGACCTTGTCCTGGTCAACCAGCCGGTTCGCCACAGACACGGCCTGCTTGGGTTCGCAGGCGTCGTCGCCTTTGACCAGCACGATCTTCTCGCCATTGACCCCACCGGCTGCGTTGATCTTGTCAGCCGCTGCCTGCGCACCTTTCATGTATTGCTCGCCAAACGCTGCGTTGGCGCCGGTCATCGGGCCTGCGACACCGATCTTGACGTCGGCCTGTACATACGAAGAAACACCCAGCGCCGCGGCAACGGCCAGGGCCAGGAAACCTTTCTTGTAAAACGTCTGCGACATGAGGTGGTGCTCCTAGAGTTTTTTTGATTGGCACTACAACGACTCAGCCCTGTGCTCTGAGCAAGGGCCGTGCCATTAGATTCGCATCATCTTCAAACCCCACCGTGCATATCGTGGCGGGCGGGCGCTGCCCGTTTCTTTATTGAGCGTGCAACCGTCTATCCCACCTCTGGTAGCACCGATTATCGCGGCGCAGGGCAACCGCACCGTCAGGGTGTTGCAACTGGCGCACAGGCCAATGGGCAACCGACCTGTAACAATTAACGTCACCGAACTGCACACCGCTGGTGCGTGACTGCTACAGCCCGCACCGTAACTACACTCGACACGCAACCTAACGCCGTCCGGTTTGGCCGGTACGACACCGTATTCAGATTCTTCTGAAAGGTTTCGCGCTGCTTCGCCGCAGGGTCGGCGTCACAATCACATCGGCATGGCAAAGACTGGCACAATGACCGCCTATTGCCGTTTCTGGAGCCACCCTGATGAGCGAGAGCGCATTCGCCGAGCGCATCGTGCATAACCTGCTCGACACCGATTTCTACAAGCTCACCATGATGCAGGGCGTGCTCCACAACTACCCTGACGCCGATGTCGAATGGGAGTTTCGCTGCCGCAATGGCGAGGACCTGCGTCCCTACCTGCACGACATTCGCCAGCAACTCGAACAGCTTGCCGAACTGACGCTGGATAACGGCCAACTCGCCTTCCTGGAGCGCATCAGCTTTCTCAAGCCCGATTTCCTGCGCTTTCTAAGGTTGTTCCGCTTCAACCTGCGCTACGTGCACCTGGGTATCGACGACGGTCAGCTGGTGCTGCGCCTCAAGGGGCCGTGGCTGCATGTGATCCTGTTCGAAGTGCCTCTGCTCGCCATCATCAGCGAGGTGCGCAACCGTTCGCTGCACCCGCACATGCGCCTGGCCGCTGCCCGGGATCAGCTTTACCGTAAATTCGATTGGCTGCGCGCCAACGCCAGCACCGATGAACTGGCCGAAATGCAGGTCGCTGACTTTGGTACCCGCCGGCGTTTCTCCAGCCGCGTGCAGGAGGACGTGGTGCGCGTGTTGCGCGATGACTTCCCGGCCCGCTTCGTCGGGACCAGCAACGTGGACCTGGCCTGGAAGCTCGACATCAAGCCGCTGGGCACCATGGCTCATGAATGGATCATGGCCCACCAACAGCTGGGCCCGCGGTTGATCGACAGCCAGATCGCCGCGCTCGATTGCTGGGTGCGTGAATACCGAGGGTTGCTGGGCATCGCCTTGACCGACTGCGTGACCATGGATGCTTTCCTGGGCGATTTCGACCTGTACTTCGCCAAGCTCTTCGATGGGCTGCGCCACGACTCCGGCGACCCTGTGCTCTGGGCCGAAAAAGCCATTGCTCACTATCAGCACCTGGGCATCGATCCGATGACCAAGACGCTCGTGTTTTCCGATGGCCTGAACCTGCCACGGGCGCTGGAAATCTTCCGTGCCCTGCGTGGTCGCATCAACGTAAGCTTCGGTATCGGCACCAACCTGACCTGCGACATTCCGGGCGTAACGCCAATGAGCATCGTGCTGAAGATGACCGATTGCAACGGCGCACCGGTGGCCAAGATTTCAGACGAAGCGGCCAAGACCCAGTGTCGTGACGAAAACTTCGTCACTTACCTACGTCACGTTTTCAAAGTTCCCAGCAAGGAGTAACCCCATGCAAGCGGTTCAGCAAGAGATTGCCCAGGCACTCAAGGTACAACCGCCGTTCGCCGACGCTGCCGCCCTCGAGGCCGAAGTGACCCGGCGGGTAGCGTTCATCAAGGACTGCCTGGCCAATGCAAGGCTCAAGACCCTGGTACTGGGCATCAGCGGCGGCGTCGATTCGCTTACCGCAGCCCTGCTCGCCCAGCGCGCGATCAACGAGTTGCGTGAAGAAACCGGTGACAAGGGCTACACCTTCATCGCCGTGCGCCTGCCCTATCATGTCCAGCACGATGAGCATGATGCACAGGCGTGCCTGGAGGTCATCAAGCCGGACGAGACGCATACCATCGACATCGCCCCGGCCGTCAAGGCACTGGCAGGCGAAACGCAGGCGTTGAAAAACGGCTCGCCCACGCTTGTGGATTTCGTGGTGGGTAACATCAAAGCCAGGATGCGCATGGTTGCCCAGTACACCATCGCAGGCGCGCGCGCAGGTCTGGTGATCGGCACCGACCATGCGGCCGAAGCGGTCATGGGCTTTTATACCAAGTTCGGCGACGGCGCCTGCGACCTGGCGCCGCTCAGTGGCCTGGTCAAGCATCAGGTACGCGCCATCGCGCGGCATTTTGGAGCGCCGGAGTCACTGGTGGAGAAAGTGCCTACCGCTGACCTCGAAGACCTCGACCCGGGCAAGCCAGACGAAGCAGCGCATGGGGTCACCTACCAGCAAATCGATGCATTCCTGCATGGCCAGGAAATCGATCAAGCCGCTTTCGATGTCATCGTTGCCAATTACCGCAAGACCCAGCACAAGCGCGAACTGCCGTTCGCCCCTTGAATACGCAACTGGGGCCGCGTTGCGGCCCCAGTTCGTGTTCTAGCGCGCGGTCAAATCACTTGACCACGACTTTGCCCTTCATCATCGAGATATGGCCTGGGAAGGTGCAGAAGAAGCTGTAGTCGCCGTCTGCTGCAAGCTTGGTGGCGTCGAACGTCACTTCGGTTTCCTTCTCTGGCGCGCCGATCATCTTGGTATGGGCGATGATGGCGGCGTTGTCGGCCTTGATGTAGTCCTTTTCCAGACCCTGGCTCATGCCTTCGGTGGCAATGCCCGGCATGTCGGCCGTCTTGCTGATAACCAGGTTATGGCCCATGACGTTCTTCGGCAGGCTGCCGGAGTGAGTGAGTTTGACGGTGAATTCCTTACAGCTCTTGTCGACCGTGATTTCCTTGGTGCTGAAGGACATCTGGTCAGTCGAATCGACAGTTACCGAGCACTCGGCTGCGAAGACAGAGGCGCTGGCGAGGGTCAGCAGGGATACCGCTACAGCTTTCGCAAACATCGTGAATCTCCTTGGCAGGGTTTTATCAACAGCGAGACTGCCTGAAACCGTCCAGCCCCTGGGTGACGTGCGTCAAGGGGATGTCAATGGGCCAGCCAGTTGAATTGTTCAATGGATTGTATACAACCAATCTAAGGGCACATCATGCCCTTTTAATAGACGATGGGACAACCTCTCATTTAGGAGCAGTACCAAATGCCCATGTCCAGTTTCTTGAACAGCCTGCTCGCTGCCTATGCCCACGCTGCCACAGGCGCGATCTGCGAGTTCTCGCGCCCCGAGTGATGCCCGCAATGATGTCGATGTGCAGTGATCGAGTAACCGGTAGTCGCTGAAGGAGGGGCCGCCAGGCGGCCCGGGGTTTCAGCGTGGAATGACTGGCTGACGCGGCTTTTTCCCGCCTTTGCCACCCTTGGCCGACTCCTTGCGCTCCTTGGCCGCTTGCTGGTTGCGGGCGAACGCCTCCGCCTTGGCCTTCTCGCGCTTGTCCCATGGCTTGCTGCCATCGCTGGCGCGCGGCGGCAGGCCGGAATGCTGGGTCAGGATCTTCTGATCCTTGCCCACCTTGTGGCTACCGGCTGGCGTCGAGTTCTTGCGCCGGGCGCTCTGGTAGGTATCGGATTGCGGCTGGTGCAACGGGATCAGCTGATGCTTGCCTGGCCCGATCAGGTCGGCACGCCCCATGCGCTGCAGCGCCTCGCGCAGCATTGGCCAGCCCTTGGGGTCGTGGTAACGCAAGAACGCCTTGTGCAAGCGACGCTGCTCGTCGCTCTTGACGATGTCCACGCCCTCGCTCTTGTAGGTCACCTTGCGCAACGGGTTCTTGCCCGAGTGGTACATGGCGGTGGCCGACGCCATCGGCGAGGGGTAGAACGCCTGCACCTGGTCGGCACGGAAACCGTTGCCCTTGAGCCACAAGGCCAGGTTCATCATGTCTTCGTCGGTGGTGCCGGGGTGCGCCGCGATGAAGTACGGGATCAGATATTGCTCCTTGCCCGCCTCCTTGGAGAACTTCTCGAACATGCGCTTGAAGCGGTCATAGCTGCCAATGCCCGGCTTCATCATCTTGTCCAGCGGGCCACGCTCGGTGTGCTCGGGGGCGATCTTGAGGTAGCCGCCCACGTGGTGGGTTACCAGCTCCTTGACGTACTCCGGCGATTCCACCGCCAAGTCGTAGCGCAGGCCCGAGGCGATGAGGATTTTCTTCACGCCTGGCAGCGCACGGGCCTTGCGATACAGCTCGATCAACGAGCTGTGGTCGGTGTTCAGGTTCTCGCAGATGCCCGGGAACACGCACGAAGGCTTGCGGCAATGCTTCTCGATTTCCGGGCTCTTGCAGGCGATACGGTACATGTTGGCGGTGGGGCCGCCGAGGTCCGATACCACGCCAGTGAAGCCGGGCACTTTGTCGCGCATCTCCTCGATCTCGTTGAGGATCGATTCGTGCGAGCGGTTCTGAATGATGCGCCCTTCGTGCTCGGTGATCGAGCAGAACGTACAGCCGCCGAAGCAGCCGCGCATGATGTTGACCGAGAAGCGGATCATCTCATAGGCCGGGATGCGCTCCTTGCCATAGGCCGGGTGCGGTACGCGCGCATAGGGCATGCCGAACACGTAGTCCATTTCCTCGGTGCTCATGGGAATGGGCGGTGGGTTGAACCACACGTCCACCTCGCCATGTTTCTGCACCAAGGCGCGGGCGTTGCCTGGGTTGGTCTCCAGGTGCAGCACACGGTTAGCGTGCGCATACAGGACCGGGTCGTTACGCACCTTTTCGAACGACGGCAGGCGAATCACCGACTTCTCACGCGTCACGCGCGGGCTGTCGAGGATCTGCACCACCTTGGCTTCGTTCGGGTCTTCCTGGTCGCCCTTGGCTTGTTCGATGGCGCAGGCCTGGGTGTCCTGGGTGTTGACGTACGGGTTGATGATCTTGTCGACACGCCCCGGACGATCGATACGGGTAGAGTCGATTTCGAACCAGCCGTCAGGGGTGTCCCGCCGCACGAAGGCCGTGCCACGCACGTCGGTGATCGATTCGATCTTCTCGCCGTTGGACAGCCGTTGCGCCACCTCGACCACGGCACGCTCGGCGTTGCCGAACAGGAGGATATCGGCGCTGGCGTCGATCAGGATCGAGTGGCGCACCTTGTCCTGCCAATAGTCGTAGTGCGCGATGCGGCGCAACGAGGCCTCGATGCCGCCCAGCACGATGGGCACGTGCTTGTAGGCTTCCTTGCAACGCTGGCTGTACACCAGGCTGGCACGGTCAGGCCGGCTGCCCGCCAGGCCGCCCGGGGTGTAGGCGTCGTCGGAACGGATCTTCTTGTCGGCGGTGTAGCGGTTGATCATCGAGTCCATGTTGCCGGCAGCCACACCGAAGAACAGGTTGGGCTCGCCAAGCTTCATGAAGTCGTCTTTGGACTGCCAGTTCGGCTGGGCGATGATGCCCACGCGAAAACCCTGGGCTTCCAGCAACCGGCCAATGATGGCCATGCCAAACGACGGATGGTCGACGTAGGCGTCGCCGGTCACGATGATGATGTCGCAGGAATCCCAACCGAGCAGATCCATCTCCTCCCTGCTCATTGGCAGGAAAGGTGCTGGCCCGAAGCATTCGGCCCAGTACTTGGGATAATCGTAAAGTGGTTTGGCTGCTTGCATATCAGTGACCGGCTCTGGTGTGCAGGGAAATCGCGGGCGCGGAGAATAGCACAAATTTTAACCAAATCCGACTGTCTTCGTGGGAATTGGCAAGCGTGCGACGGTTGGGGCGTGACGCCTTGTGGGGCACGTTCGCCCCACGATTCAGGTAAGAAGGTGCGTCTGGTGAAGCAGGATCAGGCGTTATTCATCGTCGTCGAAGTTATACATCCCCGGCGCCAAGTTCTCGAAACGGGTGTACTTGCCGATGAACGCCAGGCGCACAAAGCCAATTGGCCCGTTACGCTGTTTGCCGATGATGATTTCCGCCACGCCTTTGTGCTCGGTTTCGGGGTGATACACCTCGTCGCGGTACACGAACATGATGACGTCGGCGTCCTGCTCGATTGCACCGGATTCACGCAAGTCGGAGTTCACCGGGCGTTTGTTCGGGCGCTGCTCCAGAGAGCGGTTGAGCTGCGAGAGGGCAATGACCGGGCAATTGAATTCCTTGGCCAGGGCTTTGAGCGACCGGGAGATTTCGGAAATCTCGTTCGTGCGGTTGTCACCCGAAGAACCAGGAATCTGCATCAGCTGCAGGTAATCGACCATGATCATGGCGATCTCACCGTGCTCGCGTGCCAGGCGTCGGGTGCGCGCGCGCATCTCCGATGGGCTGATGCCGGCGGTGTCATCGATGAACAACTTGCGGTCGTTTAGCAGGTTCACCGCCGACGTGAGGCGTGGCCAGTCGTCGTCGCTCAATTGACCGGAGCGCACCTTGGTCTGGTCGATACGACCCAGTGAGGACAGCATACGCATGACCAGCGATTCGCCTGGCATTTCCAGCGAAAACACCAGCACGGCCTTGTCGGTACGCAACACGGCGTTTTCCACCAGGTTCATGGCGAACGTGGTTTTGCCCATCGAAGGCCGGCCCGCCACGATGATCAGGTCGGCCGGCTGAAGGCCGCTGGTTTTCTCGTCCAGGTCGGTATAACCGGTGGAGATACCGGTGATGTCGCTGTCGGAGTTGAACAAGGTGTCGATGCGGTCGATGGCCATGGTCAACAGGTCGTTGACCCCTACCGGGCCGCCTGTCTTGGGCCGCGCCTCGGCGATCTGGAAGATCTGCCGCTCGGCGTCGTCGAGGATTTCCGCCGCATCACGGCCTTGCGGGTTGAACGCATTGTCTGCGATGTCGGTACTGATGCTGATCAGCTGCCGCAGCGTGGCCCGCTCGCGAATGATCGCGGCATAAGCCTTGATGTTGGCCACCGAAGGCGTGTTCTTGGCCAATTCGGCCAGGTATGCCAGGCCACCGACCTGCGTCGACAAGCCTTCCTTGTCGAGCTGCTCGTGCAGCGTCACCACATCGAACGGCTGGTTGGCGTCAGCCAACTTGTGCACGGCACGGAAGATCAACCGGTGGTCATGCCGGTAGAAGTCACCGTCCGACACCTGATCCAGCACCCGCTCCCAGGCGTTGTTGTCCAGCATCAGACCACCGAGCACGGCCTGTTCGGCCTCGATGGAATGCGGCGGCACTTTCAGGGCTGCGGTTTGCAGGTCGAGCTGTTCGGAGGTAGTGATCTCGTTCATGGCCACGAAAGAATTCTGGAGGATGAAAAAGACAAAGGGCACGGCCTGTCGAAGACAGGACCGTGCCCGATGTTAACCGGCTGACACCTGACGGGCCAGCCAGTCAGCGCAGCTTAGGCAGCTACGACGACCACACGTACGGTGGCTTCAACGTCGCTGTGCAGGTGCACGGCTACGTCGTATTCGCCAACCTGACGGATGGTGCCGTTCGGCAGACGAACTTCAGCCTTGGCCACTTCAACGCCGGAGGCGGTCAGGGCGTCAGCGATGTCGTGGGTGCCGATCGAACCGAACAGCTTACCTTCGTCGCCAGCGGTGGCAGTGATGGTCACTTCCAGCTCGGCCAGTTGGGCAGCGCGGCTTTCAGCCGACGATTTACGGTCTGCAGCTGCTTTTTCCAGCTCGGCGCGACGCTCTTCGAACGCAGCCAGGTTGGCGGCGTTGGCAACGGTAGCCTTGCCGAATGGCAGCAGGAAGTTACGGCCGTAACCAGCCTTAACTTTTACTTTATCGCCCAGGTTGCCCAGGTTGGCGACTTTTTCCAGCAGGATCAGTTCCATTTGGTAAAACCTCTTAACTTTTAACCTTCACCGTTCGCGGAGTCATTCCCTTTGGGGGACTTGCGACCGCGAAAATCAATCAGGCTGTCGACAATGGCCAGGACCACCAGCAACGGGTAAATCAGCTGCATGATCAGCGGCAGCGTCACGTACATCCCTACTAGCCAGAAACCGGCCAGTCGGCCCTGCGCCACAAGCCCATGCATCAAAGCGATGCCGGCCAGCACCAGTACCAGGCTCGAAGCCGATGCCAGGATGATGAACTGCGGCCCGATGAACGGGGCCACCACCATCACTGCCACCAGGGCCACCATGGTCTGTTTCGGCAGCTTCAGGGCACGAAACTCGTGACCGAAGCCTCCAGGGTTGTACAACGCTGCCTGCCAATAACGCGCCAGCACCAGGGCCAGCACGCAGAACAACTGCACTGTCACGGCTGTGGAAGTGACCAGCAATGGGCGGATCACTTCACCGGAGAGTACCGGCTGCCCTTCGACTTGCGGCATGGCTTCGGCAAACGCCTTGGCCAGCGCATCGAAGGTAGGGGCCAGCGCCAGATCAAGCACGAGGCTGAACGCCACGGCGAACACGGCACTGACCACCAACACCCGACTCCAGGGATGCTCGGCCCGCAACAGGCCGGCAAGTGCCAGGGCACCCGCGATCACCATGAAGGTGATCGGATCGCCCATGACCCAAACGGCCAACCCTGCCAGCAAGCCGCCAGCGATGACCGTTGAAGCATCCTTGAACCCGCGTCGCAGCAGCACAAGGCTGCCGGCAGCGGCACTCAACCAGAACAGCAGCGGCAATACCGCGCTGATGACCACCACGAGGGTGGCCTGCACACGACCGCGCATGATGAAACTTGCTAACGCTCGCATGCTAATCCCTTACTGCTTGTCGACGACCCGGTCTCAGCGGCCGTGGCTGTCGGTGTAGGGCAGCAGGGCCAGGAAGCGGGCGCGCTTGATAGCGGTAGCCAGCTGACGCTGATAACGAGCTTTGGTACCGGTGATACGGCTTGGAACGATCTTGCCGGTTTCGGATACGTAAGCTTTCAGGGTGTTG